>Ga0209083_1001679_pt1 | contig 24044 bp, 29 predicted proteins | sample AM7aDNAmetaG_FD_184132 | JGI IMG/M metagenome (GOLD analysis project Ga0209083, IMG submission 184132) | Freshwater microbial communities from Finland to study Microbial Dark Matter (Phase II) - AM7a DNA metaG (SPAdes) (version 3) | ecosystem: Environmental > Aquatic > Freshwater > Lake ...
AGGGCTTCGCCAAAAAATGCTAGGATTTGTGGCCGAACGAGATGTTACGCGATGATCTCGCTGACAACGCCGGCACCGACCGTTTTTCCACCCTCACGGATGGCAAATCGGAGCTCTTTTTCCATTGCGACCGGCATGATCAGTTCCGCTTCGATTGCGACGTTATCGCCCGGCATAACCATCTCAACGCCGGCCGGCAAAGTCACGATCCCCGTAACATCGGTGGTGCGGAAATAAAACTGAGGCCGATACCCCTTAAAGAACGGCGTGTGACGGCCGCCCTCTTCCTTGCTTAACACATAAATCTGCGCCTTGAATTTTTTGTGAGGGGTCACGGAACCAGGCTTCGCGATAACCATCCCCCTTTCGATCTGATCTTTTTCAACGCCACGCAAGAGCAATCCGACGTTATCTCCAGCGCGCGCGTCATCGAGCAGCTTGCGGAACATCTCAACGCCTGTCACGGTGGTCTTCATCGCGCCTTCGCGGAAACCGATGATCTCAGCATCATCACCCACCTTGACAAGACCACGTTCAATACGGCCTGTGGCCACGGTTCCACGTCCAGAGATGGAAAACACGTCCTCAACCGGCATCAAAAACGGCTTTTCAATATCACGTTTCGGCTCTGGAATAGCTTCATCAAGCGCCTTGACGAGATCCATAATGCACTTAATGGATTTCTCATCGGTAGGATTTTGACAGGCGGGAAGACTGGAGCCACGGATGATGGGAATCGTATCTCCGGGGAAATCATATTTCTTGAGAAGATCTCTGACTTCCATCTCGACGAGATCGAGAAGCTCAGTATCTTCAACAAGGTCACATTTATTGAGGAACACCACAACGGCAGGCACGCCAACCTGACGGGCAAGCAGGATGTGCTCGCGGGTCTGGGGCATCGGTCCATCTACGGCAGAAACGACGAGGATCGCGCCGTCCATCTGCGCAGCTCCGGTGATCATGTTCTTGATGTAGTCCGCATGTCCCGGGCAGTCTACGTGGGCGTAATGGCGTTTTTCAGATTCATATTCAACGTGAGAAACCGCGATCGTCACGATCTTGGAATCGTCACGAACCGTACCGCCCTTGGCGATATCGGCGTACTCACGAACAGTGGCCATACCCTTCGCCGACAAAACTTTAGTCATCGCGCAGGTCAATGTTGTTTTGCCGTGGTCCACATGTCCGATCGTTCCGACGTTTACGTGGGGCTTGGTACGCTTGAATTGTTCTTTTGCCATATAAGTTCTCCCTTTGAGGTTTTGTTTTACGCATCCTAAGCTGGAGATGGGAATTGAACCCATGACCTCATCCTTACCAAGGATGTGCTCTACCAACTGAGCTACTCCAGCGCTTGATCTTGCTCAGCGCTTTCGATCGCTCGCTACGACACTCTCACAAAAACAGAATAAAAAGCCATTTTCCTTCAAAAAGTTTCCGCGTTTAAAGACAGAAATCACCTTAAGCGGAGACAGCTCTCCCAAGGAAAGAGTGGACATTCTATTGAAAAAGAAAATCGTGTCAAGCTTTTTTAAAAAAATTTATTTTATTTTCTTTCTTGAAGCAACTAAGCCTTATAACGCAAACCACACCCTTTGGGAGTGAGCGATTCTCATTTCGAGGAATGGTTACAACTTGTTTGTATGAAAAGGGTTAGAAATGCTAAGTGGTTGAATTTCCGTTTAAAGCAGCCATCATCTTACTTAAAAAGCCGCTCTTGGGGGCTCCGATGGAACCTGAGCTGCCTTGAAGTTTTTGCAATTGCGCTTCAAGATAACCAAAGCCCATTTTTTTCAAAGCCTCCCCAACCAATATCGCCGTCACATCTTGGGTCCCGCGAATGTTGTAATAGGTCGCACCGCGGATCCCGGCCCGGTAATGATTTTCTTTTAAGGAGGGGCCGCTTGTATCCAAATAGCGGATATCTCCCAAAGAAAAAATGAGCTCGTCGATTATTACCTCGGGCGCATATTTATTGATTTGTGTTCGAATGGCTTCTCGGGAAGATGAGGATCGCTCTTCGTCGCTTTTCTGCAGCGGCTTCAGAGCCAGGAGATTCAAACCCTTTTTTGAAACGTTTATGACCTGAAGTTCCCGGAGGTCGATGCCCACGGTTTTGAGCCGAAAAACACCCTCGGAAATTCTGGAAAGATCCACCGAAACGATCACAAGTGGAACATCCGCCAAAATCCCTTTTGGAAAACTATAGGGATTCCCAATCTCGAGACCCTGGATCTCAAACCCGGTATTCTTCCAGTCCATTTTTATGTTCCGGATCGAGACATCCGCGCCCAACTGATGGCTAAGAGAGAAAGTGATGGCCTGCTTGATTACCCACGTATGGAAAATGGCTACAAATATGGCGAGAAAGAATCCTAGTCGTATCAGGCCAAAGATAACCTTGAAAAGTCCTTTGAACATAATTCCCCATGCCTCCCGTGGGTTACTGTATCGGCAGAAGATCAGAAAATCCAGAATAAAAAAATAATCAAGGATGTTGGAGAAAGGATGATGGATGAAGTAAGACGAACCACCAAAAGCCTGCCGCCATCCTTCATCCTGTTTCCGTATCTTGGCTTGCAAAGAAATATGATTTGAAAGATAATGTCATCCGTTGAGTTTTTGAATGAAGGCGGCACTATGTGTTGGGTGCGGACCCACCCTGGATCCCTTGGAAACCATCAAAAAAGACCTTCGAAAACTTTTTTGGATGCTCGGCCTGGCACTCACCCTGCCTATGGTCCTTCTGAGCGGCCCTTTCGCGGGTTATTTGATCAGCCAGTGGTTAATCGGAAAATGGGGTTGGACTCCTAGCACCACGCTAGTGTTTGTACTTCTTGGGCTCGCCGGCTCGGTCATCCAGACCGTACGGATCCTGAAGCTTCTATATAAAGGAAGTGAGAAAAGGGATTAATGAGTGTAACTGAACAGCATGTGACAGCTGCCATGCAAGCCGTTGCTCAGGTCCAGGAACAGGCCACTGAAGAACTTCCGAATTTCATCACCGTCCTGGAACATCTTTTCCCAAAATCCCATTTTGTTCATTTTTTATTTTCTTGGGAAAATCTTGTTTTTTCGTTTTTGGTCTTAGGCTTCATCGCTATTCGATCGATCAGTGCCGCGCGCAAAAATGAATTCATCCCAAAAGGAATCCAAAACCGCTGGGAACTCGTCATGGAAGGCCTCGCCGAATTTGTCACGAGCATCCTCGGACCTCGTGGCATGGAACATGTACCCTTCCTCGGAACGATGTTTATTTATATTCTTCTTCAAAATTGGCTCGGGATGATTCCGTTGATGAAATCACCCACCAGCGCGTGGAGCACCACGATCGCTTTGGCACTCATTACCACGGTCTACATTCAATGGGTCGGTGTTAAAGAGCATGGCTTTGTCAATTACATGAAGCATCTCGCCGGAAATCCTGTCGGGATCTTGGGCCTCGCGCTCCTTCCTCTCATGTTCGTTATCAATTTAAGCATCGAGTTCTTCGCGGTGCCCCTAAGCCTCTCGCTTCGTCTTTTTGCCAACGTTTCAAGTGAGGACAAGCTGCTTTACAAATTCGCGGAGCTCAACGTGATGTACTACTGGCTGCCGTTCTTTTTCCAGCTCTTCGCCAATGTCCTCGTCATCCTCTTCAGCTTCATTCAAGCTTTCGTTTTCCTTTTGCTCTCAACCGTGTATATTTCACTGATCCTGCCGCACGATCATGACGAGGACCATGACGCGGCACACGAAAAAACTTTAAATTCCCCTCATTCACCCACAACGTAAGGAGACTCACAATGGATTCACACGTCGCATTAGGTTTTGCACTTCCGATCGGGCTGGCCATCACGGCGTTTGGATCGGCACTTGGTCTCGGAAAAGCTGTCGCCTCCGCCATGGACGCTACCGGTCGCCAACCCGAAGCCGCTCAGAAGATCCTGGTCAACATGATGGCCGGCTGCGCCCTGATCGAAGCCTTGACGCTTTATGTGTTGATCTTCGGCTTTGTGTTGATGGGCAAGATCTAGACCCGAGACGTTTATGGAATTCTTTCACGAGAACATCCATCTCTCAGAAGTCCTGGTCCAGCTCATCGCCTTTTTGATCGTATTTGGCGTGATCAAGAAGTTCGCATGGAAACCGCTTCTGTCAATCATCCAATCCAGACGCGAGCGATTCGAAAGCGAGTGGGGCGGGATTGAGAAGACCAAGCAAGAGGTCGCCGCGCTTCAGAAGGATTATCAGGCACATCTTCAGAAGATCGAAGAAGAGGCCCGCGCCAAAATGCAGGAAGCTGTCCAGGAAGGTCGTCGCCTTGCTCGCGAAATTCAGGAGAAAGCGCACCTGGAGTCGCAGGCCTCGTTTGAAAAAGCGAAAGCCAATATCGAGCTTGAGGTCCAGAAGGCCAAGATCTCCCTTCGCGATGAGATCGCGAACCTTTCGATCCGCGTCGCGGAAAAGATCCTGACGGAAAAAATGGACAGCGCTAGCCAAGAAAAGAAGGCCCTGGAGATCCTCGGGGAACTTGAGAAAACGCTATGAGTGACGTGATCGCGGCGGACCGCTACACCCGTGCCCTCTTTGAGCTTGCGGACAAAGAAGGTCGCCTCAAAGAAACGGACGCGGGCCTTCACGCCCTTGCGAAGGTTCTCAAAGCCGAGCCGAAGATCCTGCTTCTGGTCGCAAACCCCACGCTCACGCAGGCTCAAAAAATCGAACTGGCCCTCGTGACGTTGACGGACGGACGCGCGGGACTCCTGGAAAGATTTCTCCGAATGCTGATCGACAAGAAACGTTTCGCGCTTCTTCCCGAGGTTCAGAAGATCTTTCATGATCTCTTTGAAAAGAGGCAGGGCGTGCAGGAAGTGGAAATGATCTCGGCCGTCCCGCTTTCCTCCGGATTTCTCGAAAAGCTCAAGGCCGTTCTCACGAAAAGGCTCCGGACCTCCCCGCTTGCCGTGGGCCCCGAAGCCCGTACTGAGATCCGGCTGATCCCGTCAACGGATCCGCGGCTTTTAGGCGGATTCGTTTTGCGCTTTACGGGCAAAGAGATCGATTGCAGCTTCAAGAACCGTCTTCATGAGATCCGACAAAAACTTTTAAGCAACGTCGAAGAAGGGACCGTCTGATGATCAAACCCGAAGAAGTCACGCAGGCCATTAAAAAAGAGATCCAGAAATACGAGACCAAGCTCGAGATGCAGTCGGTCGGCTACGTCCTCCAAGTCGGTGACGGCATCGCGCGCGTCTACGGCCTCGACGAGGTCATGGCCGGCGAACTCGTCACATTCCATGACGGGACGACAGGCCTCGTGCTCAATCTCGAGCCGCATCACGTCGGCGTCGTGATTTTGGGCGATGACTGCGGCATCAAGGAGGGCGATCAGGTCAAGCGCACGGGCAAGATCGCGCAAGTCCCGGTCGGCGATACTCTTAAAGGCCGCGTGATCAATCCTCTCGGCGAACCGCTCGACGGTAAAGGCCCGATCGCTTCCAAGAAAACTCGTCCTATCGAATCCCTGCCGCCCTCGGTGGTTGAGCGCCAGCCCGTGAAAGAACCTTTGCAGACCGGCGTCAAATCGATCGACGCGATGATCCCGATCGGCCGCGGCCAACGCGAGCTCATTATCGGCGATCGCCAGACCGGTAAGACCGCCATCTTGATCGACACGATTCTCAATCAGAAAACCACAGGCGTTCATTGTATCTATGTCGCCATCGGACAGAAACTCTCAAGCGTCGTCGCTCTCCAAGAAACCCTCGAAAAACACGGCGCCATGGAATACACCACGATCGTCTCCGCGTCTTCGGATGATCCCGCACCACTTCAATATCTCGCGCCTTACGCCGGCGCCGCGATCGGCGAGGAATCCCTCTTCAACGGCAAGCACGCGCTCGTGGTCTATGACGATCTCTCAAAGCACGCCGTCGCCTACCGCCAGCTTTCGCTCCTCCTCCAACGCCCCCCGGGACGCGAGGCGTATCCGGGCGACGTGTTCTATCTTCATTCCCGATTGCTCGAACGCGCGGCCAAGTTGCGCGAAGATCTCGGCGGTGGCTCGCTCACCGCGCTTCCCGTGATCGAAACCCAGCTCGGCGATATCTCAGCTTATATCCCGACAAACGTCATCTCCATCACGGACGGACAGATCTATCTGGAAAGCGATCTCTTCTACGCGGGCGTCCGGCCGGCCATCAACGTCGGCCTTTCCGTCTCGCGCGTCGGTGGTAATGCCCAGACCAAAGCCATGAAACAGGTCGCCGGCATGCTTCGTCTTTCGCTCGCGCAATATCGCGAGCTTCAGGCCTTCGCCCAGCTTTCGACGGATCTCGACAAATCCACCAAAGACCAACTCACCCGCGGGGAACGCATGGTCGAGATCTTGAAACAGAACGATCTTCAGCCGCTCCCTCTTGAAAAACAGGTCGTGAGCATTTTCGCAGGCAACGAAGGATTCCTTGATGACGTTCCCGTCGGAAAAGTCCGGGATTTCGAAAAGAACCTTTGGGCCTTCATCGACAAGAATTATCAGGAAATCTTTATCGAGATCGCCGAAAAGAAAGTTCTGTCGGAAGAGCTGATCGAGAATTTGAAACAAGCAATCACGAAATTCAAACAAGCTCTTTAAAAACAGGGGAATGATTCGTTCGACGTTTCCCGAGAATTGAAAAAATGTCCGGACAATTACGCGCTATAAAAAATCGAATCCGCGGGGTGGAGAGCACCCAAAAGATCACCAAAGCCATGGAAATGGTGGCGGCCTCAAAGCTTAAGCGTTTTCAAAAACTGCGCGAGCAGACAACCCCCTACGTCACGTCCATCGAGGGGGTCCTGAACCGCCTGCTTCAAACCGATGTGCCGCTCCAGCATCCTTTGCTCGAGACGCGCGAGGAAAAAGAAACCGCGCTTCTCGTGTTCACGTCGGATACCGGACTTTGCGGCTCTTACAACCAGTCGCTTGTCGAAGAGGTCCGGAAATTCTTGCGTCCCAGAACAAAAAAACCTCTTTTGATCGGGATCGGAAAAAACGGCGTGAACAGTCTGTCGCGCGAAGGTCACGTTTGGCACCGGACCTTCATCGACACCAAGACCGCCCAGATCGAGTCCGTGATCACCGAGGTCACTTCGATTCTCGAAACGCTTTTCACGGCAAAAAAGGTCGACGCGGTTTATGCGGTGTACAGCCATTTCACGAGCAAGTCCGTTTATGCCTCGACCACGGAAAAGATCCTGCCATTCCAGTTGAAAGTGACGGCCGGCATCCCCGGAGAACCGGCCGGCTCCTATATTATGGAACCGAGCCGCGAAACCCTTTTCTCGCGCCTCGTCCCGCTCGTTTTCGCGGCCAAGGTGCGCATGATCTTCATGGAATCCATGATCGCAGAGCACATGGCCCGCATGAACGCCATGTATCAGGCCAGCGAGAACGCTAAGGAACTAATCGAGATGCTGGTGCTTTTAAGAAATAAGATGCGTCAGGCAGCCATTACCAAAGAACTTATTGAAATTGTTTCGGGCTCAAAAGCCTTAAAAGTCGGGTAACGGGAAACGGGCAACGCAGAACGAAAGCGTTCGCCGTTCCCCGGGGACCGTTCCCCGCGAATGGAGGAGTTATTTATGTCATCCGGAAAAGTGATCCAAGTGATGGGCCCCAGTGTGGACGTTGAATTCGAGGCGGGACAACTGCCGCTCATGCTGAACGCGCTGGAAGTGAAAATGACGGATCGGGTCCTGGTCCTCGAAGTCGCGCAGCACATTGGCGACAATGTCGTCCGCGCGATCGCGATGGCCTCGACCGACGGCCTGGTGCGCGGCATGCCGGTCAAGGACACCGGCGCTCCGATCTCAGTGCCCGTGGGCGAACAGACCCTCGGCCGCATTTTTAATTTGCTCGGGCAGCCGATCGACGAACAGGGCGCTGTCAAAGATCCGTCAAAGACCCACAGCATCCATCATCCGCCGCCTTCTTTTAAGGAACTACTCCCCGTCACCGCGACTCTAGAAACCGGCATCAAAGTCATCGATCTTCTGGCCCCCTACCCGAAGGGCGGCAAGGTCGGACTTTTCGGAGGCGCAGGTGTCGGAAAGACCGTCATTGTCATGGAGCTGATCCATTCCATCGCCAACGAGCACGGCGGCGTTTCGGTTTTCTGCGGCGTTGGGGAACGTACGCGTGAAGGAAACGATCTCTGGCTCGAGCTCAAAGAATCCGGCGTTATCAAAAAAACAGCGATGGTCTTCGGACAAATGAACGAGCCGCCCGGCGCGCGTCTTCGCGTGGCTTTATCGGGCCTTACGATGGCGGAATATTTCCGTGATGAAGCACATCAGGACGTGCTACTTTTCATCGATAACATTTTCCGTTTCACCCAGGCAGGCTCGGAAGTCTCAGCGCTTTTAGGCAGAATGCCGTCCGCCGTCGGTTATCAGCCGAACCTCGCGACCGAAATGGCGGCACTGCAGGAACGCATCGCGTCCACCCACTCGGGCTCAATCACCTCAGTCCAGGCCATTTACGTCCCGGCCGACGACCTCACCGATCCCGCCCCGGCCACCGCGTTCTCGCATTTGGACGGCGTCACCGTGCTCTCGCGCTCGATCGTGGAACAGGGTATTTTCCCTGCCGTGGATCCCTTGGCTTCTACTTCGCGCATGTTGGATCCGCGCATCGTTGGGCAGGAACACTACGACATCGCCCGCGAAGTCCAGCGCATCCTTCAGCGTTACAAAGACCTGAAGGACATCATTGCAATCCTCGGCATCAACGAGCTTTCGCCAGAGGATAAGGAACTTGTGACGCGCGCCCGCAAGATCGAGCGCTTTTTCTCCCAGCCTTTCTTTGTGGCTGAGGCGTTCACGGGACGCAAAGGCCGTTATGTCCCTCTAAAGGATACGATCACGAGCTTCAAGAAGATACTCGCTGGCGAGCTCGATCACATTCCCGAGCAGTGCTTTTACATGGCAGGCGGTATTGAGGACGTTCTGGAAGCTTATGAAAAGATAAAGGTCGCCGTTTAAGATGGTCACATCCTACTCGCTCAGGATCATCACACCGCAAGGAACCGCCTATGAAGGAACGGTCGTGCATACGTTCCTTCCTACGGAAAACGGCTTTGTCGGCGTTTTAGCTCATCACGCGCCATATCTGGTGTCTTCTAAGGGTGGGAAAATGGTGGCCACGGAAAGCATCGGGCTCGTAAAGGATTTCCAAGTCGGCCCAGGATTCTTCGAAGTCAATCACGACCAAGCGGTCTTTTTGACGCAAACCTGTAGCGCTGTAAACTAGAAGAATAACCCCATCATCAGAAGCGCCAGGCCGACGGCTGCGGAGCTCAGAACCACCACACGGAACGCAAGCGGCTCCGCGAGAAGAGCCGTCAGGAACTCCCGGGCCTTCCTATATAGGAAGACTAGCGGCACGACCTTGGCAAGGCCAAGGCTCATGACAAGCGTGACCACGAAGTTCTCCATGCTCACGGCCTTCACGAATTCCACCCAGGTCCATAAAACAAGCGCTAGCACCAGCCACCCAACAACCGGGATCCAGCGAGGACGAACTTCCGGATAAAGCCTTACAATCAGTCGCTTTAGGCTTTCAACACCAAAAATGGCCCATGCTCCTCCGAGGATCATCCAGCTGCCCAACACAATGCTCAGAAATTTAAAGTAGTTCATCGATCCATCCCTCATTCGTTTCGATTCACGTTTTTTTCACCGCTTATTTCCTTTTAAAAACCATCCCTGGATCGCCTTGACCTGATCCCCCTGGATCTCAATAACGCCGTTCTTGACCGTTCCTCCGGCCCCGCAGAAAGTTTTCCACTCCTTGGCCATGCTGTTCAGTCTTTCTGAGCCATAGGTGTGAAGTCCGGAAATAACCGTCACATATTTCCCGGTCCTTTTTTCCAAACGGACCGCGGGCTTCGGCGAATTCGGATTCGCTTTTTTGATCACGGAAGACGACTCGTCGGAACTAAGAGCCCAGCCCGGCCCGCTTGTTCGTTTGGTCATAGAACACACTTCCTTCTTGAAGCGGCTGTTGCCGCACATTTATTTCTAGCTATTCTAGAAGCATTACAACGGGCTTTCAACGGGACTCGTTTTGCTCTCCGTAAAAAGATCTATGAACTTGAAACCCTTTCCATCAAAGAGTCCCTGATCGCTCAATTTTATTTCCGAAGTGACCGGGAGCGAAACCCTCCGATCTACAACCCTCTTGCAGAATTAGGCCGAAGCGTAATCTCTCCGTCGATCGCAGCCTTCAGGTCCCTTAAAAGGGTCCCTTTATCTTTTGGGAACATTCCTTCGAGCGCGAGATAATTCGATGCGTGGTTCGACCGAAAAACCGTTCGTTTGAGCTCGAGCCCACGGATTATTTCATAAGCTTCAGTCAACAGCTCCGCCGAATCAAGCTCGGTGAAATCTCCCCGCTTCACCTCCTCGGCCAAAGGCGTTCCAGGAATAACCATCAGTGAAAGGAACGAAAGATAACGGGGCTGCATTCGGTTCAAAGCTTCGCTCGTGCCCCGCACATGTTCTGCGGAATGTTTTTTACCGCCCAGTCCGAGCAGTACGATCACCGACGACCGGATCCCCGCCCGCTCCGCCCTCATAACTGCCTGGATCATTTCTTCCACGCTGGAAGTTTTCCTGCATCGATCAAGCACCCGCTGGCTGCCACTTTCAAGTCCCATGTAGACCAGGCTCAGCTTATGTGCGTAAAGTTCCGCTAATTCCCCGTCGCTTTTCCGGGTGATGTTGGATCCGTTCGCGTAACTAGAGACGCGGGAAAGCTCGGGAAAAACCTGTTCCAATTTTTCCAGGACTGGAACCAGCTTGAGATTACTAAGAACCAGCGCATCACCGTCCATCAGAAAAACGCGTCGCGTTCCGGGATAACGACCAGCGTAGCGCTCTATATCTGAAAAAACCTCTTGAGAATCTTTAACGCGAAAGGGCTTTGTCTTGTAAGCGCCACAAAAGCTGCAATGATCCGACGAACATCCCAGCGTCACTTGCAAAAGAAAACTGTTAGCTTCGGCCGGGGGCCGTATCACGGGTTCAACAATCGCCATCGGAATCACACCTTCCCCGTTTAAGCGGGATCATAATGCGTCTCCGCCTTTTCCTCCTCCGGGGAAACATCGTTTTCGCCCTTCAATGATCAGGGTTACGCCGGCCAGAAAAAAAGAGAGGAACCCAAGAAGTGAGAAAACCATGCTGGGCAAGGTTCCTACCCAGAACGCGCAGAGAATGAGAAGAATCCCGGGGAGAAAATAACTCCAAAGATATTTTTTCATGGCAGGGTTATTCTCGCAGAATCGATCAGCAACCGCAAGCAGGACGGTAATTCATCGCTCAGCTTTCTTGATTTGAGCGACATTCCAAGGTACCATCCTCGTCTAAGATTTTGTTTTATAACGCTGACGAGGAGACGGACGGAAATGGTACAAGTTTTTTGGGACGCACTCAAAGAAACCCTTGGGATGATGCCGTGGCTTTTAGGGATCTATATCGCCCTCGAGATCTTTGAGAATAAGTCGGAATCTTTCATCGGAGAAAAGATCAGTCACAAGATGGGCGCAGCGCCTCTTTTGGGTGCTCTTTTGGGCTGCATGCCCCAGTGCGGCTTCTCGGTCATTGCGGCCACACTTTATGCCCGCAGGTGCATCTCGATGGGAACGCTCCTCGCTGTTTTCATTTCAACCTCGGATGAGGCAATCCCGGTCATCCTCGCCCAGCACGACAAAGCCCCCTTAGTCCTTTGGCTTTTGCTCGTGAAAGTGATGCTTGCAACGATCGCCGGATACACGATCGATCTTGTTTTTAAAAAAGACGCTTCCAAAGAACCTCATTCTCCCCACGCCCCCGTGATCCCAAAAGGAGGACATCGCCACTGCGACTGCCATGCCCATGGCCTGGAAATCCCCCGCTGGAAAACATTTTTCTTCTTTCCGTTAAAACACACGTTAAAAGTTTCATTTTTTGTTTTTGCGGTCTCGCTTGCGATCGGTTTCCTGTTCGCGAAGTTCGGAGAGACAGGCTTGAAGCACGTTTTTTTCTCAGGGACTTTTTTCCAACCTCTGATCGCGGTTCTCGTGGGACTTATTCCGAATTGCGCGGCCTCTGTCGCGATCACTGAAGTCTATCTTAAAGGCGCGATCACCTTCGGCTCTGCCATTGCCGGTCTTTCGGCAAGCGGCGGCTTAGGCTTGCTGGTTCTTTTAAAAGAGAACAAAGATCGCAAAGAGACTGCACTCATCATTAGCCTCCTTGTCCTCATAAGCCTCACCGCAGGGGTCCTGCTGAATCTTTTCTAAGACATCCGAAGCGAGGCATCCACCCGAGACCGGATAAATCTAAAGCTAATATATTTTTTGCTAAAATACGCAATTGCTCTTAGAATGCGTCGTGTTTTTGTAGCCATCTCCCTTCTGCGGGGAATCCATTTAAAAAGAGACTTCGAATCCTGTGAATTTCTGGGCCAATTTATTCTATAAGTACCGCCGGGGATGGAAAGCCTTCAAGATGTATCTCATTCTTGCGGGTCCTGGCATCATTGTCATGATCGCCGATAATGACGCAGGCGGGATCACAACCTACGCTGCCACCGGCTCCAAATACGGGTATCACCTCCTCTGGTTCCTCGTGATCCTCGGACCCATCGCCTATTTTGTTCAGGAAATGACGGTCCGCCTCGGTGCGGTCACCAAACGCGGCCACGCGGAAGCTATTTTCTTTGCATTCGGCTCTTTCTGGGGCTGGTTTTCCCTGCTCGATCTGATCCTAACAGATTGGCTCACACTCGTTACGGAATTTATCGGCATGACCGCGGCCATGAGCATTTTCCACATCCCGCCTTGGGTCACGGTCACGGTGGTTTCTATTGTGATGGGACTCATGGTCTTGCAAGGGCGCTATTGGACCTGGGAAAAGATCGCTATGTTGTTTTGCCTCGTCAACCTGGTCTATATTCCTGCCGCGTTCCTGGTCCATCCTTCTGTTCCGGATGTTCTAAAAAATTGTTTCATCCCCCACCTTCCTCCTGGAGGCTTCACCAACGACCTCTTCTTTCTGCTCATGGCGAACGTTGGAACCACGATCGCACCCTGGATGGTCTTTTTCCAGCAAAGCGCGGTAGTCGATAAAGGGATGCAGGAAAAAGATATCGGCATGGGAAAACTGGATACTGCTATCGGATCCCTCTTCACGATCCTCATTGCCGCATTTGTAATCATCGTGACGGGCACAGTTCTTCGCGGCATGAACATCGAAAGCGCCGCCCAAGCAGCTATCGAACTCATGAAAACGAATAAGTATCTTGGCACGTTCCTGGCGATCGGACTCTTTGACGCCGGCTTTCTCGGCGCGATCTGTATCTCCCTGGCAAGCTCTTGGGCTTTCGGAGAAGTCTTCGGTTGGGCGCATTCCCTCAATAAGAACGTCAAGGAAGCCCCCTGGTTTTTCGCTTTTTATTTCTTCGCCATTTTGACGGCCGGCATCGTGGTCCTGATCCCGGGAGCGCCGCTTGTTTTGATCACTCTTTTCGTCCAGGTAATCGCCGTGACCTTGCTCCCGGCAGCGCTGATCTTCCTGATCATTCTTCTGAACAATGAAGAATCGATGGGAAAATATAAAAATACATTGTTACAGAACATCGTTAATATTACGATTGTGACGGGGATCATTGCTTTGTCGACCGCTTACGGGGTCAGCACCTTATTTCCCAATCTTTTTAAGGGCTCTTAGCCCGAGGACCACTATGGGATCTTTTCTTTATGAAGTCTTTGTTAAGGGGATCAAGAAATTTTTCACGGACACGTTTACCCAGATCCGGGAAATCAATGAAAAATATGCCGTCCCTCAGATCAAGACCAATGCCTGGACCAACTTCGCTCTTATTATGTTGCGGGCCTATCTGGTGGTATTGATCCTTCTCTTAGTTTACAAATTCATCACACTTTTAAAATAGAGCGCCGAGAAAATGAACAAGGATATCCAGAACACAAGCGATCTAGAGCAGGTCTATTTCTTAAGTGAGATCGTTGGCGTCAAAGTCTTCTGGGGAGACCGTAAAATCGGCAAGCTCGCGGACTTCGTCATTGTGGATAAGGACAAGGTCGCTGAGGTCACGCATTTTTACATCTCTCGCCCTTTCGGAGACCCTGCTTTGTTGATTCCTTGGGAAAAAGTCCAGTCCATCACTTTCAAGGGGATCCTGGTCGACATTGAAGACCTAAGGAACTATGAAACACCACCGCCCGAAAGCGCCATCCTCCTTAAGGATTACATCTTGGATAAAAAAGTCCTTGATATCGAAGGTCGCGAAGTGGAAATCGTTTATGATGTTCGCATGGTAGTCCGGAACAAAAAATTCTATATCAGCGGCGTGGATCTAAGTCGTTATGGTTTTCTCCGAAGGATCGGATTAAAAGGATTTGCCAATTTTATCCACAGTCTCGCTTTCTCGATCGGCGCACGAAGTCTTTACTCGGAAAGAATGAGAGTTTTCGCCAATTTCCTCTATGGCCTTGCCAACAAGGTCAAGGACCGGACACTCCCTTGGACCTACATCCAGCCCCTGGAACAGATCAGCAGCTTCAAGGGGGACGTGAAGTTGAAAGTCCTCAAGGAAAAACTTGCCGATATGCCTCCTGTGGATCTTGCGGATATTCTGGAGGAACTCGATCACGATCAACGCGTGGCGATTTTTGATGAACTGGATCCCGAACACGCCTCCGATACGCTGGAGGAGATCGACCCTAGCGTCCAGAGAGCACTGGTTTCTTCTCTGAAAAAAGAAAAGGTTGCCCATCTGATCAATGAGATGACCCCGGGCCAAGCCGCCGATATCCTGTCTGTTCTTTCTTTTGCGGAGGTTAAGGCGATTTTGAAACTGATGGACCCCAAGCACGCCGGCAAGGTAAAAGCCATTCTCGAGCGACAGGATGAAAAGGCCGCGAACTACGCCACCCTGGATATTTTGAAATTTCCTCCGGAAAAAACGGCCGCCCAGACGCGAAAAGAATTTCAAACATTAGCCCGGGGCAAAAATGCAGTCCTCTATCTCTACGTCATCAATGACCAGGATCAATTGCTCGGCGTTATCCAGCTTCAAGAGTTGTTGATGGCAGAGGACAATACGCCGCTCAAAGAAATCATGAACGACCAGGTCGTCTCTCTGAACCCTGAAAGCACGCTCAAAGAAGCTTCGGCCATGTTCGCCCGCTACCATTTCCTGGCACTCCCGATCCTTGACGAACAAAAAAAAATCCTTGGGGTTGTTCTTTATCGCGACGTCATGAATCTGAAACACCGCTTCGTCGACTAAACTTCGGCGTTTCTTTTGACCTTTTTTCCGTCTGGCGTCTTTCGCCAAGCCCCTTCGCTTTAATCCCTTCCCCGCTTATTCCATTTAATATACAATCCTTTTTGTCGCTTACCTTCCAAGGAGATCTTTATGGACTTGAAAGTCTTTTTAGCAACCTTAAGCGCTATTTTTTTTGCAGAACTTGCGGACAAAACCCAACTTGTGGGAATCACCATGGCCTCGAAGACGGGAAAACCTCTTTCTGTGTTCTTGGGGTCGATCGCGGGCTATGCCCTTGTGACGCTGATCTCTGTCGTGATCGGAACTCTCTTGGCTAAATACATCAAGCCTGAGATCATACGTTATACCGGTGCGACAGCCTTTGTCGTCATCGGGATGTTGATGTTCTTTAATAAGCTTTAACCGCAATTCAACCTAAAGGAGCCATCATGGCAAAAAAAGCGAAAAAAGCAGCAAAAAAGAAGACTAAGAAAACAGCGAAAAAATCCCGCTGCGGCTGTTGCTGCAGCTAGCGCATTCTCAAGCTACGAGGCTGGAATGTGCCAACCTCGTAGCTTGAAATGTTTCTCATCCTCAAAAATGACAAGCTCCCCTTTCACGCAGTGCCCGATCCTCTTTGAGGACGCGGATCTGATCGTCATCAACAAGCCCGAAGGGGTTCTCTCCCACCCAAATCCAGGAGCCAAAAGTCCCGTGGCTGCCTTTGAAGGCCCCTATGATCTGGGTGACCGGAAGTTTCAAACACCGCAGGGCCCCCTGTGGCTCATTCATCGCCTGGATCAAGACACCTCCGGAGTACTCCTTGCTGCAAAGAACAAGAAAAGCGTCGCGGCCTGCCGAAAAGCTTTTGAGGAACGAGCGGTCAAAAAAAGCTACACCGCCCTTGTTTCAAGGCGCCCGATGCCGGCCCACGGGATATGGCGCGACACGCTCATGGAACAACGCTCCGCCAGCGGCATCCGTTCGGCCATCAATTATGCGGGACGGCCTAATGCTTTTTTGAATTATAAAATGAAGGAAAATTTCCCTAAGTTTAATTTATCACTTCTGGAGATCGAACTTTTGACCGGAAAAACGCATCAGATCCGCGTGCAATCTGCCTATCGGGGACATCCCGTGGCGGGCGATCGACTCTACGGAAATTTCACGCTTAATAAAGAATTAAAAGCGGCGCTTGATCTCCACCGGATGTTCCTTCACGCGTGGAGGCTGGCCTTCCCGCATCCTACGAGTGGAAAACTACTCACGATCGAATCCCCGCTCCCTGAGGATCTCGAGGATTGTCTCCTAAGGGCTTCTTCCAAAAAACGATGAAGGTCCTGCTTTTACAGCCGCCGGTAGAAGATTTTTACAATACGGACATCCGCCTCCAACCCATTGGTCTGGCGTATCTCAAAGCTGCCGCGAGAAAATATGTCCCCGCTGTCCGGATCACGATCAAAGATTACCATCACGGCTGCGGCCGAAGGACGATCCCTCTTCCGCGAGAGCTCGCCTATTTAAAAGACTATTATTCCAAAGATGACAAGAGCCCCTTTTCGACCTTCCATCATTATTATCATTTCGGTGCAGATTTTGACGTGATCGCGGAAGAGATCGCAAAAGAGAAGCCTGATCTTGTGGGCATCGCCTCTCTTTTCGCTCCTTATCACCGCGAGGTCCTGCGTTGCGCCGAAGCGATTAAAAAACGCTTCCCGGTTCCCATTCTCCTTGGAGGTTCTCAAGTATCCACCATGCCGGAAGCTCTGCTTGCACAACCGGCAATCGATTTTGTCATTCAGGGGGAGGGCGAAAGACCGTTCGTAGAACTTTTAAAAGCGTTGAAAAGCGGTAAGGATTTCGCGAAGGTCCCGAATCTTGGTTATAAGAATCGTGGCCAATGGATTCTCAACCCGAGAAAAGAAAACTTCCCGATCGAAACACTTCCTTTCCCGGATCTTTCTGACCTTCCTCAAGATCATTATCTCTTCGAGAAAAAGCCGCTCTGTTTCATCATCACTTCGCGCGGATGTCCTTACCGCTGCGCTTTTTGCTCCGTTCATAAGACCTTCGGTCACAAATGCCGGCGACGTTCCGCGGAAAATATTCTCTCCGAGATCAAACAGCGTTACGACGAGGGCTATCGCGTCTTTGACTTTGAGGACGACAATCTCACTTTCGACCGGAAAGAAATGATCGAACTCTGCGGAAAAATTATCCGGATATTCCCCAAAAAAGACATCCAGCTACTCGCCATGAACGGGGTTTGCTACTGGACGCTGGATTCCAACATCCTCAAGCTCATGCGACGGGTGGGATTCACGCATTTAAATCTTTCCCTCGTAAGCACGAACACCGCCTTACTGAAGACTGTCCGAAGACCCAACCCCCTCAAGAAATATCGAGAAATCGTAAAGAAAGCAGCCGCGCTCGGCTTTAAGGCCGTTGCCTATCAGATCCTCGGCCTTCCTGGGGATACGCTTTCCTCCATGATCAAAACGCTTCTCTTTAACGCCAAGCTCCCGGTACTCTTGGGGGCTTCCCCTTTTTACCTTATCCCTCATTCGCCCATCGCCCGGCACTTTGTCGACCCTTCTGAAACGGATGTCTTCAAAGCACGCCTCACGGCCATGGCAATCGAGACCCGGGAATTCAAGCGTGAGGATCTTTACACGCTTCTCATCACGACCCGTATCCTGAACTTCCTAAAAGGGATCCCGCTTAAGACCTCAAACGTTCCTCTATCCAAAGCATTAGAAATCGCTGCAAAGCTGGACCGCCGGTCGGCCATAGGCGTTGAAATTTTGCGGAAACTACTCGAAGAAAAAATCTTTTACTCTTTCACTTCGAAAGGCTTTGAGCCTCTCCCTCGGTTCAAACCCGAACTATTCTTCCAAATGTGGCAAAAACTTGATAACATCAAAACTCAAGAAAATAAAACTATCGAACTCTGGGGAGGTAGCGCATGCTAATCAAAGCCATTCTTTGCATTCTGTTGTGTCTCTCTGCGGGTGGAATCGGCTCGACCTTTACGGCATCTGCGATCCCCGAGTGGTACGCAACGCTCGTCAAACCTTCGTTCTCGCCGCCTAACTGGGTCTTCGCTCCTGCGTGGACACTTCTTTACATCCTGATGGGCCTTGCAGCCGCAAGGGTCTGGCAAAGGGGTCTTCAAAACCCTCAGGTTCGTACCGCGCTTGTCGTTTTCCTAATTCAACTCATCCTGAACATGCTCTGGTCGGTCCTTTTCTTCGGGCTCCGGTCACCCCTCTACGGACTCGTGGATATTCTGTTCCTTTGGGCCATGATCTTGGCTACAATAGCGCAATTTTCCAAGGTCTCGACCCTGGCAGCCGCACTGCTCATCCCCTACATTCTGTGGGTGACATTCGCAAGCGGCCTTAATCTAGGAATTTTTTTACTGAACAAATAAAAATATCGCGGAACGCTGAGCGGGAAATGTTGAACAGATCGTTCGTCATTCCTCGTTACCCTTTTCCCGAAGAAACGGCTTTCAATTATGGAATGGCTTCACGAATTCTTTTCAAGGCTCTATAACTTTCAGGAACTTATCCGCTGGGGCGGCTATGTCGTCCTCGTGATCATTATCTACGCCGAAACAGGGCTTCTTGCCGGATTTTTCCTCCCGGGTGACTCCCTACTCGTCACAGCCGGCCTCTTCGCAGCGGTGGAAGGCGCGCTCCGAATCGAGATCCTCATTCCACTTCTTGCTGTGGCAGCCATCGCGGGCGATAACACCGGCTACTGGCTCGGCTATCATTTCGGCCCGAAACTTTTCAGCCGGACCGATTCTTTTTTCTTTCACAAGGATCATTTGGTTCGAACGCAAAAATTCTACGATAAATATGGCGCGAAGACGCTCATCCTGGCGCGCTTTGTCCCGATCGTTCGCACTTTTGCGCCTACCGTGGCTGGCGTTGGCCGTATGCCTTACCGGAAATTCCTTGCCTACAGCCTCATCGGTGGTATTGGCTGGATCGCGAGCATGACCCTCCTTGGCTTTTCCCTCGGCCGCGCGGTGCCGAACATCGAAAAGAAGGTTCACTGGGTCATCCTGGTCGTAATCGTTCTTTCATTCCTTCCGATCCTGAAGGAATGGCTTCACTCGAGGAAGAAGTCTTAAACCTGTATTTTTTTCTGAAGAGGAATTAGAATGAAACCGTTGAGTTAGTTTTGTAGCCGTTGTTATTTTCTACGTTTTCAAAAAGCAATTGAACATGAAAGGTCGTTATGGCTCTTAAAGAAACTTATGAGAAGCAAGGCGCTTTCCTATTCCGCGGCAGAAGTTATCTTCCTTTACTGGTAGCGCCGCTCGTTATCGCGGCACTCCTTGATCCCCAGTACACGCATCCACTTTTCAGCGGCTTTGCCGGCTCTGTCTGGAAAACGATCTGCATTCTCATTTCTTTCGCGGGCCTCCTGGTACGCTGCCTCGTGGCCGGCTATGTCCCCCTGGGTACTTCAGGACGCAATACAGAGCGCCAAGTCGCGGAAAGTTTGAATACCCGGGGCCTCTATTCGTTCGTCCGTAACCCACTTTATCTTGGGAACTTTCTCATTATCCTAGGACTTTTGCTCTTCAGCCAAGTCTGGTGGTTCACGGTCGCGGGCATTGCGATCTTCTGGATCTTCTATGAGCGCATTATTTTCACGGAAGAAGAATTCCTGCGCCAGAAATTTGGACAGACATTCGTGGAATGGTCCATGAAAACACCTGTCTTTATACCCAAGTTCAAGGGTTGGCAACAACCGGCGCTCCCTTACGCGTGGAAGATCGTCCTTCGCCGTGAGCATTCAACTCAGTTCGGCATGATTTCCGCGCTCACCTTGCTCGGAATCGCTTCTGACCTTTTCACGAAGCCGGACCATAAGATCGCCGCTTTCTGGTGGATCTTCTGGGGAACTTCGCTTGTCATCTATCTTGTTTTTCGTTTCTTAAAGAAAAAAACAACCGTTCTTAACATCCAAGGTCGTTAAACTCTCATCGAGGTGTTTCATGAAAAAATCGCTGGGTACCAAGACCCTTCTCTTCCCCACTCCGGTTATGATCATCGGCTCGTATGACGCAAACGGCATTCCGAACGCTATGAACGTGGCCTGGGGCGGCATCGCCTGCTCGGAGCCGCCGTGTGTCACGGTCTCCATCCGGGACCACCGCAAGACCTATGAAAACATCATGGCCAAAAAAGCTTTTACCATAAATATCCCTTCCGAAAAATACATGAAAGAGGCCGATTATTTCGGAATCGTCTCCGGCAAGACCGAGAACAAGTTTAAGGCCACGGGGCTGACCCCCGTGAAGAGCGATCTTGTGGACGCTCCTTACATCAAGGAATTCCCTTTCGTGCTGGAATGCCTCCTCAAAGAAACCCACAAACTCGGGATCCACACACAATTCATCGGAGAGATCAAGGATATCAAGGTCGAGGAGTCGGCGCTCAACTCAAAAGGATTCCCGGACCCTGAAAAAATGAAAGCCTTCATGTTCGATCCGGGCACAAGCGCTTATTACGCGACCGGAAAGTTCCTCGGCCAAGCTTTCACGGTCGGCAAGAAAAAGTAGACCCATGGCCAAGTGGATCGGTTTGGCAGCCGGTGGAGTTCTCGGAACCTTCGCCCGGTATTTCCTTTCAGGGGCCGTCCATCGTGTTTTCGGGGTCACATTCCCTTTCGGAACCCTTGTGGTCAATCTCGTCGGATGCTTTGCGATCGGCTTTCTTGCCGTCCTGGCGGAAGAAAAATTCTTACTGGGCCCTACCGCGAGGGTTTTCCTCATGATTGGTTTTTGCGGCGCCTTCACAACATTCTCGACTTTCATTCTTGAAACCTCGAATCTCACCAAAGACGGCGAAAGCCTTTACGCCTTTATGAATATTGCCCTGAGCGTGGTTTTAGGCTTTCTGGTCTTTCGCCTGGGCGTCATGCTCGCGAGAGTACTCTAATCTCAACCGGAGGAATTCATGAAAATACCCGAGGACGGAAAACTTTTAAGGGTTTTTATCGGCGAAGCAGATAAATGGCAGGGGCGGCCGCTTTATGAGGCGATCGTGCTTTTGGCTAAGGAAAAGGGTATGGCCGGCGCTACGGCCATAAAAGGGTTTATGGGATTCGGCTGCAAAAGCCACATGCACACGACGAAAATCCTGCGGCTTTCTGAAGATCTCCCCATCGTGATCGAGATCGTGGACAGCGAAGAAAAAATCATGGGATTTCTTCCCCTTATGGATCCCATGGTGAAAGAAGGGCTTGTCACTCTCGAAAAAGCGAACGTAATCCTCTATCGCGCAGGATGATCCCCGGACGGTTTCGGGCGGCCACGACGGAGAGACTCCCGGAAAGAGTAAAGACAGCCGCAATAGCGCTGACGGTAAAAGTTCTCTTCCTTAGCGATACGATCCATTTGTTCCTGACCGCCCCCCACCCGCCAGTTCTGTGCCCAGTAAGTCATTCCCGCGAATAAAGCTGCGGCTTTTTCTCCGGCGCGATTCACTTGCTCGAGATCTTTCCAACGGGAAATACCCAGGCTGGTCGCGAAAACCTTAAAGCCATTCTGAGCCGCATAAGCCGCGGCCTTCTCAAGGCGCATCTCGAAGCAAAGATCACAGCGCTCCCCCCGCTCCGCGTCCGCCTCGTGACCTTCCACGTGCTCAAACCATGGATCTGTATCATAGTCCGCATCCACGAAGGGAATATTCATTTTTTGTGCGTATCGAATGACCTCGTCTTTTCGTCGCTCGTATTCTTCCCGCGGATAAATATTGGGATTATAGAAAAAGACCGTTGACTCGATCCCGCTTGTGATCATCCTCTGGAGGATGGAGCAAAAACACGGCGCGCAGCACGAGTGGAGCAGAACTTTTTTTTCGTGATAGGGAGTTTCGAGATCAAGGAGGCTTGTCATGTGAGGCGCCTCAGAAAATAAAGAATTACAGAAGCCCGGTGAGGGGAATGGCTTCGTCGATCAACATGATGGGAATGTCCCCGCGGATCGCGTAGAGGAATTGCTTGTCCGTGCGGATAAGCCCACCCTCGATCTTTTGCGCGACCATTTTCCCACCTCGGGCCTTAAGTTGCTTTTTCTCGATCTTTTGATTGATCTTTTCGATCAAAGACGCATTCGCCACGGAAAGATCTTGTTTCGTCTCAGGGCAACATAGGATGGAGAGTAATTCGCTGGATACCATAGTCCCAAATACCTTTCAATTTTTACGAAGTTATAATTGGGATCGTGAGAGCATTATACAGAAAAAAGCGTGGTCGGGTAATGGCATTAAACGTTGTCTTCGTCGTCTGATTCAGACTCGACGGGAGTGGCTTCAGCGTAGTCCCCCGTAGGATTCGGGAGAAAGATCTCGCGGGGCTTCGCCCCATCCTGAGGACCGATCACACCCGCGGCCTCTAACTGATCGACAACACGTGCCGCCCGCGAATAGCCAAGCCTTAAACGCCTCTGTAAATAAGAGGTCGAAGCCTGACGCGTGGTCAAGACAATGCGCTTGGCTTCCTCAAACATATCATCTTTTTCTCCGGCGCCACCCGGCATTGAGCTGTTCTGCGCGGCTTGGATCTCACCATGGTATTCTGGTTTCCCTTGGCTTGCTGTAAAGGCCACAATTTTATTGATCTCCTCATCATCAATAAGCGGTGCCTGGCCACGGATCATGTTGTCGCTACCGGGCTGAATAAAAAGCATGTCTCCCCGACCTAGCAATTTTTCCGCACCTTTACTGTCCAAGATAGTCCTGGAATCCACCACCGAAGCAACCTTGAACGCAACGCGAGCCGGAAAATTCGCCTTGATAACACCGGTGATTACGTCGACCGATGGCCGCTGCGTCGCGAGAATCAAATGAATACCGACCGCTCGAGAAAGCTGGGCGAGACGCGTGATGGCCGTCTCAACTTTATCCTGCGCCACCAACATGAGGTCCGCAAGTTCGTCAATGATGACTACAATGTAAGGGATCGAGGCCGGAATCACATTCTCGGAATCTCCCGCCGCTTCGACTTGCTTCACACCTTCCTCAGAAAGTTCGCGGGTGTTGAATCCCACTATATTTCTCACACCGATCGTAGCAAAAAGCTTGTACCTCTTTTCCATTTCCATCACGACCCAGTTGAGCGTGTTCGCCGCCTTGCGGACATCCGTCACCACAGGCGACAGCATATGCGGGATCTTGTTGTAGACCGCAAGCTCCACCATCTTGGGATCAACCATGACCAGTTTCAGCTGGGAGGGCGTGCAGTGATAAAGAAAACCTGCGATAATAGAATTAATACAAACGGTCTTGCCGCTTCCCGTGGTCCCAGCGATCAAAATGTGGGGCATGGACGCCAAGTCCGCGATCATCGGCTTACCGCTGGTGTCTTTTCCGAGGATCAGGGGCAACATGCATTTCTGTGAACGAAAATCGGGATTCTCGATCATCTCACGCACCAGGATTGGCCGCGACACAGAATTCGGAACTTCGATCCCGATCGTCTGCTTCCCGGGAATCGGTATGATCATCCGGATACTCGTCGCTCTCAGCGCCATGGCAATATCATCCTCATAGGCTGCGATCGAATTGGCGCGGACACCAGGCGCCGGAAGAATCTCATAGAGCGTGATCTTCGGACCCTGTTCCACCTCGACGACTTTTACTTCGATCTCGAATTCGGCGAGCGTCGCCTCAATGGCTTTGGAATTGGCCGCGAGATCGTCGCCTCCGCTAACCACAAC
>Ga0209083_1001681_pt1 | contig 24025 bp, 25 predicted proteins | sample AM7aDNAmetaG_FD_184132 | JGI IMG/M metagenome (GOLD analysis project Ga0209083, IMG submission 184132) | Freshwater microbial communities from Finland to study Microbial Dark Matter (Phase II) - AM7a DNA metaG (SPAdes) (version 3) | ecosystem: Environmental > Aquatic > Freshwater > Lake ...
GCAAAGGTTTACCTGGAACAGAAAGCAAAAGAGGAGTATGCCTGCCGTTCGTCAAAAGAAGTCTTTGATTATCTGTATGTCTCAATGAGAGATCTTAAAAAGGAAGTTTTTAAAGTGCTCTATCTCAACAGTCAGAATCGTATTGTTGATGTCGAGGATATATTTGAAGGTAGTCTTAATTCCAGCTCAGTTTATCCGAGAGAGATAATGAAAAGCGCCATGTCAAAGCATTCCGCGGCGCTGATTTTCGCCCATAACCATCCTTCCGGGATTCCTTCTCCGAGCGATTCGGATAAAGCAGTGACGGAGAACCTTGTTCATGCCGGCCAGCTGATGGAGATAAAAGTGCTGGATCATATCGTTGTAGGAGATAACCGCTACTTCAGTTTTGCGGATTGCGGACTGATTAAAGACTACGAGTTGAGCGGTAAATTCGGCAAAAAGATATAGAAAACCCGCCATTATTTTGATATACTTCTGAAGGTAATCACGGCTCAAATATTCTTTAAAGGAGATGTTTTCATGTCAGGACACTCAAAATGGGCAACAATTAAGAGGAAAAAAGGCGCCAACGACGCTAAAAGAGGAAAGATGTTCTCGAAGATACTGCGCGAGATCACCATTGCCGCTAAGAAGAGCGGGGGAAGCGTTGATACGAATGCCTACCTTAGAACGGTTGTTGCTAAGGCTAAAGCCGTTAATATGCCGCAGGAGAACATAAAGAGGGCCATCCAGAAGGGTACAGGAGAGCTTGAAGGCGCCACCTACGAAGAGATAACCTACGAGGGCTACGGGCCGGGCGGGGTAGCGGTATTTATTGAAGGTTCAACCGATAATAAGAACAGAACCTCGGCCGAGATAAGGACGATATTCTCCAAACACGGCGGCAATATGGGTGAAGCAGGTTGTGTATCTTATATGTTCGGCAAGAAAGGGTTGATTTCGGTCTCCAAGGAAGGCGCTACCGAGGATGATGTTATGGGCGCGGCGCTTGATAACGGCGCGGAAGACATGAGCGTTGAGGCTGAAACATTTGATATCGTAACGCTTCCCGAGAACTTCGAAAAAGTCAAGGCGGCTCTTGAGGCGAAGAAGTTTACCATCATATCCGCAGAAGTCACCAATGTACCGCAGAATTACATCGAAGTAAGCGGACACACGGCGAAATCTATCCTTAATCTTGTTGATTCGCTTGAAGACAATGACGATGTCGGCAATGTCTATACCAATGCTGATATCCCGGAGTCTGAATTAGCTGAATAATAAACCTCGGCCTGACCAAGGAAGCAAAACCATGCGGATACTGGGCATAGATCCCGGGGTAGCGACGGTTGGTTACGGTCTTATTGAACATTCCGGAAACAAAAGTTTTGCGGTAGACTATGGTTCAATTAGAACCGCGCCGCACCAGCCAATGGTCAAGCGTCTAAATGAGATATTTGACGCCATTTCAAAGATTATCCGCAAGTTCAAACCTGATGAAATTGCCGTTGAAGAGCTCTTTTTTGCGAAAAATGTTAAAACAGCTATGATGGTAAGCCAGGCAAGGGGCGTTATTATGCTTGCCGCAGCCAGGAAAGGCCATCTGGATATAAGCGAATACACGCCTATGGAAGTAAAAATGGCTCTTGTAGGTTATGGAAGGGCTGATAAGAGTCAAATACAGCAGATGGTTAAAGTAATACTTTCACTCAAGGAAATACCTAAGCCGGATGACACGGCTGATGCTTTGGCAATAGCAATATGTCACGCGCATTCAAGGCGGAGAGAGCCGAAATGATAGCTTTTCTAAAGGGAATACTTATAGTCAAAGAGAGCGATAGAATTATTCTTGAGGCCAATGGAGTTGGGTATGAGGTGTTTACTCCAAACATCAACCGTCTTCCTGAATTAGGTTCTGAAATAAAGGTTTACACGCACTACCATAAGACGGATGATAATGAATTTCTTTATGGGTTTTTAACCCAGGAAGAGAAAGCATTCTTTAGGACCCTGATGAGCGTTCCGGATATTGGGCCTAAAGTGGCTGTTGCTATAATAGCTTCTCTCGGCATTGACAAGGTTCGGTCTGCGATTGTCAGCGGGGATTCTCCAACGTTACAGACGGTGCCGCGGGTTGGCCGAAAGCTTGCGGAAAGAATCATAGTCGATCTGAGGGAGAAGTTAAAGTCAAATGCTAACATTCCTGTTTACAAGACGGCTCTTGATGGTGAAACAGAGTCTGATTTGGTGTCAGCTCTGATAGGGCTTGGGTACAATGCGACACTGGCGCGGAATGTTATTGATAAATTAAGAGTTAAGTATATAGAGAGAAAACCCGGTATAGATGAACTGCTAAAGGAAGCTCTTAAGGAATTGAGCCCAAAGTGATATGGTGAAAAAGAATAAAGACGGAATATTAAACCCAATTCTCGGAGGAGAAGATTTTGAATTTGACACAAACCTCCGTCCTAAGGCCTTGGATGAATATATAGGGCAAAAAAGGTTAAAGGAAAACCTTAAGATATTCATCGAAGCAGCCAAGCAGCGTAAGGAACCTCTGGAGCACCTGCTTTTTTACGGACCGCCCGGTCTCGGAAAGACCACCATGGCGAATATTATTGCCTGTGAAATGGGCGTCCCTATAAGGACCTCATCCGGTCCTTTAATAGAGAGGGCCGGTGATCTGGCGGCTATTTTAACCAATCTGGAAGAGAGATCGGTTCTCTTTATTGACGAAATTCACAGGCTCCCCAGGATAGTCGAAGAGGTTTTGTATCCAGCCATGGAAGACTGCAGGCTTGATATTGTTATAGGGAAAGGGCCTTCAGCAAGGACAATAACGATAAACCTTCCAAAATTTACTCTTGTTGGCGCTACAACGCGCGCCGGCCTGCTTACAGGCCCTCTCAGAGACAGGTTTGGCATAACCTTTAGGATGGATTACTATCCCCCCGAAGAGCTTGCGCTAATCATCAAAAGATCAGCTAAAATACTCCATATTCAGATTGATGAGGGAGGGGTGTGGGAAATTGCCGGCCGAAGCAGGGGTACTCCGAGGGTGGCAAATCGCCTGCTCAAGAGAGTAAGGGATTATGCCCAGGTAAAGAAGGTTAAAGTCATATCTAAGGATGTTGTGGATTATTCCCTGTCAATGCTTGAGATAGATTATAAAGGTTTGGATGTGTTAGACCGTAAAGTTATGCAGGTAGTAATAGATCAATATGGCGGCGGTCCTGTCGGTATTGAAAGCATTGCAGTTGCCGTCGGCGAAGAGTCAGATACCGTAGAAGATGTATGCGAGCCGTTTCTCATTCAGCTTGGTTTCATGATTCGCACGCCGCAGGGCCGGAAAGCTACTATGGCTGCCTACAAGCATTTTGGAAAGGAGTACCGTGGCCAGGCGGATCAGGCCAAATTGCTATGAAAATTGCGCTGCATGTGTGCTGCGGGATCTGTTTAAAGTACCCTCTTAAAGATTTGCTTAGCAAAGGTTTTGTTCCCGAAGGCTTCTATTTCAATCCAAATATCCATCCTTATGGCGAATACCTAAACAGACTAGAGACAGCTAAGAGTGTAATGAAGCAAAACAATCTAAATATTGTTGTACCAGATTATAATGCTGAGATTGCCGAGCCTGGGTTCTTCTCGGAAATACCTGAATCTCGTTCTGAACAATGCAGAAAGTGCTATAGCATGAGGCTGAAATATACGGCTTTTCATGCTAAAGCTAATGGTATTAAGTGTTTTTCTACTACTTTGCTTGGCAGCCCTTACCAGGATTTCAAGTTAATCCTTAAACTTGGAACTGAATTGGCAGCAAAGAATGGCCTTGAATTTGTCTCGTTTCATGAGAAATGGGTAAAGGAATACCATGAAAGCAAGCGCGATCTAAGGTCAGCCGGAGCATATCTCCAGAAATATTGCGGTTGTATTTACAGCAAGATGGATAGAAAGCTGGAGAAACGAGCAATTTTATCAAAAGCAAAAATTAAGACATAAGTATTAAAGGCAACGCTAAAACCCACATACCCCAAAGCTTGTTTCTCTGTTTACAACCTTCTGAATAATAAGTATAATACTGGCAATGAAAACAATATTTCTCGCAAAATACTTAATATTTATGCTCTTTTTGGGCATTTTTGTCTTTTTATTGGCATCCGGCTGCGGTGCAGCGGGATCTTTTGCAATGAACAGCGGCCGTTCGCATGAAGAGTCGGTTATGTCGGCTCCAATTAGGCTTTTGACTGTCTGCGGCGTTAAGAGCGTCGCAATAAGTGCTTTGGGGCCTTGCAAAATAGTAAGCGGAGAAAACAAGTTTCAGATAATGGCCCTTAAGGCTGGAGATCTGGAAATAACCTGTTCTGACAAGGGTTTAAGCGTTAACGGTGATTCTGTTTCGGCAGCTATAATAAGGGTTGTTCCTGACGGCGGTAAAATCAAGATAGGGGAGATTGTTTTCAGGGGAATTGCCGAGATAAGATATGAAAAGAACGCTATGAATGTGATAAATGAACTCGGGATAGAGGAACTTGTAATGTCCCAGGTAGGGCGAGAAGTGTCTTCAGGATTCAAGCCGGAGGCGCTAAAGGCGCAGGCAATAGCGGCAAGGACTTTTGTCCTGCATGAGAAAATTCATTCTAAATTCAAGGTTTATGATCTAAAAAACCTTGAAGGACCGGGAAAAATATATTTTGGCACGGTTACAGAACACGTTCCTGGAAATGAGGCGGTAGAAGCAACCAGAGGCATAACGCTAAGATACGGAGGCGAAACAGCCTTTACTCCTTACTTTTCAAACTGCGGCGGGTATACCGAAGACGTGACTGAGGTCTGGGGAACGGCCTCAAAAGAGCCGTATTTGTCGCCTGTTCCGTGTTTTTTTTGCAAGCCAGGCGAACATTATGCGTGGCAGACCGAAATAGCCAAGGCACATATACTTGCAACGCTAAACGCCGCCGGATATCCTGCCGGAGACATTTCTGAAATAGACCCAAATTATGAGATAAGCAAAAGCGGCAGGACCAAGACTGTTAGGATAGCTGCCGATAAAGGAAAAATAACCCTGTCGTTAAACGAGTTTCGCTCTATTGTTGGGTATAACGTGTTAAGGAGCGCAAGGTCGCTTACATGCCGCCCGCGGTCAGGGACGTTCTATTTTACGGGCAAAGGCTGGGGGCACGGAGTAGGAATGTGCCAGGATGGAGCCAACGGAATGGCAAAACAGGGCCATAGTTACAAGGAAATCCTCCGAAGGTACTACCCCGGAACGGAAATATCCTCCAGATGAAGCTTTCCGAGTATCACTACAACCTGCCGAAAGAACTTATTGCACAACATCCTTCAGAAAAGCGCGATGAATGCAGGCTTTTGTCGCTTAACAGGCATTCAGGTCAAATTGAGCATAAGATATTCAAGGATATCTCGAAACTCCTCAGGAAAGGCGATCTGCTAGTCCTAAACAATACAAAAGTAATACCCGCCAGGCTTATCGGCTACAAAGACCCTTCTATGGGAAGGCTTGAAATGCTTATGCTCAGTAAAGAACCCGCTAACGGCGAGTTTTGGAATTGCCTTATTAATAGGCGCAAGAACCTGGCAGCCGGGCAAAAGATAATATTCAAAGACACTCCATCGTATGCCCTAATAAAAGAGGTTAAGAACGACTGCTTTTTGCTGGAATTTGTTCTTGACAAAAGCCTTGATATTAAAGGTTTTATGGAGAAACACGGATATGCTCCGTTGCCCCCGTATATAAAGCGCGAGCATGACAATATGCTTGAAGATAAAGAAGATAAGATAAAATACCAGACTATATTTGCAAAGTATGATGGCTCAATAGCAGCTCCTACCGCCGGACTGCACTTTACAGATGCACTGCTGTCAGAACTAAGAACAATGGGCGTTGAGTTCACAGAAGTCACTTTGCATGTCGGCCGGGGTACTTTTATGCCAATAAAAGCAGAGAATATAGAGGATCATGTCATGGGCCTGGAGTATTATGAGGTCCCTGAGAGCTCTGCAGAGGCCATAAACAGGGCAAAAAGCGATGGGCGCAGGGTAATTGCCGTAGGAACAACGGCCATAAGAACCCTTGAAACCGTATATAAAGAGCATAATAGAGTTGTTAAAGCCGCCGGTTGGTCCGGTCTATACATAACGGAAGGGTATAAATTCGGGGTTATTGACGGAATCATAACAAATTTCCACTTACCGGAATCAACAAATCTGATATTAATCTGCGCTTTTGCGGGCAGGAAGAATGTTGTTGGCGCTTATAATGAGGCGGTGAGGCTGAAGTACGGTTTCTATAGTTACGGAGATGCCTGTCTTATCGCTTGAGGCTGCCGGAAGGTGTGTCCTAAAAACCTGATCTAAGCAATGAACTGTCTGTGGGTAAGTAGTAGTTAACATAATATATCTTATAGGAATAGTAGGTTGTCTGTCTCGTTCACCGGCCCGTGCTGGCCATTTGCCAATCCTTCTTCCTCGCTGCACTTCCCCTGGAAGAACAATTCTTTTGAAGTGAATTGTAGGTTGATTGAGCATCCCTGGTTTTTCCCATTGGAAGTCTTGAAATAAAAAGGATGTTCCTCGCCGCATCAGCTTTGAATAAAAATTATGTATTTAAATACCTTAAATAGTTGAGCCGTGTGGAACAGCTTCCATAAAAAAAGGCAAAAATAGCGCAAAAACAGTCTGCTAAAATCAGTCAAACAGGCATTTTTACTGTGTCGACATGGTCAAAATCCTCTCCAGGAGGGCTTTAAACGCGTCATAATACGTCACAAGGTAAACTTACACGTGTTGCTATATTGGCTTGTTTAAAGCGAATATGGAGCGAAATTCCAGCTGTCTCTTGTCCTGTTTTGCCTGTAAAAGGAATTCTAATGTAATAAAACAATATGTGGATTACCGCCACATCTTCCGGAAAATAACATTAATCCCTTCTTAGGTGTCCTTCAAGTTTGCCGGGAACGATAAATTTAGGCGTTTTAGAGTAGATTAATCGTTGACCGGAGGTTTAGGATGGTCCCTAGTTGCAATCGCGGAGCATAAATAATCTCCCAGTGATCTTTGAAATCCTTGGATGGTTTATCTTTCAGATGCCGGAGAAAACCTCACCCTTTAGGGTGAGGATGAATTCGGCATGAATAATATTAACACACCTATAAAGAGAAACTCCGGCCTTCAGGCCGCAGAGTTTCATTAGATTTCTTAAATACTATCAATACGCATGCTATCTTGACTAAAACCATCGCTTTAGAGCTCTTTCCGGATAAACAGACATCCCGGGCTATGCATAAATACCGATAGAAAGCACAGATGCGGCTCTTTGGCCTCCCGCCCGCTTGATTCAGGTGAAAGGCGTCCTTCCATGAGCCAAAATTAGAGGTGTTTTCAGGTATTCCTCGTTTCAGGTATCTTGTTCAGGATATGCGGGGTTAGGCCTTAATGTTTAATAATGACTTTGGATCGCCGGCATAATTCTTCAATATTTCGGTGTCCAGGGGCTTGATTATTTCAATACTGGGAAGTTAGTCAATATTACCGTTTTGCAGGTATTTGCCAGGCTATTCCGGTAGAGTAGTTATCATAATTACCGTCCCAATTCTCATTGCAACAGGCATATTTAGTTTAAGCTGTCTAGTATGTTTGCTGCTAAAGGTAAGCAGGTTGCATTACAGCCCTATATTCCCGTGAAATTCGGCATGAATGAGACCTTTGCTTATCCCAAAACAAAAGCGTCCCATCTTCATGCCGCGGTGGTTTATTGAGTCCGGAAGTCTCAACAATACAGCTTCTTGCCTGTTTAACCGGTAAAAATACCGTTTCACAATTAGCACTTGTTCCCGTGGATCTCATAATGCTACGGTTAGCCTACAGACGTGGCGTTGATCGGCACAGCAGAAGTTGTCCGTTTTGGCGCAGGCTTTTGTTGATAGGCAATGATTATGGACCGTATTACATTGAAAAAGCGTGTCCTGTGGAACAGCTTCCATAAAAAAGTGCCTAAAACGACCAAAATTGGAATGATATTTCAAGCCCAAATCGTATTTTTTGTCAGTCGATATGCCTATATTCCTCTCCAGGATTGCGTTAAACGCGTTATAATACAGCGTAAGGTAAACTTACACGTATTGATATATGGGCCTGTTTAAAGCGAATCTGGCGCGAAATATAAGCGGTCTTTATTCCTGTTTTGCCTGTAAAAGGGATTCTGAAGGCATAATCAAAGGCTGAAATATTCCGGATGAGGCCGGAAAGATGGCTCAAATTCCTTACGGGTTTCTTTGGGGTTGCCCTGGAAAGTTTGAATCGGGTACCCGGGACCTCGAAAAAAGGCAAACGGAAGCTTCTGCTGTCTTTTATCTTGTAACGGCGTAGCAGCAGCAGTCTCTGGGGTGTTTTGAAATGTTGGGATGGATTATCCAGCGCCTTAATGTGCCTTCGTATCGCATGCCTGCCTTGGTTAAGACCCTTGCTGAGGCCCTGTTTGCAGTGTCACAGACGGCCCAGATCCTAAAGATGTCTCTGTTCTTGAATAATTGCCTGATAACAGCAGCGGCAGCTTCCGTAGCATACCCTTTACCCCAGTATTTACCAGCCAGGACATAGCCGATTTCGGCCTTGAAGCTGTCAATGTGGACGGCAAAGTTGCCCATTAGCTCGCCTGTGTCCCCTGATTCTACTGCATAAGTGTATCTGTTTAGTTTGTACTCGGCAATCGATTGTTTTACAAAGGTTTTTGTCTCTTTCAGGTTCTTATGCGGTTTGAAAGTAACATATTTCGTGACTTTTGGGTCGCAGGCATAGGTCCTAAATATCACAGGCGCGTCTGGAAGCCTTGGTTTTCTCAATACAAGGCGTTTTGTCCTTATAGCCAAAGGCATTCTAATATTCTTCACAATTGGTCTCCTGGTATGGCCCTACTTGTTTAGCAATTATTGCACACCTCTCTTCCTTTTGTCTGGAATCCTTTGTTCACAGGGGTTTTAGCTGGTTATTATATAAAAAAAGCGCCGGCCTGCGCCGGCGCCTTATATACAATGAGGATTTTTTGACTATTTCAGAACTTGATTGTTTTCTTGCGCCTGAATCGCTGCTTCTTTTTTTGCTGCAGTTATCTTCATCCTGAGCGTCCGGATAAGGAATAGACAGGTTATCACTATAACTGCTCCAACGCCAATCGGCACAGCCATATTTCCGTTAACTGGAGCTCCGGGTGCGGGTATTGCAGTTGCTGCCGGAGTTGGCTGAAGTCCTGTCTTCCTGGGAGCCGCAATCTTATCATCAAATTTTGTCTCTTTTACAGGCTCTATTTTTGGCAGTTCTTTCTTGGGTTCTTCCCGCATTACAATTGGTTGTTCGACTTTTGCAGGCGCTGCCGGAGCAGGCATTGCCTCGGTTTCGGTTTCTTTGGCCGACTGAACGGTCTGATCTGCTGTCGGAGCGAGAACCAAAGCGCTTTCCTTGCCTGTGCGCGCTTTCTCTGCCGCGTCTTTTGCGGCTGCGGAGGCTTTATCAGCGTTCTTTTTAGCGTTGAGGAATTCACCGGCTTTCAAACAGCTGTTGGCTGCAGCCATGGCGCTTTCGGCTGAGGCAAGTCTGTCTGAGGCAAATTCTGAAGCCCCGCCTTCCTTTGCGGTATTTATATCACTGCCGGCCTGCTGAACTGCAAGTTCGACGCCGGTTTTCATCTCGCCGTCAAGGGTTACTTTTGCCTTATCCGCACCTTCGGCAGCTTTCTGCAGTGAGCCTGCCTCAAAATCAGCCTTGGAGGCGTCAAGCGCCGCCGCGGCTGTCGCATAGGTATCTGCTTTTAGCGAGTTCATTTGTAAATCTTTCGCGAGTTTCAAGGAATCGGAAAGGGCAGCTATGCTTCTTTTTGCCGAGGACGGTTCAAACATTGCTTTTCTTGAAGCTTCAGCCGAGGCCATTGCTTTTGACCTGGCAACATCAAAAACGTTCTTCTCATAAGCAATTTTTGCGGCATTTAGGTTGTCGTAAGCGTCTTTATAGCTGACCGGAGAAGAAACATCGGCGCCTGATAATTTCGCCGAGTTTAACAAATTTTCGGCGTCAGTGATTGTGCTCTGCGTGCTCACCGGAAGTGACAGCACATCCCTGGCTTCTTTGCCTGCTTTATTAGCGTACTCTTTGGCCCTGGCGAAGTCCTTGATATCAAGGGTGTTTGTTGCTGTCTGGAGGTCTGCCTTTGCCTGGATCATAGAATCCGGAGCGTAATCGTTAGCTCCCGCTCTGGTTGCGGAGTCAAGGTCTGCCTTTGTGGAGTCTATCAGAGAGGCAATTTCGTTGTAGGAAGCTTCTTCTTCGGGCAGGAGAGCCGGTTTGCCGGTACAACCGGCAAGAACAAACCCAACCGCAAGAATTGCCAGGTATTTCTTCATATTTCCCTCCTTAAAGGAAATGTTATTTTACGCCTAAACATTCTCGCTTTCCATAAGTTTTATAAGGTCATCCGCGGTTTCATCGTTCTTCTGCTTTTTTGCCGCTTCCGCTCTGTACTTGAAAACTTCATCAGAAAGGTTTAGCGCGGTTAATATGGCCACCTTCAAAGAAGACACATTTGAGGTGGTAGCCGAGATGCTTCTCATCTTTGAGTCGACATAGGCCGCCACTTCCTTTATGTAGGAGCCGTCGCCTTCACCCCGAACGACATACTCGGTCCCGAAGATGTCGACCACTATGTTTTTCTTTGGTTCATCCATTATTCCCCCGTTAGAACTTCAGGTCAAGCTGTATTTTATCAATAGTATTTAATATTTCTTCAACCTGTTCTTTTGCCTTGTCCCGTTTTTGTTTGAATTTTACTACTTCGTTCTTTAGCCGCTCGAGTTCTTGCATTTTCATCTTCAGATCAGCATTCTCAGCCCGAAGAGACTTGATTGTCTCTATTGCGTTTCTCACTTTCTCGTCCAGTATTTGCATCTTTTCCATGGATGTCTCCGTGTACGGCGCCTTGCTGTATCCTATTTTCTTATAACCGCTCCCAGTTTCTCTGCTGCGCCTGCTATTATTGAGTTGTTTAAGTCATCCACTTCTTTGTCGGTCAGCGTCCTGTCAGGAGACCGGAATACGATAGCAAACGTAACGCTCTTCAACTCCTTTCCCACATTATCACCTTCATATACAGCTGTTACAGTCATTTTTTCAATTAATTTTATCCTTAAACTTTCAATATAGGCGCTAATTGCGGCAGATGTAATGTTTTTCCTTACGATGAACGATATATCTCTTTTAATGGCAGGGAATTTTGGTAAATGGGTGAACTTGATAGTCCCCGTCCTTGCGGCTTCCATAGACGGAATCTCCAACTTAGAATAGAATACGCGTTGTTTAATATCAAAGGCCTTGAGAAGGTTTCTTCTTAGCTCTCCAAAGCAGCCGGCTGTTTTTCCGTTGATACTAACGCCAACCGCCGAGCCTTTCTCATAAGCTTCTCCCTCATAGCCTTCCAACAACTCGTAAGGGACTCGAAGAGATGCTAAAACGCTTTCAACCAACCCTTTTATATAGTAAAGATCAGCTTCAACCGGGCTTTCTGCCCATCCCGGGTCTGAAATTAGGCCTGTAGCAATTATGCCTATATTCTTATGTTCGGAGAACTTTCCTGCTGAATCTTTAAGAAATACTTTGCCAACCTCAAAGAGTCTGAGATTCCTGTTCCCAAATCTTGTCACATTGTGGGTTGTGTTTGCAAGCAATCCCGGAAGCAGCGTCGTTCTCATTACGTTCCATTCGTCGGTCAGAGGATTGAGTATTTCAGGGTATTCTCTTAGCGGGCTTCCTGCGGGGAATCCTCCCTTATCAAACCAGGATTTTGCCATAAAACTCCAATTAACCGCCTCATAAAGGCCGCGTCCAACCAATGCCCGCTTTACCTCATCCTCAAAAGACGTTTGAGGGATGCAGGAAGTTAAGGATATCAATGGAGTGCGCTCTTTTATTTGTTCATAGCCGTATACTTGGGCTATCTCCTCAATCATGTCTATCTCACGGTCTAACTCCACCCTGAAAGACGGAACTTCAACGGTGAAACCGGTCTTGTCTTTCGCTAGCATCTTGAACCCGAGCCGCTCAGAGATGCCCAGCATTTCGCCGTCGGGAATATCGGTTCCGAGAAGTTTTCTTACCCGATCAAAACGGGTAGTTATTTTCCGCGCCTTAATTTTTTCCGGGTAAATATCAATTATGCCTTCGCAGACTTCCCCTCCGCAGTATTTCTGCAGGAGGTAGGCCGCCCTGTCCAGCGCCCTTATCATCCCCTCGTGGTCCATTCCCCTCTCAAACCTGAAGGAAGCCTCGGTAGAAAGATTAATTGTTTTTGAAGTCTTGCGAATATTTACGGCGTCAAAGAAGGCGCTTTCAAGCAGAACTTCAGTCGTAGAAGAGTTTATTTCGGAGTTATTGCCGCCCATAATTCCGGCGAGCGCGACTGCCTTTTGCTCATCGGCGATGACCAGCATATCCGCTCCAAGTTCCCTGGTCACTCCGTCAAGGGTGGTCATCTTTTCGCCTTTTTCGGCGCGCCTTACGATTATGTGATTGCCTGAGATTAGTTTTTTATCAAAAGCGTGAAGAGGATGTCCTAGTTCCAGCAAAACATAATTAGTTATATCCACTATGTTGTTGATAGGCCTGACGCCGGCGAACTTTAGCCGGAGCTGCATTAATAACGGCGAGGCCCCGGGTTTAACGCCTTTAATAATCCTTGCGGTATATCTTGGGCAAAGTTCTTTATCGGCTATTGTTACTTTAACTTCTGAGGCTGCTTTGCCGTCAGTCTTCTTTATTTCTATTTCAGGCGTTTTGAGCGGAATCTTGAGCGACGCGGAAAGCATTCTTGCGACGCCGATAATTCCGAGATAGTCCGGCCTGTTAGGCAGTATCTCCAAAGAGAAGAGCCAATCTTTTAAGTTTAAGTATTCAGTGATGTCCTTTCCTATCGGAGCGTCTGACGGAAGTATCAAGAGTCCGTCAGCCTCTTCGCTTATTCCGAGTTCTTTTGAGGAACAGAGCATGCCTTCAGAGAGCAGGCCGCGCAGTTTCGTGTGTTTAATCTTGAAGCCGCCGGGAAGCTCGGCGCCGTCTACCGCCACTGGGACTTTATCTCCCGCCTTCATGTTTTTAGCGCCGCAGACAATGTTTAACTTCTTTTCTTTCCCAGCGTCAACCGTGCAGTACACCAGCTTGTCGGCGTTTGGGTGCGCTTCTATCTTTTCAATTAGGCCCACGACAACGCCGCTGAAATCTCCAAGCCGGGTAAGGCTTTCAACCTCTATCCCGAGAGATATGAATTTTGCCGACAGGGCTTCGGGAGCCAGGTCCAAATCAACGAATTCTTTCAGCCAGTTATAGGTTAGTTTCATTCGAATTGCCCCAGGAATCTCAAGTCGTTCTCGGGAAACAGCCTGATATCGTTGATCCCGTATTTAATCATCGCGAGTCGTTCTATTCCCCAGCCAAAAGCAAAGCCGGTCCATCTTTCCGAATCATAGCCTATCGATTTAAAAACATTTGGATCAACCATTCCGGCGCCGCCAATCTCTATCCATCCTGTCTTCTTGCAGACGCTGCAGCCGGAACCGCCGCAGACATGGCACGAAAAAGAAACTTCAACAGAAGGTTCGGTAAAGGGAAAATAACTCGGATTGAAACGGATATTTACTTCTCTCTCGAAAAGCCGGCTGAAGAATACCTTTAGTATGCCTTTTAGGTCTCCAAAATTGATATTCTCATCCACCATAAGGCCCTCAATTTGATGGAACATAGGCGTGTGAGTCTGGTCGGACGCGTCGCTTCTGTAACATTTGCCGATTGTTATCATGCGCAACGGCGGTTTCTGTTTCTCCATTGTCCTAACCTGCACGGGCGAGGTATGTGTGCGCAGCAGCATACCGTTTCCAAGGTGAAAGGAGTTCTGCATATCCCGCGCCGGATGATGAGGAGGAAAATTCAGGGCTTCAAAGTTATAATAATCTGATTCAATCTCGGGACCTTCTATTATCTGGAAGTTGAGGCTTTTGAAGATTTCCTTAGCCTCGTTCGAGATGATTGTCAGGGGATGGTACCTGCCGGTGCTAAAATTCCTTCCCGGAAGAGTTGCGTCAAGAGCGTTTGATTCAGAGCATGATTCCAGGCCTTCCGCTTTCTCTCCCAAAAGAGCGTCGGCTTTGTTTCTCAATGTGTTCAGAAGCGCGCCGGCTTTGGGTTTTTCTTCTTTTGGAAGCGAGCCCAATTTATCAAAAAAGGCGGTCAACGCGCCTTTCTTGCCGAGGTATTTCACCCTCGCAGCTTCGAGCTCTTCGCGGGTTTTTGCGGCGTTTACCGCAGCCGCTATCTCACCCGCCAGCTTTTCGAGTTCTTTTTCCATTTTTTGTCCGGCCCGCCGGGTATTCAGGCAGGGCTTTTCTTGCTCCTTTTTGATATTCTGAATAGACCAAAAATACGCCTATTTTACCCGTATTCTTGAAAACCGACCACAATAAATCACATTCCTTGAAAGACTCTTTCTTCAAAAAATGCTCCTTAATGCTTGAAATAGTATAGCAAAAATAAGGTTTTCTGTCAACGCATGGCGTGAGGTTCGTCCTTTGGAAGTGATTATTGGGAAAGTGTTTGACCGCGGTTTAATATAATTTGAAACGACGTATCATTTCATAAATCATTATTCCTGTTGATACCGCAACATTTAAGGAATCAATGTCCCCGGTTATCGGGAGTTTTACGTTTAAGTCTGTTAGTTCCAGAGCTATTTTTGAGACGCCTCTTGCTTCGTTTCCAAAGATGAGCAGGACCGGAAGAGAAATCTCGGAGTCCCACATTGTTGTTTTTGCGTCAAGGGATGTCCCGATAGCTTTGATATTGTTGCTCTTGAAGAGGTTTATCAATTCCACAGGTTCGACACTTTCAATGAGAGTAGTCGAGAATACGGCTCCCATTGTCGAGCGCAGAACTTTTGGGTTGTAGGCAGAGACGCTACCCTTGGAGGTGAAAAGCGCTTTTACTCCGGCGGCCTTGCAGGTACGTATGATTGTTCCGATATTGCCGGGGTCGCTAATGCCGTCGAGAAGCACATAAACTGCCTTCTTATCAGAAAGGTCCATCGCTGAAAGTTCAAGGCCCTGTCCCCTCTTGCCGAAAAAAGCAATGCCTTGCGGTTCTTCAACATCAGAGAATTTTCTGAACAGCCGCGAGGTCATAACGTAAGAATTAGCGGAACGCGTTTTAAGCTTGTCGAAAAGCTCAGCCATCGCCTTGTCTTCAAGGTTTTCACCGGAAACTATCGTTGTCTCAGCCATTTTTCCTGACTTAAGGAACTCTTCCGCAATCCTGACGCCTTCCGCGAAATAGAAAGAAGAGTCTTTCCTGGTGTCAAGGAGTTCCTTTATTATAGGATTTTCAGCTGATTTTATTGAAATTATTTCATGCATTTACAGTCCTTTAGACGTAAAAATACCGGTTGTTTAGACCGGTATTTTATTTTATGCGTGACTGAGCTAAAAACAGTTTACTGTTTTGCCAGTTCAACTATCTTGCCGAAAGCATTTACGTCGCAGATAGCTAATTCAGCAAGCATTTTCCTGTCTATCTCAATCCTGGCTTTCTTCAAACCTGCTATGAATTTGCTGTAGGACAGGCCGTTTTCTTTTGTCATTGCGGAGATTCGCGTAATCCAAAGACGCCTAAACGTGCCTTTCTTGTCTCTCCTGTCCCTGTAAGCGAACCTGCCCGCCCTGTCAACAGCTTCATTCGCGAACCTGAAGCAATTCTTTTTCTTGCCCCAGAATCCTTTCGTGAGTTTGAATATCCTTTTTTTTCTTGCTCTTGTTGTCTTGCCCGGTTTAATACGCATTTAACTTATCTCCTTAATTGTACGGCATCAAAGACTTGATTGATTTTCCGTCAGTTTTGTTTAACTGGCCCATCTTTCCGAGGTGATTTCTCAGGCTGTTTGCTTTGTGTTCCTGATTGTGCCTCATGAAAGCCTTCTTTTTCATTACCTTGCCGGTCCTTGTTATTCTGAACCGCTTCTTCGCGCCGCTTTTCGTTTTCAGTTTTGGCATATTATTTCCCCTTCTTCGGAGCCAACACCATAGCCATGTTGTAGCCCTCTAATTTGCTTGCCTGTTCGACATCAACAAAATCCTGAAACTCTATGAGAATCTTATCCAGGATATCCCTTCCCATCTCTTTATGGGCCATTTCTCTGCCCCTAAACATTATTGTTACCCTTACTTTATTGCCTTTTTCAATAAAATCCTTAATGTGGTTTTTCTTTGTAGTCAGGTCATGAATGTCTATTTTGGGCCTGATTTTGATTTCTTTTAGTATCACTATCTTCTGGTTCTTTTTGGCAGCTTTTTCTTTCTTTTCCTGCTCGTACTTAAACTTTCCGAAATTCACTATTCTGCAAACCGGAGGAACGGTGCTTGAAGATATTTCAACAAGGTCAAGCGCCTGCGCTTTAGCGGCTGCAAGAGCCTGAGGAGTCGCCATTACGCCAAGCTGCTCTCCGTTAACACCCAAAACCCTGACTTCCGCGACTCTGATCTGGTTGTTTATCCTATATGACTTATTGATAGCTGAACCCTCCTTAACAAAACGCTTATATAATGAGGCGGAATTATAGCATAGAAAGTTAAGGTTTGTAAACAGAAAAAGCTCAGATTTAACTCTTTTTCGGTACTGGCAAATTGGCATCAATAATCTTCAGGAAAATTGGCACCAATGAGGGGTCAAATTGCTTCCCCGAACACCTCTTAAGCTCTTCCTTTGCGGATTCAATGCTTTTCCCGGCGCGGTAGATTCTGTTTGTAATCATGGCATCATAAGAATCTGCCAGAGAGAGAATGCGCGCTCCTATAGGTATCTCGTTTCCTTTTAGGCCGTCCGGATAGCCGGCGCCGGAAAACTGTTCGTGGTGATGGCGGACAATAAGGGTTGCCGCTTCAAGAAATTGCGCGTTTGAGAGGATTTGGACTCCCTCTTCGACGTGTTTTTTCATTCTGGTGTATTCCTCAGGGGTAAGTTTTCCGGGTTTATTAAGTATGCTTTCCTCAATACCTATCTTCCCGACGTCATGCAGCAGCGCTGCGAAATGAAGGTCTTCTTTCTCCTTCTCGGAAAGCCCTACTTTGTCCGCGAGTTCCAACGATAAGCGTACGACGCGTTTCAGATGGGTGTAGGAACTCTTGTCTTTGGCGTCTATGGCGGCCGCGAGCGCCTCTACAGTGCTCAGATACGCTCTTTTGGTTTCAAGAAAGAATTTAACCTTTTCAATGGCCACTGCCGCAAGGTTGGCGAAGTTTGAGATTATGTCAAGGTCATCGTCCGTAAAGGGCTTCATGTTGTTCTTGTTGGAGAAGTTCAGTACTCCGATTGTGGCATTGCTTTTAAGTGAAACATTGACGGCAAAAGGGGATTCGCTGCTGATGCTCATAGGCACTACAATGAAGGACCCGGGTTTTCCGAGCGGTTTGAAACTCCTCTCGCCGAGTGAATCCTCCGCCCGCTTTATCATAAGCGGCTCGCCGGTTTTCCAGACCCACCCGGAAGCGCCCATCCCGAGTTTTCTGCTCTGTCCGATTATTGTTTTCCTTGAACTGTCTTTTACGACAAGATTATCATTCTCAACAAGCATAATAGAGACATTTTTGCACTCGACCATTTCTTTGCCGCTGGAGACAATTGTTTTAAAGATATTGTGAAGGTCGTTTGTGGCGTTGATCTTTTGAATGATATTATTGAAGGTCTTCAATTCAAGGTTTTTCTTTTCAAGTTTCAGGGCCGCGCCGAAATATTTAGCAAGCATGACGGCAAGGTTTAAGTCGTGCTCGGAGAATGACTTGTTGTCGGATCTATTGCTGAAAGTCAGGACCGCTTTTGGGCCGTTAGACGTGTCAACCGGAACCAGCAGGGAAGATTTATATCTCTTTGGGTTGGCGATTGTCGTCAGGCTCGGAAAGATTTTTTTAAGTTGTTCAATATCATTAATCAAGAGCGGTTTATTAAGTTTTACCACCAATCCCGATGGCGAGGTGTTATCTACTTTTACCCGTGTTTGATTTATTATGGTTTCGGAAAGAGGCTGGGCTCCTGGTTTGCTGTAGGAAGCTTTAATGAACAACTCGCCCTTTTTCTCGTCAAGCAGCATTAGTGTGCCGCTTTGGGCGTTTATGTCATTCAGCGCCGTCGCGAGCGCTTCCTGGAGATCATCCCGCTTGCGTCCGTTTGTCATTGTTTCACCCACGTGTCGGAATTGGATGCGTCAGCAACCTTATAAGTTATGCTTCCAAAAGTGTGTCCGTCCTCGTAAGTGATGGTGATGCAGTCGTTCTTTAGGAAAGTGACTCCGTCCAGGAACCAGCTGCTTCCAGCGGATGGAGCTTTGCCTATAAGTTTTGCGAGAGCCGCGTCAGCGGTTGCTTTAACTTTTTCCTTGTCTAGCATTGATCCCGGCTTTGCCTGGTTCCCCTGAACTCCGTTTTGCGCTGCGCCGGAACGCGTTTGTTTTGTCATCATTTCTATGTGTTTTTCTTTCTCCTGAAGCTGCATGACGAGTATGAAAATCACAAGTATTGCCAGGGAGAAGAGCCAAGCCAGCCCGCTGGTTTTCTTCTTCTTCTTCTTCTTCTTCTTCGCGCTTTTTTCCCCGTTTTTTTTCTTTGCCATTTAAAGGTATTTCTCCTGGTTGCGGACAATTTCCAGCATGGCCAGCATGTTGTCCAGAGGCACGTCGGCCGGGGTGGCGTGCGCTGGTGAAAAAATGTAGCCGCCGTTACTGCCAATCCCTTTTAGAAGCCTTATGGTCTCTTTTTTTACATCATCGGCTGTTCCGAAAGGCAGTATCTTCTGCGTGCTCATGCCGCCGTAAAATGAGAGTTTTGAGCCATGCAATTCCTTGATTTTGAAGATGTCATAGGCTTCCGGTTGGAACGGGTTGAAACAGTCCAGGCCGCACTCGATAAGGTCGGGAAATATCTCTTCCACATCCCCGCAAGAATGAATAAAAACCTTCAATCCGTGCGCCCTGACTCGGGAATACATCTTTCTGATTCGCGGTTTAATGAACTTGCGCCACAGTTCCGGCCCCATTATCAATCCTGACTGCTGACCCCAGTCATCGCCGAACCTCATGCCGTCAATGGGATATTTTGCGGACTCATCTATAATGGCAAGATTGAATTCTGTTATTGCGTCCAAGAGGTCATTAACAAAACCGGGATTCTCGTACATGTCGATTAGCAGGTTTTCCATGCCGCGCAGAGTCCAGGCGCGTTCAAAAAGAGAAAAGCCGATATCGCTGAGCAAAAACCTGTCCTTGTGCTTTTCGAGGGCCTTGCCGAAGTTTTCGTACCTCCAGGCAGCTTTCGGATCAGGCAGTTTGAATCCTTTGAGCGAAGGTTCCTTAAGGATTAAATCTTCTACAACTCCGATATCCTTGTCCACGGTCTGGTTCCAGATAACTCCAAAATCATCCTGTCTGAACCCGGGTTTTACAATCTTGTCCCCGTTGAGCGCGTCCACATTGAATAGGTGATTGCCTATGGCTTCTTCGAATTCAGGGTTGTTGAAATGCGCTTTCAGCTTATCCGCTGCCGGAAGGGTAAAGGTAATATTGTAGGGGACAATATCAGAGCTCTTGTGGTTCAGGGATAGTTTAGTCCGTTCTTTTCTTGTCACTCTTCATTAACCTCCCGAGAATATTTTCAAACTCGTCCTCTTTAAGAACGCCGCTAATCTCATTGATGTTTCCGTCAATATCAATGAATATGCTGGTGGGCATATTGAACCCGCCTTTTATGTACCGGGTGTAAAATGTTTTGCTTATTAGATCCCAGCAGACAGGGTAAGGTATGCCGGAGGTTTTTACGAAATTTTCGACATCTATTTTTTTCGGATCTGTTATGTCAATGCCTACAAACTCAATGTTTTCGCTGTATTTCTTGTAGAGTTTAATTATGAAAGGAAGTTCTTCTTTGCAGGGCTCACAGGTTATTGAAAAGATATTGATAAATACCGCTTTTTTGCCTTTAAAATCCGCGAGATTAAACCTCTTGCCTTTCAAGTGGAAAATGGAGAAATCAGGAGCAGCGTCGCCTTTTGCAACTATCAGGCTTGAAAAACCTGCCCCGGCAATAGTAAGGGATAGAACTAAAGCTAACAGCCTGTTCATTGATTCCTCCGGGGTTTTTGGAGGCGGCACTCGGATTTGAACCGAGGAATCGCGGTTTTGCAGACCGCTGCCTTACCACTTGGCTATGCCGCCGTAACCATTGTTGAAAATAGCATATAATCACAAGTTTTTCAAGAAAAAATAAGGGATTGGAATTTCCGCGTGGTTATTTGAAAGAACCGTAAATATTGCAACCACAGTTAAAACAATTGGAACCTGAAAGATTATAGGTTTTCAGTGAAAAGCCTTTCCTGTGTATCAGCTCGGATCTGCACTTTGGGCAACAGGTGGAGCTTTCTTCTGTTTCAAGGTTGCCTAAATAGACATAATTGAGCTTGCTGCCTGCGATTTCGGCTGCTTTCTTTAAAGTTGCTGCCGGTGTTTCCGGTTCAGTTTCTTTATAGAGCGGGAAATATCTTGAGAAATGCAGGGGGATGTCCTTCCCCAGAGTGGAAACGTATTTTGTTAGCTCAGTTAAGTCCTTTTCGGAATCATTCTTTCCTGTAACCAGGAGGTTTGTGAGTTCAATATGGCAGTGGTTTTGAGCTGTTTCAATTGTTTTTTTTACGGGCGCCAGGCTGCCGTTACATGTTTGTCTGTAAAACCCCTCTTTTATTGACTTAAGATCGATATTCATAGCGTCAATGTAGGGGAGCAGTTCACTCAGAGGCTCAGGGTTAACAAAGCCGTTCGTTACAAGCACATTCCTGAGTCCCCGCTCTTTGGCCTTTTTTGCTGTTTCCAGAACATATTCAAACCATATAAAGGGTTCGTTGTAGGTGTAGGCGATGCCGATTGCGGATTCTTGCAGGGCAAGCCTGACGGCTCCGTCAGAACTTAAATTGTGTCGTCCTGAATTGCCGGTCTGGGAAATCTGCCAGTTCTGGCAGAAAGTACAGGATAAATTGCAGCCATTGGTGCCAAGGGAAAGGATTTGCGACCCGGGGAAAAAGTGATATAGCGGTTTCTTTTCTATTGGGTCAAGCCCAACCCCGGTGGTTTCGCCGTATATTGAAGAAAAGAGCGCGCCATTGTCGTTTACCCTGACTTTGCAAATACCATGCTTTCCTGCAGGGATTACACAATTGTGCGGGCATAAAAAGCACTTAACTTTGTCGCCGTTTTGCTTTTCCCAGAAAGAAGCAGTTTGCATTGTCATCTCTTTATTTTGTCTAATTTAGAGCTGTAACTCTTTTTCTTTCAATGCAATTATATGCTGCCTTTAATAGCCTTTCTCATGACAGACAGGGGGGCTTTCTTTCCTGTCCAAATAGTGAAAGCCCGCGCCCCCTGGTGAAGCAGCATACCAAGTCCGTTCACGCCTTTCGCCCCTGCTTTTTTTGCTTCTTTTAGTAAGCATGTTACTGGAGGGTTGTAAATCATATCATATACTAGAAGCCCTTTTCTTAAGGCTGAGCCGGTAACAGGGGATTTGTCCGTAAGTTTAAGGCCTGATGAAGTGGCGTTAATAAGAATATCTACGTCAGATATTATCATTGATACCGCTTTGTCGTAGAGTGGGACTGCAACGCACCGTGTGGAAGTTGCAGCCTCGGTCTTTTCGGCAAGTCTTACGGCTTTTTCGTGAGTTCTGTTGGAAATGTACAATGTTTTAATGCCGCTTGAGGCCAGTGCGGCGGCTACAGCGTTTGCCGCGCCACCCGCTCCCAGTAAAAGGATAGATTTGTTTCTGAGCGATGTGAGCTTAAACGCCTCTCTTAGGCTTGCCAGCAAACCGTAGGCATCTGTGCTCTCTCCGAAAAGTTTGCCGTTTGAGTTTTTAATGGTGTTTACTGTTCCTGAAGTCTTGGCTTCGTCTGACACGCAGCGCAAGCGTTTAAAGGCTATCTCCTTATGCGGCACGGTAAGATTTACGCCTGAAATGCCAAGTTTGTCCAGGTTTTTTAGAAAGCCGGGAAGCGCGTTAGGTTTAATTTCAAATGCCAGATAAGCGGCATTTATTCCCAATGACTTGAAGGCGGCGTTGTGCATGTCTGGAGAAAAGCTATGTTTTACAGGATATCCGACAACGCCGTAAATTGCCGGCGCTTTTTCAGGATTTTGTCCAGAACTTGTCATTCATCTCTCCTACAATCTCTTCGAGAATATCTTCAAGAGTAACAAGGCCCGTCAGCTTATTGTCTTTATTCACAACGAGGGCCATATGAACCTTGTTCTTCTTAAATTCGGTAAGCACGTCAGCGGCTTTTCTGTCTTCTGATATTGAATAAACAGGGCGCAAAAGGTCGGTTATCAGGAATAATTTCTTGTTCAGCCAGACAGTAAGTATCTCTTTGGAGTAAATAATGCCTTTGATATTATCCCTTGCGCCTTTGAAAGCCGGCATACGGGTGAAGCCTTCTTCCGCGGCAAGCCTTGAAATCTCGTTTAGGCCCGCATCAAGGTCTATCATAACCGCCTTCTCGATCGGAAGCATTATGTCTTTAATGGTCTTTTCTGAGATTTTGAACACATTCGCCAGCAACTGGTTCTCCTCTTCCATTATTACGCCTTCTTCATTGCCTAGTTTGACAAGCGCTCTTATTTCATCTCGGGAAACTGACGGCGAATTATCAGTTGAACTCCCGCCGAGAACCCTTACTATTGTTGACCCCATTCTGGTTGCGAGTACGGTGACTGGGGTAATAAACCGGTCAAAAATTTGCAGGGTTCGTATTGTTTTTAATACGACCCATTCGGCATTATGTATCGCGAAGATTTTTGGTGTGACTTCACCGAAAACTATAATAATTATAGCGACTAGAACACCGCTAAGGGTGCCGGCGAGCGCGGGATTCATTCCCGCGTGATGAGCTATTTCAGCAGCGATAAATGCGCTTATGGTTGAGGAGGCAACGGCTACAACATTAATTCCTATCAACAGGGTGCTAAGCAGCTGGTTTGGGTTGTCGAGCCAGAGTTGGAGGGCTTGAGCTTTTTTAGGATTTTCTGTAATCAGCAGTTTTGTTTTTGATCTGGAGAGCGCTATCAAAGCTGTCTCCACCCCTGAGAAGAATGCTGCCAGAAAGAAAAGAATTAACAGGCATATGGCTTCAATAAGGAATTTCACGCATTGATTTTATCATATTCGAAGAGTGTTTTGTATAATATTGAGAGACTTGCCTAAACGCCCAGTTTCTTAAGCGCAGATGATTCCTTTTTGTTCATTGCGAGGTAATCTTTGTTTTTGACATGGTCGAAACCAAGCAGGTGATAAAACCCGTGTACGAGAAGAATCCTAAGTTCCGCCTCAATGCCATGGCCAAGTTCCTTTGCCTGCCGCCTGGCGGTCTGCAGTGAAACAGTGATATCGCCCATCAGTCCGGACTTGTTTCCGGTTTCATAATAAAAAGTCAATATATCGGTAGTCTCGTCCTTGCCTCTAAAATTCCTGTTCAAACTTTTTATGAATTTGTCGGAAGAAAATAGTATGTTAAGTTCATTGAACTGAACTTTCTCTGTAGAAATGAGTTTCGTCAGGGTTTTAATGGCAAGCCGATCAAGAGAGGTATCAGGTCTGACCGATTTATAAAGAATGTTGATATTACTTCTGTTCATCATTTTCTTCGTAGGCTTCTATTATTCTAGCCACTACCTCGTGCCGGACGGCGTCCTTTCCGGAAAGTTCGACAAAGCCTACGCCTTTTACTCCGCTAAGGATCTCTTCAGCCTGTTTTAGTCCGGAGATCTTGTCTTTCGGCAAATCCACCTGTGTGATATCTCCGGTAATAACGGCTTTTGAGCCGAAGCCAAGGCGGGTAACGAACATTTTGAGCTGTTCCGGAGTGGTATTTTGCGCTTCATCAAGTATTATGAAAGCGCTGTTTAAGGTTCTGCCTCTCA
>Ga0209083_1001684_pt1 | contig 23990 bp, 26 predicted proteins | sample AM7aDNAmetaG_FD_184132 | JGI IMG/M metagenome (GOLD analysis project Ga0209083, IMG submission 184132) | Freshwater microbial communities from Finland to study Microbial Dark Matter (Phase II) - AM7a DNA metaG (SPAdes) (version 3) | ecosystem: Environmental > Aquatic > Freshwater > Lake ...
ATTCTTGATGCGATTAATAATCTGCTCCTTTACTTCAGGAGCGATGCGATGTTTTGTCATATGCTTGTATATTAGTGCTATTAATTATACAAGGTCAACGTGCAACTTTTGGGGTCCGGGCCAGAGATTATCCGCTTTGAAGTTCGTCTAAACCAAAAGCAAAAAATGAACAGCGTACTTGAACAGCTTGGCTATGTAAAAAATCCTACTTTCAGAGATGTCTTCAGAAAAGAAATAAGCAAGAAAATCCTACTGGATTACTGGCAAAAGCTCATCAAGGAAAGAAACCTCGGCTTGTTCTCTATCTCGCTCAGTCTGAAGGACATTCTGCGAACGCTCTACCTTGCAGACAAGAAGCTAAAGCCAAACCGAGCTATCTACCTCGTCGGTCTATTCATGCTCGGCAAAGATGAAAACGGTATGAGAGAACTACGCTCCATCGTCGCAAAAAAGTCCCACGAGCGCACATGGTACAGAATAGCCAACGACATGCAGATAGCGAGCAAGTTGATTACAAAAAATAAGTTGAGAGATTGGGTAACACAGATAGATAAAAAGTTGGAAGATTATAAGCCGTTTAAGAGTAAAAAAGATGAAAATGAATAACACAAGTGCTAGTGAGCGATTTCAGAAAGGCATAGAATTAGCTCTTATGGGGTATTATAAACAAGCAATATCAGATAATATCAAACGAGGGCTTGCGAAGAAAAAGATGTCCACTTCGGCTAAGTTGCCATGTAAAGCAGAGTAAAGTATACTCATTAAGTAATATAAACCCTATGAAAGATAAAGATTTTTATAAAGCAGAAGACCTCGCCAAGATGCTTGAGGTAAACATAATGACGATTTACCGCTACATCAACGCTGGTCGTCTAAAAGCACACAAGATTGGTCGTGATTTCAGGATTGAGAAAAAAGAGTTTCAGGCTTTCCTGAATAGCGTAAGCACCAAAAAATAACATGGCTGGACTATTCAAAAATAAAATCATCAAAGAAAAAATTGAGAGGTATGAGATACCTGATTTTGAGCAAAAGATTGCCCTCGTCAAGCAATGGTCAGATGCTTACACAAACGGCGAGCTTCAGAAAAAGACCGAGACGCAGTGTGAACAGGCTTTCAATCAAGATTTCTTCATTCATATCCTCGGCTATTCAGCCTTCCCGAAAGAAAACTACACCATTCAACCGAAAGACAATGTAGACAGCGGAGGCGGTCAGATGCCTGATGCAACTCTTGGATACTTCAGTAAAGAAGTTAAGCGTGTCGTGGCTGTCGTTGAAATAAAAAACGCCGACACTTCCCTTGATAAGTCGCAGTATCGTGAAGGCAACCTCAGCCCGATACAGCAAGCCTTCAAGTACAAGCCTCAATACAAAGAATGTGGCTTCGTCATAGCTACCAACTTCTATGAGATACGCTTGTTTCGGGACAATCAGCTTGATTACGAAAAGTTCACACTCAGCGAACTCGTAGACCCGAAAAACGACTACTTCAACTTCCGTAAGTTCTTTTTCCTGCTCAATGTCAAAAACTTCGTAGCAGAAAAGGGACAGACTGAGACCGAACTACTCCTATCAGCTATCCGCATTGAACAAGAAAAAATCACGAACCGCTTTTATGCCCAGTACAAAGAGCTTCGTGAAAGTCTGATTACCGACATCGTAAAGAATAACACCGACATCAAGCGTGCCGATTTCTATAGCTACATCGTTGAGAAGGCGCAAAAAATTGTAGACCGAGTAGTCTTCATCTGCTTCTTTGAAGATTGCGGACTATTGCCAGAGAACCGATTGACCGAAGTGGTTGAATACGCTCAGAGTGGCAAGCTCAGCGAGCCAATATGGGATACGCTCAAAAAGTTCTTCAAGGCAGTTGATGCAGGAAGTGAAAAGTTAGGCGTTCCGAATGGATACAACGGCGAGCTATTCAAGCCAGACACAGACCTTGATGAATTGAAGGTAAGCGATGCTATCTGTAAACGCTTCGTAGAGCTTTCAAAGTTTGATTTTCAAGAAGACCTCTCGGTAAATATCCTCGGTCATATCTTTGAACAATCAATCACAGACCTTGAAAGGCTAAAGCAGTACTCGCAAGGAAGTGAAGTAGCCACGGACAAGAAAGACACGAAGCGCAAGAAGGACGGTATCTTCTACACACCCGAATACATCGTTGACTACATCGTCAAAAACTCCCTCGGTAAATATCTGCACGAAAAAGAACAAGAGATTTTGCAGAAGTTCAACCTTGATGACAAAAGGACGAAAGAAGCGGGCTACAACAAGAAGCTCATTCAAGCGTACTCTGAATACAGCCAGTTCTTGCGAGCTGTAAAGGTGCTTGACCCTGCTTGTGGCTCAGGGGCTTTTCTCGTAAAGGTCTTTGATTATCTGCTTGCAGAGCATAAGCGAGTATTCAGAGTTGTGCATGAAGCTGAAGGATTAGGCAATACTACTACCCTACTTTCCGAAGAAAGCTACATCAAGCCGATTTTGGAAAACAATATCTACGGCGTAGACCTTAACCCTGAAAGCGTTGAGATTACGAAGCTATCCCTATGGTTGAAGTCCGCTCAGAAAGGTCAAAAGCTCATTACGCTCAAAGGAAACATAAAATGCGGTAACAGCCTGATTGATGACCCGAAGGTCGCCAACGAAAGAGCCTTCAACTGGTCTACCGAGTTCGCACCGATTATGAACGCAGGAGGCTTTGATGTGGTAGTAGGCAATCCGCCGTATGTCTTCGCTCGTGGCGGTAACTTCAATGAACAAGAAAAAGAACACTACTATGGAAAATATAAGCTCGCAAACTATCAGATAAACACCTTCCTTCTGTTCATTGAGCTATCAAGAAATCTGCTCAAAGAAAATGGCGAGCTTGGCTTTATCATTCCAAACAACTGGCTTACGATAAACTCTTTTGCCCCATTGAGAGAGTTTATCCTCAAAGAAAATGCTGATGTGCATATCTACAATGCGATAGACAAGATATTCAACCAAGCCAGTGTTGATACTTGTCTATTATTCTTGCGAAAAGCAGAACCGACTGATGTCATTCTCGGTGAACTCACTGCCGAGGAAGTGAAAGTCGTATCAAAATCAAAGCCCGAAGCCTTTTTTGATAACGAGTTTGTGTTGAGGATTGCTCAAAAAGATAAAGTAACTATAAAGTTCAAGAACTGTCTACCTCTTAAAGAGGTTGCTGATGTTAAGTCTGGTATCGTTGCGTACGAAGTAGGTAAAGGTATACCTGAACAGACCGAGGAGATGAAAGATAGCCGAGTGTATCACTCAACAACACCTAACGGTACAGAATGGATAAAATACTTGGAAGGTGTAGATGTAGCTCGTTATCATCTCGGTTGGTCAGGTGAGTATGTTAAATATGGCTCTAATTTGGCGGCTCAAAGAAAGATTGAGCTATTCAATAAGCCAAGAATTGTAGTACGCCAGATACCTTCCTATCCGCCATACTGTATTAATGCTGTATATTCAGAAGGTATCTTCGTAAACGATAGAAACAGCAACAATATAGTAAACATAAAAAGTGCTTACTCTTATCAGTATATTCTCGGTGTCATCAATTCAGCACTCTTGTCCCACTGGTTTATAAAGACCTTTGATAAGTTCCAAAGAAAGATTTTCCCTCAATTCAAGGTCAACGAGCTTGAACAGTTCCCTATCGCACAAGCAAAAGACGCAGACAAAAAATCTATAGAAAATCTTGTTGAAAAAATCATGTCAGCTAATACTGAGTTCATTGCAAAGCTCAATAAAAGCAAAGAGCTTCTACGCCTTGAACTTGGCTTGGAAAAACTACCTACGAAGCTCAATAACTTCTACGAGCTAACCTTTGATGAGACGCTAAAGATTTCAAAGGCAAAATTGAGCTTGGACAAAAAATCAGAGCTTATGGATTTCTTCACGAAACAGAGGGACGAACTGCAAGCACTCAACAGTCGTATTGTTGGCTTAGACCAAGAAATTGATGAACTGGTCTATAAAATCTACGAACTTACGCCAGAAGAAATAAAGGTCGTTGAAGACTTCAAGAAAAACAAATGAAAGCAGTAATCCTTGCCAGAGTATCAACAGAAGAACAGAAAGAGGCTGGCAATTCGCTACCTGCCCAAGTAGACCGACTTCACGCCTATGTAAAACGAAAGCCTGAACTGAAGTTTGATTGCGAATACATCTTTGATGAAAGCGCCTATAAAGACACTCGCAAAGAGTTTGATGCAGTCGTTGCTTATCTTGTTGCCCAAAAAGAGACTACCGCCCTTTGTTGCGACAAGGTTGACCGTCTCAGCCGTGATTTCTTGGTAGGACTACCAACGCTTGAAAAGCTACGCCGTGAAGGAAAAATAGAGCTTCATTTTCCTTCTGATAACCTCATACTTCACAAAAACTCTCCTGCCACAGACCTCTTTCACTTCAATATCGCCGTCAGCCTTGCTCAGTACTACTCAAACTCTATCAGCGACAATGTGAAGCGTTCGTACGAAAAGATGCGCCGTGAAGGAATATGGACGAGCAAGCCTCCTCTCGGATACATTCGTACAACCAATGAGAAGAATGAAAAGACGATTATCCCAGACCCTGAACGCTCACATATCGTCATCAGGCTGTTTGAGCTGTACGCCACTGGCAATCATTCGCTTGAAACATTGCGAGCCGAAGGTGTAAAAATGGGACTTCGCAGTGTCGGCGGTCTGAAACCGCCACGAAGCTGTTTTGAGAACATCATCAAAAATCCATTCTATTGCGGTACAGCCATGTCAGACAAATACCATTCGTACACGCATAAGTACGAGCGATTGATTACTAGAGAGCTTTGGGAAAAGTGCCAAGAGGTCAGAGAGAAGAAGCGAACCAACCGTCCTAAGTTTGTGGGTAAGGAGTTTATCTTCAGCGGACTATTCCATTGCGAAGATTGCGGTTGTTTGTATACACCTGAAATGCACCAAAAGCCAAGCGGTCTTATCTTTATCCATTATTCCTGCACCAATGCCAAAGGTACATGCAAGCGAGTATATGTATCAGAAACAGACCTTTTGAAAGGAGTATACGCCATTTTGGAGCGTTTTGAGAAGATTTCAGAGGAAGACCAAGAATACCTCGTCCGAGAGCTGAGAAAGACGACTGAAGCCGAGGTAGCCTTCCACAAGACCCAAGTGAACCGCATACGCACAGAAAGCGACAGGATTAAGCTAAAAGACGACAACCTTCTTGAAGCATTTTTGGACAAGAGTATTACTAAGGAAGTCTATGACAGAAAGCATCAAGAATACTACGACAAGCTACAGCTCCTCGCTATTGAACTTGAAGAACATCAAAAAGGAGATTTTGACTACCAAACCACTGTGGCTTCTGTGTTTTATGTAGCACGCATGGCAAAGACAATCTTCAAGGGTTCTGAACCCAAAGATAAACGAGTATTTTTGAACTATCTACTTCAGAACCCGACTATAAAGGCAAAAGAACCAACCTTTACATTGCGTTCTCCGTTTAATCTGGTCTTAGAACTGGCAAGCAGTCCTTTAAGGGGTCACTATCCAAACTTTATTATAACCGTCCTAGAAAATGGAGAATATATGGCTAATCTGTGTACTCAACTTAGCTGCATAAAAAGTGAGCTGACATACAGGGTGTGATTTGATTTATTGATTACCATGACGACGTGTCATTAAAAATTGTTACAGGGGGAAAGCGTTAATTCTAATAATAGTTACTTACATATCGGATTTACGTTGTGACGATATTTTGGTTTACTCCAATGAGCCTGAACCGTAGTACCATCTTTCTTGGTGTAGGTACGAATGAGTTTAGATTTGGCAAGGGGGTTGTATGGTGGAACATACAATTTCTGACAATTAGATCTCTGCATTATTGTTTATTTAGTTGTCTTTCCCCCTATAACAGTTTTCAATGTCCAAAAGAAAAACCCAACGCACAAGTTGACGAGACGATCTCATCAGCTATGCGATAGGTTTTAAAAACATTCTCCTTAGGCTAATAAAATATCTCTTGGTTGTCATTCCTCGACTCATAGAGCCTTAGAACCATACTATTCTATCATACAAATATACTAAATAGCAAGTGAACAAACGTCCCCATAGAGAATGACTCTGTTTATTAGTCACGGAAGAATAGAATTCATCTTTTTATATATTTGGTTGTATCTAAAATATCTGTTATCCACAATTTTATTATGTTTAAAGGATATAATGATGTAAACTTATGTTAATAAGGGTATGAAATCAAACATTACATATAAAAATAGCCTCCCCAATATCCTTACGTTGGGACAGACATGTAAAGTGATTAATTGCCATCCTAATACTTTACGAAACTGGGATAATAATGGGACATTAAAGGCAATACGATTTGGTGCGAGAAGAGACCGCAGATATCACAGAAACGACATACTCGCATTAATTGAGGATACTTCATTATCTAATACCAAAACAACTTCCCTCTCTCTAGATTCTATCTATGAAGAATTATCTAGTAATGCGGTCATTACTTCTGACAACTCATTCTCGACATTAGTTAATTTTTCCACAAACACAGAGACGCCTCTTCATGGATGGTTCAAATATCGTGAAGGATACTCCTCAAAACTTGTAGAGTCGTTTATAAAAGACGAAATCGGTATACTTGATCCATTTTGTGGGTCCGGAACTACAATGCTCACAGCCAAAAAAAGAGGAGTACCTAGTTGGGGATTCGAAATTAATCCGCTTTCGAGTTTTGTAAGTAAGGTTAAACTAGAAAATTACTCGGTGGAGGAAATTGGTGAAATTAAAAAAAATACACCTATATTGACCAGATTTGACGGACATGAAAAAGTGACTAGGCCTGGATTAGAAATATTGGACAGAGCCTTTAATAAACAAATTCTTATTACACTACTACAAATTAAGTCAAATATCGAAAAGATCCAGAACAACAAGGTAAAAAACTTCTTCTGTTTAGCTTGGTTAATAATTATTGAGAGTGTTTCAAACACCTATAAAGAAGGTAATGGTATAAAATATCGTACAACAAAGAGAACTCCTGAAGGTTATGTGAAAATAAACCAGAAAGTATGGGAAGATAAGACTTTTGGGACGAATAAAAAAACATTTGTGACAAACAGATTCAATGAACAAATAGAGAATATGCTGGTAGATTTGACAACACTAAAGACATCATCTACACCAGCAACAGTATACAATGAAGATGCAAAGACAATTAGTAAAACATTGGGGTGTAATTCAATAAGTCTGACAATCTTTTCTCCCCCATATGCTAATTGCTTTGATTATTTTGAAACCTATAAAATAGAATTGTGGCTAGGTGGCTTCATAAAGAGTTACGAGGAAATGCGGAACCTCCGATATAAAGCATTGCGCTCTAATTTAAACACAAACATTTCAGCCCCAACCAGAAACTTTAAAGAGCTCGAGCAACTAATATCACACATGGATACAACTGTGCTTTGGGATTCTAGAATACCTGCAGTTTTAAGGGGATATTTCAGCGACATGGAAGATGTATTAAGAAATGTATTTGAAGTCACTAAACATGGAGGTAGATGTGTTATGGTGGTAGGCAACTCCGCATACGGAAATGTCATTATACCAACAGATCTTTTACTATATAAAATCGCAAAAGAAATAGGATTCTCAAACTGCAAACTTGCGATTGCACGTCATTTGACAACAAGTTCCCAACAAAAAAGCAAATTAAATAAGTATAAGAAATACCTAAGAGAAAGTATAATTATCTTAGAAAAATAATCCAGTGACTACAAAAGACATTAAAGTTAAAGACCTACCAATTGCGGAATCTCCTAAGCTTGTTAATTATCTGATTACCAGCAACAACGTCAACTATGCAACACATAGTATTCACAAATACCCCGCTAAATTCATTCCAAATATACCACGCTGGGCAATACGCAAATATCTTAATGGCAGCAAGAACAAAATAGTCCTAGACCCTTTCTGTGGTTCCGGTACATCCTTACTAGAGGCGGCAATTGCCGAGCATAAAAGCATTGGGATAGATATAGACCCACTTTCAAGGCTCATATCCAAAGTTAAGCTGACATTAATTGACCCAGATCTATTAAGAAAAACACATGAAGACATCCTAGTCAAAGCGTCTCAAATAAGAACCGGAAAATTTATGCCCGCGACAGAGAACCTCTTACATTGGTTTACCGAAGTAAACATTAACGATCTTTCAATATTGCGAGATATCATTGAACAATATAAAAAAGAGAAAGATTTATATGATTTTCTAATCATCACATTTTCCTCCATAATTCGTGCTGTATCAAACGCCGATAACCAATCACAGAAGACATATGTTTCACACACTTATCACAAAAATGCGCCACCAGTATTTGAAACCTTCTTCAAAACATTTAATAGACATATCGAACAGATGACTGAACTAAAAAGTCTTTTGAACGATAAATGTCCTATATTTAAACTGCCGGACAAAATAGATGCTACAAATATACAGAAACAAGTAAAAAATAATAGTGTCGATTTGACAGTGACATCGCCACCATACATAAAAGCAATTGACTATATATATAATCAAATGGTAGAGCTTTTTTGGATCGGTGATTTATTTGACCTCGATACACAGAAGAGACAAAATAATTACAAGAGAAATTACATCGGAACAAAGATGGTCAGTAAAAGTCAGTACACTAAAACCCCGAAGACCGGATTTAAGTCATTGGACGAAATTATTAACCTAATAGCACTGAAAGATAGGAAGCACGCGTTTATAGTCGCTGACTATTTTATTAAGATGAAAGAAAATCTTAAATCAGTTAGAAAAATTTTAAAGACAGGTGGGCACTACGTCATGGTTGTTGGAAACTGTAATGTCAGTGGGTTAGATGTAAACGTGACTTCGTTCTTATGTGACATTGCTGAAAAAAATGGTTATAAATTACATAATGTATTTTCATATACCATAAGAAACAGGTACATGCGATTTTCTCGTGGTGGACGTGGTGGATTAATAACACATGACTGGATAATTGACCTAATCAAGGGGTGATGGAATAAAAAGACATTGTTTGCTACCATACGACATTATGTCGTATTTTTATGCGAAACAATGACGAAACAATAAAACAAAACTGGCACATACCAAAGCGCTCAAGTGTTCACCAGACTATTGGTGCATTAAAGATTATTAAAGAACTGAGGCTGGTTGGAGAAAGTTGGAATGGAGAAGCCAGAAAGAGGTTCAACCAAGCACTTGGAACATGGGGATTTACTAGCAAAAAGACCTCTCTTTCTGACACGGCAAGAGAAACCTTGGAGGCCTTACTGAAATATCTAGGCCTCGTATACATGTCTAGCAATGGGCCGATCGAAATCACTGCTGCGGGGGAAGCTTTGCTGAGGGAAATCGAGTATCACAAACCCTTGAAACCTAGGGCGCTCAAAGAGACAGCTGAAGCGATGGGTGATATCGAGCCAGAAATGATAAAAACACAGCTATTAAAATTAGTTATTTCTAATCCAATTATACGTGAATATTGTGTTGGAGTTTCTATCTCTCCTTTGAGGGAAACGATGCGCTTCATGTTAGATTCAGAAATTGGCTACCTGTCCAGAGAAGAACTCGCGATGTTTGTATTTCAAATGACCTCTAGAGACAAATTTGAAGGTATTAAGAGAAATATCCTTGATTTCAGAAAACTTGAACCTACAAAACAATTAGAGAATATAAGGTACTTTTGTAAAACATATATTGGAAACAAACTACTAGGAGAAAGTTCCGCCATAGTCAAATATTGGGTCAGTATATGTAAGATATCTGGGTGGTTTGATAAAGACTATATCGGCCTTAAATTCAAAAGTGGAATTAACCTACAGGAAATTACTAAACGTATTTTAAAATACGAGCGGTACCCTATTTATGATTTCGAGGATAATATAAGCTTGTGGCTAGAATACTACGGAGATCCAAACGTAGTAGACATGCCGATAGATGTGCAATTCACTTTATTAAAATATAGCCAAAAACTACTTCTGATTATTAAGAAGGATAATAAAATTGTTAGCACTGGGCAATTCACTGAGCCTATAGTTGCACCCCTATTCCCTTCAAAGACATATAATATTGAAATAATGGATTTAAATGATGAAGGAAAGACTGTGTTCTCGGAAACTTATAGATTCTGTGGAGGAAAACAGAAATTACTTAATTTCCAACCTAAGTCTGCGGTAGAAAATCAGACGGCGGAAGAAATCGCTGCTGAAATTACCGATATGATAACATCAGAACATGGGTTTGATTACGGTTATTTCAACAGATTACAAATACTAGAGAAAGTGCTCGGTCTTGGACTTAAGATAGACAATCCTAAAAAGATGTCCTTCCACAGGGGTGGTAGACTAGAATATATTGTTTATAATCTGTTAAAGCGTTACGAAAACAATGGGCTGATAAAGAATGTAAAATGGTACGGAAAGATTGCACAACACGGAATATGTAATCCGGCACCAGGCGGGCAGAATGGCAACCCTGATATAACATTTGAAACCAACAATGTCCACTATGTCCTGGAATTAACAACAACGCCAGGCATAAGGGCCCAATGGAATAGCTCAGAGGCATCTTCTGTGCCAGATCATATTCTGAATTTTAAGGCAAAAAATAATATTCATGGGGAGGTGGTCGGTATTTTTTCGGCACCATCAATAGAACCGCAGCTAAAGAAGAACCTCATGAGACACGAAATGGTAGAGGGTACGAAAATTGTCACATCATCATTAAATAATCTTATGGAAACTCTCTCCTCATCAGATTCCCCGGAGGTATTGGATGAGCAACTAAAAAAATGTTCTTAAACCTTATATGCTGGAAGACAAAGACCCAGACGAAATTATAGAGATTGCCGAAATCGCCAAGAACAATGGTTTGGGTATGGAAGAAGCTGAGAAAGTAAAAGAAATCATGGACGAAGAGGAGCTCGACGAGGAAGACGCGGTAGTGCTGGTTGATGCGATGTAAGAAACTTAAAATCCATAACCACCATGAAGACAACAACACAAGAACTTCAACAAATCCTAAAGCTGAATTCACAAGGAGACAATAACAAAATGATCCACACCAAGTTAAACATCCCAATTCCTACCATCCGCTATTGGCTAAAACGTATGAAACTATCGGGTATAGAAGTCAAGAAACCAAAGAGTCCGGGACGCCCAAAACTAGATTTATCTACAATCTTACCCTCCCAATGAGTCATTATAAAAGCGTTAAGACTATGATAATACCAATCAATTGTTTGAGAAGAAAGACATAAAAGATGAATTATAATCATATGACCACAGCCCAATCATACATATATTACTTTAAGTGCCCCCGCCCATGTAAGCTGGAATTCGCTGTATTTTCGTGGAAAAGCGGTTGGGATGAAAAATTCCGACCATTTTGTCCAGAATGCGGAAAACAAGTATCTGATATCCTTGGAGTTAAAGGTTCAGATAAACAAATCTTTGCCCTCAAGAGCGAGATACTCAAATTGTAGTTCCTGACAAAAACACACGCAAATATAATATTATGTTGTCCATAGAAGAAAGCAGAAAAAACTGGCTGATGTTGCTAAAACTATGTCTGATGAACATATTCTTGAAGTTCGCGACTCTTTGTATGCACTCTCAGAAATTGCACTTGACCAATACCTCGAAAACCCAGAGAAATTTGAACGAAGGTAATATTCCACCAATCTCCTACCAAGAACCTAAGCACTAAATGCGTTAGATGAGGTGTTAAAGTTAGTGATAGTGCCGTAAGAACAGGCTCTAAATGATGGCGGCGGCAGTTTACACAACCATAAAGCATCATTCCCTCAACAATTGTACCGACAAACGCATACACAATACCCCATATATTTGATAGGATAAATCACCTTATTCGAAAATCAAAACAGAGGAAACCTGTTTTAGAAAACCGCCAGGAAAGTAGGTTTTTAAAAGGTTTTCGTCTAGTTTTACACTGTAAAACCGGGTATCGGTTATGAGACGGACATATCCGCCCACTCAATCCCATTAATACCCCACAATATCCAAGGGTCACGATCAAGAAGTTTAGCGTCTTCGATAGTGTATTGCTTTGGCGATTTTTTGTATGCAGACTTAAGCTCAAGCAGTTGTTTAATCCAAGATTTAGGTGATGTGCTTATATAATCACCAAAAAGGTGAATATTACTGAATGTAACCTCTTTGGATTCAGATAGTTTTTTTAGTTTGTTGATAATAGCGTCGATTTTTTTGACAGAAACCTTGTAATCGTCGCTGTGAATGGCTGATCCTGTACTGGAATAATACGGGGAATATTCGTCTGATTGGTAATAAGCCAACATGGTCTTGTAATATTCTTCTTCTAATTTGGAGTCTGTATAATGATATCGCCTACGTATATCCTCTTGGTATATATAATATTCAGACATAGGAATAAGACCGCGATCACGAAGATCCTTGAAAACACTCTTCTCTTTGCGTCCTTGTTCTCGTAGGACAAGGAGTTTGACTTTAAGTATGGTGGCTTTAGTCTCAAGAGTTTGTTCTGATGTTTTATTAGTCAGCTTTTTCATAATAATAGGTCTTAGTAGTAATCTTCCACTTTTACGCTATAAGTAGCGTTAGTTGGACCGAGTCTTAGATAATATTGTCCGGGTTTCTCCCCATAATAATATGTCGGTATCGTCGTCCCTGAAGTACAACTGTCCCCTATAGCAAAATTATGACCACTATTATTGATAATTGAGGCTATGCTGCCAGCAAAATCACCCTCACCTATAGATTTATCTACGAGGGCGCAACTCCACACAATGCGCCACTCAGTTCCTTGCATAGCAAAAGCAGGTGTATTCAAAAATTTGCCACTATCCTTAAGATTAATCGCCGTATGCCACATCATAACCGGTGTCGTGACGACCTGTTGAGTAGACACAACCGTAGATGGTTGACTGACTAAAGATACAAACCCGATGAGAGTGACGACCCCGACAATCACTAACGCGACCACCGCCACAATAACAATTATTTTTAATATCTTCCTTGATTTATTTTGTTCTGCCATTGATTTTAGATTAATTTGATAAAACCACATACTATTACACTCCCCTATTTATGGAGAAAAGAGTCCTGTCTTAAGAACTTTTCCATATGCAAAAAGTGCTTTATCTAAAAGACGTAGATCAACACCGACTTTTGACACAAAAGGAATATACTGAGAAAAATATACATCAATCTTTTTATCTCTTGAGTATGGAATCTCTGATACAGAAAGTCCTTCAATGTCAGCCATGGCTCTGTATGTATGTTGATCAAATATTGGAAATAACTTTGGGTTCAAACAGTGTAACCAAAACAAGTCCCATATCTGTCCGCCATTAAGTTTTTGTATATACTCTCTACCTTGCTCAATACTTTTTATATTAGGCAGATGATTCAACTCAATTATGTATATTCTCTCCACCAAATCCAATTTGTCATCAGATAGATTAGTGCCATTCTTCCAGCGGTATAAGTTCATTACACGATCTTTTGTAAGAGGTAGTCCAATATTTTCTTCATATAAACCCTCGAGTGAATACGAGTATCGCTTAGCCCAAAATTCGATAAACTTTTCTTTGCTCGTAGCACTGAGTTGTGGGATTTTGAACGTCATTGAAATCATGCGAAGCTACAACCCACATGATTGGCTGACTAGATCAGCAAAAAACCCACCACATAGGTAGGAGCCGAAGCTCCTCATACCGATTTCTCGATATGGCCTAACAGACGACCCCATATGATGGGTTTTTTACGTCTGTTAGGACTATTTTCACCGTGCCACCTAATTTCTAGGATGGTTTAGGCTACTTAAATATTCAGTTGTACTAAAAGGTTATCACGGATGCGTACATCTGTCACATAACCACTAATGCACAGCCTATTGAAAAAGAAGACTAAGAGGAGTAGATTTGAGTCACTAATGATGAAAATAATACGCCTATATAGTGACGAGTTCCCATTCATGCCTTCTATGGGACAGAGTAATGTTCTTTCTAAAGGTAGACCCAGAAAAGGAGTACCCTGGAAGACGACAGACATGAATAAGCTTAATAGATTGGATAAGAAATTCTATCTTAAATTAGCTAACTATAATGAAAAAGAAGTTGATGAATTCATAAAAAAATATGAGCCATTTTCTTTCGGAAAAAACAACGAGAATAAAACCCATAGAGAATACATTCTAGATTTTCAAAAAAAGTTGAGCCGCATCTCCAAATTACTTGATATCCTTACAGAAAGGAAAAACCGTCGATATTTTACAAACGAGATAATAGGAGAAGCGACGACAGAATTGAACAATCTAATCAATAAAGATCTCGCTTCATGTTGTATACGTTTTAGTGTTTCGCCTCTATCAAACAATGAACTATCCACAACTCAAATAGAGAGTTATGAAAAAACCACTATGGATAATCTACTAATCACCTTAAAAGATCATGGTGGAGTTTTTAATGAAACAAAGCTACTACCTTTTCCAATGTTTTATATGCAATGTGACAACATATATTCTTGGTGCGTTCTACACCTCATGAATGACAAATTAAATAGCACATCGATCGGCGTATGCAATAACTGTGGAAGAGTTTTCCTTAAGAAACGTGCAAATGCGGTGTATTGTGATAATACGGAGTGCAAAGCAACGCGAACCAACAAGAGGAAACAAAAAAGCAGATTGGATAAATCGGTCAAGCATAAAAAAGCCTAATATTAAGGCTCATCCAAAAGAGAATCCGAGGACGTTTTTTGTTTTAAGAGCGGTCAGCGACTAGCTCTTTTTCGTTTTGTCACAAGATGCGACACATCTAACCATAAAATACGGGGTGTAAAAATAAGCTCATGGAATCCGATGAGCAAAAAAATGGTCGATCAGTCGAGGAAGCAGTTACAATACTCGCTGAAATTTTTGTACATCTCATCGATACCAAGAAACAAGAAGAACAGCCTAACGACTGTCCAAAGAAAGAATGATTAATAATTAACCAATAAACAACATGGAAAAAATTAAATCGGGATTAAGAGAGGGGCGCTTTGTCTGTATAGACAAGTACCTGGCGGCGGCGTTGGTTACTAGACAGTTTGAGACACCGGAAGTGACATGGGGAGCACAACTTGATGAACCTAGGTTTATCTTTAACACCAGGACTGACTTAGAGCAAACGGTAATAGACTATTTATCTGGTGAGCTAGAAGTTCCAGCTATTATATTTGCCAATAATATCAAGGAGATAGAAAAACTCGGATATTGCCCTGTTTAACACACAAAACCATTAATAATTAAAAGATACAGTTTTTAGTTTTACACATATCCGGTATATAAAAACTAGAAACTACTAAACATATGGACATTAAACTACTTAAAGAATCTCGTGAGAGGATAGTAGCTGGCACACGCACGTTAATCAGTGTGGAAAACATACTGAAAACAGATTTTGGACCAGAATTGTGGACAGTTGACCAGCTTATCCCCCAGAAATCAATCACTGCTATTACTGGCGTACCAGGAAGCTTTAAAACATGGTTAACACTCGATATAGCACGCTGTATATCACGTGGAATTGATTTCCTAGACCAGTTCAAGACAAACAAAGGAAAAGTACTTGTGATTGACAAAGAGAACCATCTGCAACATATCCAAAAACGCCTAAAAATGCTAAATGTCAGAGATGATCCAATTTTCTACATAGAGAAAGTCGACGACTTCCTGATAGATGACCAGAAAAGCTTCGCCATTATCGCTGACATGGTAAAAGAGATGAAGATCGAATTGGTAATCTTCGATTCACTCGTCAGAATCCACTCTGGTGACGAAAACGAATCTAAAGACATCTCAAAAGCAATGAACTTGTTTAGGAAGATAACTAGGATGGGTTCAACTGTAGTATTCATCCATCATAATCGTAAAGAAAAAGCGAACACGCAAAGCTCGACAAATAGTGTAAGGGGATCGTCTGATATTCTTGCCGGTATTGATTGCCTAATACAAATTAGCAAACCGACTAAAAACCAAATACGTGTAGCCCAGTCAAAATTGCGACAAGGTGAGGAAATTGAGCCATTCAACATAAACATCGTCATAAGTGAAGATAAGAGCCAGATGAAATTTGAGTATGCTGGAAACGTAATGCCCGATTCTAATGCGTCTAATGAAATCTTAGAAGAAATACTCAACTTATTAAAAGATGGAGCTGAAAAGACAAGACAAGAGCTGATCAAAATGCTTCCAGAAGAATACACAGCATTGACGATAGATGAGGCCTTAAAGATTCTCTTAACTACAAACAAGATTGATAAAAAGGTTGGGGCTCATAATAAATTTTTCTTCACTCTTAAGAAAGACATAGCTTCTGAAAAAGGTGCACAACTTTAGTTGTTTACAACAACAAGCAAAAGGATACTTAATATAACTGTAATGCAACCCAAAATAGCTAAAAATAAGCACGTCTGTGTCGCATATCTGCGCGTATCAACTGATGATCAGGCAGATAACGGTCTTTCCCTCGACTATCAAGAGGAGCAATGCAAAAAAGCAGCTATTCGTGATGGCTATACGGATATTAATATTATTAGGGATGAGGGAAAAAGTGGCACGAGCCTCCAGAGGAAAGGTATCCAGGAGGTCATAGAGTTGGCAAAGAATAAAGAAATATCGATGGTCTACGTTACTCATTCAGACAGACTAGCTCGTAACATCTTAGATCACGCCTTTCTCAGACACACATTCAGGTCAAATGGAGTAGAGCTCAAATATCTTAATGGCCAGTCTTCTGGTAATGACGCTGTATCTACTATGGCAGATAATATGTTCGCAAGTGTTAACCAATATCACAGCGACAACACTCGTGAGAAGTCCCAAGAAGCGACCGATAAGAAAGCCAGGGATGGATATTGGCCTACTCACGCTCCTGTTGGGTATCTAAATTGTGAAAATCCTGATAAGTTATGCGAAAAAGTTGCCAAAAGAATTATTATTCCAAACCCTAAGACTGGTCAGCTCGTAACAGAGGCTTTTAAGTTGTACGCCACTGGTCAATACAACACTTATGAACTTAACCAGATTATGTATGAGAAGGGATTGGTCTCTAATGTAGGTAAAAAATTGGTCGAGAGTGTATTCACTAACATGTTAAAGAATCGATTGTATTTGGGGGAGATATATTGGCGTGGTATAAGCGTTAAAAAAGGAAAGCATGAACCACTAATCGATGAGGATACATTCAACAAAGTCCAATCTGTATCGACCAAACACGTAGGTGGTCGCTGTCGGAGAAGAAAATACTTTTGGCTTCTAAACGGCTATGTGTTCTGCCCTATTCATAACCGCCGATTCTGTGCCGAATTTCACCTTAATAAGTCAAAAGCTTACTATCACTGCCCTCACAGGGATGGGTGTGGTAAATATGTTGAGAAATCTGATCTCGAAAAACAGGTATCCGACAAGTTTAAAAACCTACAATTTGAACCGGAGTTTGTAAATTCGATAATTGAAAGGGTGAAGTTAATATTTGAGACTCGTAGAAATGACTACTACGCTAAGCATCGCGGATTCCTAAACCGAAAGAACGCCTACGAGGCTAAGCTCAAGACGGTCGAGGATAGGCTTATCGACCAAACACTGTCCAAAGACGACTATACGCGCATTAAAGACGAGATAAAGGCTGCTATAGCTGTAGTGGACAGCCAAATCAATAGCTTAGCAAAAACGAAGGAGGTAAACATTGATACTGCGTCTGAGATTCTTAATTTCACGAAGGATATCTACAACGTTTATATGCGCTCACCAGAACAGTTACAGAAGAAATTTATCGGCTTCTTTTTTGAACGTTTTGAAGTGCAAAATGGGCTTATAATAAAATATCGTTACTCCCCATTATTCGAAGGTTTGATACAAGAAAAAGTATTGTTCTATAAAACATCAAAACCAGAAAAAGCCCTTGAAATCACGGCGGATTCCGAGGTTATAATAGACCCTAAGTTGGGTGCCTATCGGGATTCGAACCCGAACTGAAAGCTCCACAAGCTCTAGTGCTAACCATTACACCATAGGCACCATATAAACTAACTCATACTTACACCGAGGGTGTGGATCTCAATACTTCGGCGATTCCTCATTTTTACCATAGATATGGTTACTTAGTCTAGCGAGAGCATAAAGAAGTGACGAGAGCCGATTCAAATATACAAGTGTCGCTGGACTGATTTTTACCTTTCCTTCTTCCGAAACTGCAACTACTCTACGTTCAGCCCTGCGTGCAAGTGTCCGTGCGAAGTCGAGTTTCGCTGCTAGTTCAGTACCACCACTTACAAAAAAAGTCTTTATCTGTGGCAGAGATTTTTCTATCATGGCAATGGCCGACTCGACACGCTCCACCTGACTCTGCCCTATCACCTTGTCAGCGCCAGCTATTTCTGCCTGAACTATAAACAGATCCTCCTGAACTTGATGGGTAATATCTGCGAAGGACGTCTGTCCGAGACTAGAATCACCGGCAGTGCTACCAGTCTTCACAACACCCAAAAACGAATTCACCTCATCGAGTGCACCCAGAGCCTCAGTAATCGCCGAGCTTTTCGATATACTCTGATCACAACCGAAAGTAGTAGTGGTACCTTTGTCGCCTTTGCGTGTGTATAACATGTGCGCGGGAGAAGACTCGAACTTCCATGCCCAAACGGGCGCTACCACCTCAAGGTAGTGCGTCTACCAATTTCGCCACCCGCGCATTTTCAATAACTACTGTTCGCCAATCATAGCGGAGATGCGGCTTATTTTCAACTTGACCTAAGGTCTAGGTTAGACTAGTCTATGAAAAGAAAAGGAGGTGGTATAGATGTCAGAGAAAAATCGTATAGTTATAAGTAAGTGCCCTATCAATGAAAGTTGGACAATGTTCTGTCCTGTATGCAAGAAGATAGTAGCATATGGTAGATACGCTCTTGTAACCATCAATGATGCTTCTGAAATAACTGGGGCTATAACTGATGATCTTGGGTTCCCTCACCATGAACGTATCTGTCCGGCATCAAAGCCGCTCATCGGCCCTATGATGAGCAGTGACTGGAAAGAGAATCTAAAGATAACGTTCGACTATCTGTCACAGTTCGCTAAGGAAGTCGAAATCATTCCCTTCACAAATGTTCCTGTCTATTGGAATACCAATCCAATATATGTACCCATCAAGAACATTGTCTTGGAAAAGACTGTGCGAAAGGTACAGGTACCAGCCTAACAAAAACCGCCTCTCTTGAAGAGGCGGTTTTTTGTTTTAGAAAGTTCTGGACGAATTATTTTGCGACTTCTACAGGTGCTGCTTCCTTGACCGATGTCTCTTTCACCTCTTCTTCATACTTGGCATTCATAGTACGACGCATCTGCTTACGAATCTCCTTAGCCGCCTCTTCACGGACGAAGTAAAGCTTGGCGCGACGGACCTTGGAACGACGGATCATTTCAACGGAGTCGATCATAGGAGAATATAGTGGAAATGTGCGCTCTACACCGATACCGTCTATAACCTTACGTACTGTAAATGTAGCACCAGCTTCTTTGCCGTGTTTGCGTGCCAAAACTAGTCCTTCGAAAGCTTGGAGACGAAACTTACCCTTGGCTTCCTCGATCTTTTGCCAGACACGAACCGTATCACCTGGACGGATGTCTAGTTTCTTGCGGAATTCAACGTTTGCTGAGGTTATTACCTTGGTTGTCATAGTGGGGATAGATTAACACGAGGGCTTAAATAATTCAAGTTTTACGGGGATCTTCTCACTGGTGGCCACACAGTCTTCATCTAGACCCATCATTCCTATTTGAATCCGTCGTTACGACGTGCCTTTGCTTTATCCAAAACTGTGAGAAGTTTCTTACGCAAGCGCACATTCTTTGGGGTTACCTCTAAGTACTCATCACCTCGCATAAGCTCAAGCCCACGTTCAATATCCAACTTATAAGGCGGCGTCAGAAGTAAAGCTTCATCTGTACCAGAAGAGCGCATGTTTGTGAGCTGTTTACCTTTACAAGGATTGACCTCCATATCTTCACCACGTGCCACGTCACCAACAACCATACCCTGATAAACTTCAGTGGCAGGATCAATAAATAAACGTCCACGTTCTTGTAGATTCCATAGAGAAAACCCTAGAGACTTTCCAGCGACCATGGAAGTCATAGAACCAGTCTCACGTTTTTGTATCTCACCAGCATATGGACGAAATTCTATGAAGCGACTGCCAAGTATACCCTCACCTTTTGTATCTATAGTAAATGCATTGCGATATCCAAGTAAGCCACGTGTAGGTATCTCGAAAATCATACGAGACAAACCTTCTTTAGTTTTCATCTCAGTCATAAGAGCTTTGCGCTTACCAAGTTTCTCTATGACGGCTCCAGAATATTCTTCTGGTATATCTATAGTTAGTTCTTCGAAAGGTTCGAGCTTCATATAAGATTTTCCGTCTTTGTCTTGGAAAGAACCTGCCGATCCAGCTTCAACCTCCACATTTTTCACGATGACTTCTGGTTGTGAGACTTGAAGCTCATAACCTTCACGACGCATATTTTCTATAAGAATGGCGACGTGCAATTCACCACGACCATAAACTTTGAAATAATCATTTGCAGAAAAATCAACCTTAAGACCAACGTTGATTTCAAGTTCTTTCTCTAGACGCTCACGGATCTGGCGACCAGTGACAAAAGTTCCCTCTTGACCAGCAAATGGTGAATTATTCACCAAAAAGTTCAGCGAAATAGTTGGCTCGTCGATCTTGATAGCCGGCAGTGCCTTTGCATCCGCGGAGTCGGCGATCGTTTCACCAATATATATATTTGGCAGTCCAGCTATCATGACGATATCTCCAGCCGCGGCTTGTGCCACTTCGACACGCTTCTTGCCTTCGAAGGTGAAGAGTTTGGTGATCTTTCCGGTAAATGTCCCACCATTTATATCTTTCACTAAAACATTCTGGCCATTGTTAATGACGCCATCGTATATGCGACAAACGCCAAGACGGCCTAGGAAATTGTCATAACCAAGATTGAAAACTTGAGCAGCCAGAGGCTTAGTAGCTTGCTCTGGGGTATTGGCTGGTGGAACATGCTTCAAGATAGTGTCTAGGAGTGGCATCAAATCCTTACCTTCATCCTTGAGATCGAGTTTAGCAGTACCCTGGCGACCGACAGCATAGACTGTAGGAAAATCTATCTGAGAATCATGCGCCCCAAGCTCTATGAAAAGTTCGAGGACGTGTTCGTGGGTCAGATTTGGGTTGGCAGCTGGTTTGTCGATCTTATTGATGATGACAATAGGCTTTAAACCGAGTTCTAGCGACTTTTTCAGGACGAAGCGAGTTTGTGGCATCGGGCCTTCTTGAGCATCTACTACGAGGAGCACACAGTCGATAGAACGCAAGACCCGCTCAACCTCGGAACCGAAGTCGGCGTGACCAGGAGTGTCCACGATATTGATCTTCGTGCCTTTGTACATGACCGAAGTGTTCTTGGCGTATATGGTGATACCGCGTTCTTGTTCTAGAGCGTTCGAGTCCATGCTTCCTTCGTCAGCGTGACCACACTGCGTCATAATAGCATCAGTAAGAGTCGTCTTTCCGTGGTCAACGTGAGCAATGATAGCAATGTTTCGGATTTCCATAATAATAAGCGCTTGCGCGCAGAGGTGTAATTTAATCAAAAAAAGACACGAATGTCAAATATGTCGAGTTCATACCAAGCTCTATTATGAGGTCTTGGCTCCACACTCCTTGCAGGCCTTCGCAAAATCCTCCGGTAATGGCCCATCCAACTTCACACGCTCACCTTTCACATTTGAAAATTCTATATGTTTGGCGTGAAGAGCGGTGCGTTCGAAGCCGAGCGCGTATGGCCTATTTTCCGCGTAGAGCATATCCCCCACAACCGGGTGATGTATCGCCAAGAGATGCACACGAATCTGATGTGTACGACCTGTCTTCGGTTCAGCTTCTAGAAGAGTAAATTTCTCATCATGAACAGTGCCAGCTTCTTGCTCACCGCTGGCGACGTCGTATTTCACCGACGCACGAAAAGTTTTCAGTCTCGTCCAGTAAGTCTCCGCCTTGCGTGGTATACCACGAGATCCTCTTTGCGCCGACCATTTCCTGAAATCGCTACCCGAACGACCAATTGGTCTACTGATGGTTCCAAAGTCTTCAGTAAACTCTCCCCAGACAAAAGCTAGATATTTTTTTGTAATTGTACGAGCTTTGAATTGCTCCTTTAGACAAGCATGACCTTTCGCGGTCTTCGCCACCAACATCACACCAGAAGTTTCACGATCGAGACGATGCACAATACCTGGACGGATGATTTGCTCGCCAGTTGGAGTCAACATAGACTCGCCAACATTCTTTATTCGTGGATATCTCTTCACTAACCAGTCAGTGAGGAATGGCCCTGTAGATCTACCGTCTGGGTGCACCATAAGGCCTGCAGGCTTATTTATAGCCAAAATATGGGTATCTTCGTAGAGGATATCTATATTTGACACCTTCTTCGAAACCACCTTATTCTTTGTTATTGATTTGCTCATATGATGAATATACGCTAATCTGTGCTAAAATCAAAATCGTTCTTTTAATATGCAACATTAACCATCCGCCATTAGCTGTTTTGGTAGATATGCAACATATGCGCCCTTAGCTGTTTTGGTAGATATGCAACATATGCGCCCTTAGCTCAGTTGGTAGAGCAATTCATTTACACTGAAAAGGTCGGGGGTTCGAATCCCTCAGGGCGCACAAAAAACTGTAACTGATCTGTATCAAACTTCTAAGCATAAGAAAAAGCGCCGGCTTTCACCGACGCTTTTTCTTATGCTCTAGCACAATTAGCCCAAACAAGACTATGCCTGAGGAGCGGCTGGTGTTGCGGGAACTGAACAACCCTTACAGTCCTTGTTGTGAGATACAGCGAGCCAGATAGCTGAGAGACCAACTAGAACGTAGATGATCCTCGAAACTACTGCTGCCTGGCCACCAAACAAGACACCAACATCCCAGTTGAACAAACCAACCAAGAGCCAATTCAAACCGCCAATCACCAAAAGGATGAAAGCGATAACGTGTACTGTTTTCATATTATTATGAATTAATTAACTGCTAATAAATATAGACCTTACTTTGTTAAGTATAGCACGTACTAACTTGCTGTAAATCAGTTGTAACAAAACAACGAAAACTTATACCAAAACTACCCCTCTTAGAATGGGTAGTTTTTGCTTGATAGACCGCTAGAATGGCTCTGTTGAGCCCTCCCAGTAGGTCTCTTATGAATGTCCCCCCGCTCGGTCTCGGCATTTTTGGTACCAAGCCCCGTAAGGCTTTGGGGTGATTAAAACTGAATCTGGTCGAACCCTCTCGAGAGGTCTAGGCATTGGCAAAAAGTGACAAAAGTGACACAGGATGAGGTATATAGTTACAGATGACTGTCACTTTCTGGCGATTTAGTTGCCAACATCTTGCCAACACTTAGCTCCTTTACTTCCCCAACCAGTCTGTCATCAATGTATACATGGAAATACAGACAACTATGAGTAGACCGCCTTTGGCCATTAGTAAGCCCAAGTACTGTCTATACGCTCGTAAGAGTACAGAAAGTGAGGAACAGCAGGTGCTTTCAATAGATAGTCAGATTAAGGAGATGTTACAGCTAGCCGAACGTGAGAATTTGGATATAGTGGAGATTAAGAAAGAGTCACATTCAGCTAAGGAAACTGGTCAAAGACCAGTTTTTAATGAGATTGTGGAAGTGTACTGGACCCCTTTCATTGCACGCCATCCTTGTTAGCTGAATTGTACGCCGCCAACACTTTTCGCGCAAACTGCATAGGCGGCATTTTCAATACAGAATGGATTCTAGTGTGGTTGTACTGCCAG
>Ga0209083_1001685_pt1 | contig 23985 bp, 22 predicted proteins | sample AM7aDNAmetaG_FD_184132 | JGI IMG/M metagenome (GOLD analysis project Ga0209083, IMG submission 184132) | Freshwater microbial communities from Finland to study Microbial Dark Matter (Phase II) - AM7a DNA metaG (SPAdes) (version 3) | ecosystem: Environmental > Aquatic > Freshwater > Lake ...
CGGCCCCGTGTCCTCGAAATCGCCGTCCGTGAGCTGGACGGGCTCGCCGCTTCCGTCCGCTTTGACGGTGAACAGATGCTGCCGGCGGTCGCCGGTCCAGCCGACGCTGTCGAGCTTGTACTGCAGGCGCGTGAAGCGGCGCGGCAGGCGGCGCTTGTCGTCCTCTTCGTCGTAGGCGGCGTCGCGCACCCGCGCGACGAAGGCGAGGCTCGCGCCGTCCGGCGACCAGGCGACCTGAGTCACGTCTTCCTTGAGGCTGGTGAGCTTGCGCGGCTCGCCGCCGGCCAGCGGCATCACGTGGAGCTGCATCGCGTCGCCCTCGCGGTTCGAGGTGAAGGCGAGCTGCGAACCGTCCGGCGACCAGCGCGGATCGGCGTCGTGCCTGGCGCCGGAGGTGAACCGGCGCGGCTCCGCCGCGCCGTCCGCCGGCGCCAGCCAGATCGCCCCGCGGTAGTCGTTGGCCTTGGCGTCGACCGTCCCGACAACGTACGCCACAGTCGTGCCGTCGGGCGAGAGGCGAGGGTCGGACACCCCGGTCAGCTCGAAGACATCATCCGGCACCATCCCGCTCATCCCCTACCCCCTCGATCTTCTTGTCCTTGCCGGCTGTCTCAGCCCAGATCGCGCCGCCAGTCCCACTCAGGCGCGATGACCGGCGTGCCGTCAGTGTCCTCGACCTCGCGGCGCCAGGCCACGCGTTGGCCGACGCTGGCACGCAGGCGCCAGCGGAAGGTCTTGTTGACGTCGTCCACGGCCTCCTTGACGGCCGCGAGGCGATCGTACACCCTCGACATGGCCTCTTCTGAGAGCCCGTAGTCGTCGACCATGGCGATCACCACGTCCAGGTTCGTGGTGAGGTCGTGATACAGACCCCAGTCGCGGGAGCACACGGCGGCGATGTGCATGACGTCGATGGACGCGTCGTCGTCGCTGTCGCGCAGCGGCACGTCCTTGCAGAGGGCGATGACGTCGTGGGCGTCCTTCTGGTTGATCTTGCCGATCTGCAGCTTGGCGATGAGTGCGTCGGCGGGCGTGATCGCGTAGTCGTCGATGTCGAGGCGCTCGCGCACGTCAAGGTCGTGGTCCATGCGCATCACGTCGAGGAAGATATCCACGTGGTCGACGAGCGGCGGCTCATACGGCTTGGAGCCGGCCGCCGCCTCTGCCTGGGCGCGCTCCTCTTTCAGCGCCTCGATCTTGACGTACTGGAGCTGGCCGGCGTCGGTGGACTGCGTGACGTAGCGGTTCTCGGCGTAGCCCAGCGCGGTGAACACCTCGTGCAGCTCGCTGTTCTGCGACGAGAGCCCGATGAAATCGATGTCGGAGTACTCGCGGTCCATGAACGCTAGGTCGGTGCAGTAGCGGCGGATGGCGAGCCCTCCGGTGAGGCGTAGCCGGGCGCCGTGTTGCCTGGCCGCGTCGATGATCGCCATGGCCTCGGCCATGAGGCGGTCGGCGCGACGCACGGGCGCCGGCGCCTCGCCGGCACCGGACTTAAGCACGGCGCCCCGGGCGGCGGCGCCGGGCATGCTGCGCAGGTCCTCGAGCGGATGAAGGACGGCGTCGAGGACGTGCCGCGCCAGGTACACGCGCGGCCAGCGCTTCTCGTCCCACTCGGCAAGCAGCCCCTTGGCCTCGAGCTCGCGCACGGCACGCCGCGCCGTCGGGTTGGTGACGCCCAGGATGCGCTGCGCCTCGGGGACCGTCATGCAGGGGGTGCGAAACAGCTCGTCGGCGAGCGCCAGCGCGTGCCCCTTGAGCTCCTCGCGATCACGGGCGTACTGGCGAATGAGCGCCCGCGCCTGCCGCGTCGCACGGCCGGCCGTCTCGTGAACGCCGGTGGCGAAGAAGGTCAGCCACGGCACCCAGTCGGCGTGCGTGCGCACGCGCTGCAACAGGGCGTAGTACTCGTCGCGATGCCCCTCGAAGTAGGCCGACAGGTAGAGCAGCGGGCGCGTGAGGCGCTGCCGCTCGATCAAGAAGAGCGTGATGAGAAGCCGGCCGAGACGCCCGTTGCCGCCGACGAACGGGTGGATGGTCTCGAACTGCGCGTGGAGCATGGCGCACTGCACGAGGTCGGGCAGCGTGCCGCGCTCCTGAAGAAACGCTTCCCATGCGGCGAGCGCGTCGGGCAGCGCGGAGATCGGCGTCGGCACGTAGGTCGCGGTGGCGAGGGTCGCGCCCGGCGGGCCGATCCAGTTCTGCGAGGTCCTGAGCTCGCCGGGCGTGCGCGCCGCGCCCACCTCGTCGCGCAGCAGATGGGCATGCAGGGCGCGGATGAAATCGAGCGACAAGCGCTCTTCGCGCAGACGCTCCACGCCGAAGCGCAGGGTGGAGACGCAGCTGCGCACCTCGCGCAGGTGGTCGCGCGGCACGCTCGACCGCGCGGCGGCGACCTGGTCGAGAAGCAGGTCGGAGAGGCTCACGCGGGCGCCCTCGATGCGCGAGGAGCAGAGCGCCTCCTGGCGCTTGAAGGGCGCGTCGAGGAGCTGCGGGTCGGGCAGCTCGCCGCCGACGCCGGAGAGCTCTCCGAGCGCCGCGTCGGCGCGCGACAGCGCGAGCACGAGCGCGGGGCTGTAGGTCAGCTTCGGCGGCAGCGGGGCCGGAACGAAAGCCGCGTACCCCTCAGGGCAGCCGACGATCTCGCCGGCCTCAGGGGCGTGAAACTCAGTCGGGTCCACGACATCACCTTCGGTCCTTCTGGAAGCTCACGGTCGGACGAACTTTGAAAGCATACACGGCAATTGTTGCGAATTGATGAAGGCCGTGCAGGTGCGCGGCGGCTCAGCCGCCGGCCGCCGCCGCCAGCGTCCGCCGCAGGCGCTCCCCGAAGACGCGCGTCGACTCCCCTCCGTAGCAGTAGATGCGGGGCAGGGAGAAGAGGTCCCTCGGGGTCGCCGCGCCGTAGCGCGTCCCAGTCGCGGCGAGGTAGCCGGCCCTGCGCACGGCCAGCTTGACGCGGCGCGTGTAGATGCCGCCGGGGTAGCAGAAGAAGTCCACGGGGACGTCGAAAAGCTGTTCCAGCCGGCGGCGCGACTCGCGGAGCTGCCGGCGCAGCCGCGCGCCGTGCAGCCGCGTCAGGTCGGCGTGCGAGACCGAGTGCGACTCGAGCCCCCAGCCGTCGCCCAGCAGGCCCTGCACCATTCCGGGGGTCAGGCTCGTCGCCGGCGCGCTCGCGCCCAGGTAGAGAGCGTCGGAGACCAGATCGAGCTCCGCCGGCCAGTGGTGCTCGCGCAAGAGAGGCGCCGCGTTGCGCACCTGGTCGGCGTACCCGTCGTCGAAAGTGATGACCACCGGCTTCGGCGGCAGCATGCCCGCGCCGGTCCAGGCGTCGTACACGCGGCGCAGGGTCACGGCCTCATACCCGTGCGCCGCCAGATACGCAAGCTGCAGGCGGAACCTGGCGACGCTCATGGCCACCAGCGGCGGCCCTTTGGCCCTCTCGAGCACGCGGTGGTACACGAGGATCGGCACCGGCTGGGGGCTCGCGACAAAGTGCGGGCGCGGCGGCAGCGGCGCAAGCGGCGCCGGCGACGGCGTGGGGCTTGAGTCCGGCGTTGGCGTGGCGGTGGGCGCCGGCGTCGCGGTCGCGGCGGGCGAGGTCGCCGGCGGCGCGCTCGGCGCGGAGGACGACGCCGGCGAGAGCTGAGCCGCCGCGCGAGCATCGTGCGGGGCGGCCCGGCCGAGCTTGCCCCACGCGAAGACCGCCCCGACAGCGGCCAGCACGACAACGGCCACCACCAGGGCCGGCAGCCACGCGGAACGCCGCCGGCGCCGGCGGCGCGAGGTGCGGGGATCGCCGTTCATGGTGCCTCAGGGTAGCGCATCGGCGACTCCGGCTCACGCCGCGCGCGCGCCAAAATGCACTCTGCGTTGCTCAGCCCTGCAGGTGGAGCTAGATTGGCGGTGGGCACACCGCCCGAGCTTCCCGCTCGAACAGTGCCAACGATCGGAGGGACAGATGAGTGAGCTTCTCCTGGGCGCCGGGCTACTCGGCGTGGCGACCCCCGCCCGCGCCAACATCTCCCTCGTAGTCATGCTCGTCGCCGCAGTACTGTTCACAATCGGCTGGCGACTGGCCGTCAGAAAGCGGTACGACGCGCACCGCTGGGTACAGACGGTCGCGGTGGTCCTGAACGCCGCGCTCGTCCTCGGCTGGATGGTCAGGTCCTTCGTGCTCTATGTGGTTCCCGAGATCCCGGCGAGACTGGGACAGGCGGCGTATGCCGTCACCACGCTCCACGCGGTCGTGGGGGCCATCGGCCTGGTGCTGGGAGTGTTCGTCGCGCTTCGCGGCAACGGCCTCGTACCGAAGCGCCTGCGCTTCACCAACTACAAGGCGTTCATGCGCACCTCCTACGGCATCTACATGCTCGCCACGCTTCTGGGCGTGCTGGTCTATGTCAACACCTACGTCCACCCCCTCTGACGACGATCCCTGAGACGCCCCCGCAAGACGGCCGCGCCGGCTCGGCCCGCGCGGGTTCCCCTGGGGCCGCCGGCGCCTGGAGGCGGCTTGCCACCCCAGACCGGCGGCTCCTCGCTCTGAGCATCGCCCTGCAGCTCGCCCTCGCGGCGTTGCTCGGTCACTCCTGGGACGGGCGCCTGTTCATGGCCACAGGGTATCTGGTGGGCACCGGCCACAGCCCCTACGCGGCCCTCCACCTGGCTGCAGTGTTCCATCACACGGGGTTTGGCACGGCCTCCGTGATCGGCTACCCGCCGCCGTGGCCGCTCGCGCTCGGGCTCATCTACCGGGGCACCTATGCGCTGTGGCAGAACCTCGTCGTCTACAATCTTGCCCTCAAGCTGCCGGTGATCGCCGCCAACGTGGGGCTGGCGTACCTCGTCGCCGCAGTCCTCGACAACCTGGGCGCCGGACGCGCGGCGGCGCGCAAGGCGTGGGTGCTCCTGCTCCTGAACCCGTTTCTGATCTACGTCGGCGCCGCGTGGGGTCAGATCGATGCCATCGTCGCGGTGCTTGCGCTGGCAGCACTCGTGCTCCTCTCCGCGCGGCGGCCGGCCGCGTCCGCGCTCATGCTGGCCTTGGCCGTGTGCTTCAAGCCCATCGCCGCGCCGATCGTTCTGGTGGCGCTCGTCTATCTGGCGGGACGCTCGCCGCGGCGGGCGCTGGGGTACGCGGCGGTGTTCGTCGCGGGGGCGTTCGCGTTCTACGTCGCCCCGTTTCTCGTCTTCGGCTGGGACGCATCTCCTCTGCGACAGCTCAACGCCCACTTCGTCATGAGCGGGACGATGTCGTTCATGACGGTCGTGCGGCTCCTGCGCGACCCGCTGCTGATGCAGGGTCACTGGTGGCTTCTGGGGCTCGCCTGGATCCCCGCCCTCCTCGTAGCCGTGGTGGCCTTGAGGCACGGCGTCGGGGAGCTCGACGATCTCGTCAGGAAGAGTGCCGCGCTCGTGCTGGTCTTCTACCTGACGCGGACCTGGCTGGCCGAGCCCAACGTGGTCCTGCTGCTGCCGCTGGTGCTCATCCTGACCTCCCTCGGCGAGCTCGACCGGCGCGCATTTACGGCGATCTGGCTGATCCCCCTGGCCTTCACACTGTTCAACGCCTCGCCGCTGCAACTCCTCTTTGTGACGTGGCCGGGGGCCATGGCGACGTCGCTCGCGGTCGTGGCGCGCTACGGTGACGTGACCCTGGTCGTCAGGGCCGTCCTCGTGATCGCCTGGCAGGTCGTGGGCTGGGGGATCGTCGTCGCCTGTTTCAGGAAGAAGCCGGCCGCCGCAGGGCAGCCGGCTCGCGCCCCGGGCGTCGCAGCCGACGGGGTCGTCCCATGGAGCTGAGCGTGCCTCTGCGCGGCGATCTTGCCGTGAAGATCGCCGACCAGCCGCGCGGGGACGCGTTCCCGACGGCGCGACTCCAAAAAGGCCTCCTGCTGTTTCACGAGGGCGTTGACCTGACGGAGGAAGGCGTGGGGTTCGGCGTGCCCGTCCTGAAGCGGGGAGCACTGACCATCTTCCCCGGCGCCGTGCGGCTCGCCGAGCGGCCGGACGGCGCTTGCCGGGTGATCACCGCCGCGTTCGAGATGGATCTCGTGGAGCGGCTGTCCGGCAGCGAAGGCCGCGGTCCGACCTCCGCGTCCTTCTACGCCGCCAGGGACCTCTTGGCCGCGCTGCACCGGCACCTGCCGGTCCTTCGCGGCCCGCTGACGACGCTCTCCAACGCGGTCCGACGGTGGCGCGGATGGGAGACGACCTTCGAGAAGATCGGCGTCGTCGCGACGCTCGCCGTCACCTACCGCATCGACGGCGCCGGCGGACGAATCCGTGTTGCCGTGGACCTGTCAGGGTTGGCCGGGAAAGACATCACAGAGGTGGTCGTCATGAACGAGCTCGGCGCCCGTCACTTCGACCTCTATCTGGACTCGGAGGGCGCCAGGCTGCGCGGCCGGCGCATCGGCACGTGGCACGAGGTGTCGGCGGCGACGGGCTGCTTCGCCGGCACTGCCTCCGGCGTCGCGTTCTCCGCCCGCCAGGTGAAGGGCGCGAAGCTGTACCGGGGCAGGGAGCTCATGGGTTCGCGGCTCGCCTGGTCCGGTTTCGGGTACTCCCTGCGCCCAACGTGCGGGAGCTTCGCCCACGAGGTGCGCATCGTGAGGGCGCCGTGACGTCGGTGCTGCTCATCTACCCGTTCTTTCGGCGCCGGCTCGACCGCTCGCGCTTTCGTTTCCCTCCCCTCGGGATCGCCTACGTGGCCGCCGGCCTGCGCGAGGCCGGCCACCCGGTCCAGATCCTGGATTGCACCTTCCTGACTCGCGACGAGGCGGTGCAGCGTGCCCGCGCGGCACGCGCCGACGTGGTCGGCATCTACTGCATGGTGACGATGGAAGCGGACTGCCTTGGACTCGCGCGGGCGCTGCGCGGGCGCTGCCGTCTTCTGGTCGCCGGCGGTCCGCTGCCGACCTGCGACCCCGAGGCCTTCTTGCCGGACTTCGACGCGGTCGTGCGCGGCGAAGGCGAGCAGACCATGCTCGAGATCCTGGCCGCGCAGGAGGTCGGCGCCGACCTCGCATCCGTGCCGGGCGTCGCGTGCCCGCGCAGAAACGATTCAGCGCCGGGCAGCGCGGCAGCGCCCGAGAGCGGCGCGGCCGCGTGCGCGCCTCCGCGGCCGCTTGCCGGCGATCTGGACCGCATTCCGTTCCCCGCGCGCGACTTGCTGCCCAACCGCGGGTACATCGACTTCGGTCGCAAGAGCTACGGGTACGCGATCACCACTGTCATGAGCACGCGCGGCTGCCCGTTTCGCTGCGAGTTCTGCAGCAACGTCGTGTTCGGGAGCTCGTACCGGGAGCGCTCGCCACGGAACGTCGTCGACGAGATCGAAAGAGCCCTCGCCCTAGGCTACGACCGCATCTCGTTCGCCGACGACGTGTTCACCCTGAGCCGCCGCCGCGTGCTCGAGATCTGCGAGGAGATCAGGCGTCGCGGGCTGCGCTTCCCCTGGGAGTGCCTCGGCCGCGTCGATGCCTTCGACCTCGAGACGGCGAGGGCGCTGAAGGCCGCCGGCTGCTTTCGCATCTTCTTCGGCATCGAGTCCGGCAACGACGACATCCTGCGACTGATGAACAAGCGGATCACGACGGCGCAGGCGGAGAGCGCCGTCCGCGCTGCTCATCAGGCCGGCCTGGAGGTCGGCGCCTTCTTCATCGTCTGCTACCCCGGCGAAACCAACGATACGGTGCTCGAGACGCTGCGCTTCGCCACATCGCTGCCGCTGGACTATCTCGGCCTGACCATGCCGTACCCGCTTCCGGGCACGGCCCTTCTCGACCGTGTCGGCGACCGCGTCACGCGGGCGTGGCGCCCGCAGGAGAAGCTTCTGGTGAGCCACGTGCTCACCTACGACGGCGACTTCTCGGCGGCCAAGATGCGCTTCGCCTTGTACAAAGGCCGCGCCCAGTTCGAGATGCGCCGCCGCCTCGGCAGGTGGGCGCCGGCGGCCCTTCGTCTCTTCGAGCGACCCACAGATGCGCTGTTCAGGATCCTGCGATGAACCGCGCGCCTCGACCCAGGAGCGCCGCGATGCCGACCGACCACGCCGCCGTCTCTGACTCGCGCCCGTTCTCGGGCGACGTCCTGCTCGTCTTCCCGGGCAGACACAGAGCGCCGGACCCGCAGGTCCCTCTGCAACTGCTGCACGTCGCCGGCGCGCTGCAGCGCGCAGGCCACCGCGTGCGGATCTTCGACATGCGCCTCGGCGACTACCACGCCCTGCCGATCGGCGACCCGCTGTTTGTCGGCATCACGGCGATGAGCGGGCCGCAGATCCGCTACGGGCTCGAGCTGGCCCGCTGGATCCGCGCCGCCCGGCCGCAGGTGCCGATCGTCTGGGGCGGCGTGCACCCGACCCTGCTGCCCGAGCAGACCGCGGCCAGCGACCTCGTGGACGTCGTGGTCCGCGGCGAAGCCGAGCCGGTGGTCGGCGCGCTGGCCGACGCCCTGGCGGCGGGCGCGCCGCTCGACGCCGTCAAGGGCCTGACCTACGAGGCCGACGGGGCGCTCAAGAGCACGCCCGACGCCGACCTCGTCGACCTCGACGCGATCCCGGTGGAGCTGCCGCACGACCTGCTGGACCTCGACAGGTACCCCACGCTGCGTGCCGGCCGCGTGCACATGCAGACCAGCCGCGGCTGCCCGAGCCGCTGCGGCTTCTGCTACAACAGCGGCTTCAACCAGCGCAGGTGGCGCGGCAAGAGCCCGGAGCGCGTTGTCGACGAGATGCAGTATTTGCTGCGGCGCTTCCCGCAGGTGAAGATCATCGACCCCGTCGACGACAACCTTTTCGTGAACCGCAAGCGCGTCGAGGACATCTGCGACGGGATCCTCGAGCGCGGCCTCAAGGTCGCCTGGCGGGCCAACTGCCGCTTCGACTACCTCGCGAAGTACGACGCGGACTTCCTCGGCCTCGTCGAGCGCGCGGGCTGCATGGAGCTCGACTTCGGCGGCGAGAGCGGCTCGGAGCGCATGCAGCAGCTCGTCTGCAAGGACGTCAGCGCCGACGAGATCCTGACGTCCGTCCGCAACCTGCGCCGCTGGGCGCCGTCCATCGACCCCTTCGTCTCGTGGCTCAGCGGTTTGCCCGGCGAGACCTACGCGGACATGGAGAGGACCTTCGACCTCATGGACGCGATGGCGCGCGCCAACCCGCGCACGCAGCACTACGGCATCTTCCTGTACACGCCGTTCCCCAGCCCGCTGCTGGAATCGCTGCCGCCCGAGTTCAGCCCGCCGCGCTCGCTGGAGGAGTGGGGCGGCATCGAGGTGTTTCACTTCCTGCCGCCCTGGCACACCAAGGCCTACGTCGAGAAGCTGCGGTCGATCTCGGCGGTCACCCGCTACGCCTTCTATCCGCGCTCGCGGATCGAAGAGCACGGGCCGGCGTTCAGGGCGGCCTACGGCGTGATGAACGGCGCCGCCCGCTACCGCTGGCGGCATCGCTTCTTCAGCTTCCCGGTCGAGTTGAGACTCGCCAACGCCGCCGCCCAAAGACTGCGCGGGTTCCTGTGACTTCTTGCGCCCGGACGGAAGACTAGCTCTTCTCGGCGAACGCCGTCAGCGTCTCCTCGATGCGCTGCCGCAGCCAGCGCTCGTCGACGTCGGACGGGTACACGAACGTGACCTCGTTCTCCCGCGTCCAGTCCTTGCCTTCGTCCGGTTCTCCAAGGCGCTCGAACAGCTGCGAACCCGGCAGCGGCATGGGCACGTTGAACGAGATCTCGTCGAGGGGCAGCGCCAGCGCCAGTCTGAAGGTCTCCTCGATGGACGAGACGGTCTCGCCCGGGTAGCCGACGATAAAGAACGCCGCCACCTCGATGCCGGCCCGGCGATACACCTCGGCGGCGCGGGCACCCTCCTCTACCGTGAGCTGCTTCTTCATGAGGTCGAGCGTGGCCTGACTGCCCGACTCGAGGCCCAGGTACACCCTGCGGCAGCCCGCTGCGCTCATCAGGCGCGCCGTGTCCGCGGAGATGCCGTTCGCCCGTGAGAGGCAGCTCCAGCTCATGCCCGTAGCGGCGACGCGCCGGCAGAACTCCGCGAGGTAGGTCTCGTCCAGCGTGAAGGTGTCGTCGGCGATCCACAGGCTGTCGTAGCCGAGGCTGCGGATCTGCGCGATCTCCGCAAACACGGCGTCGAGGTCGCGCTGCCGGACGACGCTGCCGAAGATGGGCTTCGAGCAGAAGTCGCAGCCGTACGGGCAGCCCAGCGTCACGATGATCGAGGTGGGCATCGACCCGGTCTTGTGCAGCCATTCGCGCTGATAGGAGGCGTGGTCGAAGCCGCTTCTGTCGGGCAGGGGGAACGTGGCCAGCTCGCTCTCCGCGTGGTGCACCGTCGGGTTGTCCACGTGCAGGCCGTGAGCGCAGACGAACAGGCCGCCGTAGGTGTCCAGCGACAGCTCGCCCATCCGCGCCGGCGAGGCACCGCCCGCGAAGTAGTCCCGGCAGAAGGAGGGGAAGCTGACGTCCGCCTCGCCGCGGAACACCGCGTCGAAGTGCGGCGCGTAGCGGGCCGGGAACACGGTGGGCAGGGGGCCGCCGGCGACGAGCAGTGCCTGCGGCAGGCTCGCGGCCACCATCTGCGCGACGCGCAGCGCGGTCGCGGTCAGGCTGACCATGGAGTACACGCCGACGATGTCCGGACGGTAGGCCGTCAGATCCGTGCGCAGCTGCTCGAAGGTTCCGAAGGTGCCGTCGAAGATCCTCGCGTCGATCCCGCGCCGGCGGAGCTGAGCGGCGAGCGTCGCCGCGCCGAGCGGCGGGAACAGCAGCTCGGTGGCCGCTCGCGTGCGAAAGTACGGGAACACCAGGGCGACTCTGGACAAGTGGTTCCTTCTGGAGGCGCGCTGACCGGCACGGAGCCCGGCTCGCAATGATGGTGCCCGAGCAGTCCCGCGTGCTAACGCCGGCCGGCGAGCCGGCGGACCGCGGCGGCCGACTCGGCGGCGAGCGCCTTCCCGGCCAGCCGCCGAGCGGCCGCCAGATCGGTGGCCCGAACCGCTTGCTTGGCCGCCGGGATACGGACCGCGGCCATCGAGAGCTCAGCGATCCCCAGCCCGAGCAGCACCGGGATCGCGAGGGGGTCGCCGGCGATCTCGCCGCACACGGCCACGCCGCGGCCGCCCTCAGCGGCCGCCCCGGCCGTGCGCCCGATCAGGCGCAGCACGGCGGGATGAAGGGCATCGGCCAGCGCCGCGACCTCAGCGTTGCCGCGCTCGGCGGCAAGGACGTACTGCGCGAGGTCGTTGGTGCCGATCGAGAAGAAGTCCACGTGCGGCACGAACGCCTCGACCATGAGCGCGACGGCCGGCACCTCAACCATGATCCCCACCTCGACGTGCTCGGGGACGGCGATGCCGGCCGCCACCAGAGAGGCGCGCGCCTCGTCCAGCAGGTCCCCGGCCAGCCGCACCTCGTCCACCGTGGCCACCATGGGGAACATGATCCGCACCGGGTGGTCCGCGGCCACGCGCAGCGCCGCGCGAAGCTGGCCGCTGAGCAGCTCGGGACGGCGCAGGCCCAGGCGGATGCCTCTGAGCCCAAGGCTGGGGTTCTGCTCCCGCTCCAGATGGAGGTACGGGAGCTGCTTGTCGGCGCCGACGTCGAGAGTGCGCAGCGTCAGCGGGCGGCCGCCGAGACCCTCCGCCGCTCTCCGGTAAGCCTGCTCCTGCTCGTCCTCGGAGGGCAGGTGGTCGGCTTCCATGAAGAGGAGCTCGGTGCGCAAGAGGCCGACCCCATCGGCGCCGGCGGCCACGGCCGCGGGCACGTCCTCAGGCCCAGCCACATTGGCCGCGACGTGCACGAGCACGCCGTCGCGCGTCACGGCCGGCCGATGAGCCTGCGCCTGAGCCTCGGCCTCTTCGCGCGCTCGCCTCTCGCGGCGATCGCCGGCCGCCTTCAGCGCGACGGCCGGCGGGTCCACCGTGACCGTCCCGGCCTCCCCATCGAGGGCCAGCAAAGTCCCGTCGGCGAGGCCGAGAAGGGCCCGGCCGACGCCGACGACCGCGGGGATGCCCAGCGACCGCGCGAGGATAGCGCCGTGCGCAGTCGGCCCGCCGAAGGCGCAGGCCACGGCGCATACGCGCGCCGGGTCGAGGCCCGCGATCTCGGCCGGGGTCAGGTCGGGGGCCACGACGATGACGGCGGCGTCATGGTCGGCGCCGACGGGCGCCGAGATCGCGCCGCCGGCGGCCGCACCTGAGCCCGGCCGATCCGGCGCGAGTGCATCCGACGCGGGTGCCGGCCCGTCCGGCACGCGGCCCGAAGGCGCCGCCGTCAGGCGGCGCAGCACCTGATCTCCCACGCTGCGCAGATCCGCGGCCCGCGCCCGCAGGTACGGGTCGTCCAGGGTCTCCCACGCCGCGGCCGCCGCCGAGACCGCCGCGGCCCAGGCGCACGAGGCGCTCTTGCCCTCGCCCAGCACGCCGTCACGCGCCGGGCCGAGCAGCTCCTCGTCTTCGAGAAAGAGCAGATAGGCGTCGAAGATCGTCGCGTCCGAACCGCGCGCCCGCCCGGCGACCGAGTCGCGCGCCCGGCGGACGTCCACGCCCACGGCGACGAGCGCCGCTTGAAGAGCGGCCCAATCCGCCTCGCGGTCCTCCGCGCGGCTCTCGCGAATCTCAACGGGATCGGCGGCGAGCCGCCGCGCGGGGCCGACGGCGATCCCCGGAGACGCCGGCAACCCCCGCAGCACGGTACCGGAGGCCGGCGGCGGGGTCAGGGCCGCGCCTTCGGCGAGCGACGAGGGAGCGCTGACTGAGGCGCCCTCGTCGCCCTGAGGGCCGCTCTCCCGCGGGTCGCCCCAGTTTTCGGCGGCCAGGCGCCCGATGGCGGCCAGAGCTTCCTCCGCCTGCGGCCCGGAGGCCCGCACGAGGATCTGGTCGCCGTGGCGGACCCCCAGGGTGGCCACGGCGTTCAGACTGCGAGCGCTCACCGGCCCTCTGCCCGCCGAGACGTTGGTGATGGCGATGGTGGCGGCGAATCCGGCCACGGCGCGCACGAGCAGCGCAGCCGGCCGCAGGTGCAGCCCCAGCCTGTTCTGCACGACGATCTGAAGGGTGTGCCCCGGGGCCTCGGCAGCCGGCCCGGCCGGCGCCAGCGGCTCGGCGGCGGACGCCGCGTCGGTCGCCGGCGCCGCGAAGTGAGAGGCCTTGGCAGTCAGCGCGCCGCGCGCCTCCGCGGCGACCTTCTGCAGCGGATCGCCGAGCCCGGCGGCGACCGCCGCGGCCACGGCGCCCTCCACGAGCGGCGCCTCCGTGAGCAAAACGCGCTCGCGCCGCTCCCCCGGGAGCAGGTCCAGGGCCAAGTCCGCCGAGAGGACGGCGCTGCCGAGGTCCATCAGGACCAGAACGCCGTCTTCCGACCACACCTCCTCGATGGCCCGCGCGACGCGCGACGCGTCGGTGCCGAGCGGGTCGCCGGGCTGATCCAGCCCGCCGGCGACCCCGATCCGCAGGCTTCCCCCGCCCACCTGGGCGGCCAGCTCGGCCACGCTCTCGGCGAGCTTGGCGCTGTGGCAGACGAGGACCAGCCCGACCACGGCTACGCGCCGGGGACTTCGGCGGGCGCCCCGGCGGCCAACGTCTCCGCGGCGGTCTGCAGCAGCAGCCACGAGGAGGTCGCCCCCGGGTCCTGATGCCCGGCGCTGCGCTCGCCCAGGTAGCTGGCGCGGCCTTTGCGGGCGATCAGCGGGATGGTCGCCTTCATGCCCTGTTCGGCGGCCGCGGCCGCCTGCCGCAGTGCCTCGGCGAGCCCGGCTCCGGACGCGGCGGCGGCGCTCAGCGCCTGCGCCGCGGGCATCAGCGTGTCGACCATCGTCTTGTCCTCGAGCACGGCCTTCCCGCGCATCTGAACGCCCTTGACGCCGGCCTCCAGCGCCGCCGCCCACTGCGCCAGGGTGAGCTCCGTCGCCTCTCCGGCGGCCTTGCCCACCTGCAGGAAGAAGGTCCCGTACAGCGGTCCGGCCGCACCACCGACGGTCGATACCAAGGTCATGCCCACCAACTTCAGCAGGGCTCCGACGCCGCCGCCGGCGGTGCCCGCCGACGGCCCGTCGATCCTGCCGACCACCGCCTGCATGCCCCGGTCCATGTTGCTGCCGTGGTCGGCGTCGCCGATCGCGGCGTCCAGCTCGGTCAGATACTCGCGGTTCTTTGCCACAGCCTCCGCGAAGGCGCGCAGCCAGGCGGCCACGCCCTCTTGGGTGACGATCCCGCTCACACGCCCCACCGCAGCCCAGTCGTGCTCACCGGCGCATCCCACAGCGCCGTGAGCTCGTCGTCCAGCCGCAGCAGCGTGATCGAGCAGCCGGCCATATCCAATGAGGTGATGTAGGAGCCGATGAGGTTGCGCGTGATGCTGATGCCCCGGCCCTCGAGCAGCTCGTGCAGCTCGCCGTAGACTACGTACAGCTCCAGGAGCGGCGTGCCGCCCATGCCGTTCACGAAGGCGAGCACCTTGTCGCCGGGACCGAAGGGCAGATCGTCCACCACGGCGGTCGCCAGCGCCTCGACGATGTCGTGCGCCGAGGCCAGCTTGCGCCGCTCGCGACCCGGCTCCCCGTGGATCCCCACGCCGAGCTCGATCTCGTCGTCGCCGAGCGCGAAGGTGGGTCTGCCGGCCATTGGCACGGTGCACGACGTGAGGGCGACCCCCATGCTCCGCGCGTTCGCATTGACCTTGCGGCAGAGGCCGGCCACCTCTGCGAGCGGCCGGCGCAGCTCCGCCGCTGCTCCGCAGATCTTCTCCGCCAGCACGGTGGCGCCGACGCCGCGGCGCCCTGCGGTGTACAGGCTATCCTTCACGGCCACGTCGTCGTCGATGACGACCTGCTCGACCTCCATGCCCTCGTCCTGCGCCAGCTCGGCGGCCATCTCGAAGTTCATGACGTCGCCGGTGTAGTTCTTGACGATATGCAGCACCCCGGCGCCGCCGTCCACGGCCTGCGAAGCCGCCAGCATCTGGTCGGGCGTGGGAGAGGTGAACACCTCGCCGGGGCAGGCGGCGTCGAGCATGCCCATGCCCACGAAGCCGCCGTGCATGGGCTCATGGCCGGAGCCGCCGCCCGAGACGATCGCCACCTTGCCCCGCACGGGGGCGTCGGCGCGCACGATGTAGTTGGGGCCGATGTGCACCCTGACGCGATCGGCATGAGCCGCCGCGACGCCCATGAGCGCTTCCGCCACCGCGTCTTCCGGCCGGTTGATGAGCTTCTTCATCGCTTCCCCCTTCTGACGTGGCGCTCGTCGCAGTGACCCGTTCGGCGGGCGCCCTGTGCGTGGCTGCTCCCCCGAGGAGTCGGCCGCGGCCGCCGGCGGCACCGGCGTCAGTCGTACGCCCGCCTGGTCTCCTCGTCGGTCAGCACGTGCGCGATGCGGCGCTCCCAGTCCGCCGAGCTCCAGGTCCCCAAGGCTTGATGCGTCTGATAGTAGTTCTCGGGGATGGGGTGCGTGCCCATCACGACGTCCAGGCCGTACTTGGTAGGCAGGAAGTCGCTGAAGGCATCGATGCTGGGGCAGGGCGGATAGCCGACCACCAGACCGGTCGCCAGGTGGATCACCTCGGCGCCGTTCTTCTTCATCTCCGCAGGGGCGTGCTCCACGTTGCCGCCCGGGCATCCGCCACAGGTGGTGAAGCCGACCAGCTCGACCTCTTCGTCTTTGTACCTGGCGAAGGCGCCGTCCCGGCTACGCATCGCGCGCAGGCATTTGCCGCCGGCGCACGAGTGATAGCGGTCGCAGATGATGATGCCTATCTTCTTCATGCCCCTCGCCTCCCGTTGGTGATGGCCGGCACTCACGCAGACTCAAGGCATGAATGCGGCAGAGACCCTCGATCGCCACTGAAGCATACTGCGCTGCGCGTAGCTCGGGAATCGCGGGCGATCCGTCCGGGCATGGACGGCCGTCACCGCTCCGGCTCCGGCGCTAAAACAGATCGAGCAGGTCGCTGGGGGAGTGAACCATGTGATCGGGCTTGACGCGGCGCAGGCGCTCGGCGCCATGCCAGCCCCAGGCGACGCCGACCGTGGCGGCCCCCGCCTCCCGGGCCTCGAGGACGTCGCCGACGGTGTCGCAGACGTACCAGGCCGGCAGCGCCTCGCCGAAGCGCCGGCGCACGGCGCGGATCTTGCGCGTCTTGCTGGCCTCCTGCTCGCCGCCCAGGACCTCGCCGACGCCGCGCACGCCGCGCTCCGCGAGGATGCCTTCGACAACGCTCGTGCGGCTCGACGTGATGACGACCACAGGATGGGCCCCGGCAAGGCGCTCGATGACCGCGGCCATCCCGGGAAAGAGCTCCGGGCTGGGGGCCGCGCCGAAGGCGTCCTCGAGCTCCTCGCGGACGTCCGCAGGAACGCCCGCGGCGACCAGCGCCGCGAACCAGTTGACCTCGGTGAAGTCGAGGAACTGGGCGCGCGTCGCCAGATCGTCGAAGCCGCGCGCCCGAAGGGTCTCCACGAAGGCGCGACTCTGATCGGCGAGGGAGTCGGCGATGACGCCATCGAAATCGAACATGATCAGCTTGCTCTGCGCCACGGTCACAGCCTCTCCTCGAGATGCACGTCAAGAGAGCGCCGCTGCGGCGCAGCTCGGACGACCGCGCGCGAGCCTACCGTCCGGCGGGGGAGCGCGGCAACCCGGCGCGCTGGGGGGCCCTGCGCGCGCTCCTCGCCGACGAGGGCTTTCGCAGCGTGGCCGCGACCGGCTTCGAAGCCCCCGGCGTCGGCGTCGTGGACACCGAGGACGACAGCTCCGCAGCGGCGCCAAGTGCGCCGCGGGACGGCAGAACGCGTCCGGCGTGCCGCTGCGGCATGACGAACCGGCCGACCTCAGGACCTTCCGCCGCGGTCCGTTCGGGCTCGACATGCTGCACGACATCGACCGCATGCCGCTGGCCTCGCGGAGGCGCTCGACCGCATCCGCGCGGGCAGCGCGCGTCCCGGAGCCGGCTCAGTCGCGAGTGCAGAGATCGCGCAGAGCCGGAGCTGTGAGGCCGGCATCCTCGAGCATCGCGAATGCCGCTTCGAGGACCGCGCGGCGGTACCGCCGGTCATCAGGCGCGCCCAGCGCGCAGCCATCCCGGAACGGGACCCACAGCGAGCGCGGCGGGCGCACTTCGGCGACCGCCGCGTGCAGCAGCTGGAGCGCCACCGTCGAGATACCGGCACGCTCCAGCTCTAGCGCCACCAGCCCCACGGACTGGCTGCACAGCGGTCAGGTGGGCACGAGGAGAGCGACATCCACCTGGTCGGTGGTCAGCAGCTCGGCCGCCTGAAGAGCCGTCTTGCGGACGGCGTCGCCGGTGGCCGCCGTGGGGCCGCACAGGGCCAGGTGGCGGCGAGCGAGCTCGCCGAGGCGGCCCTCGGCCACGGCCACGCGCAGGCCGTCGAGCGCAAGGGCCATGGTGCGCTCGAGGTCGGCCGCGCCGTCGCCGGCGCGGCCCCGCGAGCGCACCGGCACGTCGCCGGCGTCGGCGCCGCCGGCGATCTCGCGGAGGCAGGGGTCGCCGATCTCGATCCCGGGGTACTCGTGCGGTTCGCCGTGCACAAGGCACACCGAGCCGGCCACGAGGGCCACACGGGATTCCGCGAGCGGTCTGCTCAGCGGCGCCCAGGGCACCTCGCCCAGGCGCCGGCCTTGAAGCGCCCCGAGGAGCTTGCGCAGCGATGCAGAAGGCTCTATCACAGTGTCCCAACGTTCGCTGTTCGCGCGACGCGCATCGCAGCAAGTGTACGCCGGCGCGCCGATCCGGCGAACGTCCCCGGGGGGGAGCCCGCTCTGCCGCGGCGGCATGCGGCCCGGCGTGCACGCCGCTGCGTGCGTTGACGGCCGGCCGCGGTGCGCCGCCGTGGTCGGGCCTGCCGCCGACCGGCGTGCGCGCACCCCCGAGCGTAGGAGGCTACCCCTCCGGGAAGGCAGGGTATGTCTTCTCACATGAGCATGCCGTCGAGCATGCCGTCTTGGCGCGTCTGCTCGGGTCCGCTTCTCCGCCGGGGGCCGCGTGCCGGAAGAAGGAGGGTGCAAGTGAACGCACGCTGGATAGCGTTCGGAGAGATCGAGGTCGAAGGCAAGCGCTACACCCACGACATCGTGATCGACGCGGGCAGGGTGAGCAAACGGGACAAGAAGGCATCGAAGGCGTGCCGCGATCAGTATGGTCACACGCCGCTCTCGGGCGAGGAGAGGATCCCGTGGGGCGGCACGCGACTGATCGTCGGCACCGGGGAGTCCGGCAGTCTGCCGATGATGCCGGACGTCTGGAAAGAAGCCGAGAGGCGCGGCGTCGAGATCGTCGCGGCGCCCACCGCGGAGGCGCTGCAGCTGCTGGGCGACCTCGCCGCGAAGGACGTCTTCGCCATCGTTCACGTGACGTGCTAACGGGCAGGCGGAGTGCGGCTCTCGGCATTCACTCAGGTGCGCCCCGCCAACCGGCATCCGGGATGCGCGAGGCTTGACCAAGCCGCACGCGGAGGCCGCGTCGCCGGGATGCGCTCGCCGGCCGGCAGCTTCACTCGGCCGCCGCCAGCAGCGCGGCGCGCATCCCGGAGCCGAGCCTGGCGCTCGCCAGCTCGACGGTGACGATCGGGACGTGGTAGCGCTCGGGCACGTAGCGACCGAGCGAGCCGGTGATGTACGGGTCGTACCAGAGCTTGCTCAGCGGCAGACCGCAGAGCACCGACAGGCGCCGCCCGAGGGCAAGAGCACCCGGGCCGGCGCAGTCGAGGATGCCGGCCCGCGAGTGCAGGCTCACGACGACGGAGAAACCGCCGCGCAGATAGGCCAGCAGCGCCTTGGTCTCGGGCTCCGAACCCGGGGCAGCGCCCCCGGTCAGATCGGAGCCCCCCGGCTCGTTCAAGGCACTGAGCTTGCGCCTCCAGTTCGCCGTCGGCAGGTTGCGGTTGAGATCGACGTTTCTGGCGTTGCCGCGCAGGTGGCGCGCGTACCCGTCCGGATTGGCACAGGCGATGACGTCGATGCGCGCCCCGGACGGCAGCGCCGCGGGGTGCGCCAGCAGGTAAGCCGTGAACTGCCCGGCCACGGCCGTCCCCGACTCGTTGCCGTGCACGCCCCCCACGATGAGCAGGCGACGGCTGCCCGCGCCGAACTGGGTCACGGTGATCGCTCGCCCCAGATACGAGCTCCCGATGGTCATGGTGGCCAGGCGCTCGACGTCGATCGTGGCGCTGCCCGCCGCGGCCTCTCCGTTGCCGGCAAGGTCCTGGGCGGCGACGCTGTAGCGAAAGACGCCCGCCGCCGGGGGCGTCCAGCGCGCGCCGTACCAGGTACCCGTGCGCCTGCTGCCCAGAGAGAGGCTCGAAACGGCTTGGCCGGCGCCGTCAGTCACGACGAGCGTCACCGCAGACGCCTTGGGACTGAGCTCATCGGCCACGCGATACCTCAGCGTGACGGCACGGCTCACATAGCCGACCGCCGCCTTGACCGCTGTGGCCGGACCCGTGGTGTCGACCTTCACCGCGATGGTGTGCGCGGCCTCACTGTTGCCGGCGACGTCGCTGGAGTAGTAGCTCAGCGTGTGCACGCCGTCGAAAGCGTGATCGGCGGGCGCCGGGATGTCGATTGCGGCGCCCGCCGCACCGCCCACCTCGAGCGCGGGGCCGTCGTCGAGGGCCGCCCAGGTGGCGGCCACGCCCGACTCGGCGTCGGAGGCCGCGAAGCGCACCGTGAAGGGCGCGCGCTGCCAGCCAGACGGCGCCTGGCACGTCGTCGCGGGAGGCGTGGAGTCGGCCGGGGCCGCGGCGGCTGCCGGGACGGCCGGGAGGAGCGCGCAGAGCAGCGCAGCGAACGCGACCGGCACCAGCCTCGACTTCCTCATGACGCGCGCCTCCCGGGCCGGCGGCTCCGCTGAGCCGCGCTGTTCCCCCGATAGTGCACGGACCGCCGGGACCCCCGACTCCCTGCGGGCCAGGCCCGTTTCAGTCGTCGCCCTCCAGCAGGCTCATGATGAGGCGGGTCATGAGGTCCCTCTGCCCCGGCTCGCTCTCGGCGATGAGCAGCGCCAGGGCGACCATCGCGTTGTCGGCGAGACGCTGCGAGCCGTCGGCGCGCGCGAGGAGCTGGTTGCGGGCGAGGTACTCCAGGAACAGCAGCGCGCCGATGCGCTTGTTGCCGTCGGAGAACGGGTGGTCCTTGATGACGAAGTACAGCAGGTTCGCGTCGCGTAGCTGCACCGACGGATAGAGCGGCCGCCCGTCGAAGGTCTGCTCGATGGCGCCGAGGATCGCGGCGAGCTGTGCGTGTAGTGCTGCACGACGTCGAGCACCGCGGCGCCCTCGCCGCTGACGAGCTCGTGGCGCGTGAGCGTGCCGGCAAGCAGGCTGATGGCCTGCTCGATCTCGCCGAAGCCCCTCTCGCGCAGGCGCGTCTCGCTCAGCGTATAGCCACGCAGGAGGTGCTCGCGCAGAGTCCGCGTCGCCCAGATGCGGAACTGCGTGCCGCGCGCGGAGTTGACGCGGTACCCTATGGAGATGACGGCGTCGAGGCTGTAGAGAGTCAGCGGCTTATCGGAAGAAGCAATGTGCACTTTCTGCACATTGCTTTCGGGCGAGAGCTCGTCGTCGGCCAACGCCCGCTGGATGTGACGGGTTATCACCGATCGTCCACGACCGAACAGCTCGGCCATCTGCTTCTGCGTGAGCCAGATCGACTCGTGCTCGAGGCGCACGTCGAGGTGCACCTCACCGTCAGGAGACTCGAAGAGGACGACCTCGCCGCCGTTGTGCTCGGGGGTATCGTTCATGCCGTCATGGAGCGTAGCGAGGGCCGCCGCGCGGCACAAGGATGACGATCGCGCGGCCGGGTGACACTCACTGCCTCAGTCTCCGACCAGCCCGCCGATATCGATGTGGCCGGCGAGGCGCTCGTTGAAGAGGAGAAATCGTCGAACACAGTCACCGCGCCGGCCCTGATCACCGCGTAGCGGCAGGGCGGAAGGTCGCTCGCCCCCCACGCCCGCGCGGCGCCGGGGTCGACGAGGTGGAATCCCGCCTCGCGCAGCTCCCCGACGACGCGGCCGGCGGGTACCGTGTGCCCGGCTACCTGAATGACCCCGGGGAGCATCCCTCCGGGGCCCTCCTCGAGCGCACGTAGCCACAGCGGCCCGCGCTCGTCCAGCACGCGACAGGGCTCGCCCCGCCACTCATCGGCCGTCTCCCTCCACACCGCCTCGCGGAAGTCCTCGTTGATCCGGGCAGCGAGTGCCCGCGGGCTGAAGCCCACGAGCGCGAAGTCGCGGCTGTACTCGGCGGAGATGCCGGCATGACTCACGAGCACGTCGCCCACGGAGGTCACGAGCTGCCAGGCGCCGGCCTCGAAGCGCTGCAGGAGGCGCTCCCAAAACTCGAGGCTCTCGCGATCTTGCGGGGAGATCGTATGGTTGAGGAGGATCGCGACCTCGTGGTTGCCCCAGAGCATCTCGGCGCCGGCGTCCTCGAGCAGGCTGAGGCACTCCTCAGGGCGGTCCCCCCGGTCGAGGAAGTCGCCGGCGTAGATCAGCCGGTCGACCCCGGGCTCGAACCCGGCGTGCTCGAGAGCCTCCGCGATCATCTGCGGGTAGCCGTGGGCGTCCGAGAGGACGATGGTGCGCGTCTCGTTCATCGGACAGGCGTCCACAGCTCGTTACCGGGGAACTGCGTGGCCAGAGACGAGTCCCACTTGAGCGGCGGCGGAGACGGCGTCGTGAACAGCACGCACAGGGCGAAGACGCAGACGACGAACGCCACCAGGATGACCATGTAGGCGAGGAAGGTGGCGCAGCCGTCGCCGAGGCTGAAAGCCTCCAGGAGGTCGTTGACCCGGTTGCGTCTGCCGCCGCTCATCGCTCCTCCTCTCCCGTCTGGTTGCTGCTGCCGTCGGCCGGTGCCACGCCGAGCTCTTCCGCCGGTCCGGCGGCGGCCGGCCCGGCGCCTCGCGCCGCGGCGCCGCCGGCCGCCGCGAACCCGGCGAAGGCGCCATGCACGGCGCGCACCAGCTCGTGGCGCTGCTCGGGGACGCTCGCGAAGATGGAATACAGGTGCCGCGGTCCTTTGACCCAGGCGTAGTCGATGAGGACCGGGGTGCCATCGTCATGAGCCCCGAAGGACTGGTGGCGCACGGCCGACAGCCCGCAGATGGTGGCCGGCCACACGTGGCCCAAAGCATGCTCGGGCCCGCCCAGCCACTCGCCGTAGTGGGCACAGGCGCCGGCGCGCTCGCCCTCCCAATCGGAGTCGTCGCAAGCGATGCCTTCGAGGGGGTCGGGGCGCACGAAGACGAGCAGGTAGGCGCGGGGCGCCAGGGCTTCGTCCAGCCAGCCGCGCCACACTGCGGGGAGGAGCGCGAGCGCCAGCTCACCGAAGGAGCCCTCATGGCCTCCGTACACCTCGGTGAGCGCGCCAAGGATGCCGGTTTCCTCGGCGGAGATCGGCGAAAGCGCCACCCAGTCGTAGCTCAGCGTGAAGCTGCCGTCGGCGGCCTCGAAGAGGTCTTGCTCGGCGTCTCCCCGGCGGCTGCGCAGGGTGCGGAGGCGTGCCTTGAAGACCTGGTCCACCTGAGCCTCGTAGGCGAGCCCCAGGTAGGCGTGGTACTCACGCAAAGTCCAGACCGCCGGGGAGTAGTCGCTCTCAAACTCCTCAACGGAGGTCTGGCCGCTCTCGAGCGCCGCATGGATCGCGCCGGCGACCGCCAGAAAGCCCGGCAGACAGTCGAGGAGCAGGTTGCAGGCCTCTTCGTACCCGGCGTGCACCGCCTCGCTCTGACGCTGCTCGGCGTCTTCGAGGGCATCTTCGCCTTCCCTCCACACGCCGGCCTTGAGGTCCTCCCCGCCCTGCTGCCAGCGATCGTGCACCGCTACGGCCAGCGCTTCGGCCTCGACGATGCCGGTGGCGTGGTACTGCAGGGCGTTGGCCAGGTCGAACATGGAGGCCGCCCCGAGATCGTCACCGTGAGGCAGCACGGCCGCGCCCTGCGCATCGACGCGCAGGGCGGAGGTCGCCAGCCAGTCGCAGCCGATCACGGGATCGGCGCCGCACACCGGGCACAGCGGCGCGAGAATGGAGACCGGGTTATCACAGCGCTGACAGTTCATGCGTCCCTCCTTGCCGGTCGCCGCGGACCGTTGTGGCCGGCGCCGCGAGTGAGATGAGTGCGGCGCCTCTGGCGCCGCCCCGAAGAGAAGGCGGCGCGCATCTCCTCGCTGTTCCACCAGGAGCTGATGAGCCACGCCTCGCGGGCCTCGCACGTCACCTGCGTGCCCGCGGGGGTGTTGTTGAGACGCACGCGGAGCAAAGCTCCGTTCTGCGCCGCCAGGGTCACCTGGCCGCGACGCCCGTCCTTGAGGACGACGACGTCACCGGTGGAAATGGACTGCTTCATGGCTGGCCTCCTGTGGCCGTGCGCGATGGCCCGCCGCGCAGCCGGGATGGCTGCGGACGCTTCGCGCTTCGCGAGAGCCTTCGAGGGCCTGCCGGGATCCATGCTGGTGACGCCTCCTCTTTTATTAGTGCATATCTGACACTAACTATACTGGCTCTGCAGTGCCGTGTCAAGGGTTTCAGTGAAGAATCTCGATCATGGACAGATTCTCATCGCCGTTCAGTCTTGCCGCTTCGCCGACGTGTTGTTAGACTGACACCAACATGTCAGATGAACACTCCCACGACGCGAACGCCGTCCCGCGCTTCGCGGTCAGCGTCGACCTCGCCGTGTTCACGGTGAGAGGCGACGCCCTGCAGGTGCTGCTCGTGCGTCGCGGGCAGTACCCCTATGAGGGCATGTGGGCGCTGCCCGGCGGGTTTGTGCGCGCCGAGGCGGATGCGAACCTCGACCGCGCCGCGCAACGTGAGCTCCGCGAAGAGACCGGCTACACCGCCCGCCGCATCCGGCATCTCATCGACTACTGGCCCACTCCCGCCTTCTCCGACGAGCTCCTGCGCCTCTACATCGCCGACGGCCTCAAACCCGGCAAAGGCTCC
>Ga0209083_1001691_pt1 | contig 23857 bp, 17 predicted proteins | sample AM7aDNAmetaG_FD_184132 | JGI IMG/M metagenome (GOLD analysis project Ga0209083, IMG submission 184132) | Freshwater microbial communities from Finland to study Microbial Dark Matter (Phase II) - AM7a DNA metaG (SPAdes) (version 3) | ecosystem: Environmental > Aquatic > Freshwater > Lake ...
GAGCCTTTTTTAGGCTTAAACATTCCGACCCAGCCAATCTTGTTGAATTCGACTTTCATACTGAACTCGCCTTCTTTCGCGACATTCTCTTCGGTCAGAGAAACATTACACTCGTTGGAATCATCAGGAAGTTCGCCCTTATTTACGTTAAGAATCATGGTGCTTTTCGCCGCGGCGCCTGCCGCAAGGAACATCAAAATACCTGCTATTGCAGAAAAACAGAACTTTTTCATTATTTCCTCCTTTTAGAAACAAATCATTTTAAATTATACATCAGGCTATTTTACTCTTCAATAAGAATCTGTTCCTCTGCAGGAACCGGCGTACCCGCAGAACCGGCATTTCGCGCTTTTTAGCCTCGGGAAATCTCCGCTCCTGACTGCCTTGATAATCTCCTGCGCCTTTAACACTGCAGCTTCCATTAGCCGTCCAGAGTCTTCGGTCTTTACCCTGACAAGCCTGCCTTCCGTAAGGTCAAAAACCGCCAGCTCACGCGTCTTGAATGCCGGGAACTCTTTTTCCAGCAGCGCCGCATAGAGAGGCAGCTGCAGGCTTTCCAGCCGCGCCGTGAGCCCTGCGACGCTTCCGGCACTTTTTCCGGTTTTGTAATCTATTACAAGAAAGTCTCTGCCGTCAATATCAATGCGGTCCACCCGGCCTTTTACTTTAAGCAATCCCGGCACGAGCTCCCCTGAGAGTTTTTTCTCAACCGAAAACACTTCCGGATACTCCGCGGCAAGTTTGAGTTCGACCTTCTCAATTGCGGCGGCCGCAGACATAGCCCTCTTTCTGACAAAATCTTTCCAAAACCTGACAAGCCTTTCTTTTTTCAGGCTTTCATTTAATGCTGTTTCCAGACGTTCCCTTTCCACTCCGCGGGGCTTTACGCCCGGTTTTACAGCTGCCTGCATGGCCGCATGCATTATGGTGCCGTAGGAAGCGCCGTCCACTTCATAATCCGGCTCTTCAAAAGGTCTAAGCTTTAATATCCGCTCCAGGTAAAAAGAATAGGGACATTTAATATATGCGTCAAAAGCAGTTATGTTTATGAACATGTCAGGCCCGAAAACCTTCAAAGCCGTTTCAGAAAGCGTTATCCGGTTATTCAATAGATTCTTAACCGCGCCTTTTGGGACAGCGGCTGCCGGGCTTGCCGTCAAACCGCCGTTCTTTGCCGTATTGAAACTTTGCAGATCAGCCGGCAGAAAATTGCTCTGGAAAAGAAGCCTGTCGCTGTCCTGCGCGGGATAAGACAGATGTATACCGTCAAGCGGCGTTTCAAGCAGCCTGTGGAAATGGAACCGTTGCAGCGCGATCCTCCTGTCAAAAGAAGTAAGCCCAAGTTCTTTCCTCAGCCTGTCTGGTAGCACCATCTCCTGCTTCGGCCTGAGAGGAAATTCCCCGTCGTTTAAACCTCCAAAGAAAATGTGCCTGGCCTCAACCCCCCTGGTCTCAAGTATCCCCAGGACTTTTACTCCGCCGGTAAGCCCCCTCTCCCCGTACTTGGATTTTGCGAGCATATCAAGAAACATCTTGCAGAGGTCTTTGAACCTGTGTTTCATTCCTGACCCGGAACCGCGATAGGATTTTATAGCCGAGAGAAGACCATCAAACGCGTTAGAAACCCCGCCAGAATCAGGTTTATAGCCGGCAAGAACGAGAAGACCGCTCACAAAAACGGCAAACTCCTCAAAGTTCATCAATTCTGCCGGTTTCGAACGGCTGATGAAAAGAGAAACTTCACGGCAGACCGCTTCCAGCTCCTCTTTTTTCCCGAAATAGAAACCATCTCTGCGGGTTTCACCTGAAAGCCGCTCTGCAAGTCCCTTCCATTCATCTTCCCCCGCTATTATTCCCGCGTCCCTCGAGGCAGAAGGAAGCAGGGCCCCGGCCTGCGGAGAAAAAGCCGTGAAAAGCGGTGAAGTAAATGTTTCAACAAGCCTGCGCCTGGGATAGTTTTCTAAAACGCATTGCAACAGGTTTACAGGCCCAATCACCCTGGAAACGGCGGAAAGATCCTGCTCGTAGGAAGTATTGAACTCTATACCGAGCCTTCCGAATATTCTTTTTACATAAGGATAATATCCGTACATGGATGGGTAGGTAACTATTATCTTCTCTGGTTCCACGCCTTCGGCTGTAAGCCGGAGAATCTCCTCTCCCTGCCACCTTACTTCGTCTTCCCGCGACAGCGCCTTCGCGACAATAATACCTGATGGGAATCTTTGAGCCGCCCCTGATTCCGGCTTTTCCTCGGCCGCTGCCTGAAAAGTTTTAATGAAGCTGTAAAACTCATTTTCTTCGCCCGACAACCCTTGAATTCCGTCGTTTTCCCTTATAACCGCATACGCGCTTTCAGCGTGATTTACTATGCCCGCGAAAAGTTCCTTCTGCGCGGCGGGAAGATCGTAGAACCCGTCAATAACGACCCCGGGATAAGGGAATCCCTTCAGGTTAATTCTTGCGGCCGCGAGAAGCGGCAGATCCGCTTTGTCGGCGGCCCCGGCGGCGGCAAGTTCTCTGCAGTAGGCATTCAGTATATCCGCCGCGGCAAGAGATCTCTCCCTTACCCGGTCAGAACCTGAAATACTCCTGCTGATAATTCCTCTCAATCGTTCTATATCCCTGTGATGCAGCCCGAGTTTAAGATCATTAATCAAATCAAGCAATATGGAAAGAGTTCCCGGAGTATTACCGAACAGGCCGGAGAGGACCGTGTCTGAATTGAGCAGATTTACCAGAAAGAGAGTGCGGTGTTCTTCGGTGAAAAGCTTAAGGCCGGACGTTCCCAGAAGCTCGGCGGAGAGAGAGTCCGGGCTCCGGGTAAATAGTTTCTCTCCGGGGAAAAGAGACTTAATAAAATCAGCCCGTCTTTCGGAAGGCGCTAAGTAACATACATTGATCTTTCCGGAAAGCAGGCCTGCAAGCAGCGGAATAACGGGATCTTTGCCGTCAACCGTCCTGAATGGATATTTTAGAATCCTGATTGACGGCGGCACTCAGACCACCAGCCGCCCCTTAACTACCGTGCCAAAGATTTTCAATTTTTCATCCGTTATAACGATATCCGCGTCGTAGCCCGCAACGATCCTGCCTTTCTTTAGGCCCAGCGATTTTGCAGACGAATAAGAGAGCGTCGTAAACACTTCAGAGAGCGGCGCTCCGGTAAACTTCATAAATCTTCTCCCCATCTCATTCAAGGGAACCGCTGTTCCGACAAGCGTGCCGTCCTTGTAGTAACAGGTGCCGTCCACGCTGTCATACTCGGTTCCGTAGAATTTGTAATGGCCGTCTTTTAGCCCCTGATCAGGCATGCTGTCGGTTATTATGCAGATGCGCTCCGGAGGAAGGATCTTATAGATCATGCGTATTACAGTCGGGCTTATATGCTTCCCGTCGCAGATAAGCTGCGCGGAGACAGTTTCGCTGTCGAATATTGCGCCGGGAGCGCCGGGTTCTCTGTGGTTTAGGCTGGTCATGGCATTGAAAATATGCGTTGCCTGGGTTATTCCGGCCTTGATTCCCAGCATAGCCTGGTCATAGGAAGCAATTGTGTGCCCCAGAGAGGCCACTATTTTATGCTTCTTCATGTATCTTATAAGTTCTATGTTTCCAGGAATCTCAGGCGCTACTGTCAGCATCCTGATCGTGCCTCCAGCTTCCTCGATGAGTTGTTTGAGCAGTCGTTTTGACGCGCGTTGAATTGTGTCCGCTCTGATCATGCCTCTCTTAGTCACATTTATGAAAGGCCCCTCGATATGCGTCCCCAGCACCTGGGCGCCGGGAAGACCTGTCTTTACCGCTTCGGCTATCTCCCTTAAATATTTATTCTCCTTTATGGGGGCCGCTATAGCCGTCGCAAGGAACGAAGTCACGCCTGTTCTGGCAATGGTCAACGACATGGTCTGCAGAGCCGCGGTCGTGTCAACCAGGTCGTCTGCCCCGCCGGCTCCGTGAATATGCAGGTCAATAAAACCCGGCGCGGCTATTCTCCCCTTACAGTCAAGCACGGGAATTCCTGCCCTGGCCCTGATGCGGCGGCCTATCTGCCTTATCTTTCCGTCTACCATCAGAATATCGCTTCGCCCTTTAACTTCCTGCGGGTTGAAAACCCTGCAATTCTTGAGCAACAAAGACCCTTTATCCATTTTTCTTCCTTGCCCGGCAGCCGCCCGGCTAATTACTTTTCTTTTTTTCGCTAATATGCTTCAGCGCGTCCTTTTTGGCGGAATTTTTGTCTTCTTGTCCCGACGGCGCAGGAAGAACAAAATCCTGCTCGGGGTAAATCAGATCGGGATTGGAAATCTTGTCCGAGTTTGCTTTGAATATCATAGGCCATAGAAAAGGGTCGTTGTAGACCTCTTTCTTCGCGGAAATCCGCCAGAGACAGTCGCCTTTTCTGACAACGTATTCAGGCGTTTTAACCGCCGCGCAGGCCGCAATAGCGGCTTTGGCGTCGTCAATCGCCTTTGAAGCAAGAGTGATAGTGTCCATATAATTGCTTTCCGTAAAAGCTTTCGACGCGCCGTTGTATTTTTCAGAAGCCGCCCCCAGAAGTTCCGCCGCCTTTTTCTCCGCGCCGGCTTTCTTTGCCTCGGCTATTGCGGTTTCGGCTTCCTTCAGAAGAGCCGCAGCTTTATTTCTTAACTCGAGAAGCCTCATTGCCTCTCCCGCTTTATCAAAAGCCCTTGAGGCGAAATCAGCCGCTTTCTTGAATTCTCCGGCTGAAAAACTCGTTTTCGCGTTCGAGAGTAAATCTTCAGCGGCCTTCAAAAGCTCGGGGGAGGATTTCCCCGCACCTGCTTCTTTTGCGGCTTGCACAGCGCCTGAGGCGGCGTCTATCGCTTTCGCGGCAAGCGCCATTTCTCTGGCCTTTACCGCATCAGCATCGGCCTTATTTGCGAATGAAACGGCAATCTGGTAGTCCTCTTTCACAACCGCGTCTTCTGCAACGGCAAGTTTTGCTTCCGCGGAGGAAAGAAGTTCGGCGGCAAAACCGGCAGCTCCCGCTTCCCTGGCAGCAGCGATGTCCTGTTTTGCCAGGCCAATTGCGGCAGAGGCTTCAGCAGCCGCTTTGTCATCTTTTACTATTGCCTTTTGCGCGGCGCATCCAAAAAGCACCGCAAAACAAAGAAAAAGAGTGAAATATCTGGCCATTTGTTCTCCTCCCTTCTAAATAAAGGGCATATATTTCGCGCCGTAAATACCGCGAAAACCCGGCGTGTTGGCAGGTAAGTTTTTTATTTATGCTTTTACTTGGCTACCGCGAAACTTTCCAGGGCTGTGAGCTTATCAAGCAACGCCTTCTGGACGGCAAAAACCGGGTCCTGTCCTTCCACCCTGACAAACACTTCTGCCTTTTCGGCTGAACCTATCAGCAGCCTGGCTTTCAGCTTTTTTTCGTTTCCGGACTGCGTGAAAAGAGCAACGGCTGCAGCGGGGGTTTTAAATCCGTATTTTTCAAATCTCTTTCCGGAATCATCTACAAATCTCTGCGCCTGCAAAGTTCCAAGAAAGCTCACAAGATCCATGACCTGAAGGTCGGCCGGTTTATTGAAGGGTTTGTCTAGTTTGAACTTGCCGGACTTATCCCTTAAAACCGGAATCTTCTTCCCGCCCTTATCCAGATCAACTGCGGATATATCGGCAGGCTTGAACGAGAATATGTTTTTGCTCCTGAAATCATTGTAGTTTTTGTCAAAACTCTTCGTAAAATACCTGTCAACCGAGTAAACAGTAGCGCGTCCTTCAACTTTCACGTAGTCCTCTTCCTTGTCGGTGACCTTCTTGCCTACAAGAATCGAAACCCTGGAGTTTCCGGAATCCGCGCTGATAATCACCCGCGGCGACTCCAAGCCGTATTTGATCAGCGATTTCGGCTCGTCATCAATAAAATCAACGGCTTTTAGGTTTTTAACCCGCTCTAAAAGATCGCTCACCGCGTTTTTATCGCATTCAAAGTTATACGGGCTGATTGACCACTTGTCCTCCGATTTCGCGAGGCAAATCTCTCGGGCATCCAGTTTTATGGTAACGCCTGTCAATTTCTCCGGATCAATATCCGCCAGGTATTTTTTTCTGAGGCTTTTCAGGTCCTTCTTGAGATTGTCCACGCTGTAATTGAAAGCGGTGTAAAGGTCTTTGCCTGACTCATCCATGACGTAATATGAAACCTGAGTCGGATTCTTTTTGCCGATCATATACGCTTTTTGTTTTCCTTTCTCGGTAAAAGCCGCTTTATAGGCCGGCTTGTCAAGCCCGTAGGGCGCAAGGTCGGAAATGTTCTCCCTGACTTTCCTTTCAATGCGAAGGTCTGCCAGATTGTTCACCAGGCCTTCAACTTCACCCTTGTCGAGTTCATAATCGCCGGGTTTGACCATTTTCCAGTCTTTGCCCTTCTTCTGCAAGGCAATCACTTTGCCGGTCCCGTTATCAGTCAGCTCTATAGCTGAAATATCGTCTTTGTTCGTTTCAAAAATTCGCACGGCGGAGCTGTCAACGTGGCCGCCTTTTTCCGACTGGTAAACATAGATTCCGAGAAGCACCGCTACCCCGACAACTATATATGTTCCGAGAAACTTGTTCTTCTTCTTGCGCCTCATCTTTTCCTCCGTTGCGTTCCTACTTTGCCCTTCTCTTGAGCCATACAAATATGCCTGACCCTATAACCGCCAGCGGGACAAGCACAACCAACACAAGGAACATGATATTGGCTCTCAGGGGCGTTATTTCAAGACGTTTCAGATCGTCGGAAGCGGGTCTGATAGATATTTTATTCTCCTGCTTCAGCATCCAGTTAACCGAGTTAATGAAGAAATCCAGGTTTCCCCTTGACTGGGTTAACCACTGGTTGGAAATGAAAAAGCTTGAACCTACAAGGACAAACTGCGTTTCTTTGGACTCCGCGGAAGCCGGGGTTTTCTTGGGATCCGCTTTCACGAATTCAGAAACCGCGACTGCGAGCGCAAGCGGGCCTTTCACATCCCTGCCCTCTTTAAATACCGGCTTCTCGCCGTTTTTGATTTCGGCGGCAGCCCAGCCGGATTCCGAGGTCATCAGCAGGTCATCTCTGGAAACAACCCTCGGGTCAAGCTTGGCTTTCAAGTCAGATATACCCCTGGAGTAAGGGAGTATCAAAGGCACCTGATCTTTGTCCAGAGGGCTTGTAATAGGATGAATCTTGTAGGACGGTATCGGCAGGATCGGCTGGAAGAATGATCTTTTATCCAGGACAACGCCCTTCTCGAGTTTAATGTTCCAGTATTCCAGCGTCTTTTCCAGCCCGCAGGGCAGATCGGGATTCAGCATGAAAAAAGCTTTGCCGCCGTTCTTCAGATAATTTTTTACGGCTTCAGCTTCCTTGTCAAAGAAAGGATTTAACGGCCCGGCAACAACCAGCAAGTCGCAGTCTTCCGGCACCATGCCTTCTGTGGAAATCTTAACCGTTTTAATGTAGTAGTTCTCTGTCTTCAGGTAGTTAGCAAGCTCGGTCAGTCCGTTCCGGTCTCCCTGTCCAATGCTCAACTCCCTGTGCCCTTCCGTAAAATAGACTATCCGCTGCTTGTCCTCGGTCAACGAGTAAACGGCATTTATAAACGCCTGCTCGCCTTTTGGTTCAATCTTTTGCGGATTATAAGGATCTGACTGGAAGATATCCTGCTGCTTGACATCTTTCCGCTTATACGGCAAGCTTTTCGCGGCAGCCGCTTTCTTTTCTTTTTGCGGTTCGGCTGAAGCGCCCGCAGGGTTTTCACCTGTTTCAAAGACAACAGTGTTGGCCTCTCCAATCATATATTTCTGCCATTTAACCTGGTCGACATCAATGTCTATGATCTCGAATTTAAACTTTGGGGAATAGCGCCCCAGCTCGGTAAGCATATACTCGATGTATTTTGCTTCCGATCCAAGTTTCCTGACGAACGCCGTAGCTTTCACCTCAGTTTTGAGTTCCTTTATAACCTTCTTTGTCTGGTCCGAAAGGCTGTAGACTTTATTCTCGGTCAGGTCGACGCGCAAAGGCCTGTCGCTGAGTATCTTTTGCGCAAACCAGATGATACAAAGAGTGGCCAGCGTCATCAAGACCGCCGAAGCCCCGAACCTGACATTCCTGTTTTGCATAATATTCTTTAAAGCGTCCATTATTTTTTTCACTTTTTGTATGCCCCCTTCTACCAGCGTTTCCAGTCTAGGCGTCTGATTGTAAGAAAGACGAACATAAAGCTCATTGCCAGGAAGAAGAATATATCCCCCCCGTCAAGGACCCCTTTATTGAAAGATTCCAGGTGCTTGCTTAAAGACAAGGTCGCGAGCCAGTTGCCCACGCTCCCCGAGACGGCGCTGGAAAAGAATTCCATGATCCAGAAGACTATCACAAGAGCGAAACCAATTATCGCTGAGACTATCTGGCTTTCCGCGAGGGAAGAAGCAAAAAGCCCCATCGCTATCAACGTACCGCCCACCAGGAGGAATCCGAGCATAGAAGCCAGCATCGCGGGCAAATCCGGTTTGCCGTAGATCATAAGAAAGACCGGAAACTCCAGAGAGATAAAGAAAAGAACGCCAAAAAAGAGCAACGCGCCGAGATACTTTCCGAGCACTATCTCAGCGACTGTTATTGGAGAGGTGTAAAGCATCTCCATCGTACCCTGTTTTTTCTCTTCCGAAAGCAGGCGCATAGTGAGCATCGGACTTAAGAACATGAAGATACTTGTCATCAGGCTCATTATATAAACCAGCTGAGCATACGGAGCCTTAGCCACATATACTATGTAGCCGAACAGGCCGCAGATTATGAAGAAGACGGCCAGTATTATGTAGGCTATCGGGGAAACGAAGTAATTCCTGAGTTCTCTTTTTGAGATAGACCAGATGGCGTTCATCAGCGGGCGTCCTCCTCTTTAGCGGTGTATTTAAGGAAAACCTCTTCCAGGGTATGCGAGGCCTGTCTCATTTCAACAAGTATCAGACCGGATTCAACAACCGCCTTAAAGACATCCTGCCTTATATCCTCTTTGCCGGAACTTTCAAGTGTCAGAACCGTAAAAGGCCCCTCAAGCGACTGTTCTATATTCGCAACCGACTTCACCTTGGAAAGCGCGGCGGCAGCTTTCGCCGGCTCGCCTAATAGTTTGACAATTATCCTGTCCTTCCCTTCAATGGCCGCTTTATCCGTCACCGCGGCTACCCTGCCTTTATTGATGATTATTATCTTCTCGCAAGTCATGCTGACCTCGGGCAGTATGTGGCTGCTTAAAAGCACGGTCCGTGAACCGCCGAGGCTCTTTATGAGTTCTCTGATTTCAATAATCTGTTTCGGGTCCAAGCCGATGGTAGGCTCGTCAAGGATGAGAACTTCCGGGTCATTGAGCAAAGCCTGCGCGATTCCGACTCTCTGCTTATAACCGCGGGAAAGCCTGCCGATAATCCTGTGCTTGACATCTTCAATCCTGGCAAGTCCCAGCGCTTTCGCGACCTTCGCGCGTCTTTCTTTGAAGGTAATCCCCTTAATTTGAGAGACGAATTCGAGGTAATCTGAAACTACCATCTCGTAATAGAGAGGCAGCACTTCCGGAAGGTAACCGAGCCTTTTCTTTACTTCCATGGGTTCTTCAATAATATCAAAACCTGCGATCTTTGCGGTGCCGGAAGTAGGCGCAAAATATCCGGTCAGCATCCTCATAATCGTGGTTTTTCCCGCGCCGTTTGGGCCGAGCAGGCCGACGATCTCGCCTTTCTCCGCCTCAAAGGTAACATCCTCTACCGCCCTGGTCGGGCCGTAATACTTAGTCAGCCTGGATACTTTGATCAAGGTTCCTCCTGTTCAATTGAAACATTTTTTTCAAAACGCATTGTATGGACACTGTTTTCAGGCTTTTTGTTCCCTTACTTTTCGTCAGCTTTCTTTTTCAGCTCATCAAGCTTGTTTAACGCTTGAATGGGTGTAATCCCTTCTAAATCAAGGGCTCTTAGATCCTTTACCACCTGCGGCGTTTCTGCTGGCTTCTGCGGTTTTTTCTCGGAGGGGCTTTCCGTGAACATGGAAAGTTGGGCAGAGATAATTCCGGTGGCGCCTATCCTTGATCGCCCTTCTTCGTCGTAATTGGCTTTTTCTAGGTTTAAGAGTATCTCTTTCGCGCGTTCCAGGACTTCACCCGGAAGCCCCGCCAGCCTTGCCACCTGTATGCCGTAACTCCTGTCTGCCGCCCCTTCAACTATCTTTCTCAGGAATATTATTTCATCGTTCTTTTCCTTAACCAGTATATTATAGTTTTTAACCCTCGGGCTTGTCAATGCCATTTCAGTTAGCTCGTAAAAGTGGGTGGCAAAAAGGGTTTTGGCCCCAAGCTTGCCTGCCGTGGCGATATATTCAGCGACTGCCCAGGCAATGCTTATGCCGTCAAAGGTTGCTGTTCCCCTGCCTATCTCATCCAAAATAATCAGGCTCTTGGCCGTGGCATTATTAAGGATGTTCGCTGTCTCAATCATCTCAACCATGAAGGTAGAATGGCCCAGCGCTATATTGTCGGAAGCTCCGACTCTCGTAAAGATCCTGTCGACGATGCCAATGGCGGCCGTCTCCGCGGGTACGAATGAGCCTATCTGAGCCATAAGGGTGATTAGCGCGGTCTGCCTGAGATAGGTGGACTTGCCGGCCATATTCGGACCGGTAAGGATTATCAACTGGCGGGTCTCCGTATCAAGTTCCGTGTCGTTCGGTATAAAATCACCCTTGACCAGCAGCTCAACAACAGGGTGTCTTCCGCCTTTTATCGAGAGACTTCCCGACTCGCCGACTGCCGGGCGGTTGTAATTATTTGCCGCTGCTGCCTCTGCAAGCGCAGCCAGGGTATCTGCCGCGGCCGCGGCTCCGGCGTTCTTCTGGAGCGATGGTATAAAAGCGGCAATTCTTTCCCTTAACTCATTGTAGAGGCCAAGCTCAAGCCCGCCTATCTTTTCTTCGCTGGAAAGCACCAGAGTCTCGTATTCTTTCAATTCCGGAGTAATATACCTTTCGGCATTTGCGAGGGTCTGCTTCCTGGCATAGTCCGCCGGAACGGGAGAAATATTGGCCTTGCTGACCTCTATATAGTAGCCGAATACCGAGTTAAAACCGACCTTGAGAGTGGAGATGCCTGTGCGCTTGCGCTCCTTTTCCTGAAAAGCTAGTATCCATTCCTTTCCTCCGCGGCTCGCAAAACGGAGTTTGTCAAGTTCCGGATTAACCCCGTCCTTGAAGATGCCTCCCTCCTTGACGGAAACGGGAGGCTCGTCGTTTATGCTATTTGCTATCTCTGAGGACACAGCCTCAAGAGGGTCAATATGCATAGCGGTTTTCGCCAGCAATACAGGGCCGGAGTCCTTTAACATTGCTTTAAGTTCAGGGAGTTTACGCAGGGAATTCTTCAGTGCTATAAGTTCCTTCGGATTAACTGACCTGCAGCCTATCTTTCCCGCCGCGCGTTCAAGGTCTATTATACCGGCCAGCAGTTTTCTCAACTCTCCCCGGAATATCCCGTCTTCTCTGAGTTTTGAGACAGCGTCAAGCCTTTCATTTATGGGGTCAACCAGAAGAAGCGGTTCCATTATCCACCTGCGCATCAGCCTGCCGCCCATTGCCGTCACGGTCCTGTCCAAAACGCCGCAAAGCGTTCCTTCACTGCTGCCGTCAGTCATCTTTTCCGTTAGTTCCAGATTTCTTCTGGTGGCATCATCAATTACCATATGGCCTGTCGCGCTGTAAGGTATGAGCCGGTTTATGTGCGAAATTGAGTTCTTCTGGCTCTCGAGAAGGTATTCAAGGACCGCGCCGGCGGCAGGAAGCGCGGGACTTTCCGGGTTTATACCGTAGCCTTCCAGGGAAGCGCACTTGAAATGTTTCTTCAGGCGGCTCTCCGCCTGCTCCGGGTCAAAGTTATAATCCTCCGTAAAATTTAGGAGCATGCCCCTCGCCTTAAGCGCAAGGACGAATCCCGGGGAGGTTTTTTCAAGCGATAAGGGAAGCAGCGCTTCGGACGGCAGAAACCTCGAAATCTCTTCCAGCGCCGCCTCAGGCGGCTCTGTCCAGTCAAGTTCCGTCACATAGAACTCGCCCGTGGAAATGTCCGCAAACGCCAGCCCTGCCTTTCCGCCGGACACAAAAAGTCCGGCAAGATAATTATTTGCCTTACCGTTCAGCAGGGCATCCTCTATGACGGTTCCGGGCGTGATAAGCTTTACGACTTCCCTTCTGACTAAGCCCTTCGCGAGTTTCGGATCTTCAACCTGCTCGCAGATTGCCACCTTGTGCCCTCTTTTAATAAGCCGTGTTATATAGTTGAGAGCCGAATGGAAGGGTATACCGCACATCGGGACTTCCGTCCCGGCTCCGGAAGGGCCTTTGGAGCCTCTTTTTGTGAGGACTATGGAGAGGATGGAGGACGCGAGTTTCGCGTCCTCAAAAAACATCTCGTAAAAATCCCCGAGCCTAAAGAAGAGTATCGCGTCAGGATATTTCGCCTTGATCTCGCGGTACTGTTTCATCATGGGGGTAAGATTTATTTCAGAAGACATCTAATCTCCAAGACCAATACGGTCGTTTGTAACGTTTGCAAGGTTCTTAACGTTCATAACGTAAGACAAAGTACAAATCATTATTCCATTCTTTTCGTTGTAAACGTTACGAACGTTAATAAAGTAAACCTTTTTCCCTTTATGCGCATTACGTTACAAACGTTAAGAACGTTAATAACGTTATAAACCTTAATGCGTACTTCGCCGGAAAAGCGTTTATGGAATAGTAAACTCCGACTCGCTAATCCCCGTATTAACCTTAATATCTTCAAACCTTGTCCGGATAGACGTATTCGCGCTTCCGAAAAAAGCCGTGGTTTCCGTCTCGATGGGTATCCAGCACCTGGATTTGTCGGGACTTTGCTTCGCAGAATCAAGATATGCCGGATCCGGCTCATAGGGCTTACCGCGTTCACAAACCTTACCGGTCCACTTCTTTTGTAAAACATCATATTCCGCAGCTTTCTTTATTATGGTCCTTGAAGCCAGCATTTTATCGGGGCCGTACTTCTCAACCTCAAAATCAAGCCCGGTGAAATAGTCGATACAGATAACAAGCCGTGAATAAGCTTTATTGTCATTCTTTGGCTCAGCGTCCAAGGAGTAAACTTCGCTCAATCCGGGTTTCTCGCCGCGTTTTACCAAAACGGTATGCGCAGAAAGAAAGGCTTCCGGCGCATAGGCATAATTCACCTGCTCAAAAGGAACCCCTATTATTTCCGAGATGTCAGAATTATGAGTCTTTCCGTCGCCGGAAACAGAGAGAGATTTCCCGCCCTTGAAAACCGAGTATTTTGAACTGTCTGAAAGATTGACCATCTTAGTCATATCCGGTTTTTTTGCCATGTAAAGCGTACGGGTTTCCGGAAGATCTTTTCCTCCCGAGATCCCCGTATCAATTCTGACGCCGGAGATATCGTCCGCGAGCGCAAAATTGCCGGCGAGCCTGTCAAGCGGCTTCGGCCAGGCGCGTACTTTGTAGAATACCGTGCTGCTGTCCGGGTTCTTTACGCCCGCTGCCTTCGCACTTATTAGATTCGTTTCAGAAGGATCGCTCCCGGCCTCAAACTCCACCGAAACATTTCCATACTTGTCCGTTATCCCTGTTGCCTTATTAAGTTTCGGGCCATTCTCTTTAGCCTCGTTTTCCACAAAGAAATCTATCCTGCGGTTCTGCTGGGCAACGCCTTTAATGTCATACACCGTTGCCGTCAGAATGGCGGTCTCTCCGGCAAAAAGCCTGCCACCGTTTTTTGCCCTGACAGGCCCTGCGCCTATACTGCCCGCCGGAAGAACGGCGCTTTTGGTCTCGCAAAATAAAGGAAGCGCCAGCAAAAATGAAAACAATATGACCGCCGGATATTTCATGCTCCCCTCCCGCAGATTTCCGTATTCATTTGAACTGCAGCAATCTCTTAATTTTTCGCGCCATCTTAAATTGCGAGTAAGTCGTCAAAACATCGGAAACGAACTGCCGGGTCTCCCGATAGGTAATCCTGTTTAGCTCCTCGTTCTCATCCTTCCCGGCCCCGCCTGAAGCCCATTCGTCGCCTTTTCTAAGCCCCGCGTTATAAGCCGCGAGGGACAAAACGAGGTTTCCTTTGTACCGCTTTCTGAGTTTTTGAATATAGTAAAACCCTATCTCAATGTTTATCTCCGGCTTATAAAGCTCCTCGGAGTTGACATAATCTATCTTTTTCTCCAATGCCAGCTCTTCGGCAGTCTCCGGCATCAATTGCATCAGGCCCACTGCCCCGGCGCTGGAAACGGCCATAGGATTGAAAGTACTCTCGCATTTTATGATGGCGGCCACCAGAAGCGGGTCAACTTTATAGATCCCGGCGTTCCTGTAAAGCAGGCTCTTATATGTAATCGGGCTTAGGGCGTTCCAAAACCAGTCGCTCCCGGCCACGGCAAACAGGACCAGCAATATAAGGACCACCGCAGGCAGAATCTTTCTGATATTTGACTTTTTATCGTTCATCTCAGGAAAGGAGCTTCATTAGTTCATTTTTATGCTCAGGGTATTCCTTGGCCATCCCGTAAAGTAAAGCCGTAAGGTGCGCCTCGCGGCGGCTATGAACGCTTTTCAGGTCTGACATCTTCAGTCCGTGTCCGGAAGATAGCAACCTGAGCGCTTCTTTCTCCAGCGCGACATCCGGGTTGCCGCGGTCCTTAAGCGATTTTCTGTGATTCTCCACCAGTTTCAGCGCCACTCTCAGCATAATACCTGAAAAGGCCGGGATGCACCTGATGTAAACGCCTGTCTTATTTTCCGTGCCGGAATTCCTGGCAAAAATTGCTCCCGCGGAGTCCCCGTTCTTCCCGGTCTTTGCCAGGAGATACAGCATGTCGGGATCATCCTCAAAATACTTTTCTTCAAGCTCCCCGTCAAGGTTCAGCTCTTTTTTTGACTTCTTAAATTCCGCGGCGGCGATTTCCCTGTCGGCGTCAAAAACAGCGCTCCCGCGCTGGAAGAGCGTTTTTTCAACAATGTAAGTGTAAAATGTTTTCTGGAAACCCTCGTCATAAGGAGAGCAGATCTCCTTCATCGTGCTGCCGTAATGCTTGATAAGGGAGAGCGCCAGGATTCCCGTGTAGATCCCGTTCCCGCAAAAGACTGTTTTTCCGCCGGCCCTGATCGGGACCACTATATGCCCGGATTCTTCGGCGCCCACCAGCATCTTCTCTCCCGCGCGCAGGGCTTGCACAACCCATTTGTCGCCCACGCAGGCGATTCTGGTCTTTAGCCCGAGTTCTTTCTCCGCGGATAGCGCCGCCAAAATATCGCTCTCAACGGTATTTATGAAAATACCGCCGGGCACGGAGGCCCTGAGGTGCTTTGCTATGATAAAACTAAGTTTGTCGCCGTTTATCACGTACACTGCCTTCCTCAAACTGTTGTTCGCAAGGAGGTAGCACCTGTCTCCGTCCCCGTCAAGAACAATCCCGAAGGCAATATCTTTCTCTATCATCTCGCGTACCGAGGAAGGAAGATGTTTCGGATTTTCCGAGTGCTCGAACTTCTCCACTCCTTCCAGCAGGGCAACGCCGCCGCCCTGGTTGATGTTCTCGCCTCTCGGATCGTCATTTACGCACCTCGCCTTTATGTGAAGCGCTTTAAAAACGCGTTTTCCGAAAACAGTGCCCGCCCCGTTCGCCGGATCAAAAACCAGCTCCAGGTCTTTGAGGTCTTCTTTAAAAGGGACAGCGCCCGCAGTGACTTCCGTAAATATGGATCCTGATTCATAAAGACCCCTGCCTGAAGAATGCGCCGGAGCCGGTCTTTCAATCCCGAATAGCTGGGCGTAAACGCCTGCCGTGATCGCGTAATCGCCGCAAACGCCTTCAGGCAGGACTTTGAACCCGTCAACAAAGAATTTTACCCCGTTCTGGTTGCTCGGGTTGTGCGATGCCGTGAGCATTGCCGCGGCCTTGTATTTTTTGACAGCCATAATAATTGGAAGACCGGGTGTAACTATGACTCCGGCCTCCGCAACCTTAAACCCGCCGAGACGCAGACCGTCAATAAGCGCGGACTTAAAAGGCTTGCCGTTGAAGTAATCCCTGCCGTCCTCTCCGGCCAGCACCGTATCTCCTTTCTTTGCCCTGCCGGAAGCGAGCAGCGCTGCCGCAAAAGCCAGCGCCGTATTCCTTACCAGGTCAGGGGTGAGCCTATTTCCCGAAGAGAACATCTGCAGGAAATTTTTTCCGGACGAAGGCCTTTCAAGAGACACTACTCCCCTGACACCGTCGGTGCCGAATATCTTGACCCTCGCTGAAAGCACGGCAAGATCTCTGTCCTTCACGGCCTGCAGGCTGCGCTGCAGTTTCGCCAGGTCTATAACACAGGGCAGGAGTTTTTTGGAAAAGAGCGGAAGCTTCAGCGCTTCGTCAACAAAACCTCCCGGCGTTAAAACCGCCCGGTTTGACTGCCAGCTGTCTATAAAATAGACGCCCCGCGCCCGAAGTTCATTTAGATCACATGTACGCATTTACGGTTACCTCTTTTTTGCCCTCAATAGACTTAAAAGGAATAGAACTTCCTTCTGTCCTGATTCCGTCTGTTAAACAGTACCTTACTCCTCTCTGCTTTCCTGAAGGATTTTGATAGTTTATCTTGAATTTTACGCCGCGGAAAACACGGTCTATGCCAAAGGTCTTCCACCCCGCCGGCACCACCGGATCAAGAATCAGGCTGTCAAACCCCCCGCGGGCTCCAAGCATGAAATCCGTGGCGTTCTCAAACATCCAGGTGGCAGTCCCGGTCAGCCAGGAGTACATAGTTTCTCCGGCCAGCGGGCTCTCCGGCCCGTGAAAACAATTGGCAAAAACATACGGATCAGCCTTGGTTTCATCGGGATCAAGCCAGAGCGGGTGGAGCTTCTTCCACGCAGCGTAAGCAATGTCTCCCCTGCCTTCCAGAAGATCCGCGCGTATCTTAAAAGCCGCGGCGTGGCAGTAAACCCCGCCGTTCTCCGCAAACCCGGGCTGGTTAATGGTGGTCCTGCCGATCCAGGGTTTGAAATATGTTGAAGGAGGATACACCGCGCGCGGGCCGAACTTTGTCGAAAGCAGCGTCTCGAAAGTTGCAAAAATCTTTTTCTTCTGCTCCGGAGTTGCAATGCCGGAGTGTATAGCCCACGACTGGGAATTTATGTAGATTTTGCCCTCGTCATCTTTCGGCGTGCCGACAGGCCTCCCGTTATCCGAGAAACACCTGGTGAACCAGCTTCCGTTCCAGGCGTGCTTCTGGACATTCGCCGCCATTTCCTTCGCCCGGTTCTTAAAGATTTCCGCGTCCCTCTTTTTTCCGAGGAGTTCCGCGATAAAAACCATATCTCTGCAGGCAACTATAAACTGCTCGGAGAGCATGACGCTCTCGCCTTTGCCCTTTACTCCTACATGGGAAAGGCCGTCGTTCCAATCGCCCTGCCCGATTAGAGTCAGTCCGCGGGCTCCTCTCTGGCGGTGCAGGCAATCAATAGTCTTTTTGCAGTGGCCATAGACCGTGTCCGAACCTTTATCGTAATATTTTTCTTTCTTTGAGAAAATTTTAAGATCAGCCGTTTCCTTAAGATACTTCGCGGCGGCGTAAACCATCCAGACCGGGGAATCTTTGTAATCCCGGGAATCCGCCCTGCCGGAACCGTCGTCGGTGTACTGCCTGAGGGCGGTGCCGTTATTCCTCTGAAACCTTAGGGCCTCAAGGATGCGCTTGACGGAAGTTTCAGCGTCAAGAGGAACTATTCCCCTGGCGTCCTGAAGGACATCTCTGTAGCCGACATAGAAACCCCTCTGCCACCTGATAACCTGAAGCAGCTGGTACTTAAGCCAATAATTCACGATATTATTGAATTCCGCGTCCGGAGTGCGGATCATGACTTTCTGTATCCTTTCTTCCCAGTAGGCCTGCATCTTGGAGAATTCGGCCTCCACCGTCTTTGCCGAACTGTACTTACGGCAGGCAGAGACGCGTTCTTTCTTCCCGCCGAAGCCTACCAGGTAATCAAAGCCTTTCTCCTGTCCCGGAGAAAGCGCCAGGTTGTTTTGCACCGAACTTACCACTTCTTCCGCGGAGCAGACGCTGTTAGTGCATTTCCCGGTCTTAACTGCTTCCGGCGCGTTGAAGCTCCCGATGGGGCCGAGGAAGGCCTTCCGTCTAAGATCAAACCCGTTTTCTTTCACAATACTTTTCATGTAACCGAAGAGCTTAAGGCCAAACTTCGCCGGATGTGTTAACTGGCCTACCACCGCGCGCGTCTCCTTCTCGTAAAAGCCGGACTGGTACCAGCCGTAAACATCCCAGCTGACCAGGTCGTCAAAAAGCAGCCATTCCACGACGGGAAAGACGCTCAAATTGAGTTTTTTCTTTCCGGTGTTTTTAAATTTAACGGTCCAAATTTCGGCTTCTTCGTTGAGCGGCACAAAAACACGCAGGGACATTTCCAGCCCTTTGTATTTTGTCTCAACTATCTGGTAACCTATCCCTGCCCTGCATCTGAAGGACTGGCCTTTCTTCTGTATCGGGTCCCAATTTACAGTCCAGAATTCGCCGGTGTCATTATCCCGCACATAAACATATTTGCCGGGCCTTAAATCGCGCCCCCGTTCGGTAACTCTCCAACCGCTCGGCAAAGCGGAGACCGAATAGCCGTTCATGACCTGCGTGACGCAGCAGCCGTATTTCTCGTTGGAAAGATAGTTCAACCAGGGCTTGGGAGTGTCAGGCCTGGTTATTATATATTCCCTTCCGTCAGAACTAAGATAGCCGTATTTACCCATCACTTCTCCTTTGCCTTCTGATTACCGGACCGGGCGCTGCTTCGCGCTGAATGGATTACTTTAGCTTTATTCTTGCGAATTTTCTCTTGCCCACCTTAAGAATGCTCCCGTCTTTTACCGAAACCGCGTCTTTGGAGGAATCTACTTTTATCTCATCGAGCGAGACCGCGCCCTGGTCGACAAGCCTTCCTGCCTCGTTTCTTCCGGAGGCAAGACCGGCAAGCGTGATAAGCTTTATTATCCAGATCTTCCCTTCTGTGAGTTCTTCTTCAGCGACAGAAACATCGGGGATGTCTGAAGGCAGCTGCTTGTCAGAGAAAACCCTGTCGAACTCGAGCGCTTCCTTCTCTGCCGCCTCTGCGCCGTGATACATTTTTACAAGTTCTTTTGCAAGCGTTACCTTGACGGCGCGCGGGTGCAGGCTGCCGTCGGAAATGCCTTTCTTTAAGCGCGCAATTTCCTGAAGGGGAATTTCCGTGAGCAGTTCAAAGTAACTTTCCATAAGGACATCCGGTATTGACATTGCTTTGCCGAACATATCCTTCGAGGTTTCAGAAATGCCTATATAATTGCCAAGGCTTTTGCTCATCTTTGCCTTGCCGTCAAGCCCGGCAAGGATCGGCATGAACAGGGCAACCTGCGCCTCCTGCCCGTTCTCCTTTTGAAGCGCCCTGCCGACAATGATGTTGAACCTCTGGTCGGTGCCTCCCATTTCTATATCGGCTTTGACCTCGACAGAATCCCAGCCCTGCATCAAGGGGTAAATAAATTCGTGCAGGCTGATGGGAATGCCGTTTTTGTACCTGTTCTGGAAATAGTCGTGCTCGAGGAGGCTCGCTACCGTTATCTTGCTTGCCAGCGAGATTACATCATTAAAGGAGAATTTGGAGAACCAGTCGCCGTTATATACCACCTCGGTCTTTTTTTCGTCGAGTATTTTGAAGATTTGCTCTTTGTAATACTTGGCGTTGGCCATTACGGCTTCTTCCGAAAGTTGAGGGCGCGTCGAGTTCTTGCCCGAAGGATCCCCCACCATACCCGTGTAGTTGCCAATAATGATGACAACCTGATGCCCGAGCTCCTGGAAAACCTTAAGCTTCCTGAGAGGCACTGTGAAACCGAGATGCACGTCAGGCGAAGTCGGGTCAATGCCGAGCTTGACGCGGAGCGGCTTTCCGGATTCAAGCGACTTCTTCAGCTTTGCTTTCAGTTCTTCTTCGCTCAATATCTCAACAACGCCTCTTCTGAGCGCCTTTAATTGTTCTTCTACTCCTTTCATGAAGACACCTTCCTTTTTCTGAAGAGAAATTCAAAAAGCAGCTTCCATACAACGAGCAGCGCCTCGTAAACTATTTTACTGTTCATCTTTGAATGGCCCGCTCTTCTGTCATTGAAAATGATTGGCACTTCTCCGATTTTGAAACCTTCCATATGAGCGCGGTAATTCATCTCAATCTGGAAAGAATACCCGTCCGATTTTACCTTCCCCAGGTCAAGGCGTTCGAGCACCCTGCGGTTAAAACATTTAAATCCGCTTGTGCAGTCGTTAACGCTAAGCCCGAGTATTATCCTGACATAGAGGCTGGCAAGCAGGCTCAGCATAAGCCTTCTTAAGGGCCAGTTGACCACGCTGATACCGTTCTTGTAACGGGAACCTATCACCAGGTCATGCTCTTTCGCGCCGGCAATAAGTTCAGGTATTGCTGCCGGATCGTGGGAAAAGTCCGCGTCCATTTCAAAGATAAGCCCGTAATTTTCTTCAAGCGCGTAACGAAAACCTGCAATATAGGCGGAGCCGAGTCCGAGTTTGGAAGCCCTGACCAGCAGGTGTAGCCTGGGATCGCTTTTCGCCAGCTCCTTTACAACCAAAGCCGTGCCGTCAGGGGAATTATCGTCTACTATGAGCATTTCAAGGCTTGAATCCGCCAAGAGAACGGCTTTTATAAGTCGGCCTATGTTCTCTTTCTCGTTATAGGTGGGGATCACTACAAGTGACCGCATGCATCCTCCGTTTGATTAATATTGTGCAAAAAAAAAGGGCGCTCCCGCAGGAACCGCTGTCCCGGGTCCGCCTGCCGCTCTCAGCCGAGAACCACTCTGTTCTTCCCTTCCGATTTTGCCAGGTAAAGGTTCTTGTCCGCTTTCTCTATGAGGGCCTGCGGCGTTTTGGCGTCTTCGCTGTAAGTTGAAACACCGATGCTCACGGTGACGCTCTGCACCTGCCCGTCCCTCATTTCAAACTTATAATTCTCAATTCCCGACCTTACGCGTTCCGCAAATATTGCGGCCCCTTCCTTTGGGGTGGCCGGCATCATAACAACGAATTCCTCGCCGCCGTAACGCGCGACAACATCCACTTTCCTTGACAAGCCCTTGAGTATAAGCCCTATTTCTGTCAGCACCGTATCTCCTGACTGATGGCCGAAGGCATCGTTGTATTTCTTGAAGTTGTCTATATCCAGAATCATTAGAGAAACCTTTTCAGTGCTCTCTTTGTAGTAGCGTTCCAGCCTGTTTAACTCCGCCTTGAGGGAATCCTGAAAATACCTGTGATTGTAAACCTGGGTTAGCCCGTCTGTAACCGCGAGCGCCTCTATCTTCTCGTAAAGCCTGGCATTCTCTATCGCCATCGCTCCCTGGTTTGAAAACATGATTAACGGCATGAGATCGTCTTCCAGTATCTTCCTTCCGTTTGTCCGGTTATCTGCGAGCAGAACCCCGACAATTACATTCTTGCTGATCATGGGGATCACGATGTACTCGGTCAAGTCAAGAAGTTCGACAAAGCTCTGCGAGCAGCGGTGATCTTCCCTGGCATTCCTTACTATGTAAGGTTTCTTCTCAATGGCACTTTTAGGGACAATATCCTCGCCCTTATCATATTTAAAGAAGAAATTTTCCAGCTTTTCCATGGGGATATTGAGTCCGGCGACAGGAGCAAGAACATCCTTTCTGTAACCTCTATGTTCAAAAGAGAATATCAGGACCCTGTCGTATCCCAGTTCTGTCGTCAGGTTCTTCATAACCAGTTCAAGAACCTCGTTCAGTTTAATGCTCTGCCGCATTGCAGAGGTCAGCTCGTCAATATATTGAAGTTTCCTGTTGCTGTCCAAGATTTGGTTGAAGAGGCCGAAATTGCGGATGTCCATGAGGATGGAAAGCATTAAAACGAAGAAGGCGCCGTACCTTAGCGCTTCGGGAAGATGGCCGTTAAAGAACATAACCATGAAAAGTACAAGGATAAACAGGCTGCTGGATCTTTTTATGAAAGCCAAAATGTGCTTTATCATATTTTCCCCGCGGAACACGCCGGCGTAGGCACAAGACACCGCCAAAATCCGTTATAAAACCTGCTTTTCCGGTGTTTGTAGTTCAAAATGACTGGCAACATTTCAATGTTTTTTAACATTTATGCCGCTAAAAGTCAAATTAAAACGTCCAAAATGCCCTAACCTTCAGGGTTTCCGGCGTTTTCAACTACAAATAGCGCATCAAATCCGCTGCCTATTGTTTTGCTATTATATTTAGCCCGTACTCTCTGAGTTTGTTGAAGAGCGTTTTATAGTCTATTCTTAAAGCTTTCGCCGCCTTGCTCTTGTTCCATTCGCATTCAACAAGAGTTCTGATGATAAATCTTTTTTCGGCTTCGCCCGCCGCCTGTTTTCCAACCTCAAGCAAGCTTGGCTGTACAGCCTGCCGCTGCGGAATAAAATTCTTGCTGATAAAATCCCTGAGCTCGTTATTCTCCCGCTGCAGCCCGGAAAGTTTCAGGATAGTATTAGCGACCAGAAGGAGCCTTTTTTTTAGCTCCGAACCCTGAATGCAGTCTTCCGCCCCCGCTTTCGCGGCAAGAATTGCCGTCTCCGCGTCATCGGTCCCGGACAGAAAGACCACGGGAAGCCCATGATCCTTCCTTTTTATGGTTTCCATTATAATCCGCCCGTCTGACTCCGGAGGGAAGTGATATACAAAGGCAATGTCAGGCCTTGACTTTTCTATTATTGCAAGCGCCTGCTTGGCGCTTGAAGCGGCAAAAACCCTGTGCCCCGCGTCCATCAGAAGCCCGCCGGCTGCCGCCGTCGCCTGAGGGCTATTGGATATAACTATAATATTGGCCATAATTCCCCCGCCCGAAAACCGGGCCGCTCTTATGCGGTTCAGAATTGCGCGCTGTGATCAACCCGCGAGCTTTTGAATCTCTTCCAGTATTTTGTCCGGAGCTATCATGCGCCCGTTTCCGGAATCCCCGCAGGCCAGTTTGCCTTTCACAGGACCCAGGAACCGGAAACCGAATTTTCCCAGTTTTTTCACATTATCCCTGACAATAGCGTTCTCCCACATGCCTGTGTTCATCGCCGGCACGAGGAGGACAGGAACCTTTGCCGCCAGTACGGTCGCGGTAAGAAGGTCATCCGCGAGCCCGTTGGCAAGTTTACCCAGGACATTGGCTGTCGCCGGAGCAATTACAATTAAATCCGCGCTCTTGGCAAGCGCGATATGGTCTATCTCCCAGTTACCTGCTTCAACCGCCGCGAACATATCCGTGTGGACAGGCCTGCCGGAGAGGCTCTGGAAAGTGAGAGGAGTGACAAATTTCTGCGCGTTGCGCGTCATCACAACATCAACAACAGCGCCGGCTTGTTTTAGCGCGCTAACAAGCCCGCAGATTTTGTACGCGGCAATTCCCCCGCAAACCCCGATTATAATGGTTTTTCCTTTAATCATAGGCACCTCTTATAGAGCTAATCCGTTTATAACGTTCTTAACGTAAACATAAAACCGAACCGAGTATGCGCCAAACGTTTTTCATCTATGCCGGACGAAATCCTGCATGATTATGATTTTACTTTATAACCTTATGAACCTTATGAACCTTATAAACTTTTTAATCTTTAGAATCTTATCTCCCTTCCCGCCCTCTGCGACCTGTGTATCCCGTCGAGGACCTTAATGGCGTTAAGAGATTGCTCGGGAGGAAGCGGATTGATTTTGCTCTTGCCGGTTATGAAATCTGCAAACTTTG
>Ga0209083_1001692_pt1 | contig 23851 bp, 24 predicted proteins | sample AM7aDNAmetaG_FD_184132 | JGI IMG/M metagenome (GOLD analysis project Ga0209083, IMG submission 184132) | Freshwater microbial communities from Finland to study Microbial Dark Matter (Phase II) - AM7a DNA metaG (SPAdes) (version 3) | ecosystem: Environmental > Aquatic > Freshwater > Lake ...
TTGTAAAATGCAGCTAAAGATAAATATAACAAACTTATCTCGAATTCCCCATAAGAGACAAATATGATTCTCAAAATCGTACTTGATCAATAATGCCCCCTGACCTAACCCCTGAGCAACTGAAAATAATACATCACCCTATTGGTGTCCATGCACGAGTACTTGCAGTAGCCGGGTCAGGTAAAACAACAACCCTTGTCCATCGCATACAATACCTCATCGAAAAGAAAAATATCGATCCGAACAAAATCTGCATTTTGATGTTTAATACGAGAGCAAGAGAGGACTTTCAACGAAAAGTTGAACGGTTATTGCTTCATAATTCAAGACCTGCAGTTCATAATTTTCACTCGTATTCCTATTCAGTCATCAGGAAAGCTGTAGAAACAGGTATATTTCCTGAATCAACCGATAACTGGGAACTTGATGCAGGCGAGTTATCGAGAATATATATCAAAAAAGCGATAAGCAACCTGGAAAGGGAACATAAAATTCCACTCTATACTATAGACCCAGACGAGGCATTGAACTGCATTGGATTATGGAAAGGTTCCTTAATATCACCTGAATGTGCAGGACATAGATCCAATCCGGATTTTGCAATTGTATATCATGAATTTGAAAGGCTCCGACTTATCGAAAAAGCCATTTCATTTGACGATTTCGTTCCTATTGCTGTTCAATTGATTGAAAATTATGATAATCAACTCAGGATACAGAATGAGTATGATTTTATTATGGTTGATGAATACCAGGATGTCAACTATGGTCAGCAAAAATTGATAGAACTTCTTGCAGGAAAGAAAGCAGATATTCTCCTTGTCGGTGATGATGATCAGACAATTTATGAATGGAGAGGAGCGAGGCCTGAGTATATCCATTCAAAATTCTCTGAAATATTCAATTATAAGAATTTTGAGACGTACACATTAAGTCTTAGTTTCAGGTTTGGCCCTATAATTGCCCAATGTGCTGAAAATCTAATCTTGCACAATAAGAAAAGGGTTGAGAAGAAAATTATTGCATATCACTACGAAATGTGGTCTGACATTCATCTTATCGAAGATAGTTCTGAACAGGTTTTTGACTCAAACCTTCGGATGGCAGAACAATTAAAAACAATTGTCCGTGAAACAAAAGACCCGCAAAGTGTAATTGTTCTTGGGAGGACTTTTTCCCAACTGGTCAATATTGAAATGGCTTTTCTGAAGGAGAAGATTCCTTACAGGGTGATAGGAAGAGGGCCTTTTTTTGAAAGGAGGGAAATCTCAGCATTGATTGATTACCTTGTAATATCTATGCTTATTAAGTCGTCAATAGACGATGAACTTGAAAAAAGAATTAACTCAATTATTAATATCCCGAATAGGAAAGTCAATAAAAGTATCTTTCGACGTACACTTGAATCAATAAAGTCTGAAAGTAAAACAACTGAATATTTTTTTAATTTCCTGCTTGACTCCTCCTCCAGCCCCTTTCAGTCCTGGCAGAGACCCCCAATTGAAGAGTTGTTCTCCAATTTGTCGAGAATTAACGAGATTCTTTTAACAAATCCTTTAGTTTCAACTGCTACTCTTCTTAAAAACATAATTACCTGGACTTCTTATTGCAAGCACTTTGATGATTTCTATGGGAGAGGCGAAAATTCTGAAGACAGGAAAAATTCAGTCAGATCAATAGTCGCCATCGCAAAAGAAGCAAACCTTCCACTCGTAGAATTTCTCAATTATGTCCAGAGTTTTGATAGCACACTCGGAGTACCCCTTGAAGAGCAAATTGTCCTCACTACTGTTTATCGGGTAAAAGGGGAAGAATTTGATTATGTCTTTATCCCTGACTGCCAGGAGGGAACTATGCCCCTCTTGTCAGGAGGAGACAATCAGATTTTTGATAAATGTGGAAATGTAGAGGAGCCGGATAGTTCTCCAATAATTGAAAATGAGAGGAGGCTCTTCTATGTCGGACTTACAAGGGCAAGAAAAGCAGTTTACATCAGTTTCTCTTCATCGCCTCATCTAGGCAACCAGTTAAGTTCACAGACCAAAACACCCTCTCCCTTTATTGAAGAAACGGGCCTTGACCAGGTAAAAGAATTGTTCACCTTATATCAAACCCTGACGCCTGAAGATGATGAGAATTTGCAACAATATTACCAGAAGTTAATTGAATTTGGAGGGAATAAACGCATACTTTCAAATCTTATAACTGATTACCTGCCAAAAAAAGATATTGTTTTGCCAATTGAGGTCCTGGACATTATTTCAAAAATCCCAGATATCGACTCTGATGTGATACAACCGGTGGAAAAACCTCAACAAAAAAAGAAATGGTATGATGACGACTAAAAAATATGCAAAATTTCTAAAATCCATTAAAGTTTTTTATTAGGTTGAAATCATGCAAATTAATTTTATTTGCTAATCAACTTCTTATACTCTGCACATTTCTAACTATAATTTCCAAACATAATTATATTTAACTACAATTTCCCAAAAAATTTTAAAAATTCCTCTTTATCTCCTGATGTCAAAAACCTTTTATAATCAAAATATGTTATTACCAAATCATAAAAATTAAAATATGGGAATTTGAGGGGATATGAAAGATAATTTTGGGATCTTTGCATTTCTTTATTTGAAGACAATGGAAGAGAACAGGAGAAGACGGCTTGAACAGAGTCAACAGACAACTTATCCTGTAAGCACCTATGAAGACAATGATGAAGTTTTTTTAGAAGGAATTTGTGGTATAGTAATATTTTTCGTTGTTCTCGGAGTTATTGGGTTAACCATCATCAATGGATTAACCTATGTTTTTTCTATGAATGATATAATGTATTCTGCTCTCGTTACCCGTTTTTATGCAGCTGTTTTTTTTATCTGCAATGTTTTATTTCATTCTATTCTTATTCGGTAAATTCAGAGATTTCTTTTACTTGATATTCCAAATCTTTTTCATAATAATAGTACTGGGCTTTATCATCGGAATGGGAGTTATGATCTTATATTTGATCTGGTATTTTGTCTCTGGTGTCAAGTGATGTCAAATAATGCTTTTCAAATCCTTTTTATTAACTATATTTTTCAGCCAATTCTATAGTTATCAATAAATTCTTCGACTTTTTTAAAAATTCCTCTTTAATGTTGCACGTTGATGTTTGAATACAACCCAACCCGAAAAACCGGGAAGGTTTGGTAAAATAATAAGGATTGGTGAAAGAAAATGAAGAACGAAACAAAAAATGAGAATCCAACAGGAATCGATATTACAGTAATTGTTGACAGGTCTGGTTCAATGCAGAGCATACAGCGGTACGCAATTGAGTCGTTTAACACATTTTTGGACTCTAAAAAGAGGTCACACCCTGATGCACTAATGTCAATTATCCTGTTCAATCATGAATATCAAAAATATGTCAGTTTAAAGCCTATAGGGGAAGTGGAAAATTTTGATTCCGTAAAATATGTTCCCGGAGGAAATACCGCATTATTAGACGCTATTGGCAGGACCATTTATGATATTGATGAAAGGCAGCACGAAAATAATTCAGTTCTCGTAGTAATCCTCACTGACGGCCAGGAGAATGCTTCAACAGAATTTACTCATACTATGATTCGGGAACAGATTCAAAGACATGAAGAGACCGGGTGGGACTTTTACTATCTCTCGGCTGACCTGAATGTTTATAGAGATGCACGAATGATGGGTTTTGACCCTGCAAAAACTGCATACTATGACAAGATGAAAATGTCTGATGCATATCTCGAATTCGATAAGGCAATCGATGAAAAAGATGGAAAGATTGCAGTGATGCGGAGAAGAGCTATAATTGAGGATAAAATGTTCAGGTGAGGTATTATTATGGGATAGAATTCATTTGGAAAACAATTCTTTTCCCACTAGTATTCCTCTAAATTAATTAATAATTCATACTTTTTTTTCTTGATTAAACAGGTACTTAACACATAAACCTCTTGTAAACCCAGCCTAGATCAACCTGATGATAATGACTGTTACACTTTATAGCCCTAAACAGGTGAGCAATTCCATCAGGGATAAGTACTCCTGCACACGATGTAAACAGATGATTAAAAAGTTGTTCACAATATGATCCCCTATAATGCCCCAATTCATTAATACAATGTTTATATCTTTCTATGAAATGAGGTGGTATACTATTCTTGTTTTTTTCAATGAATGAATCAAAATTTTTTTCACAGATTAATTCAGATAGAAACTGCTCATCGCTATTTTGGCCTGACTCCAACTCATAAATAAGCGATGATTCAGTATGAGAAGACTTTCCTTTTTGGGTGTATCCGGGAGTGAGCTTGGCACAATATCGAATGTTATCAGAATAATACCCGATTTCAAATAAATATTGCAACATTCTGTTATTTAGTATTGTATTGATTACCGGTGTAATATCTGCTTTATAAATTGAATTCCGAAGTTTGTTATCTGTTTTGATAAGACAGCCTTTTTCCTGAAGAGTTTCACGGGCATCAATTACCCACTGCATCGGTCCAACAAGCCTAGGCCTTCTTTCTTCACCATTTGGAACAAGATTTATCAGCCTGAATGCTTCCTGTTGTGTCTTTGGCTCAAGATATGCAGTCCATACTGTTGCAAGTTTAGAATCTGAGTCGAGCCATGAAAGCGAAACTTCATTTTCCTGTTCCAAAAAAATTCCCTATATAATGTGTTATGCTCGTTATGAATAATAGGGTGTCGGTTATTAAAGAGAAAATAATAGTGTACTGGTGATTATCATCCGACTATCCTCCACTTCCCGGCCGGCACGAGGACCTCAAACCGAACCCCTACCCCCGGGCGGCTTCATAAAATAAGGTGAACCTTTCATCCCATCAACCGCTCATACATCACCCTAAACAGTTACTTTAATTTTGTCATCTATCGCATACAAAATATATCGTCTTATGTTAAAATTCTAGAGATAAGGAAGAATAAAAGGCTTAACTCTCGGAATCGTTGTCACTGCTGTGTTCACAATTTTACCTGCCTGATTCCTCTTTTGTTGCAAGCCCGGTCAAATATTCCTCGATTGAGGACAGGAAGTTACTCGATAATTAAACCAGAAAATTAAACGTTTTGTCTACGAAGGAAACAGGTTTTACGCACAAATCGACTTATACTCCCGGATATCAACCTGAACGCCGGCATATGCATCTCTTTCAGCTATCTCTAATACTTCTCCTGTAGTCTGTTCATCCAGGTACTCTTCTCCACAATTTGAACACACCTGGGCAGGGACATGTCTGATGACAACAGTCGTATTTCCCCGCTCAAGGGTCACAGTAACCGTTCCGGGTTTTGTAATTCCATGTTTGCAAATAAAACAATTCATATCCTTCTCCTTGTTTTACAATCTTCTTCCCAATATTCACAATCTGGCTCATAGACAGTGATGACTGCAAGTATCTTCTCACTTTTATCAAAAGCAATGACACAATGAACAGGATGGTTGTTACATAAACCAAGTATGAGAAATGCAGGAAATGGTTCAGCATCGGGATATTCTTCTTCATACAAATGAATTTTATGTGTTTTAATAAATATGTGAACATACCTAATAATGTATATTAAACTTAGTTTGAGCAACTCAAAAAATTGGAGAAGACCCGAAACAGTCGTTCATAAAAATCGCGAAAGGTTACTCAAAATTTTTGAGTTGGAAATTTATGGAGGAGCGTTTCGAAGTTGCGATAAAACAAAAAGCTGTCACTCAACGAGTAAATAGAATGGGGGATTTTATTCTTTTCTATTCAGGAGAAATGGACTGGCTAGCATGTCTTACGCATTATAGATTGCGGGATGCAGTTGAAAAGTGCTTCCTAGCGATGAAAAATGATAGAGGTACCCTCCCATTAAATGCGAGACGAGAAGATACGGTCAGAGGATACTTGTTTATCACGAATATTGGCTTAATCTTGAGAATGAGACTTCAGATGATAATGAAAGAGACGGGTCTTGCAAAACAATATTCAGTCAAAAAACTCCTTCTTGAACTTGAAAAAATTAAGGTCTTTGAGCGATCTCAGGGAGAGACCATGCTATCTGAAGTCAATAAGAAAAACCGACAAATATTAGAGACTTTCTGTTTATGCGCCTAACCGTCGGGAGGTCAGGTTATGCTGTTTTGAGTTTATCAGGAAAAGCGAACCTTCGTTTTCCAGTTACAAAAAATTCCCCATATTATGTGTTCTGCTCGTTATGAATAATAGGGTGTCGGTTATTACAGAAAAAATACCAGTGTACAGGGAATTATCATCCATCTATCCTCCACTTCCCAGCTGGTACCAGGACCTCAAACCTGACACCGACTCCGGCTTCTCCGGTTTCAATAATTGTAATACCCGTTATTGAAAGGATTTCCCTGATAAGAAACATTCCAAGACCTGTATTTTTGCCAAATCCCTTCGTAAATATCTTTTCTTTCTCTGCCTCGATGATTCCTCCACCATTGTCCTCATACCATATTATCATATCTCCTGATTTCTGGTGGCAGCTGAGTCTGATTTTAGTCAGGTTTACTCCGTGTCTGACCGAATTATCCACCAGGTTGTACATCACTTTCTCGTAATAAAGTCTCGATATTCCGGCGAATGGCGATCTCATGATTAAGAGACTTGTTAGCCTGTTCAAGATCTGCGGTTCGGTCCCGCACCCATTCTTCAATGAGGGTAAATGAGTTCCTGAGCTGATTTTCTGCATGCATCCGCCTGATAACCTCACGAATAAAATAATATGATCCAACAGCAACCAGGAGATATCCTAATGACCGGATAACAATGAGATATGCAGAGAGAATATCCGGCATATATATCAGGGCTGCAATATGAGATACTCCAAAGAACGCAAATCCTGCACCAAAAAAAGAATAGTCGGGTTTCGGATACGATGGTATCCATATAGGCTGATTCAGACAATTATAATACAGAAAAAGAGGTTAGCAATGGTGAGGGGATCATATATTAGCATAATTAACCTTTATAAACACTTGACAATATCCGGTCCTGGAGAATCTCTTTTTGGAACTTTACGATCCCAGGTAATAAAGCCGCCCAGACTTTCTCTTACAAATCTGAATCGAAAGATTATCTCATATATTAACATCTTTATAATTCTTCTTTTGTAATTACGTTCAGAATTGTAATAATGTTTTCATACTTGGTGCAACAATTACTTGCAAAAGCAATATTAGTTATGAATTGGGTATAGCCGCTAAACGGAATTTGTATTCTGCAAGATACATATGGCTCACTCTCTTTTTATCTCTTAACCGGTTTTTTATGATATTGAATACATATTCCTGGTCTTCAGTCCCTAATTCGTTTATCTCATCAAGAATTACATTGATAGCTCGCATATATCTCTTATTAGATTTGGATTGCCAATTGATTTTTCTCAACAGTATTGAATATCGCCAATTTAGGGGCAACCTTTTCAATTCACGGATTATATGAGCGTCGCAGATTGCATGACATGAAAGACACTGAAAATATGGCGACCAGAAATCGTGTACCATAACACCCCTGAACCTTGGAAGGATTTGCATGGCATCCATCACCTGGAAACCTTGTTTTCGGTGATAGGCATATATAGTGAGCAGTTCAGTACTCGCTGCAGGGAGCCATTGACGGGTATTAGGAACTCGCACCCCGGTCTCATCCACATTGTGGGACAGTTTTTTGCTTATCAACATGGTACTCAGTAAAGATAGTCTTCAATTTTGGGATATCGTGGACCTGTCGGTTTCTACTTTCACTGGAGTTTCTAATTTCAGCGACCTGCGTATGGCCCGCTATTTCTTAATTGGATACAGTTAATCATCTGATCTAAAAAAGTTGTTTTAGGTCGAACAATTACTTTTATCCTTTGATGTCACTATGTTTTATTTATGCAACAGCCTCTCAAATCCTTTTTTTTTACTATATTTTTCAGCCAATTCTATAGTTATCAATAAATTCTTCGACTTTTTTAAAAATTCCTCTTTAATGTTGCACGTTGATTTTTGAATACAACCCTACCCGAAAAACCGGGAAGGTTTGGTAAAATTAACAAGGATTGGTGAAAGAAAATGAAGAACGAAACAAAAAATGAGAATCCAACAGGAATTGATATTACAGTAATTGTTAACAGGTCTGGTTCAATGCAGAGCATACAGCGGTTTTCTTCATCATTGGGAACCAGATTTATCTGCCTGAATGCTTCTCATTGTATCTTTGGCAACAGTCAGTGCATACCAGAAAAAGCCAGCAAAATGGAAATGAAGTACCTTGCATCGCTAACCTGAAAACCAAAAGTTCCTGTTTCGTGAGCTATTCGACTCATTTAAAAAACAATTCCAGATCACTAGGTAAATTTTGTGGACGGCTTATAATCTTTCTTTCAGAAAACAGAGTTTTAATGAAATCCACCAATTCTATATTCTCAGTAGCCCAGATATAATCGTCTCTAAGGGTCTTGTTTTTAAGGACACTATACGCAAGATTAACTTTTGGAGTTCTGTCAGTCTCCCGGTACTTATCACGGAGGGTTTTTTCAAGTTCTTTTTTATCGACTCCGATTGAATCTTTATCCAATCCGAGTATAGTAAAAAAAGTCTCATTCGAAGGGGGGATATACTGCTTCCAGTCCTGGTTGATGTTTAATATCTTACCAGCTCTTTTACCATATTCATCAATTAAATCTGGTCCGTTCAGGGCTAGCAAAATAATTCTGTTAAACATGTCCTTGTTTAACTGGCCCCAGACCTCCTTCTTCTTTTGCCGGTTAAGAACAAATTCCTTTTCCATATTCTCATGAAGAAAATCTATCAAAATATCATATTTTTCACGGGTTAATGGATCGGTAAGAGTTGAATAAATTTTCCTGAATAATTCGGAATCATTAGGACACTCACTCTTTATTGCCTCAATGTCCCAGTCTCTATTCAATCCTGCAATTTCATAAATGTCAGGCATCCCTTCTAGGTAAAGATGAAAATAATCCTCATAAATCTCTTTAATCTTCTCAAAATTAGCAAATTTTTTCCCATTTGCGACATTTGCGTTATGTGTCTCAATCAGTTCATTTTTTTCAGTAGGAGGCAACATCTTTGAAATCTGTTCAAAAACAAAAAGAAAATCGTCATACTCTTTCTGAAGACCATAATTCTGAAGGGTCCAGAATGCCCTTATAATAACTTCATTAGGATAGCACGAAAACCCAATTCTTCTATCAAAGGCCTGAATAATTGCGTCGACTGGTGCTCCCCGATTAACACTAAGAATACAATAATAGGTTGGTAAACCTCCCATAATGTCATTTACCCATAGACTTTGCTGCCTTTCATACTCCATAAACCGTTTGATAAATCTACCCAGATGCTCCTCACTTACAGTAAGTAAAGAGATCTTCCAGTACGGATCGTCCTCAATGGATATTTCCTGCTTAAGCGGCTGAAAATCCCGGGTTTTGCCTTTTTTTTGCTTATTCCCCTTCTTAAACTTAATGCCCATCTTTATCCCTGATAATTATTTCGCTTTCGTCACCCATTTTAAGATCCGAGATCCTTATAGAGTCCACGAGTTCTATATCATTATAATAAATTGTCTCGTTTTCACAAATGATTCCTTTCTCCTTCAATTCGCGTTTAAGATCGTGTATTGTTCCGGATGGGTTAAGGAACATATCAAGGGTCACTTTTCCAGAAGTATCTTTTATATCGATATGAACACTTCCAACGCCAAGGAGTTTTTTCATCCATTTATTCTTCTCCTTCTTTGATAAACGGCTTCGAGATTCAAGTTTTACAGTACGGCTGTTGCCTGAATCAGCATCGAATGCTGTAACATTCAATATACCAAATTCGTCACCAACATCAAATGTTACTTTGATTTTATTTTGTCCGAATGGTAAAGGTTCGATTGAAATCCAGAATTCTCCTAGAAATTCGTTATTCTCCGCGATTTCTTCTTCACCCTGGTATACAGGAATAATTACTTCTTCTAAAAAATCACCGGAATTCGTATAATCGCGGGTTCGTGAAATCGGAATTTTTGTGTTCCTTTCAATGACTTTTGAGAGTGTACCATCAGAAATCTCAACACCCAGAGAACATGAAACTACGTCACTGATTTCAATGTTTTTCGCACTCCTTGTTTTCTCTTTTCCATATTCAATCCCTGCAATGGCTGCTCCAAGTGCTACGGCTGTATAAGGGTCTCCACTGAGTGGTTCCTTTCCGAAATATTCCTTGACAAATTCCCGGACTGCAGGGATAAGTGTCGTCCCTCCAACAAGCAGAATATCATCAATCTCACTTCTTTCAAGTGATGCATCCTGCAATGCCTTTTCCATTGGAATTTTAGTGCGTTCTATCAGGTCTTTAATAAGGGATTCAAGAGTCTTCCTTGTCAATTCCATACTAAAAGGAGGTTTTCCTGATGCAACAAAGGGAATGATTATTGTGGTACTGGTATTCGTGGATAATGCTATTTTTGCTTCTTCAGCAGTCTCCCTCAATGTCGCGAGAAGTGCAAGGTCTTTTTTTGCATCAATGCCCAATTGCTTGTGTAACTTTTTATTCACGTGTTCGATAATGCGGGCATCAATATCATCACCGCCAAGCTTGTGCTCTCCAGTACTTGCATCAACATCAAAAAATCCGGATGCAACAGTTAATACTGATACATCAAAAGTCCCCCCTCCAAAGTCATAAACGAGGACTTTCCGGTCCCTGTCTTCCTTTATACCATAAGCGAGAGCTGCTGCAGTTGGTTCATTGATAAGCCTTATGACATTTATTCCTGCTATCTCTGCAGAGTCCCTGATGGACTGTCTTTGGCTATCAGAATAATTTGCAGGTACAGATACAACTGCATCAAAAAATTTTTTGCCAAGCCTGATTTCCGAATCATCAATAAGTTTTTTAAAAATTAGTGCTCCGATGTATTCTGGTGGAAATTTATACCGACCGACTTTCTTTTGATAATCAGTTCCCATTTCACGTTTAATTGAACTGACAACCTTGTCCGGATAAACAATCTGATTCCGTTTGGCCTGTTCTCCAATAGTATACTCTTTTTCACTTTTAAAATAGACTATAGAAGGCGTAATAGTGCTTCCTTCACTATTTTGAACAACTTCAGGTTCATCAAGAAGCATATATGCCATCTTTGAGTTTGTAGTCCCAAAGTCAATTCCCAGGATATTCCTCTCTATCATGTTTTTTTTCTCTTCAAAAATCGCTGCTAATTATCTCTCTTTCCATCATTCTTCAGGTCTGTTGGCTGAATTGTACCGGTATTACTAATAAATTTGTATTCTCAAGGGTTATAATCCTCTTTTTCTAATGGGATTAGCGAATTATCTGAAACTGTTTTTTTAGCATCCATATCATCATTGAAATTTTCCGAAACCGTTTCTTTTAAGTCTACCATCTCTGTTTCTATTCTTTCAATCGTTTTAGCCTGGACTTGCAAGCTGTACTTAATATCCTGTTTAATCTCAAGAGACTGAGAAACGACTTCCTTTAGTTCTCCAATTTCCTCTTCGAGCCTTTCAATTGTTTCGACCTGCTCGCGCATGTGGCGTTCAATTTCCTCTTTTTCTGCAAGAGTTTGAGTGACAATTTCTTTTAAATTATTGATCTCCTCTTCAAATCTGAGGGTTGTTTCACTTCGAACGTGTTCAAGGTCATCAATCTGCCGGGTAAAGAGGTCAAATCTGTACCGTGAAGGGAAGACCCGGCCTCTAATCCGGCTCCATATCCTCTCTTTTTTGTTTTTGATTTCTTCACGTGGGAATTTTGATATAATTACTTCAGCGGGCCTTACGAGGATATTTTCACTCATGTATCCTTTTCTCACTACTGAAAAGACGCTGCCATCAGGATAACGACTGCCATACTCGAGTCCAACCGCCATATGTAATTCATCATTGAATTTTTCACCAGGCACGGGTTCAACAGGAGTTAGATCTGATGCAGAAAGAAGTTGACAGTACATGGAGTCAATATTTTTTTGGAAATTTTCACAGGTTTGCCTGACAATATCACACGAACCAGTATTTACTCCGGGTGAGATCCGGCATAAAGAATCCGCAAAGACGAGCATTTTTTTCGCAAAGTCAGATTGAAGTTCCTTTTTTTTAAGGGCTTCATTTTTCCGACTGTTCTCAATATAGTCCCTGAATTCTTTTTTTAATCTATTGTATTGTGACTCAAAAAGTAGAGCTTTTTTTTGTATTTCTTCAGTGTCGGAGTCATCCATTGCAACAAAATAATTGAATCTGGATGACATATATTTTTCTTACTTACGAAATATTCTGCTCTTTATGAATAAGATGGTGTCGGTTAAACGGGAAATATACAATTACTCGGCTGTTTGTCAGCCACATAATAGAATGATTATTTACCCAAATCTTTTTGATAAAGCGAGAATCTTTCCATTACAAACAGCTAATAATTTATCCCTTGGCAACTTTTCCCAGTGTTCTTCCGACAACTTCCGTGTTGAAATTAAAAAGGCATCTCCATGTTCTTTTGACCGTTTCAGAATATACATCGGCTTTTTTTTATAGTGATTAAAGGCATAGAGAATAACACCGTCTGACAACAAGAAATTCAGTTTAATTGTGCCAGGATCAGATATTTCAAATACTTTTTTAATCCCATATTGCAGCCCGAAATAAACTCCTCTGAAACTCCCAGTTTGTCTATAATGTTCCATTTGATCTAATAGATAATGGAATACTTGTTCTGAGTCAGTACCACCGGCAGAACGATCATGTCTTGGAAATCCCCCTAAAGTTCCATTGTGTGCAAAAATCCAGTTGTTGTTCAAGGATTCATGTAAAAACGGATGACAATTATTCATACATCTTTTGCCTCTTGATTTCTTCCTGATATGTGCAATTATAATATTGCTCTTTGCAGACTCTGCAGTTTGCAAATATAATGGGTCTTCAAGTGCTATCGTAGGTGATCTAATTAAGTGCGGTTTTTGATCTTTGTCAAAATAACCAATTCCCCATCCATGAGGGTTGTCAAGGGAATATTTCATGAATCGTCTTAAACTGAAAGTAGCTCTGTCCACATGGTTGCAACACATCCCAAACAATTCACACATATTTAGACCGCCCACTAGTTTCTTTGATTCAACAATCTGGATATATATCAGTTGTCAATTTATTTGAGTACAATATATCAAATAAAGATCCTGACAAGTAGTTACGCTTTTCGTCTCATCCAGCGGGTGATGATGCTGGTGCAATCCGATCAGCACCTAATTTGAGGGTCTATTTTCTCAAATGAACTGAAATTAGATCGCTTGTCCGAAATACCCTGATGAGATCCTGACTGAAAAAGTGCAGATCTTCTGTCCATATACCATCCAAATTAATTGATAGCCCGACAGCTAGAAAGGGGGCATCGTTCTCATCAATGGATTCTTTGAGAAGACCGGCCATAAATCTGTTTGTATCGATGACCAGTTTCACGAATAACATACGGAGATATTAAGAAATCACAAAAAAGTCCGAAAATTGAGATTAAATAAGTCCTATCACGTCTACTCAAATTGGTCTACAAGATAACTATTGAAAAAATCTAACCAATTAATTAAAAAGCATTTAATCCAATCACTCCTGTGACTACTTATGTGTGAATTATTTGGAATGAGTTGCAATTCCCTAGACCGGGCAAACGTCAGTTTATCAAATTTTGCCAGGTATTCCCGATATAACCCGGATGGATGGGGAATCGCGTATTATCAAAATGGAAATGTACAAATTTATCGACAGCCACAAAAGGCTGCAAATAGCCCGGATTATTTAAGGACCATTGATGATGCAAAAAGTAATATCATTATTGCCCATATCCGGTTCGCAACACAAGGCGATACATGTGAAAAGAACTGTCACCCTTTTTACCAGAATTTTTTAAATCGTAACTGGATTTTTGCACATAATGGAAATATCTCTAATATTGGGTCTCATCCCCGTGCAATTGGAGAGACCGACTCTGAAAGGCTTTTTAACCATATGTTAGATAAAATTCAACTATATTTGAATACTCCACTTATCCGGGGAGTTTATCCTGGAATTAAAAAAGCAATCAGAGATCTCTTCAGGGAATATACCCGTAATATCACATTGAATTTTCTTTTGGCAGATGGGACACTGTTATATATATTCAACCATTACTCTGGAAAACCAATGTATTATTTAAAACGGTCTAAATCTTATGGAGGTGCATTTTTAGTATCTACTCAGAGGTTAACGGATGAAAGATGGGAAAAAATTCCACCTGACAGATTACTCGTTGTTAATAATGGTGAGGTCCTGATTCTATCAAAGCTAATATAATAATTCTCAATCAAGGGTTACATCGACTATCAGACCATCACAGCCCTGATGAGGGTAATTCCGGTATAAGCCATGCCAAAAAAAAGCCAGACAAAAACACAAAATCCTGTCTTATAGCCACATTTGTAATCCAGCACTCAGCAATAGCCTGTAGTTACCACTTCTAATCAATTCACTAAAAAATTAGAATCCCCCCCAAAATTACATTCAAAAAAACGAATTTCGCCTGGTTGTGACGAGAATATCGATTAATTCCACCTGGCCGATTATTTGCCGTTAATAATGATTAAGTTCTGATTTTTTCATAAAACATATAACGATCTGAATTAAGATGATGAAGATTCATATTGAGTCTATTTGTTTTGATTTTCTTAAATTTTCAACAAAATCAGCGCTATCTACATCATATCCCCAGGCACCACGAAGAGATTCTAGTGGAATATCTTTGACAATTTTTATTAAAACTTCTCCATTTTTTATAGGTAATTCTTCTTCCAATTCAAGATGGAAATTATCAATAACTTTTGCTCTTATTACGGTCAAATTTATTCACCTGTGTACTTCAATAGATATTCATGGGAAAATAATCTTTTCTCAGCAATTATTTATTCTATTATTAAGATTAAAATAAGTATCTCTTAATACAATTTGAAAGTAACTTTATCAACTAAGCCTCATTTCTAAGTTCATTCGATCACTCGTAAAATAGTTTCAAAATGTTTCAAATGTTTACTCTTTTTCATTCTGTTCCGGAAAATTTGATTCTTTCACCTTTGATGACCCTACCCTAGTGTAACAATATTGGAAAATCTTACTGATAATACTATCTTCATGAAACCCATTGAGGACAAATTAAAAAGAAGGATATATAAAGTGAAAGAATTTCCCTTAACAAAAATAGATAGGCAATCGTGGCGAATTGAAACCAGGAACGATCAGATATGTGTTTAAACTGGCAAAAATTGATGTCGAGTATTTTTACTTGCTTTTCAAACGTGTTTGGAATTCAAACAATATAAGAGAGAATTAAAAAGTTCTCCTTTCATCCGGAACAAACCAGCATACCCCAACCATATATCTTCCGCTATTGTCAGTTTAAATCGCCTCAATTTGACCCTGATTGATCTTGATAATAAATAGGGCCATAAAAAACAGTTTTGATAAGAATTAGTCTGTAATCTGGCTTTATTTGAAGATGCCCATTTCCCGAAAAGTGAGAACTCAATATGATCAGACAGAAGACTGGTGTCAATTCAATCTTTCAGAAATTTCTTAAATTTTTGATTTTACTGATAATTATAAATACATGGATAATATACACTATTAGTACATCTTATGAAAAAAAACAACTCTGATGAATTATGCCATTCTGATGAATTTCAGTGCAATTGCAACGAGAAAAAGGGCTGTAAAGTAGAAGCAGTACTGAGCATTGATGAGCGGGGACAGATGGTTCTCCCAAAAGATGTCCGGGAAAGAGCAGATATTAAACCAGGAGATAAACTCGCCCTTATAAGTTGGGAAAGAGAAGGAAGCATCTGTTGCCTTGCACTCATGAAAGTTGAAAATCTTAGCGGCCTGGTACAGGATGTGCTTGGCCCCCTGATGCACGACACAGGGCAATAAGGAGGAAAAATCATGGTAGCCTCCAAATCACCATGTTGTTCTTGTTCATGTGAAGAGACAATTTACCCCTGCAATTGCGAGTTACATACTGTAGACAGCACAATTACGATTGCAAACCGTTTTGATCATTTTCTCGCCCGTTGGGGTATAAAACGGATGGCACACCGGGTGGAGCCTGGTCTTTATCAAATCGGATCCCCTTGTATAGACTCTCCGGTATTTGCATCGGCGAATTATACATTAAGCTTTGATGCTCTACGTTCTGCACTCGCAGGATTTGATGCGTACATTTTAGTTCTCGATACTAAAGGGATCAATGTCTGGTGTGCTGCAGGAAAAGGAACATTTGGTACGGATGAACTTGTTCACAGGATTGAAACCACCGGACTAGGAAATATTGTCAAACATCGGAAGATAATTGTTCCACAATTAGGAGCTCCAGGCATTTCAGCCCTTGAGGTAAATCATCGTTCCGGATTCAGAATTGAATATGGGCCGGTCCGGGCCCGGGACCTGCATGAATATCTCAGAACAGGAAAGGCTACGTCTGAAATGCGAACGGTAAATTTCTCAATCTATGACCGTATTGTTCTAACACCAATTGAATTAATGCATATTTCACTTTCAGCAATAGTAGTTGCAATAATCCTCTGGTTCCTTGCGGGCATTGTCGCTTCTCTAGCAGCCATCGTTGCAGTACTTGCAGGGACGGTACTCTTCCCGGTCATCCTGCCATTCATCCCCACAAAGGACTTTTCCATGAAGGGTCTCATTCTTGGAATAATAGTTGCGATCCCATTTTCTATTACATTTGCTTCATCCAGGGGTCTGCCAGGGTGGGTTGCGGTTTTAGGGGCGGTCACACCGCTTCTCATTATACCTGCAGTTATTTCGTATCTCGCTTTGAATTTTACCGGTTCAACCACATTCACTTCCAGGACCGGGGTGAAAAAAGAGATCTTCAAATATGTCCCAGTCATGGCCGCCATGGCGATTTTTGGATCAGTAATCTGTATATTTCTTGGATTATGTCGAGTTTTGGGGAGGATCTAATGTTTAATTCATACCTGGAGAATACTCTCCGGTATTACAAGGATAAGTGTATCAACTGTAAACGCTGCACTGAGGTATGCCCACACGGTGTGTTTGTCGAAGGAGTTGCCAATGCCGAACTTGTGCACCCGACACGATGTATGGAGTGTGGTGCCTGTGCCCTGAACTGTCCGGTTCAGGCGATTGAAGTTCAGAGCGGGGTTGGATGTGCCTGGGCTATGATAAATGCCGCACTAAGAGGAAAGGACATGGACAGCGGGGAATGTAGTTGCGGAGGAGATACAGGATCCTGTTGTGGAGAATTAAAATAAAATATTCATAATTCGGATTCTTTTACCCCTTACCACGAAAATACAAAACTTTACCTACACGCTGGATATGATCGATAAGATCTATATTAGTATTTTCCTGGATATGAACCAGGTCAACCACAAATGGCAGGTTTAGATCATCTATTAAGGAATGGAGCCGGAGAATATCTTCTATCTTTAGTTCATCTCCATCAAGTGCGATATCAATGTCTGAACCATATCGATGAGAACCCATGGCACGTGAACCAAATAAAACCGCTTCACGAACCCTCGGGCATGATTCTATTACTGACTTAATCAGTGATATCTGAACATCTGAAAGGCCGGTTTTAGAAGAGTCAACCAGCATCAGCAATCTCCTTCATAGTAATTTCTAACGCCAATAATACCGGAAAATATTTTGTTACAATCTTTTCCAGAATATCATCTGCGGTTTTCTCATCATAGGTATGTGCTGTAATGTTTCTCGCTTCAAGCATCTCCATCCATGTCTCTCCATCTGATATCAGATTTATTGAAATCGCCTGTCGGATAGCGTCACGAGAACCTCTAATCTCATTATATCCCTGATACAGGGAGTAGTCTCTCAAAAGATTCCATGAAAGTTCATAGGTAAATTCAAAAGACTTTATTAATCCCTGTTTTTCTATGTTTGAAAGTAATCGTGAATTATACAGATTAACCCCTTCGTGAAGTATTGTCAGGGCCTTTTGATAATTCTTAAGACGTTGTATATAGCGGATATCTTCAATCATCATATAATCCTCATTTTATGAATATATCAGTCTTTCATCCTGACATTAGATATATCTGAATTGTTCAAAAGTTTCTTTGTCTTCCAGACCAACTACTATCCATGAGATGTCGTTTTTTACCCTTTTTTCTCTTGCTGCTCTTATCACTGGTGGGCTGCGTAAATGCAGAATTAACAGTGCATTATATTGATGTAGGTCAGGGAGATGCAGAACTCCTCCAGTCAGGTGGTCACAACATGCTTATAGATGCCGGACCTGCAAGTGCGAGCAGCAAATTGGTCTTTTATCTGAAAAATGCAGGTGTAAAATCCCTTGATGTGGTTGTTGCAACTCATCCACACGAGGATCATATTGGTGGGATGATGGCTGTTCTCAATGCCTTTCCCGTGAAATTGTATATAGACAATGGAGAGAAAACCACCACACCAACCTACAAAAACCTGATGAAGAAACTTGTCAGTGCAAATATACCTTATACCGTAGTTAAAACCGGGGCAACAATACCCTTTGTAAATAGAATATCAATTCAAGTTGACAATCCGGGTTCGCTGACTGGTGATCTGAATGCAGATTCAATCGTTCTGAAAGTAACAGATAATGCAGAAAAATTTCTTTTCATGGGTGATGCTGCAGATGGAACCGGAGACCTGTCAGCTCAGGTCCTCAAGGTAACACACCATGGATCCAACTCAGGAACGTCTAAGTCATTTCTAAATAAAGTTAATCCGGAAATTGCAATTATCGAGGTTGGATCTGGAAATGACTGGGGACATCCTACAAAGACGACGCTTAAGACACTTCAATCAAAAGGGGTTAAAATTTATAGGACAGACTTGAATGGTAATATAGTTGTGAGAAGTAATGGCAATTCGTACACGGACTTAACTACAGTGGGTGGTGTAAATACCCAAACAAACAAATAAATTCGATGATAAAAAGAGAAATTATTTTGGTTAATCGAAATACTATAGAATAACCAACCATGTATACAAACATCTCAGAAAATTTTTAATGTTTTATAGGAATTGAGTCAAATGATACGAGCGGCAGTGGATAGAATTGAAGGTGAATGGCTGATATTAGTTCCAGACAATGGACCCGTCTTTCAGGTTCCGGTTTCTGTTTTTTCAGGATTCAAAGATGGTGATATTGTTTCTATTTCAGTCACTCGTGATGAAAATGGAGAGAAAGAAGTAAAAAAGGAAATCGATGAGATCAGAAGAGGTTTGAACCGGGTTACTCTATGATGTATAAACACACCATTTCACAACCGGACATTCCCGGGCCATTGGACAATTGCCAGATTCCTTTTCCAGGTTTGTACATCCGTATTTAGAAAGAAGGCATAGTGGTTCATGAATATCAAGAGCGAGCATCTCTTTTCCGTTTATAACATGTCCTTTTACTCCTAATTCCCATACCCTTCGTATTTCTGGAAAAATCCCATCAAGTTCCAGATGTTCACTTTTAATAACTCCAAGGCTGACTGAAGCCCTTGCAAAATGGATGTCAACAGGTATTGGGACTTTATCCAGGTCCTGAATTGAAGACAAATTTGCATTGTCCCTTAACATGCGGAGCCATAGAGGTCCTATTTTAGAGTTGCGAAGAGAGGGGAAATCATCTTTTCTCTTATGCTTATCACCTCGAAGACGTAAGAGAATTACAGGAGCTGAATAATCACAGGACTCTAAAAAATTCCTTGGATCTCCTTTCCACTTCCTGATTAATGATTCGGAAATTCTCACCCAGATCTTAGGGTCTTCATTAACCTTTTTTGATAATCCGGTTCTTTGCATGTCTTCCTGTATTTTTTCAAATGGGGTGCTATTGAGAAGTGAGGGGTCAAAGAGATAGCAGGTCTCATCGGTTTCATAAACTTTTCGTGCAGTATCCCAAAGTGTATTTGCGTCCCTTTGATAATCGATTGAAACCGTAAACGTTAAAAAAAGTATATGCTGAATTGATCCACGCCGTACACCGCGGGGAAGCCTATCTTGCGGTATCGATTTCCTTCCAAATATTCCATTAGTAATGAACTCTGAATACAGGATTGGAGCAATAATATGGGCTCGATCAACATCTATGGTTATTCTCATTTTATGAAGTTCTCCAATAATATTGAGATTATGTTTATTTCAATTGGACTTCTATTAGCATATGAGGTTGTGGCAGTTAATATCGGGATTCTGCTGTTAATTTGTTTTCCCAACCATTACTGATTTACTCATGTGTCATTATCATGGCGATGGATCTTGAGGATGTTTGTTTGATCCCATCATTTTTATTGTGAGTGAACCGTAAAATCGATTAGAGTATAATTACTATAATATTAGTAACGCAGGTAATCAGAGGGTTGCGTATGAGCCTGTCCAACGAGCGTATTAGCTTAAAAAGATATCTTATTTTTCTGGATTCAAGTATAATTTGAGTTTAATATCGCAAAATCTCTATTTTTCAGTAACATTTCGGTACTTTAATATACTTTGAAAACGCCCAAATATGGTCTCATTTGAAAAAGAGCCATATTCAGAGGTTTTTAATGAAAGTAACTCTGATGGACTATCTATCTGCAGATTACTTCACGAAACTGACTTTTACTCTGTTGTGAAGCACATTGAGACGAAATGTTATACTTCCGATTCAAGTCACTTTCGTTATTCACCTGAATTCATGGTAAAACTGGTAGTATTAAGAGCATTTCGAGGTCAATCGTTTCGGAAAACGATAGCCTCCCTGACTACTAAAGATTGTAAGCTTCTTTCGGCACCGAAGAGAAATGGACATTATCTCATCCCATCTCCCTCAACTCTTCACCATTTTATGAGGTACCGGTTAGATGAGAAGTTTTTTGAAGAAATCATTCGCATTGCTGGTGCTCAGCTAGCGCGATTATCGGGTGAAAAAGATGGAATTATTGATTCGACCCCTCTGGAAGCATCAAGATATGATCGCTATGCCGATTTTAATACTCATTACAATTGCAAAATGTACAAAGGGCATATTTTTCATCTTGGTAATTACCCCATTGCTCTGGTCTTTTCTGATGGAAATGACCACGATTCTACAAAAGTGTCTGATCTCCTAAATAGGATTTCTGGAATACCTTTGAAGTTTTCAAATCTTTTTGCTGATGGAGGGTATGATTCGTTTCAGATTCATGCAGATATCTTTTATCATCTTAGAGTAATTCCTACAATCTGTGTCCGTGAAAATGCGGTAATACAAGATGAGGGAACTGAAAAAAGAATCAACCATTGGGTAAACAAACTCTGGCGAAATGGAGGATCCATTAAAGCTAAAATTAATGAAAAGTTGCGGTTTCTTTACGAAAATGGAAGAACTGAAACTGTTGGGATGTATCTCAGAAATCAGTCAATGATGGATCCTCATTTCGAAATGAGGTATGGAAGGAGAGGAGATTGTGAGACGACACATTCTCATATGAAGTCAATTCTCAAATTTGATGTCAAAAATATCAGAAATACATCAAAGAAATTTTATATTCTCGTTAATTTCTTCGCCTATCAAATCCTTCTCCTTGGGCATCTCCAAAATGGAATTTTGCCAGTTCAGCAGTTTGCCCTTTATTATTGAATAACCTCACAATAAAAAAGTGAGGATGATATATAGCGGATGCTAAAGTTTTTTTAGTCAAAATAGAGCAATTTTGATAATTGATAACAAATTAAAATAATCGATTTGATTAGTTGCGCGACACTTTCCTAATATTCATTCTAAATTTTGGATATTGAATGTTTACAATATTGGCCTGTCCAATCAATGAGGTACCTGATTGGACAGGCTCGTATAACAGAGGGTTTATCCTGAAAGTCCGGGAAATAATTAAGACGATAGAATAAGATTGTTGGTACATGGTTGTAATGAAAGGAAGTCATAGACAGTACGAGCATCCGGAAAAATCAGGGCGGATTACCATAGCGGGTCATCACGGGGATGATCTCTCACCTGGAACGCTTCACAGCATTTGTAAGCAGGCTCATATGGAAAGGTGAAACAATTGCACAGGTTCCTTATTGTGATCGAGAAAGCTGGGCGCAATTACTCAGCATATTCCCCCGATCTTCCGGGATGTGTCGCAACAGGAGCAACCCGGGAGGATGCAGAGACGATGATGCATGAGGCAATTGAGCTCCATGTTCATGGACTCGTCGAAGATGGGTTGCCGATCCCAAGATCTCATTCATCAGCCTTGTATGTAGCTGTACAAGAATGATATAGCAATTATCGATGATGACCAAAGATTTTAAGAATAAAGGTAACTATTCAGCCCTTTAAGTACATACTTTCAAAGGGGTCTGTTCAGTTAATTTATTAGATAGCAACTTACATTTTGTAATCCATGGATTTTTTTCAAAAGCACCAATAATAGCCTCAATAACATTTACGTCATTTTTTCTTACAGTTGATATGTAACTACGGATCAGAGCTACCGCTTCCGCAGTAAAATAGTCTCTAAATCCGCCAGATATCTTCATTTTGACCTTCACCATCCTGATATCTCTTTCGGCAAGATTGTTATCAAATGGAACCAAAGGATCATCAATAAACCGCAAAACTTCGCACTTCCAAGTTTCCAATCTTTCCAGCAAATTTCTCGTAAACGTCTTTTTTATTCTTCCTCTCTTTGCTGAACGTATTATCGGTGGTGGGTTCTCATTTAAACCAGTTTGAATCAATTCACCATATCGTTTTTTTACATTATCAACAAGATTCTGGGGAATCACTAATCCGTTATAGTGGTGTGCTTCTTTGAGTGTTTTAGCCTCTAATAATAAATCTATAAGTTTTGAAGGCCAATTTTGAGAAGATTCTTCTTCAGCTCTAATAAGTTCGCGAATAATATGGGCACAACAAAAACTATGTTTACATGGATATGCGAGATAGGAACCCCAAAAGTCATGAACGCTAACTCCATTGAAGTTTGTGAGAACCCCAATTGCATTTATTCCATCTGTTCCCCTTTTACTCTGGAGAGAATAATGGGTTAATAACTTGGTACAAGTGACATGAAGCCAATGTAATTTTCCTTCAACACGTAATCCAGTCTCATCATTATGAATTACAGGTTCACATTTAAGGGAATTTAGAACATTCTCCTCAAAATGGTGCAAATTTTCAGAGAGATTATGAGTAAGATTTACTATAGTCCCTGGACTGATAGAAAACCCAAAGAGATCTGAGCATAATTCAGCTGTTCTTTCGTATGGAATCAACTGGTAATGAGTAAGATAACTCACATATGCTCTGATTCTTGAGCCATATTGTACTGGTTTAGTGACATCTTGAGGAAATTTACCCGAGGATTTTTTCCCGCAATGATTACACCGTATGGTATGTGCTTGATGCTCTGTGATCTCAATATGCGGGGGTGGAGGAAGATCAAACACCTGACGTTTTTCAATCTTGATAGTATTTGCGTTTTCAAGGCTTTTCCTGCAAAAATGACAAAATTCTGGTTTGTGAGGTTGTATATGATCAGGATTGGGACTTTGATGAAGGGTTTTCCCCTTGTGACCTGGTTGGCCTCCTGGTTTTTTAAGGTTGTTTGCATCTTGACTGTTTTGACGGTTTTTACGTGCATATCCATCTGAAGATGGAGGTTTTCCGCTATTTCGACTATTAAGATTTAGTCGGGATTCAAGTTCTTTGATCCGGGCATCCATTGATCCGATGATTCCATGAAGAAGGGTAATATATTCGATTACTTCA
>Ga0209083_1001693_pt1 | contig 23828 bp, 18 predicted proteins | sample AM7aDNAmetaG_FD_184132 | JGI IMG/M metagenome (GOLD analysis project Ga0209083, IMG submission 184132) | Freshwater microbial communities from Finland to study Microbial Dark Matter (Phase II) - AM7a DNA metaG (SPAdes) (version 3) | ecosystem: Environmental > Aquatic > Freshwater > Lake ...
GAAGGGGGGTCAATATGACCGGAGAAGGGGGGTCAACATCACCGGAATATCCAAATGGTATCGTTTACCTACCGAAACAGTTTTGCCAAAGATGTTGCAGCCACCCTTGACACGCTCAAAAACCTGGGTATTAAAGACATGGAGTTTTCAAACCTGTTTGGTAAGAAAGCATCCGAAATACGAAAGATGCTGGATGACCGGGCAATGTTCTGTTCATCGTTCGGCGTTAGTTACCCCGACCTGACGACCAAGACCAGTGAAGTTGGTGCAAATGCTAAAGCACTGGGTGCCAAATATGTCCGTGTGGCTTATATTGCCCATGAAGGACCTTTTACACTTGCGATGGCCCAGAAAGCAGTTGAAGAGTTCAACAAAGCCGGCAAAACACTAAAGGATGAATTTGGGATTACGTTCTGCTACCACAACCATGGGTATGAGTTTGTACCATTCGAAAGTGGAACCTTGATGGATTATATGATTCAGAAAACCAACCCAGACTATGTAAGTTTTGAAATCGACATTTTGTGGTCGTATATTCATGGTCAGGATCCGGCAAAATTGATCTCTAAATACCCGAATCGTTTCCAATTGCTCCACCTGAAAGACCTAAAAAAAGGAGCAGAATTAAATGCCTCAGGAAGAACAGCGGTTGACAATGATGTGGCTTTGGGCACAGGTCAGCTAAATCTCCCAACTATTCTGAAAGAGGCCAAAAAAGCAGGAATCAAGCATTATTACATCGAAGACGAAAGCAACAATTACGCAAGGCAGGTGCCCAAATCGATGGCTTATCTAAAAGGTTTGAGATAGCCTTTTAAATAATACCCAAACAACATAATAAATATGACTTCATGCTGGGTCTTGCAGACCACATGAAGTCATATTTATTATCTGTTGCCCTTTTTCATTTTGTCAGTATTTCAATCATTTTTTTACTGTGTTCTTCAATTTCATTATAGTTGTTCGTACCGTTTGTGTCCCATTGTTCATATTCCATCATAATGCGTTGCTTTATGCTATCTATTGTTGGACTTCCAGTGTAATAATCTTTTTTTGCGGCTGGCATAAAATTACTCAAACGTGAATTTTTACTACCACTAATAAGACACAAATTTCCAAAATTGTCTAACCAAAAAGCATCTTGACCTTTCAAAATTAAATTTTCGTCAATGGGGTGTTGAGGGTAATAATGCTCAACTGAACTTCTAAAAGTATATTCAAAATCTTTTATTCTGTTGTCTGAAAATGCTTGTTCTCTTTTAATTTTGAAATATTCGCGGTCTGTAGTCCTATAATTTTGCCACAACAAATAATCAAGATAATTGAAAATATAGTTTTCTACGGCTGTTCCTTGATTGAGTTTGTTTGTGTCAATATCGTTTGCGGATTTTTTTTGAATGCCTTTGTTTGTGTAGATAATTTCAAAATAATCTTTAGGTGTATTTGCTAAAAATCTGTCGTTTAAGAATGCTTTTGCAATATTTTCAAGATAAGATTTATACTCATTTACTAAATCTGTTCCCGAATATTCTATAACGAATTTCAACGCAGCATTCAACCAATGCTTATAAACTAAAGTCGGACTTGAAACGTGAAACATTGAAAGCAATATTAATATTTCTCTGTTTAAGCCTTCATTACTTTCAGCATTGTCAGCGTCAAATGAGTTTACATAACTAACTTTGTTTCCGTCATACCATTTCAAACGTTTCAAGCTCCAATGGTCTGCTCCTTTGGCAAATTCCCTTTTAATGATATATTTATCAAAGTAAAATTTTCCTTTCAACAAATTGTAACCGAATTGTTTTACAAATTCTTTGTTCTTATTTGGGTCATTCTCAGCTTTCTTCAAAAATGGTTCGAACAGTTCTAATAATCGCTTGTCATCTAATGGGACATTTTTTATTTTTTCGTCAGTAATACCTGTATCTTGATTTACTTGTATTCGTAAAATGTGAAGTAGGAAGTTTGCAAAATTGATAATTGTGTTAAATCTATCAGGGCTTTCGTCCGTAGTGTTTGAATTATCAAAAATTGGCTTGGTTGTTTTTTCAAGAAGTTGGCTTATTGTCAATGTTTCTTCTACAGTTTGATTACCTGTTGGAACCTGTAATTTCTGATACACATCATCTTTCTGAACTAAATTATTCCAGTCATTTGTTTCGAAAATTTCATTTCTTTGAGCAACCGAAAATCCATATTGGACATATTTTTCCATATTTGAGGTTGCTTCCCAAATCAAGTTGAAAGCATACTTCAAATTGTCGTCTTCCAAGATTTCTATCATTTTTGCCTTTAAGATTTCGTGTTTTTCTAATTGCTCGCCACGACTATTCATTATCTCAAAATAGTGATTTAAGTCTGTGTCTTCAGGAACTAAAACTCTTAAGATTGTAACCTTTTCAAAAAAATATTCACAAAATTTTTCAATTGTCAATTTATTGTCAGCCAAAACTTTTACTAATGATTTTTTTGCATCATTATAACCTTGCTGAATAGCAATATTACATTCTTTATTGTCTAAACTTTCTCTGTTAAAAAGATAAGAAAGTGTGTTTGAGGCAACTTTACGGCTATCAAAGGACAAATTGAGTTTTTTATACCAAGATAAATCAATCGTTGAATACTCTTTTTTGATTACATTCAGCAATATGGTCAATGTCGTTAAGCGTTGTTGTCCGTCAATTGTTTCATAGATTACACTACCTTCTAATTTTCTTTCGTATGCAATCAAAGAACCAATGTAGTATTTAGGTTTGTTTTCTTTGCTGTCTTTGCTTTTAACAATATAATCTACAATGTCCTGAATGAGTTGGGTTATTTGAGGTTCTCCCCATTCGTAATTTCTTTGATAAATTGGAATTACATAATCGTCAGAACCGAATAATGCTTTAATGCTGTAGTATTTCGGTTGTTTATCATTCATAATATTTTAAGTTCTTAAAATGTTCAACAATTTTTTCTGTTTTACTTGATTTATTGTCTTTAAAAGTTTCAAGTCGCACGTTAAGTATATCGTTGGGTTTAATTGTTTCCTTAATTTTTTTGAAAAACTGTATCTGAGAATGCCCCTGGTTGAGAGCAAAATTATCAACAGAATCAAGTCCAACTGCTTGTAATTTCAAACGCAATGAATACGCCCAAATAAAAATTTTGTCAATAGCTTTTGATAAATCTTTATCTCCGAATTTGTCTATGTAATAAATTAAGCCACAATAAAACAAGTTGCGAATATATTTGTCTCCTGTGCGAAAACTGCCGTCATAAGTTTTGATTGTATTTAAAATAGGATATTTATCGCTCATTTCTTTTGATTTGACGTTATCAATCATAACTTGATAATGTTCTATCATCTCAAAGAATCGTTTGCCGTTAATGATAGTTTCATCAATTTGAAATGGGAAATTCATAATTCGTTTGTCAATATTCCTATGAAATGAACGATTGTATTCTTCAATATAAAAATGAGCAATGCGAAGCATTGCTGCAAAAGGGTAATTCTCTTCAACGTTAGGACTTACGCCTTTGAAAACATCAACTTCATTTTTTGAAAAATAACGTGCCGAATGTCCATTGCTCCAATTTCTAATTCTGAACAAATACTGTGAAAATAATTTTGAGAGTTTTGCCGTATCCAAACTTTCCCACTTTTCAACGGTCTTTTTCCGTTCTTCCTCCGTTGAAAAATTATTCATTTCTCGCAAATGAAATGCTTTTAGTAAGTCGTGCGGTTCTAAGTCTTTGCCTCGTGCGTTTTGGGAATCGAAAAACTGAAATGCTTCTGAAATATCGTTCAAAACAACTTCAACCAAGGTGCATTTTTCTAAAAAAAACCAAATTGATTTTTCGTCAAAATCTGCAATTCGCCTTTCAATTTGTTTGAAGTTGTTCTGGATATTTGCTTTTGAAATGTCGTTTACAAAAGATAAATTCAAAAGTTTTGGATTAAAACTTTTCAAAGCCTTTTCTTCTTCTTTGGATTTGTTCTGCTTTTGGGTTATTGCATAAGCAATCAATGTTAAGGTAATGGTTCGCTGTTGTCCGTCAACAATGTCCGTAATAATTCTATTGTTTTGTTTGTCTTTGTGATATTCTTCTTCTGATATTTCTTTATTGTTTTTGTCATGAAAATGATTATGAACTACAAGAGTTCCCAAACGATATTCCGATTTGTCCTTATGTATTAGAACGTCGTCAATAAGTTGATTGACATTTTTTGTTGTCCATTTATAAGGTCGTTGATAACTTGGTATTTTCAAGTTATCATTTGTAAGTAACTCTCTTACTTTTATTATTTGTGGTTGATTCTGATTCATTTCATTATTTATATTATTCAAGTATCGCTTGTTTGTCTTTTAGGGTTGCAGATAATCACTTTTACCACTAACAAAATCATTGTTAGCAACGACCAATTCAGTCATATAGGACTGACTGTCATTTCCTATATTTTGTAAAATTAATCATAAATTTCACAAATCATCAGAAGTAAAATATATTTTTCGACATTCTTTTTTGTTAAATAAGTTTGGATTTCGGGATATTTTCAGCTTTTAAGTCTTCACCTAGCTGAATTTGAGACGAATATTGCTTTGCTGTTCAAAATTGAACTTATTGTTGGCTGTATTTTTCATTTTCTATCTTTGCAGCAAAATAAATCTGAAATAATTATGCTTAAGAAATTTTTGTTATTGGTTATAATCGCTTCCGGATGTTTGCATCTTGCATGGGTTTGTCAAGCGCAATCATCAAATAATCAAAATATTATACCTGTAAAAAATGGAAATGGCTGGAAGTTGGTTTGGGCCGATGAGTTTAATTACACCGGCTTTCCAGATACCACAAAATGGAGTTACGACACAAAGGGGAATCCATCAGGTTGGGGTAACAATGAAAAACAGTATTACACCAGTTTCGAGAAAAAAAATGCCTGGGTTGAAAATGGCCAATTGACGATCACAGCCAGAATAGATTCGATGGAAGGTAAAGCTTATACATCTGCCCGGCTAAGAACAGTCGGGAAAGGTGACTGGCTTTACGGACGCTTCGAGATAAAGGCTAAAAATCCTACCGGGAGAGGGACCTGGCCTGCCATTTGGATGCTTCCATCCAAAAGCGAATATGGCAGGTGGCCTACAAGTGGTGAAATCGACATTATGGAAAATGTAGGTTTCGACCCCGATAGCATTGTTGGCACTGCCCATACAAAAAAATACAATCACACCATTGGGACCCAAAAGGGTGCCAGAATCTATTGTCCCAATAATTACACCGCATTTCATGTATATACCCTTGAATGGGAACCAAAAGAATACAGGCTTTATTTAGATGATATTCTTTACTTTACCTTTAAAAACGAAAACACCGGATTTGATGTTTGGCCTTTCGACAAGCCGTTCCATTTAATACTCAATCTTGCAATTGGAGGTAATTGGGGAGGTACCAAAGGCATTGATAATTCTATCTTCCCCCAGAAATTTGAGATTGATTATGTAAGGGTTTACCAATATTAATCAATCCAAGTACAAAAATTTGTAAATTTGTCCAATCAGGAAAGCTTACATTTATAGTTAGGCTTTTACGCAGAAATAAGAATTCCTGAAAGGGATTATTTTAACAACAAATAGTAGCTAATGCACTTATTTACAGATAGTTATCAATTCGAACTGGAGTTTTCGGTTCGGGACTATGAATGTGATTTACAGGGAATTGTGAACAATGCAGTTTACCTGAACTACTTTGAGCACACAAGGCATACCTTCCTCTTGAGCAAAAATATCGACTTTGCAAAGTTGCATACAGAAGGGATCGACCTGATCATTGCGAGGATAGAAGTTGATTACAAGCTGTCGTTGAAAAGCGGCGACCGTTTTATTGTTCGGGTAAACATGTTTCCTGAAGGTCCACTACGAATGATTTTTGAACAGTACATTTTCAACCTGCCAGATCAAAAACTTGTGGCACAGACCAGGGTGACCGGTGTGGGGATAAAAAATGGCAGACCCATGAAACTGGATGCAATCCATGGGTTTTCGGGGTTGCTGTAATTTTGGGTAATGGCCAATTTCCTATTTTTTACTGAATTGAATTTCAGACTTTATTTGTATTTTTAAAAAGTTGGGAATCATTCTAATAAATCATTTAACATTATCATTATGAATAAGATGCACATATCCAGGTTTATTTTGTTTGGATTGTTTTTCACAATGTTGGCCTGCAATCCGGCACAAAGTATTACTAAACCAAAAACTGTCGGCCTGAACAGCGATTCGCTGAAGCTTGCCGAAAAAGTGATGCAGAAGTATATCGATGAAGGGAAACTGGCCGGCATCTCAACAATGGTCATCAAAAATGGCAAAATGGTCGAAAGGGCAAATTTTGGATATGCCGATCTCGAAACCAAAAAACCTGTTGAGGACAATACCATTTTCAGGATTTTCTCGATGACAAAACCGATTACAGCAGTTGCCCTGATGACACTTTATGAAGAAGGGAAATTCCAACTCGACGATAAAGTTTCAAAATTCATTCCCGGTTTTGCGGATACAAAGGTTTATAAATCAGTGGATAAATCCTTTACTCTCGAAAAACCGGTCAATGAAATAACGATCAGGAATCTTTTGACCCACACCTCCGGGATATCCTATGGATGGGATGCCAAATCGTATGTTGATTCGTTGTACCGTGTGACCAAAGTTGGAGGTTGGGACGGAACCACCGGTGAAAAGGTGAAGATTCTCACAGGATTGCCATTGAATTTCCAGCCTGGAACTGAATGGAAATATGGCCTTTCAATTGATGTTATAGGATATCTTGTCGAAGTCCTGTCGGGAAAGCCCCTTGACGTTTATATGAAAACCCGCATTTTTGATCCGCTCAAGATGGAGGATACCGGATTCTATGTTCCAGAAAAGAAGCTTGGCCGGTTGTCTCAAATGAACCGTTTTGATAAGGAAGGAGTCCTGAAATCTTCGGATGGTGGTTTCAATAAACCGGTTACGTTGTTTTCTGGCGGAGGAGGTCTTGTTTCAACAATGAAAGATTATGCACGCTTTTGCAGGATGATGATCAATGGAGGGACCCTGGATGGGAAAAAGATTTTAAAGCCCGAAACCGTTAAGATGATCATGACCAATCAGTTGCCTAAAACCGCAAAATACAAGGATGGATATGGTTACGGCCTGGCAGGGGAGGTCAACCTTACGACAGGGGAATACAGTTGGTCGGGTGCAGCATCGACCACTTTCTGCATCGATCCAGCCAATGACCTGATTATCATCACTTACACACAGTTGATGCCCAATAACTTCGAATATGCCGGCAAATTTAAAAAAATGGTCAAAGGAGCCCTGATAAAATAGTTTTTTTTTAAATACGGGATCATGCAACCGCAGAAAAGTATTTTTCTTTTACCCCTTCTTATTGGAAGTACAGCATTTGCCCAAAAGCCAAATATCCTATGGATCACCATTGAGGATACCTCGCCCCAATTTGTCGGCTGTTATGGGAACAAGGATGCACGGACTCCGGTTATCGACCGTCTGGCCAAAGAGGGTGTGCGGTTTACCAATGCTTTTTCAACGGGAACCGTCAGTTCACCAAGTCGCACTTGTATCATTAGTGGAGTAAAAACTTATAAAACAGGTACGGGTAACCATCGCAGCAATTATCCTGTGCCGTCATTCATCAAAGGATTCCCTTATTACCTGCAAAAGGAGGGTTATTTCACAACCAACAACAGCAAAACCGATTACAATGTGGCCGATGAAGCCTCATTCATCAAGGAGGCCTGGAACGAAAGTTCGAATAAGGCGTGTTGGGAGAACCGAAAACCGGGGCAACCCTTCTTTGCAGTTTATAATTTTATGGATTCGCACCAGTCGCGCACCATGACCGAATCGTACGACTGGTACATGAAGAATGTCCTGGATAAAATTCCTGTAAAGGACCGGATCGGGGACAATGATTTTGAGATGCCCCCATTCTACAACAACAGTCCTGAAATGCGCAAACAGTTTGCCCGGGTTTATAATTCGATCAAACTGACTGACAATAAGATAGGTGAATTGTTGTCCCGGCTGGAAAAAGACCATCTCAAAGACAGCACCATCGTATTCTTTTATGCCGATCATGGTGAAGGTGTTCCAAGGGGCAAAACCAATGGGATCAATTTTGGTTATCGCGTCCCCTTTGTGATCTGGTTTCCCGAAATGTACAAGCATCTGTCGCCCTGGGGAACAGGTGGCGCGGTAACCGAAGAATTGATCGATTTTGAGGATCTGGCGCCAACACTGATCAACCTTGCAGGTGGTGAAGTTCCCGATTATTTGACCGGACGAAAATTAATAGGCAAAAATCGTTCAAAACCTGCTGACCACCTGATCTTATCCTCCGATCGCTCCGACAATGGCATTGACCTGGTCCGCAGTGTAACCAATGGCAAGTACATGTATTCGCGCAATTTTATGCCATTTATGCCACAGGTACGCTATATCCGTTACATGGAAATTGGCGAAATCAAGCAACAAATGCGCAAAGACCTGTCTGACAATAAATTAAATCCACTTCAGAAAAGCCTTTTCGAAGACCGTCCTGCAGAATATCTTTACGACATTGAAAACGACATCTGGGAAACCAAGAACCTTGCGAATGATCCCGTTTACAAACCTGTACTTGAAAAAATGCGAAGCCAACTGAAAGCAGAGATCCTACAATCACGTGATATTCTGTTGCTTCCCGAATATGAAATCGGATTAATTCCTTCAACAACTACGCCATACGAGTTTCGGATGTCTGATACAAATTATCCGGTTGGCGAAATTTACGAGGCTGCTTCACTGTCTGGTTTCAGGGGAAAAGATTTTGCCGCAAAACAGGTCAAACTGCTGGATCATCCAAATAAAATAGTTCGTTATTGGGCAATTGTTGGTTTAAGGTCTCAAAACTCATCAGATTTGAAACCCTTTCAAAATATAATTTTTAAAGCCATGGATGATTCCTACCTACCTGTGGCCATCACCGCATCTGCCATAGCATACCAAGAGTTCAGCAACCCATTGGCATCCGAAAACCTGAAAAAACAATCGGCAAGTACAAATAACGACCTTGCTTTGATGGCTATCAACTACTTGCTTTATGTAGAGAACAAACAGCCATTTATCGAAACTATTAAGACAGTTCACGAAAGTAAAGGTCAGATTTACAATGTGAAAGCTGCCTGTATGGACTTTCTGGGAAGTTTGGGGCTGGTCCCCAACAATACCGATTTCAAGGAATAAAAAAACGGGACCCAAGGATCCCGTTTCAATTATCTATATATCAGAGTTTACATGTTATGCTTTCTCAAGCTGTAATGTTTTGGTTGGCGCATCGCAAACTGTGGAAGGTCCCCAATATTGGATCGGTCCGGGATATACATAAGATGTATGTATCGCCCAATTTTCACGTTCTGCAGCAAATGCTTTGAATGGGGCACCATCGAGACGGACAAGTGCTTTTTGGATAACAGGTTTCATATGTCCATGACGCCGTTCCATGTTCATCATCATGGTGATCGGGACTCCTCCTGGAATCCATTCTGCAGCTGGGGCTGTTGTATTGCGAATTGACGACATATATCCTGTTTTTCCGCTTCCGATCAACAAGGAAGCCACAAAACCCAATGAATAACAATAATCAGCATCAAAATTCGAAGGTGCTGCACAACGTCCTTCATACCCGAAGAAATGGTTTTGTGCAGAAAATTTGACTTTAATCCCCGATGGTACTAGTTCAGCCAAGCGGTTTTCTACCATCTCTATCAACAGACGCTCAGTTTCAATGCGTGAAACCTGAACGTTACCATGGGGGTCGCGGTCCAAAGTAAGCTGACGCGCAATTCCTTCAGGTAGCGATGCATAAACTTTCGATGATGCCTCTGAGAGTTTTCTGATGATGAAATATCTTTTTTCAGTTGAGGATTGAAAGGACTGGAACTCGATGGCGGTTTCGTGACCTTCTGCCAATAAAGTATTCAATTCAGAAATCAACACCTTCATTTCAGGGATAAATTCGACCAGACCTTCTGGGATCAGGGCCACACCAAAAGTCTCTCCATTCTGCGAACGTTTGACAATGATGTCAACAAGCTCATTTACAATCTGCTGCAATGTTTGTTTCTTTTCTTCGACCTCTTCAGAAATCAAACAAAAGTTTGGTTTTGTTTGAAGCGCACATTCAAGACCAATATGTGAGGCCGAACGTCCCATCAACTTAATAAAATGCCAGTATTTCTTGGCCGAATTGGCGTCGCGCATGATATTGCCAATCAATTCAGAATAGACTTTACAGGCAGTATCAAACCCGAAAGAAGCTTCGATCATCTCATTCTTCAGGTCACCGTCAATGGTTTTGGGACAACCAATTACCTGGACCCCTTTGTTATTTTGGGCATAATATTCAGCCAGAACACAGGCATTTGTATTTGAATCGTCACCACCGATAATTACTAGTGCTTTAATCCCCAACTGATTGCAGATTTCAGCACCTTTATCGTACTGCTTGGAATCTTCCAGTTTGGTACGACCGGAACCAATAATGTCAAATCCACCGGTATTGCGGTAATCTTCAATAAATTCAGAAGTAAGCTCAATGTATTTGTGATCGACAAGACCGCTTGGGCCACCCAAAAAACCATATAATTTATTGGCTGGGTTCAGTTTGGTCAAACCGTCGAATAACCCGGCAATCACGTTGTGCCCACCAGGAGCCTGGCCACCTGAAAGGATCACACCTACATTAAAAGTTGGGCCGGTTTCGTTCGCTCCACCTTCAACAAAAGTAACGAGTGGCATCCCATAAGTATTCGGGAAAAGTTCCTTGATCTCCTGTTGATCGGCAACTGAATCTGTCGCTTTGCCTTCTTCAAGTTGTACTGCTCCTACCAGCGCTTTTGGCATCTTGGGGGCATACTTGGAACGTTCAATCTGTAATGCACTTTTATTCATTGCTATACCTTTATTATTCAATAATATAAGACTATCTGTTTTTCAAAAGCGGGGTAAAAATAGTCATTAAAAACTGACCAATAAAACAGCCTCTTTTATTTAAAACAAATTTAAAGAAAAGTTAATATCTGCGGACGGCAATTGGCAATTGGCATGGGGCATGGAGCATTGGGCATGGGGAGGCTGGGTACTGGCGGCTGGCAAACTGCAAGATTGAAAGATGACCATATTTCAACTTATTACTTTTGGTTTACTTGCTTTTCAGGTTTTAGCTTTGCGGCGTAGGGATCACTCTCGCTCCCAATAGCTTTAGTGATTGCGCCACCTGTTGTGTTGTCTAATCTTTCTACCAATATTCCGCTCCTAACGGAGCTTTGACCCTGCAAAAAGTTGGTTTAGGATTCCACAACTGATATCCATTTAAAATTTTAATTGTCTGTTCGTTACTAAATTATTGTATGGTTTTGGTCTCTGGATTCATTCTCTGGTTTAGTGGCTGATGACTGACTATTCGGGTTTCTGCTTTGCGGCGCAGGATCATTCTCACTCCCAATATCCATTGTGATTGCGCCTCCTGTTGGGTTGTCTAATCTTTCTACCAATATTCCGCTCCTAACGGAGCTTTGACCCTGCTAAAAGTTGGTTTAGGATTCCACAACTGATATCCATTTTAAATTTTAATTGTCTGTTCGTTACTAAATTATTGTATGGTTTCGATCAACTGTTTCAGGTTTCATTCTTTGTTTTGGCGGTTGAGGATTGGCATTCGGGTTTTAGCTTTGCGGCGCATTGAACGTCAGATCTTTTATTTACTTTCTGATTGCGCCTCTGTCAATTTTTGAATCTGTTATTCTACAATAGTTTAACACCTACGGTGTATTGTTATGAACCACGTTTATTTTTCACTTCCCCCTTCTCCCGTCTCCATTTTCACACTGCATTGGTTTATGCTCTTCGTTCTCCAGACTCCCTTTACCTTGCCCCAAGCTGATTGCTCATTACAACTGGAGGAGGTCGGCTGAAAAAAGGTGCAGCGCACCGATGATATTTGTAGCCTATTTCATAACATGTTAAAAGGTGCAGAGCACCGGAATATTTGGAATTAACCTTGAATCCACTCCGAAAAGATAAAAAAATTGCCACTAAGTCGCTAAGACCCTAAGGTTTCACAAAGAATTTAATATCCGCACGAAATCCTTCGTGAAGCCTTAGAGCCTTTGAGTCTTGGTGGCAGAAGAAAGCTTTTCGTAGTGGACTTTTTCCGGTCTCTCCTTTCTCCAGTCTCCATTCTCCTTTCCATACCCCAAGCTCCATGCCCCAAGCTCCATGCCCCAAGCTCTATGCCCCATGCTCTATGCCCCATGCCCGAGGATCTGGCAGAGCGTTCAAAGCAAAAAGCCCGGTCTTCTATAAGAAAACCGGACTTTTTATTTGGGTGATTGTCAAAGGAATTTATCTTTTCAACAAAATTTCTTCTTCATATTTCTGTATTTCAGCGATATAATCAACACCAACCGGTACATTGCTGTCGAGGCAATATTTATCGTAAACGGCACCAAACAACATTGTTTTCATGCTTTCGAGGTAAGCCAACCTCTCGAAGTTCTTCCCTGCCTCTTCATATTTTTTGATGAGTTCGGTTGGTTCGAGCAGAGCAAACAGGAAAGCCTGCTGAGCTGCCCTTGTTCCGACAACATAGGCACCAATCCGGTTCAGACTCCCATCAAAGAAATCAAGTCCCACATTGACACGGTCGAGGGCATTGCAACGGATCACCTCCTGTGCGATCAGGATAATCTCATCGTTAAAAGTCACCACATGGTCGCTGTCCCACCTTATCCCACGAGTTACATGTAACAACAATTCGTCAATATAAAGCAGACAGGAAGAAATTTTGTCGGCAACTTGTTCCGTTGGATGGAAATGGCCATTGTCCAGGCATAGCAATGTATTGTTTTTCAGGGCATATCCGAGATAGAATTCATGTGAACCGACCACCATGGCCTCTGATCCGATCCCAAACAATTTGCACTCTATGGCATCTTTGATGTATTCTTTTGAATAGGGGACTGCAAAAATCTCGTCCAGCGATTTTTTCAAAATGGCACGGTGTCCAAGACGGTCAACCGGCATATCTTTTGAACCATCGGGAATCCAGATGTTATGGACACATGGTGTCCCAAGTTGTTTTCCCATTTCTGCGGCAATGATGCGGCACCGCTTTACATGCTCAACCCAGAATTGACGGATCGCCTCATTCTTACTCGACAAGGTAAAACCATCGTCCGATTTCGGGTGCGAAAAACAGGAGGCATTAAAGTCAAGGCCAATCCCCTGATTTTTGGCCCAGTCAATCCATCCCTGAAAATGTTTGATTTCAATCTGGTCTCGGTCAACCAATTCCCCTCCAAAATCACCATAAATGGCATGAAGGTTAAGTCTCTGTTTACCAGGTAATAATGACATGGCTTTCTCCAAATCGGTTTTCATTTCGGCAATCGACCTTGATTTACCGGGGTAGTTGCCGGTACACTGGATACCACCACCGCCCAATGTTGAGTCGGGTTTTTCGAAACCGCCCACATCGTCTGTCTGCCAGCAATGAAGGCTGATTTTCACATCTTTCATCCGTGCAATGGCCTTGTCGGTATCGATCCCCAAGGTTGCATATTGTTCTTTTGCAAGCTCATAAGCCCGCTGTACAAATTCGTTTTTCATGGTTGTTATTATTAAGATATTCTGATTCCGTTTATTATAAGCTGCTGGCGGCTTGCAACTGGCGGCTGGCTTGAACGTGCAAAAAAGGATGATTTTGTATTCCAAAACCTGCTGGAAAATCCAATTCTTTCTCCTCTTCCAGTCTCTCCCTCACCCAATCTCACCCTCGCCAATCCCATTGTCTCTCCCTTAATTCTTTCATTCTTAATTCATTCATTCTTAATTCATTCATTCTCAGCTCTCCCTGCTCCTCGCTCCAAGCTTTAAGCGAGGTAAAACACTTCCTCAAGTGGCACACAAACCGGTGAATTATCGGGGTGCGTTTCCATAAGGTCGGCCATGTAAGCCCACCACTTCCTGACAACAGGATTATTTCCGATATCCTGCGACGACTTTTCGCCACCTTGCTTCTGGACAGCAAAAAGCGTGTTTGTCGATTCATCCAGAAATATCGAATAGTCGCTTACGCCTGTCGAACGGATCAGCTCAGCAAGTTCCGGCCAGATTTCATCGTGACGTTTCTTATACTCATCCTTGCAACCTGGTTTTAACATCATTTTAAAAGCATATCTTGTCATAGCAAAATTGAAATAGATGGAAATAATTAGAAGTAAATGGAAATATTTGAAATAGATGGAAATATTAGAAATAGATGGAAATATTAGAAATAAATGGAAATATTAGAAATATATTGAAATAATAATGTATTGAATTTCAGATATTTATATTGAATTTCCAATTCCTACAATAAATACAGACAAAAGGATAACAGCTATACCGACCGTGATGGTCATTTTCGTTTTTGAGGAAGTCCCTTTCCATTCCTTGTTGTAAATGCCCCACATGTTGGCAGTCAGGATAATGGTTGACATATGCAAAATCCATGAACTTGCACCGTTTCCAAGTTTGCTTTCGCCCATTCCGTAAAAGAAAAATTGCATGAACCAAATTGTGCCGGCAAGTGCAGCAAAGAAATAGTTGTTCAAAAGAGGTGTTTTTTTGTTCGTAAAATCACCGGTAGTATGGTTCTTCAAACTTAGGATCGTTGTCCAGATCAGGTTGGTTGTCAAACCGCCCCACAACAAGACGATATAGGTGACGTTGTTTCCAAACAGGAACTTGCCGGTTTCATTGGGATTGAGAACCGCCCAGGCTTTATCGGCAACTTCGGCCATCGGTTTGCCCGCCTCGATACCATAATTGAAAAACGCACTCAGTATCCCTGAAATCACGGCAATAACCAATCCTTTGACGAGGCTGAACTCCTTAACGCTCATCTGGCTTTGTTCAGCAGAAATCTCCTTTTCCTTCAACATTCCGGCTCTTCCCGAAATGGCGATACCTGTCAGACAAACGGCTACACCAAGCAGTACCAACTGACCTCCGGGATTCGCCAACATATGGATAAAAGAAATCTTACCCGCCGTAGGCACGATGCTATAATAAATGGGAGGTACCAATGCGCCAAAAGCGGAACAAAATCCAAGCACAACTGAGTTTCCCAACGACATTCCAAGGTAACGAACACCCAATCCGTAAGTTAACCCACCTATTCCCCAAAGTAATCCCATCACATAGGTGACTGCAAGGACATTGAAAGAAGCTGCCTTGATAATTTCAGCAAACCCCGGAATTGTAAGATAGGCTGCAACAGGCGGAACGATAAGCCATGAAAAAAGTCCGCCAATAATCCAGTAACTTTCCCACGCCCATTTTTTTACCTTACTAAAAGGCATGTAAAAACTACCGGAAGCAAACCCACCAATCGAATGAAAGAAAATCCCTAATAAAACTTGCATAATGGTATAATTAATTTGGTTTAAAGATACCTTGTATTTCAATGCTGACAATATACAAAATGAATGATCTTTTGCACAAAATGAAGGCTATTTTTAGGGCCTGAACTATATTCCAAAAAGTAGTCCTGACATTTTAAAAAGATTTATCTTTGCAAGTGAAATCAGAAAATTGCAAAAATTTAAAATCAAATATAGTGCTATGAAAGCAATGGTCTTGACAGGAATCCGGCAGATGGAGATGCAGGAGTTACCAACCCCAATAATCACAAACGAAAACGAGGTGCTGATCAAAATGAAGGTTGTTGGTGTCTGTGGTTCCGATGTGCATTATTACAGTCTGGGAAAAATTGGGAGCCAGATTGTACAATACCCTTATCCTGTGGGACATGAAGGGGCAGGCGAAGTTGTTGAAGTTGGCTCCGCAGTTACAAAAGTTAAACCTGGCGATAGGATTGCCATCGAACCGGCCATGCCTTGCTGGGAATGTGACCAATGTAAGGCAGGCCGGCCACATACATGCAGGAAACTCCGGTTTTTGGGTTGCCCGGGACAGGCTGATGGTATTTTAAGCGAATACATCGTTATTCCCGAAGAGAGCTGCTTTCCGATCAGTGATTCAATGAGTTATACGGACGCTGCTATCAGTGAGCCACTTGCAATCGGCGTTTATGCCGTAAACCAGTCTATTCCAATGAAAGGTGCATCGATCGGGATTTTAGGTTTTGGACCGATCGGCATGAGTGTGTTACTACCAGCCATTTACAAAGGTGCGGAGAAAATATTTGTGACCGACCTGATCGACGAAAGGCTTTCGATTGCAAAAGATTGTGGCGCAACATGGACTGTCAATCCATTAAAGGAGGATGCTGTGGAAGTGTTAAAAAGCAAGGAACCACTGCTGCTTGATGTTGTTTTCGATTGTTGCGGAAAACAGGAGGCGATGGACCAAGCAATACAAATGCTCAAACCAGGTGGAAAATTGATGAGCATCGGCATTCCCGAATTTGACCGCTGGAGTTTTAATGTCGATCAATTGCGGCACAAAGAAATTTGTATCCAAAGTGTGCGCAGGCAAAACCATTGTGTTGAAGAGACACTCGATTTGATGGCAAGCAAAAAAATAAACGTTGAAAAGATGCCGACCCATCGTTTCAGCTTTGAAAGGACAAAAGAGGCATTTGACCTTGTAACTGCCTATAAGGATGGCGTAATGAAGGCAATGATAGATTTTGATTAGTCAGAACTTTTTAGTATATTGAAATCAGGGTTGCATCACAAAACAGCTTTGGACCTTCGGATCGCCAGGCTGAAATTGCCGGGGGAATCGACACAATATCGTTTGACCGGAAAAAACACCTGATCCCAGGGTTTAAATCCTCCTCTTCTCCCGAAATGGTCATCGGTTTTCGCAAGGGCAATTTACATTTTGAAGGAACGGTCGGTTACTATTCCCAGGACATCGGGCTGATTCACAAAGTCTTTAACATGGAATATCCATTTTTAGTCCTGGAAATGGTTTCATTGCGGTTTTCAGGTTTGTTGCAATTGAGCGACCATCAAAAAAGGGGTCCATATGGATTGTATCTGGGATTTTTTGTAAGGCCTGTTTTTCCGGTCACCTGGAAAATGAATGAAAATACCAAAACTGAATTTGCAATTGGTTTCCGTTGTAACCCCCAGGCCAATTGGGGACTCGATTACAAATATCTTTTGCGCATTGGTAAAAAGGGAGGCTACCTTACAACAGGGGCGACAGTTACAATGCCTGGTATCATCGGTTCGATAGGCAAATTAGAACCCCTGACAGGCTCTCAATATTCAGTAATTCGCAATAAAATTCAGATGTTTACAATAAATGCTTACATTGGAATCGGTTTCAATTTGGGTAAAAGAAATTAATTTAGTAACTTAGCAAAACTTTCAGTGTGTAAACATGGCAGAATTTATCAGTAACGATCAACTGCGACTCGCTTTTGATTTTGTGCAATATACCGGCAAACACATTTTTCTGACCGGAAAAGCGGGAACCGGCAAAACTACTTTCCTACATCAGCTCAAATCCATTTCGCCCAAACGGATGGTCGTCGTTGCCCCAACCGGAGTGGCTGCTATCAATGCCGGTGGAGTTACGATCCACTCATTTTTCCAGATGCCTTTTGGCCCTTTTCTGCCATCCGACAATTCAGGTTCGTCAACGAACATCCAGCGTTTTAACCGTGAGAAGATCGCCATCCTGAAAAGCCTTGATTTGTTGGTGATTGACGAAATCAGCATGGTCCGTGCCGATCTTCTTGACGGTATTGATGATGTGCTCAGGCGATTTAAGGACCGAAACCAGCCATTTGGCGGTGTCCAGTTGTTGATGATTGGCGACCTGCAGCAATTGGCACCCGTGATCAAAGACGATGAATGGGCTTTGTTGCGGCCGCATTACGAAACTGGTTTCTTTTTTAGCAGCAAGGCTTTGAAGAAAACCGATTATGTGAGCATCGAACTGACCCATATTTTCCGTCAGCAGGATCAGACTTTTATAAAGCTTCTGAACAAGGTGCGCAACAACAACATTGATCAGCATGTGCTTGCTGAATTGAACCAACGTTATAAACCCGATTTTACAAGTACATCGGGCGATGGTTACATCACACTGACCACCCACAATTACCAGGCACATGAAATAAACGATGCACAGTTGACACGATTGTCCACGAAAGTTCGGAAATATACTGCTGAAGTAACCGGCGAATTCCCAGAATATTCATATCCTACTGATTTTGAGTTGATTCTAAAAAAAGATGCACAGGTGATGTTCGTGAAAAACGATTTGTCGCGTGACAAACTCTATTACAATGGGAAAATCGGAAAAATCGTTAAGATTGATGAGGATGTTATTTGGGTAAAATGTGCGGGTGATTCGGAGGATATTGGCGTAGGAAAAGTTGAGTGGCAGAATGCAAAGTATTCGATAGATGAAGAAACCAAGGAGATAAAAGAGACTGTAATCGGGACTTTTAATCAGATTCCCTTAAAGCTTGCCTGGGCGATAACCATCCATAAAAGTCAGGGGCTTACGTTTGAAAAAGCGATCATAGATGCCAAAGCAGCCTTTGCCCACGGACAGGTTTATGTAGCGCTAAGCAGGTGCAAAACTTTGGAAGGACTGGTTTTAAGTACGCCAATCGGTTCCTCGGCCATTAAAAACGATGCTCAGGTCACGACATTTAACCGTGAAGTGGAACAAAATCAACCAGGTGAAAAATTGCTCGAAGATGCTAAGTTCTCGTATCAGCTGTCTATTCTGCACGAACTATTTGATTTTCAACCTATCACAAGAAGGGTCTATTATTGTGTGAAACTAATGTCAGAACATCACGAAAGCCTTCAACCCTCGCTACAAGGGATTTTTGAAACAATGGGTGCTGCTATCCGTCGCGATTTGACCGATATATCGGATAAGTTCAAAGTTCAGCTTCATCAAATGACGTCAAATCATCAAAACGTGGAAGTGAATGGCCCCTTGCAGGAACGGATCAGGAAAGCATGTGTTTATTTTCTGGAAAAATTGGTTATTGATGTATATGATAACCTGAAAGTTACGGTTATTGAAACCGACAATAAGACGGTCAGGAAGTCGCTCATTGATGCTCTTGATAAATTGGGTGAGGACGTTTCTATCAAAAAAGCTTGTTTAATGTGTTGCACGGAAGGGTTTTCAGTCAAACGTTACATGGAAGTGCGGGCGAAGGCTGCGATTGAGCCATCGGAGTTGAAAATGAAAAATAAACCTGAAACGATATTCCCCGACCAGAAAATTGCCCATCCCGAACTTTACAAATTGCTCAAAGACTGGCGGTACCGCAAAGCGGATGAACTCAATGTTGAGATTTACATGGTCCTGCCCCAGAAAACCATGATCGAATTGGTCAATCTCGTTCCCGTTACAACTGCCGGCCTAAAAAAGGTAAAGGGTTTTGGGCCTAAAAAGATCAGTCAGTTTGGGAAGGAGATACTGAACATGATTGTCGAATATCGGATCAAGTCAAAGATAGAGTTACCTGAAAAGCAGGAAGAAGATGAGGCTGAAACATATAAAAGGGTGAGTAAACCTGAATCCCAATCCATTTCCATGGAGATGTTCAAATCGGGTAAAACGATTGCAGAAGTGGCAAAGGTCAGGGGTTTAGCGAACTCCACTATCGAAAGCCACCTGGCTTATTATGTTGAAACCGGTGACCTGGGGATTGAGCAGCTGGTCGATGCAGGAAAGACTGCCCTGATTTCGGAATGGTTTATCCGGAACAAGACCTTAAGTACCAGTGCAGCAAAAACAGAACTTGGCGATAATGTGACTTATGCCGAATTGAGATTTGTTTTGAAGCACCTGATGTTCAATAACCTGTTGACGATAGATTAGGTATAACTGCGGCTGGCGATTGGCTACTGGCCGCTGGTAAACTGCTCGAAGTTCGAAGGATGAACGTATTTCAATCTATTTCCTTCTATTTCAATTTATTTCCTTTTGGGCAGCTGGCTTCTGGCGGCTGGCAAGCTGCACGAGGTTGTAGGATGAACGTATTTCAATTTATTTCCTCTATTTCTAATTGGATTATTGGCTACTTTCGACAAACAAAAAATAAAATGGTTGGCACTGAGTATTTTTAGGTCGATTTACCTTAAGAATTTGTCATTGGTAACCAAACGTTTGTATATTAAGTGGTTAGTAGGATTGGCGTGTTTGGTGAAGCAATCCCATCCTGAGAAGCACTATCCCAAAAACTATGTTCCGGAAGGTACATCAAACATGAGATTGCTTCCCGAATCCCTAATCATTGCATTCTCGGGACACGTCGTAAACTCTCGGGACATGTTGGGGATTTGGTGCTGTGCGCCTGGACGGCCCTTTACCGTTCAGCCCCGGCGATCAATAACTTTGCGCGGAATTTGAGTGTAATGGCTTAATTATCAGACCTCATACTATCATTCAAAAGAAAATCCGCCTTGAGGGGCGTCGTAAAAGTTTATTCCTATGAATTATAAGAGAGTCTTAACGGATTTCTATAACGATATTTCAATAAAAACCCGGTTAACCGTACCGTTTTGATCAACACTTTTTACCCTTATCTTTAAATTTGGCTTTGTTTTGGAATGAAAAACTTTGGAATGGATCATTTTTACATATCCTAAAACATGGGTACCTTTAAAAACCTTGACTGCATTGTCGTCTTTGGGGTTGTCTTTTTCAAGCTTCCAGGTTAAAATATCCCCTGATTTTAAAGTGCCAGGTTCAATTTTAAATTCTGAACTAATATCCCAGAAATCGAGGTATTTTTGAATATCTGAACGCTCCGTTTTTATCAACCGCTGTCCAAATATTTCGAGCATATTTTCCGAATATACTTTTTCAGTATCGGGAAAATCTACATAGGGAGTAAAACCTTCTTTTTGTGCTTCTTCAACACCTGCTTTGATATAGGAAAAGCGGACGCCCGAGGTGGCGTTTTTTTTAATTAAACCAACTATCTTACGGCGGCTACCTTTTCCTTTACGCCATGCCAGATATATCGTTCCAATATTCATATTTGTAATCCCTAAGTTCTTAACTACCTGCACTTTCCTCGCTACTTCCTACACTTACCTGCCCATTCATCAACATCGGCAACAACCAGTCGCGAAGTTCCATGAGCTGTTCGTTCTCTTCCTCATTATTTGCCATTTTTTTGAATTGTGGATTAATGAAGTCTTCAAAAACGGATTGCAATTCAATTGGTGGAATGACCATTTTTAATTCACCTAAGTGGACTCTACTTAATTCGGTTTGTCCGGTAGATCCTTCTGCCAATCCCTCTATTTCACTTTGCCTTATCAACATCGAATATCCCAGGAAAAGCTTTCTTACATTTTCACTTCTTACAATCGTAATATGAGAATCAACAACAGTTATACGTTCTTTTAGACGTTTGACAATTGCAACGCGACCAAGTGTACCGAAACCTGTTGAATTAACTAGTACATCTCCATATTCAATCAGCTTTGAACTTGCATCTTTTAATTCATTATCGTGCCTTCGGCTAGGTTCAAAGTTGATTGATTGATCTCTAATGCACTTTTGATTTAGTACGCATATTCCACCTTCTTCTCTATACCTTGGAGAAATACCACGCATGATTGTTGTAGCCACTTCAGCTAATTCTTTAACTTCCCACCCCTCCGGAATCTCCCTTTTCAACTCCTCATTCCAAACCATTTTACCACCGCTTGATTTGTAAGGCTTTCCAATGCCCACCCCGTCCTGCGGCCACCCCTCTGAAGGAGGGGAATAGGGGAAGTCAAACTGCACAAACCAATAATCGTAAAGCGTTTTGGCCATCGCTTCCAACTCGGCATTGATGCGGTTGTTGAGCTCGATCTTGGAATCTAAGGCGGAGAGAACAGCGGCGATTTTTTGCTGAGTTGAAAGATCTAAATCAGGAATTACATAATCTAATATTTGATTTTTATCTCCACGTGGCATTTTGGTTCCTTTTGAACCACGCATAACATGATCAAAGAAGTCGTCTTGGAAAATAGAATAATAGATATACTTTGGAAAAAATCCTTTGTTCACGTCAAAAACCAATACATCAGCAGAACAGCCTCCTTCCCTATCTGCGAACCATATTTTTTTCAGATAAGGTCGAATGTTTGCAACTAAAATGTTATCAGGTTCATATGCAGGCATAGCACTTCCTTGGGGGGGTAAATTTGTTGCCAGTTTTATGCCAGCTTTGTTCTGTAATATATTGTCTGTCGAAATAAAGTTCTCAAGGGAAACAGATTTTGAACTTACCCTCCTTTTCGAAAACCTCACAGCAGCTCTTAATTTTATCATTTTCGTCATTCATTATTCCTCCAAATTCCTTGATGAATTTCTTGCTTTATGATTATTATATATCTAATATACTATTATATACAATTGCGTCCGCACTGCGGACACGATTCAAATATCAACACAATTTGTCACATACCAACCTCTTTAATAACTTTTTTTCATCCATTAACTAATGACAGATTCCACCCTTCGATACCAATGACTGGTTCCACCCTTCGATACCAATGACTGGTTCTACCCTTCGATACCTATGACAAATTCCTCCCTGCGGTCGGAATGACAGGTTCCTCCCTGCGATACCAATGACAGGTTCCTCCCTGCGGTACCACTGACAAGTTCCTCCCTTCGATACCAATGACAGGTTCCACCCTTCGATACCAATGACAGGTTCCTCCCTTCGGTACCAATGACAGGTTCCTCCCTGCGGTCGGAATGACACCTTGCAGCGTAGAAAGGGGATGAGGGGAGGCCGGCGGAGCCGGCCTCCCCTCATCCCCCATAGAGAACGCGCCTGTCATTCCGACCGCAGGGAGGAATCTCAATTTTAATACCTTCTGATATTTTGATCTGAAGGGAGGAACCTCAATTTTAATAGTATTTATTCTTATCACTTTAAACATTAATTTTTTGGGTCTTTTTACAGATTCCTCCCTTCGGTCGGAATGACACCTTGCAGCATAGAAAGGGGATGAGGGGAGGCCGGCGGAGCCGGCCTCCCCTCATCCCCCATAGAGAACGCGCCTGTCATTCCGACCGAAGGGAGGAATCTCAATTTTAATACCTTCTGATATTTTGATCCGCAGGGAGGAATCTCAATTTTAATACCTTCTGATATTTTGATCCGCAGGGAGGAACCTCAATTTTAATACCTTCTGTCCTTTTGATCTGAAAGAAAAACCTCATCGCTAATGCCCTGGTAGATTTCATTTTACAATTCACTTTCATTTTTAGAATCGACTATTTGCCTGACCTCTTTGAGTAATATTGACACCTGTTCAGAAAAAGGTAGTTCATTCCGGATAAAGCCGTATTCTGTGACACACACTTTCCATTCAGGATTTTTTTTGTTGATTAAATCTTCCTTTTTTTGACGATTCCATTTTTTTAATTCTTTTTCCCTCCGGATTGCCAGATCAAAATATTGAAATTCTTCATAATAGATGCAATTTTCAAGATTGTATTTATCCGTAAAGGAGTCTTTTATCAAGTGATTTTTGTGTTCATAAATCCTTCTGCACAAATTATTTGTAACACCAATGTATAAAGTTGATTTGTTTTTATTCGTCATAATATATACATATCCAGCCTTGGTCATATTCTTCCCTATTCATTAATTTTATTGGTATAGGCGCATAGGCCGCCCATGTTAACTAACAGATTGTAAACGAATAGGGTTATTAAAAACCATCTTTTTTATGAGTGAATCGAATATCATGTCCATATTTGACCGCCGATTGTACCTGA
>Ga0209083_1001699_pt1 | contig 23790 bp, 27 predicted proteins | sample AM7aDNAmetaG_FD_184132 | JGI IMG/M metagenome (GOLD analysis project Ga0209083, IMG submission 184132) | Freshwater microbial communities from Finland to study Microbial Dark Matter (Phase II) - AM7a DNA metaG (SPAdes) (version 3) | ecosystem: Environmental > Aquatic > Freshwater > Lake ...
GAATTTCGCGAAATTGATCCGCCCCGCCATTTTCGTCAAAACGTCAAGGAACAGCAGGCCCGACAAAAAACTCGCGAGAACCCCCGGCCAAAGCTGAATCGAAAAATCCCCTCCCTTGAAAACCAGAAAATATAAAGTAGAAGCAGTCACGGCCGGTACCGACATCAGATAGGAAAGCCTTAAGATCTCTTTGGGATCGGATTTCGCGAGCGATAAACCAAAGATCGTGGAACCCGATCGCGAAAATCCCGGGATCACCGCCAAGCCTTGCAATACGCCGGCGATCGCCGCCAGTTTTTCTTCACGGATATCAAGAAGGATCTTCTTTTTCTGGAAGTAAGCGGTAAAAAGCAACCCGAACCCCGTTAAAGCCAAAAGGCCGGTACCCACCGCCGCCTGTTCGATCAGCTTATAAAATACAAAACCGAGCGGCAAGGAAACCACGGTAGTGATCATTAAAAAAATGATCAGTTTCCGGTCCTTGAAAGTGAATACCCCGGCCCAGTCCTTCCGGTAATAAACCAAAGCGGAAGCTAAAGTGCCGATATGCAAAAAAAGCGCCAGATCGACCGGATTAAAACCCGTCTTCAAAAATTTAGCAGCCAAAGCCACCACCCCTTCGCTGGAAACAGGAATCCACTCAAAGATACCCTGAAGAACGCCAAGCAATGCGTAGATTAAAGCGTTAACCATAAAACAAATTTAAAATGTAAATATCAAAAATAAAAATGACGCCGCAAAAGGTAAAATCATCAATTCTATTCAAATTTTAAACTTTGCGTTGTCGTTTTATATCCTGAGCTTTAAATTTTTAATTAGACAACAATCACCCTTTATTCTAATATAATAACAACTAAATTAAAACCAACATGCCTCACGAAAAAATTTACGTTGTCGGTCACAAATCTCCGGATACCGACTCGGTATGTTCGGCGATTGTTTACGCCGATTATTTGAAAAAAGCCAAAAGGGTTAATGCCGTTCCCGTTGTGGCTGGAGAAATCAATCCCGAAACGAAATTCATTCTGGATTTTTTCAAGGTAAAAACGCCCGCCCAGCTCGATTCCGGCGCGGGATTATCGCTGGTTCTGGTTGACCATAACGAAAAAAGTCAAAGCATCGACGGCGTCAGCGACTCAAGGATCATCGAGGTACTCGATCACCACAAAGTATCTTTTGAATTGGGCCACCCTATTGTTTTTCGCTCCGAACCCCTCGGATCAACCGCTACGCTGGTGGCTAAAATTTTGCGGGCCGATAAAAAGTTCAAAATAACGCCCCAGACCGCCGGCCTCTTGGTTTCCGCGATCCTTTCGGACACGGTCGTCTTCAAATCGGCTACGACAACCAAGGAAGATAAAGAACTCTCTTTATTGCTTGGCAAAAGAGCAAAGATCAAAGATCTCAAAAAATTCGGCATCGAGATCAAAGAAAAAAAAGCCAGTTTAAAAGGCTTAAGCGCCGACCAGATTATTAAATCGGACTTCAAAGAATTCGAAGCCGGAGGCAAAAAATTCGCTATCGGCCAAATCGAAGTGGTCAAACTCGACGAAGCCAAAAGCAGAAAAGAAGAGCTTTGGAAGAGAATGGAAGAAATAAGGAATGAAAACGAGTTTGAATTCATCGCCCTGATGGAAACCGACATCATCAAAGAAGGATCGGAGCTTCTGGTGTCAGGCAACCCAGCGCCGGTAGAAATTGCCTTTGGCGTGAAGCTGGCGAACAATTTGGTTTATCTCAAAGGGATGATGTCGCGCAAAAAAGACCTCCTCCCGCCTTTAATGAATGCTTTCGGGAACTGACTTAAAAATTTTACGGCCAATTAAAAAAGAAAACCCCGCTCACGCGGGGTTTTCTTTGACAAAATCCTACACCTGCTGTTCGGCTTGTTCCTTTTCGATACGCATCATCCGCTTGCCGGGAATCCCCAAGGCAATAAAAAAACCGCCCAAAATCAGGCTTAAGATCATGGCGATATCATACTGCCCCTGTCCCAAAAAAGCGCTTTTGTGAACAAAGATACCAAGACCGAACCCGATCAGGACCCCGCCAAAGATCGTAAAAATAAATTTTAATATCCCGTTCATATTGATTTCTTGGCTAAATTATAACACTGATTGGATTTTTTAAAAAATCCCGAACCAGACAAAGCTTCTTAACCCAAGTCCGCTAGTTTCAAAAAATTATTAAAAGATCAAAGAGATTCTCCTTGACCATTTGCGCTACCACAGACAGATCGATGAACACAGCTCAGCAGCCTACTGCGCGTGCGAACAGGAGTAATAAGCGGTTTTTTCTGTTTTTTTAGGAGCAAAAAAAACGACTCTTGCTTTATGCGGAAACGGATATTAATAATGGAAATTGCTATTTTCTCGCGAACTCGCATATCCCTTTGTAGTCGCACCACTCGCAATGCCAGCCCGGGGTAGCGTAAAAATTGCTTTTTTCGATCTTTTCGATCTGCCCGGCAATCTTTTCCTTTTGTTTTTCGATATCACCCTCACTGCCTATAAATGTAGTGGTCGTCGCGTTTTCAAGGTAAAAATAAGTAAGTTTTTCCGGCTTTAATCCAAAAACCTCCCGCGCCGCGATCTGGTAGATCAAAAGCTGCTGCTTTTCTTCGGGCCGCAACTTGTCTTTGACCGTACCGGTTTTGTAGTCGATGATCTCAACTCCCTTGCCCGCCTCATCGATGCGGTCGATTTTTCCGTTGATCGTGTAGCCATTGATCTTTAGATTGAACCCAACCTCTAAAGCCGGCGCGTTGTTCAAAGTAAGAACCTTGGGCAAACGGCGCGAATAATCCTGCCAGAAAAGCTTTAAAGACTTTAAGCCAAGTTTATGATAATTGTCCTTTTCCGCCTGGTCGTCGAACCATTCGTTGATCCATTCCTTTTCGTACACTTTCTTTATTTTGCCCAGCGTCACTTTTCCCCCTGCCAACAAGGATTCGTAGAGAGTGTTATGCATTGTTTTTCCAAAGCTGAAAACCGCTTTTCCGCGCGGCCTGATCTTCCAGATATGCGCGTATTGGTACTGTCGCGGACATTTTTCGAAAGCCGCCAGCTGAGTAAAGGAAAAATGATCGGGCAAAGGAAGCCTGGTCTGGGGTTTTTTATAGCTACTGATCCTGATGTTTTTCACCGGCTCCTCTTGTTCGCCGTTTTTATAGCCAAGCTCCGCCAAAAACAACGATAATTTTTTTTGATTGACGCCGCCATAATCTTTAGCCGACGTGAAATACAGCCCGCTTTTCGCCCGCGTCATTCCCACGTAAAACAAACGCCGTTCCTCCTGTAGATGAACATCGCCTTCGGGTACGATATCCTTGATCAAGGCTTTGGGCAATTCTATTTGCTCTTTCCGCTCGATGGTCGGAAATTTCCGATCCACCAAATTCACCATAAAAACGTGTTTGAACTCCAGCCCCTTGGACGCGTGTACCGTCATGATCTTCACCGTATCGGACAAACCTGGATCGAACTCCAACTTCCCTTCCTCGCCCGATTCAAGCTCCAATTCAAGCTCTTCCATGAAATGCCGGAGATTGGGATCAAGATTGGCGTCCTCAAAAGCTTTGATCTTGTTGAAAAGCTGGCTGATATAATCGAAATCCTCTTTTTTAGCCCGCTTTTCCAGGAATTTCAAATAACCGGAATCGAATAAAAACGATACCATGATCTCGGAAACGTTTTTTTCCGCAGTCATAGCCGAGTGTTTTTCGATCATCGAAAGTAAATTTCCAATCGTCATTTTAGCCGGTTCGCTCAAACCGGGAATCTCATTAAATTCCTTGAGCGACTCAAAAAGGGATTGTGATTTTTTGGCGTTATAATGGGTCGCCTTGGCAACGTCTTCCATTGGAATGTTCAAAAAAGGCATGTTCAATACCCGCCAGACCGCCGACCCCTCATGATAGTCATTGAGCAATTTGAAATAGGAAATGATATCCAAAACCACCGGTTTCGAATACAGGCCTTTTAACGCCAGAAACTGGTACGCGATACCGGCTCGCTCGCAAGCGCGCGAGTACGAATTGGCGCTCTCATTGGCCCGTACCAAGATAGCGAAATCCCCGAAAGTAGTGTCTTTTTCCTCTTTTAATATATTGATAATGGAACTCACCGTCCCCTGGACCTCTTGATCCAAGGTCTTATAGTGAAGATGCTTGATAATGCCGGTACAGCCGGAAACGGCTACCAGTTTTTTATCGATCTTGTTCAAATATTCCAGACGGTTGGGATTATTGGCCTGGATGAACCGGTGCGAAAGGTCAAGGATGTTCTGACAGGACCGGTAATTTTTTATAAGGACCGCCTCCATCGCGTCCGGAAAATCCTTTTTGAACTGGATGATATTGCCGAAAGAAGCCCCCCGCCACCGATAGATCGCCTGGTCGTCATCGGCGCAAACGGTCAAATTGTTTTTCGGCTGGGCCAAAAGTTTTACCAGTTCATACTGAATCCAATTGGTGTCCTGGAATTCATCGACTAAAACATATTTGAATTGGTCGCGGTATTTTTTTAGAATGGCCGGGCGGCGGCGGAAAAGACTTAAACAGTAATTAAGAAGATCGCCGAAATCCAAAAGGTCGTTTTCCAAAAGCAGTTCCTGATAGATTTTATAAGTGCGGGCAATCTCGCGGATCTTCTCTTTTTCCTCGATCTTACCGCGGCTGTATTTCAAATAATCCTCCGGAAAAACCTCCTGGTCCTTGCAGTGAGAAAAGTGCGCCAGCATCGCATGGATAAATTTGGTCGGATTGCCCAGCGGCTTGTAATATTTCAATTTGAAGCGGTCGATGTTGCGGCGCACCAGAAGCCAGGCCGCCGTCTGGTCAACCAGTTTGAAATTGGTGGAAAGGCCGATATCCAAACCGTGGTTTTGCAAAATCCTTTCGCAAAAAGCGTGAAAAGTCGATACCCAAAGATCGGCATAACCGATCGATAACAACTGACTGATCCGGTCATCCATTTCGCCCGAGGCTTTATCGGTGAACGTCAAAGCAAGAATTTCGTTCGGCTTTATCCCTTTTTCCTCGATCAAGCGGGCCAGGCGGTTCGTGATCACGGTCGTTTTTCCCGTACCGGCTCCGGCCACGATCAAAAGCGGACCGTCTTCATGGCTTACGGCTTTCTTTTGTTCGCTGTTCAGTTTTGAGAGATCGATCGGCATGTTTTTTGCGACTGAAAAAAGCGGCTAACTTTTTCATCATACCGCCAAAAAAACAAATCTCCAACATTAAAAACAAGGAAAAGAATAGCTAAGCCACGTTTTTACAATAGGGAAAAACTAGATTATTCATAAACCAAATTACCGCCAAGATGAATATGGCGCATGCCAATCGATCTATCGAATAACATCGATTAGTTGAAACCGCGTCGCTAATCCTAAAAACGGAACAATTTCCCGGCCAAATAACCGGCCAAGGGAACTTCTCTGTCCATATCCCTCGCGGCGTAAGAAATCCCAATCACCCGCAAAACGGTCGTTAGCGACCAAAATAAAATTGTTGACCATATCAGAATAGAATGCCAGACAGAACCGTATTCCACAAAAAAAGCGGTTGTCAAAACCGCAGCGGTAAAAATAAATTCCGCCAAAAGAATGGCCAGCCCTTGTTTGGCGTGAAACCGCGTCAGCTTGTTTTCCGAAAATAACGGGATCAGGCAAAAAAATCCCAGGTAACTGATCAAGGCGGTCAATTTTACCCGTTTAGCTCCCGGACCCACTATCTTTTTCTCTTGTTTCTTTCCAAACTTAAAAACAAACATTGATTTATTTTCCCCTTTTTTAAAACTTGAGCCGATCGGCCAGATCACCGATCACCGGCAATTTCTCCTTTTTATTGTTAACGACATTGATAATACCGAGCACCGAAAGAACGAGCCACGCCAAACTCAAAATATTGGCCGCCAAAAGCCCGAAAAACGGAACTACCAATAAAACCCAAGTAGCGGCCTCGCCGATAAAAAGCACCAATCCCTGTTTGGCATGAAACCGTGCGAACCCGTCCTTTTCCTGAGCCAGATACGGAACAAGGCTTAAGACGCCGATATAACTGATCAACGCCATGGCATTGATCTTTTTCTCCTGCGGTTTTTCTTCTGCGGCGGCAACAGCCGCTTCGGTTTTTTGAGTATCTTCCATAATATTTAGGAAACGGATCCAGCGGTATTTTCCGCGCTTAACGGAAATAACCCGCCTAAAACGACCCGTTCGCTCTTTAATTTATACATTATAGCACTGCCAGGCGTATTAAAACAAAAACCCCCGCGAAATGCGGGGGAGTTTGCCAATAAGATCAACCTTATTCGTCTCTGCCAAAACCTCTTTCTCCACGGTCAAAATTCCTTCTCGGACGTTCTTCCATGGGCCTTGCTTCGCTCACGGTGACTTTGCGTCCGTCGAAATCGTTTCCGTTGAACATTTCGATGGCTTTCTGGGCATCATCTTCGGTCGCGAACTCGACAAAACCAAAACCTTTCGAGCGGCCGGACATTTTATCGGTGATAACAATCGCCGATTCAACGGTCCCTGCCTTGGAAAATCCTTCTTTCAAAACATCTTGAGTGGTGCTGTAAGATAAACCACCAACGTATAATTTCTTGTTCATTTGTTTGTTTGTTTACTTAGTAGGGCGACCACTCACTTAGCTCACTTAAGTTCTAACGAATTTAAGAACCAGTTGAGAACACCTACTTCCTCTAGGGATAATAATTGGATTACAAGCTTATCTTAAAAAATTTTTAATCGAATTGCAATACTCCGCCGGGTTATGAAAAAAGAGAGCGTCCGCTCCCTTGCTAACGTTTATTGGACCCTGCAAGTCTCGCGACCTCTTCCAGCGCCGGATTGGCGAACCGGCAACCGCCTCCGTCGGGACAATCAAGCCCATTTTCAGCCCGTCCTTCTTTGGCTTCTTTGGCTTCTTTTTCCATCCGTTTGCCCTCCTTTGTTTATTATCAAGCAACTCAATAGCAGCATGTTATCACATAACGCTCACAATGTCAAGGCCAACCAAAAGCGGTCACTCTTCATTGAAACAATATCGGACGATTTGAAAACCCGAACGCAAACCGATCACGTCTTTTTTGATTTCTTCCAATCCCCGCTCGTCGCGCATCGCTTCTTTGATCAGCCTGGCGATCTCTTTCATTTCCCCCTCTTTCATACCGAACCTCGTCATTTCCTGGACGCCGATCCGGATACCGCGCGGCATTTTTGGGCTTTGGTTTAACCCCGGGATGATGTTTTTATTCAAAATAATGTTTACCTCCTCCAATTTTGCCGCCGCTTCATGGCCCGCGCCCGGCCTTTCAAAGTCCACGACAACCTGGTGCGTTTGGGTAAAACCTTTCTTTTCCCCCAACACTTTGAATCCGTTGTCGAAAAGTTCCCGCGCCAACGCCTGGCTGTTTTTCACAATTTGGCCCGCGTAATCCAAGCCATACGCCTGCATTTCTTTTAAAGCGCAATAAAGCGCCGGTATCCGGTGCAGATGGTGGTTCGACGAGAAGCCCGGAAAAACCCGGAGCTGGATCGTTTTAGCGGTAAACTCGTCAATATTTCCCAAAATCAATCCGCCCTGCGGACCGGGAAACGTTTTGTGGGTGGAGGTGGTAATAATATCGGCGCCTTCTTTCAAGGGGTCTTGAAAAACCCCGGCGGCGATCAGGCCGAACACATGCGCCGCGTCATAAATAATTTTCGCGCCCACCTTATCGCACACAACCTTCAATTCCTTCACCGGCTGGGGGAAAAGGATCACCGAACCTCCGATCACGATGAATCTAGGTTTAACGGCTAGGATTTTTTCCGCGCTTTTTTCCAAATCCATGGAAAGATCGTTGTCATAACACAAAGTATCAACCTCCAATCCAAGGAAACCGGCGGCACCCGCTTTTTCGTGGGATACGTGCGACCCATTCTCGATGCCCAACGACAAGATCTTGTCTTGGCGCTCCGAAATACCGGAAAAAGCGGCATAATTGGCAATGGTTCCCGAAATCGGCCGGATGTCGGCGAAATTGGCGCCAAAATGATTTTTGAATTCCTCCTGAACCAAGCTTTCGATTTCGTCAACATATTTCAATCCCCGGTAGAAACGGTGGAACGGTGTGCCTTCGGCATAACGGTGCATCAAGTCGGATACGTACATTTTTTCGCACGCCGGCGACATCACGTTCTCCGACGCGATCAGATTGACGCAACTATTTCTCCATTCGTTATGTTTTTTTACCAGTTCGTTTATTTTTTGCATAAAATTCCCCGTGTGGTGATTTTCATTAACCCGCTACTCCGCCCCACTCGGTCCATTGCCAATAAATAACTTCCCTTATTTTTTGGGCGGCCTCCGGGTCAAAACCGCCAACCTTTCCATTTTTTAAAAATTCTTTCTGGGTGGGAATATAAGTTTTACTGCCCTCCGCGCGAAAAGGACAAACAGGATAATAAGTAAGCGGTTTTCCGACTCGCACGCCGGTAACGCCGCTTTCGGGACAAACGCCGCGCATAAATCCGCGGCATCCGATCATCCCCTTCAAAATAGGCAACTCTTTTTCCAGGGCAAAATAAAGTTGCGCGGCCAAACATCTCATTTCCACCGAAGCGCGCACGCATAGTCTCAAAGATAAAAAGTTTAAAAGCGATCTTAAGTTAATCGTAAAATGGTAAATACCCACCGCCTGGCAAAACGGCAACGCGTACCGAGCCAACTCGCGCGGAATTCCCCGGTTAAGCATGCTTTCGTAAGAAATAATGCTTTCTTCGATGGCTTCAAAAAGCCGCTCCTTTTCTTTTTCAAATTCGGGCCGGCCCGATAACAAATGCCACGGAATAATCACCTCATGAAGTTCGTCTTCCTGCTTAAACTCCAAAAGAAGATCTTTTTGGCCGGATTGCCCCTGCAACATTCCCTTGCTGGCCGCGATATAACGGGTCGAAAAACCGCTATGGCTGGCCATACGATGCTCAAGCAACTCGGGAGCGTTGCCCTTGCTCATCTTAAGATCGAATTTGATGATCACGTGCTCCAACGCCGAGCTGTAATCGTTTTCCAAGATCATCGTAAAAATTTGCTCGCCGGGAATCGATTCGGGAACGCCGCTCATGCGCGCCGAATAAGCCACCTCTTGCCACGCGTCTTGCCCGCCAACCACCTTAAAATTCCAAATATTCGGGCTTATTTCTTTGATTTTCATGATTCCGCTTCTTGGTGGCGTAAAAAAATACGCTCGCGTTATCCTCGATTATACGTGAACGGAGAAAAAATATCCATCAACGGTTTTCCACACTTCCAAAACGCTTTTTTGGTAACAAAAAACCAGCCGCGATGCGACTGGACTCAATATTCTTCCTCCCACTCCGCGTAGACAGGCTTCTTCCTTACACGCGGCGGATACCGCCGCGATAGACCACTTCCGTTTCAAAACCCAGCAGAAATCTCCTTTTTCTTATCCGGCTCGGCCTTCTCTTTTTAATCTCCTCTATGACGGAGCTTGTCGCATAAGCCTTGCCAAATCTTTTCATAAGAATTCTGCCCCGAACGAAAACGGGAATTTTGGCGAAACCGATAAAGAAGAGCGTTTTGTCCGGAGGCGGCAAGAATTCTATTTTCATTCCTTAACCTCTAACCGATCAAGCTGCGGTTGCTGGGATTTCCCAGGTAATCACGTATGCCAATGGCAGCCGAGAGCTACCGTTTAGCGTCCTGGCCAAAAATACGCCATTGCGGCTCTTGGCAACGAGATCGATTCTTCCGCCCTCTTTAAACCGGACTAACTCGGTTTCCTCTTTCGGGAAATCAATTATCGTCTGGCTGGGCAGATCCGAAATTACGATCCCCGCCATCCTCAACTCCTCTGTAGCTTGATAATGCTGGGACCCCATGAAGAAAACTGCCGTCAGCGCTACGCCTAAAATGAAACCGATCACTGCTGCCGCGTAGACCTTATTTTCCATAATCTTTCCTCTTGCCAATGTCTTTTCTGTTCCTGCATCCTTTTTGTTTTCTGTCACTTTAATCACTCCCGAAATTTGCCGGCTTTTGTTTATATTTAATCATAAAAATATAACTCTGTCAATACAAGCCGTTTGGAAAGCACCGGAACGCGGTCTGCAATAAAGTAAATACAATATTTACGGATAATCTTTTGCGAAAAGTGACTGCTTGGCCCACTCTCTTCTCCGGCCTGCTAATAGTATTTATTTCGATTTATTGCTCTTATTTTATATTTAAAGCCAAAGCCGGTTTCCCGCCGGTTTTCAAATCTGGACAAAAAAACGCCGGAAATACCCCGGCCGGTAACGAAAAAACAGGCATTAATCTGCCTGTCTGGTTGTCCTTTTTAAGGACCTATTTTTTACCCCTGCTTCTTGGAATCTTTTCTTTTGCCTGGTTCTTAACGATTTTGACCACTGGATTCGATGCATCGCTTACTGCCGATGCGGCAGCCTTTGAGGCAAACTGCGCGACCAGGCCGCCGGAGCTGCGGGCGATATCGTTGAGTAGCAACGTCATCGCCTGGTCCTCCGTGAATCCGACCTGGAAATAGGCGTCGTATCGCTCCTTCCTTTCCTCCGCTTTAAGCTTCCGGTTGATCTTGCGTTCAGCTTTGACTTCTGGGCTTTCCCCCGAATTGTTGGAAAGCTTGAGAGCCGCAAGGATCAGCGGATCCAGGTCTTTACCAACCAGTTCCGTCAAAATTGGCAGGAGCTCGAGAAGCGGTTTGACCTTTTCGGATATGCTGCCGTAGGCCGGTTCAATCATAGCCTGGAGCATCTCCGCTGGCATCCCGTCGATGTTCCCGAGGAGATCCAGGATCCCGGTGAGCTGTTTCTGGAAAGGACTTTCTTCCTCCTTCTCCTCCCCCTCTTCTGCTTCCGGTCGCTCTTTACCCAGATCGAAGAGCTTATCGAATGGGTCTTCTTTTTTCTCTGACTCAGTCGTTATCCTTATACCGCCAAACGTTGTTTTCTTTTCCTTCTCTTTCTCTGACATTTTTGACACTCCTTTTTCGTCCGCCATACCGGGCGGAAACAAATAATAACATAACAGTATACTATTATTTTGTCAAGCACTAAGACGCAAACCCGTGAAGATCCGGCCTCCCGGGAATCCGGCCGACCAAAGACCGAAAATAAAAAACGGATTTTTTGATCCGCTTGATTATTGAACATTCCTGTCGTCAATATGCTGGACTTTGCCCAAAAGCGATTTCCATCCATCATACCTGTGCCATCTTGATCTCGCCTCCCAGGGCAACGCCCCGATGTCTTGCGCCTTAGCGAGAATTTTTAAAAGCTCCCCATAGGGCATATTCTCGGTTTTGGCGATGAATTTATCCGGATGCAAGGGATCGATTATGTTAAACGATCCGAAAATTTCTTCACCGATTATCTGCAATACCACGCTAAGGGTACAAACATTGGCCAAGGTATCATCGCTGTAAATTTCCCGGTACTTTCCCTGGAAAACGATTTTTTCCGAAGGAACTCCGGGGTTACCCTCCGCGTTTTTAGACGGATATATCAGCCTCACGCGAAGCTCCCGGAAGTTCGTTTCTTTCAATCCCATTTCTCTGACAAGACGGTAAAGTTCCTTGATCTTCTCTTCGGAAAAATACCGGTTTTCCCTCAGCTCCAGCAATAATTTCATTTTAGCCTCCTATTGTTTAGGTGCTTTCTTTCTCCTGACCCAGAAACTCACAACTCCCTCTTGTTCCGGGATACGCTTCAGACCTTCGCCGTACGCACGCGCCGTCTTGTATTCTATTCCGGGTATGGCGCTTAATATCACATGCATACTTTCCACGGCGTACGCTTCCAAGGCGATATCGTTCCGGCTGCGCACATCATTCATTAAATAATGAAATCCGTCGGCGTCAAGCGCTTGGTGTTCCGGATCATCCAAGTTTACGCTTTCGCGCCCGGCATTAGGCAGGGCCAAAACTTTCTCGATTCCTTCTTTAAGACTCACTTTAACACACTCCTCGATTCCAAATTATTAAATCATAATAATAGTATTGCGTCAAGCTTACGGCCATTATTTTTTCTTGACTTGGTTTATGTTTGGTCTATTATCGTTACCAACAAAAGCACCTTGTCATTTAAAGCCAAAGGAAGTGAAGATGATGAATAAAAAAAAGATCCTGGAAAGGATACTGGAGCCGTTCAACGGCTACCCGGTCATAAAAACAGCGGGACAACTATCTTGGCGGGACCTTACGACCTTGCTTCTCCCTATTATGGAAAAAAAGGTCGCCAAACTTACCCCGCTGGACGTAATAAAAAATTACGAGAATAACCGTTTGTGCCAGCCGGCCAATACCGGACAGAGAGACTTGTTGGAAATCGACTCTTTGATTTATAAGATATTGCCGGACCGGTTCGAAGATATCGAATTATCGCCGGTGAGCGCTATCGGTTCAAACTGCGCCCTGACAAAGATCAGCCCCAAAGTGGTTCTGGAAACCATCCGAAGCGTCGAAGTGAACGCCGACCCGACCACCGCGCTGGCGTTGGAATGCGCCCGCAAAAGAAGGCAGCAAAACGACATCGAAGAAATACATTTGGCTACGAGCCACCGCTCCTTGCGGCTGCAATTGTTCACCGATAAATCCGGTTTCAAACCTCACTTCAGATCATTTTGCCTGGCCAGTTCGGGTAAGAATTACGGACGCGAAAATTTTGCCGCCGTATCGCTGGCCGCCCATTTGGAGATCTGGATCCGATTTTTGCAGAATTCGAGAAGACTGGGCTACGCGCCAAAAGAAATCACGGTGGCTGTCTCCAATATCAACATCATAGAACAACTGGCGGCGCAAGGCTCGGTTGAAAAAAAAGAATTGATGCGGCGGACGCAAGATCCGGACTTCCATCCGTTTGAGCAGTACGGCATCGACCTGCCCGAAATCACCGAAAAATTGCCGATGCCAACAAGCTCAAAATCAAAAATCGGACACGAACTTAAACGGCTCAAGCTGCTGGAAGAAAAAGAAATCGAAACCATGCGCCTCGCGTATCCGGACATCCGGTTCCAATACAACCTCGCCCGTTGCGCCGGCATCGGATACTATCGCGGCCTCTGTTTTAAAATAACCGCGAAAAACTCCGGCGGCGCAACCTATCCCCTCGTAGACGGAGGAGCCAGCGACTGGATGAAGAAATTGCTCTGTAACCAAAAAGAAAGATTGTTTGTAAGCGGTTTAGGCACCCAGCTTTATGCCAGCCTATTTTAACCTCGGAAAAAATCCGGGGTTTTTTTAATGGAAACGGCTAGTGCTCGAAACTAAATCTGCCGGCTTCCGAATCCAGAACGGCCGGCGCCCCGTAAGGCAAGGTAATAATAGGATCAACGTGACCGATATTGACGTTCGCGAGAATCGGATAATCCTTGTTTTGCGCGTATCCGATGATGATCTCCCGGAGCTTTTTTGATTCCTCTTCCGAATACCGGTAGGGCCGCCCGACGACCAAACCGGCGATATCGTCAAAAACCCCGGCGTTGGCCAAGTCGGCCAAACAAGAATCCGCTTCGCTGACCGCCAACCCCAAATCATAAGACGCGCCTTCCGGAATATCGATGAAAAAAACCGAGCCCCTCGGGTCGTTCCAATATTTAGTCCCCAACAAATGATTGATTGAAGGAACACAACCGCCCGCGATTCTCCCTTCCGCGCGGCCCTCCCGCCACCAAGCCCAGCCCCCGTTTTTTTCGATCTTTCGCGGACGGATTAAGTCTTCTCTTTTAAACCAATCCAAAGACGTATCTTCGCAAAAAAATTCCGACGGCTTAACCTCGATCTTTTTTTCGGCCGGTCCCGCGAACAACACCCGTTTAAAATTTTCCCACGTGTAATCGAACACTTTCGGGTTCTCGCCGAATTGGGTCATCGCGCACGGTCCATAATAAGTCTGCAAGCCGGTTTGGGCAAAGATCGCGCTGTGCAACACCGTGATATCGGAATAGCCAATGAATATTTTAGGATTGTTTTTGATCGTAATCCAATCGATAAACGGCAAGATTTGGTTGGAATGGTTCCCGCCGATCGTAGTCATCACGCATTTGACTTTAGGATCGGCAAAAACTTCATTCAAATCCTTGGCCCTCTCTTTGGCCGTAGCCGAAACATAGCCGGCATTCTGCAAAGCGTTTTTGGCGATCTTTACTTTAAAGCCCTGATCTTTGAAAAAAGATACCGCCGAATCGATACGATGCATGGCAAAAGGAGCCAAACCCGCCGATGGACTCACCAGCGCAATCGTATCGCCAATTTTTAATTTATCGGGAATTATCGGACTTATCATTGTTTTTTAGCCACCGAGAATATGTTCATTCCGCGGTTGGCAATTGTTTTTTTACAATTGAATTCCATTTCTGTTTGAAATACCTGGTTATAAAAAGCGGGATCTTCCAGCGCTGCCGAAATACGGCTCTTCGCGGAATTGGCCGCGTCAAAATCCTCGTTGCCAGGCTGGACGAACACCGGCACGCCGTAAGTGCGAACCGGCGTAAAACCGGCATCCGCCAGCAGCGCCTCCATCGATTCCTGCGAAAATATATTGAGCTTGGGTACGGAATCGCCCCATTTAACCATGGATCCGGCGGCAATTTGCCGCAGCTCCCGGGGCCCGGCCGCATAGTTGTTGATCTTTGAAGCCAGGGCGTTGCAATATCCATGCCCCATTATCAATATTGTACCGCCTTTCTTTAAGATCCGGAAAAGCTCGGCCGCCGCTCTCTCTTTTTTTTCTATAAAACTGATTGGACTGTAAATACTGATAATGTGGTCAACCGATGAATCCGGCACCGATTTGATATCGGCCAGATCGCCTTGAATTAAATTTACGCGCGGCTCAATCCCGGCTTTAGCGATATTGTTTTTTGCCACAGCCAGCATGTCTTCGGATAGATCGTATAAAATAAAATCGGCTTCATAAACCTTGGCCAGATCGCAAATCCATCGGCCCGTTCCGCCGCCGGCATCAAAAATAACGCTATCGCGGGAATCATCCGCCGGAATATTTTGCTTGATGATTTCCAAGATCAACGCGTCCGACAATTTCCAAAAGGCCTGCGTGTTGGCATTATCGACGTTTTTTGAATAAGGTTCGAAAAAATCTTTGAATTCTTTTTTGTCCATGTTGGTCTGTCGTTTGATTTAAGGCTTGGTTTCAATGTTTTTTAAACGCGGATATGGGATCACATCGCCGATCTTTTCCTTGGCCAGCGCCCACGCCAGGAACCTTTCGATACCCAAACCAAATCCAGACGTGGAAAGATAACCCGGCATTCTCCGCAGATCGATATACCATTCATAAGGCTCCGACGATACACCCTGTCTTTTCAAAGACCCGTACATCTGGGCCGGATCGTCCTGCCGCTGGCCGCTTCCCGCGATTTCTCCTCCGAAGGCTTCCGCCAAAAGCGGCGGAAAAAGCAAGTCGGCATTGATCGTCTTCTCCGGATCGGCCGGATCCGGCTTTTGGTAAAACGGAACGCGATCGCGGTCGAAATTTTTCAGCCAGACCGGCCCGTCCGTTCCAAGTATCTTCATCAGCTCGATCTCGCCGCGGCTGTTGATATCCCGGCCCTGGTCCGTATAATTGACGCATTCCGATCGTTTATTGTCCGCCAAAGTTTTTACCGCGTCATCGAAAGATATTGTCGGAAACAATCCGGCTTGGACGACTTTCTTGAGCTCCGACCGGGTCTTGCCTGGATCCCCGCTGATCCGTTCAATAACGGCGTCCATCGCGAGAACGGTTTCGCAAAGATATTTCACGTAGCCTTCGATCACGGGAACCAAATCGTCCAGTGTTCCCCTCATTTCCAGCTCGCAATGGAAAAATTGGTTTAAATGCCGGGCATCGGGATCTTCACCGCGCATTGACGGAAGATAGCAATAAACCTTCGTAAAATGGTTCAACAGCAAAGGCTCGAACCCGAACTGTGAAGAATCGACCAGATAAGTATCCAGTTCGCCGAATTTTATCTTGATCGCGGCCGAATCGGAACCAGAACCGCTCGGCGAAGAAATACTCGGGGTCAGCATGAAAAGATCCGCGTTTTTGGCCCCGACGATCGATGAGAAATAATGGTCGCTGGCAAGCTTGATATAATGCCTTAAAGTAAGCAAAGCGAAGAAATAGTCTTTTGTCGCCACATCCTTATAATGACGGCCGGGATCGTAGAAAGGCAGACCAAAGCCGGTTTTATCCATTTTTGCCATTACCGCGTCATCAGCCGAAATATTTGCTCCGAAATTATCGTAATCCATATCGCAAAAAAGTAATTTCCCCTAAGTTTAATCCATTGAGACAGAAAATCAAGCATCTCACCGTTGATATTGTTTAAACGGTTGTACAAAAAAGCACCTTCTTGGGTGCCGCTATTTTATCGATTTTTCGGGCAGGTATTGAATGATTCCTCCGACCTTTTCCATATTTATGCCGCGGAGCAACCGAAGAGTCCGTTTTTCCTGAAAACGCGGGTCGGGCGAACCGTCGGCAAAAGCGAACAACAGTTCGGGCGATACGGTTCTCACCTCCAGCCCGGCAATAATCCGCGGCTTCAGTTCGAACGCGTGGCTCGAGAATCGCAAAACCTCACCCATCGTAACTTGCCGATACGAACCGTCTGGCTTCTTCGAAACAATATGGATGTCCAGAAAATCGTTCTCCGCCGGCAACAAACCCCGGAATTCGTCCAAAAAATACAGGTCGATGTCGTCGTGAAAAAACCGGACGCCGGTAATGGCCTCAACTGCCCATCCGCCGGCCAGCCAACAAACATTTTTTTCGAAAAACCCGGCCAGCGATTTGATGACTTCCAATTGCAAACGTCTTCTTTTCTCCCGCCTTTCCGTTTTCAACCCTCTTTTTAATAAAACTGGGAATAATGATAATACGGCCAGTGGGAATGTAAAGCCTGAATTATCCTTGACATTTTTAAATTTTGTTCTATAATTACTGTATACGGAGGAATCAAATGAAAGATATTCCCGAAAGAAAAGGCACGATCTCGGTTGTAAACCGGGAACCAACGATCGAAAAGCTCGGCCGCCTCATGATCAGGGACGAACCGTTCAAAATGGCAGGCTGCATATCCGAACTTCTGGGCAGCCCGGCTTACGCAACGGAAATTCCCCGCTTCATCGCCCTGGCTGCGATCGCCGAACAGATGCAGAACAAAAAATCCGGCTTGACGATCTTGGGAGCGCTTGGCTACCATTTCGAAGAATCGGTAAAGCTAGCCTTGATCGATACGGAATTTCCTATCGACCTGGCGCATGTCGTCCTATGCCAGCGGATGAGCCATCTGATGTATAAAAAGGCCGAAGGGCTGATTACGTACGTCAACGAAAACGAGGCTGAATTCCTGATAAAGAACATCCGGTTGCGCGCAAAAAATTGCGAATTCTTCGCCTTCCAGAATTTGGCGGCAGCCATCATCAAGGTCGCGTCAAACCTGGGAGAAGGCATTTGCGAAAACACGTTGCGCGACCTGATCCTGGCGGGAAATTTCTGCCAGTGCCCTGTTTGCGACAACATCGCCATCGGCACCAAGCGCATACTGGACGGCTGGGAAGAAACCGATGAAAAACCAAACGGCTCATAAAAGCCGTTTTATTCTTGGTTATTATTTTCCTGCTTTCTTAAAAGTTTTTCGCGGCCGCTGTTCCGGCCAGATAACCGGTGCTCCAGCATTGCTGCAAATTATAACCCCCGGTAACACCATGAACATTAATGATCTCGCCGGCAAAGAACAGATTATCAACCAGCTTTGACCTCATGGTTTTCGCATCAATCTCTTTTGGATCGATCCCGCCGCCGGTTATGATCGCCAGATCAAAACCCAATAAACCCGTAGCCGTTACCGGCGTTTGGAATAATAAAGAAACAATCTTCTGCCGTTCCTCCCGGGTTAAACTGTTGGCGTGTTTTTCTTGATCAACTCCGGCCAGCGATAAGATGGCCGAGGTTAAAATTTTGGGCATTAATTCCGTAAAGCAGTTTTTTAATTCCTTGTTTTTCCCATTCTTCAGATCGGCTATGATATCCTGCTCGATCTCTGCCGGGCTTTTTTGAGGGAAGAAACTGATCAAAAGTTTTACCGGCCCCCCTTTGAGCGCATTCCCGATCCGGCCGCTTAAATCAAGAACCAGCGGACCACTCAAACCAAAATGGGTAAACAGACATTCCCCGATCGCCATCGGACTCTTCTTGCCATTCTCGACTATCCTGATCCCCGCCCTCTTTAGGCTCACGCCCGACAAATTTTTAACCCAAAATTCTTTGATCTTTACCGGCACCAGCATTGGCTTGGGCTTGATAACCTTATGACCAAGGTCCCGCGCCCAGCGATAGCCATCCCCGGTTGAACCGGTCAATTCATAAGATCTTCCGCCGGAAGCAATAACAAAATTACGGGCCTTTACCGCTCCGTCGTTTAAAACCGCTTCTTTAAGCAAGCGCCCTTCGCGCAAAAAACCCGTTACCGCGGTTTCATATTTAATGGCGACCGCGGCGCATCTTAAACGGTTTTCCAAAGCATCCAGAATATCTTTAGCCCTATCGCTTTCCGGAAATACCCTGAACCGGTCTTCGATCTTTAAGCGAACCCCCATACCTTCAAAAAAAGCTCTGATATTTTTGGAACCAAAACGCGAAAACGCGTGGAACAGAAACGATCCATTGTCCCCATAGGCGCCAACCAGCTTGCGAATGTCTTGTTCGGCATTGGTAAAATTACACCGGCCATTACCGGTAAGCATAAGCTTGATCCCCGGCCGGCTGTTCTTTTCCAAAACGATGACCCGAGCGCCAAGCTCGGCCGCCGCGACCGCGGCCATCATCCCGGCCGGCCCGGCCCCAACCACCGCCACGTCAAATTGTTTTGTTTCGTTAGCCATTATTATTTCTTAAATAATAGTACAAAAAATGAATAAAATAAAAACGGAGATGTTTATCCGCTTTGCCAGCTCGCTATTTCAAGGGCAACCAGGCTATCGGGCTGAAAATACACCAGCCCATTGCCAACATCACGGCCGTGGCAATAGCCATGATCCCGGCTAATCCCTTCCTCTGCTGCCGGTATGAGATCGCAGTCGCTGCTCCAAACAGGAGCGCGGCAAGTCCGAAAGCCACCGTAGCAGCCAAAATCAACCCTATTTGCAACCAAATCACCTTATTTATATTGTAAATTGTTTTTTTAGATTCGTCAATATTTTGACGCTTTGACAATTAAAAAGCGGAGATTCATATCCCCGCTACAATACCGGCATATCCCCATTTGAAATCATCGGCAAGATACCAGAGGAAATATCCAAATTTCTGGGCTTTCTCCATGTCAGCAATATGGTCGGGCCCTCCTTTCAAACAAATCCCGTCATAGCCCATATAGAGCCGGCGCCTTTCCCATTCGGGCGGATTTCGGCCGTTCTGGCTGCTGTACGCGTCAATGATCTTTTGAATCTTCCAATCCAAATCGTTAGTAACCGTCACGCGGCATTTTCCGCTCCCAAGGATAAAGATCTTCACCGGGGTGTTCCAGCAGGCAATACCCTTGGCCAAATCGATCACCGGACCGGGAATCGTCATATCCACCCGCTTTCCGGTATGAAAAACGTTATCCCCCTGCCATTGCAGGGAAATCAGCTTCATCGAGTATTCGTCGATCTTTCTGACAAAACTCCATCTTTCCCGAAACTCATCTCTTTTTTTCTGCCACTCCATTTTATATTCAATCGGTTTTTCCGCTCCTTTTTCTTGGCACATATTCTTACCTCCTCAATGTTCTTCTTAGATACTTATCTATTATTCCAAAAACGTCAAGAATTCAGGGATCAGAAATCAACATACTTTTTTTTGGGATTACCGTGAATTAATCCATTCATTCTTTCGCCTCAAAAATATCAAGTATAAGTAAAATACAAGCCGATAGTTAAAATTATGGCGGCGAGAATTTTCCGCGATAACGTTTCTTTGGAAATATCCTCGCTGATAGCCGAAGGAATAAACAGGGTCAACAGATAACCGAGGATTATGGCAAAAAAAGGACGCACTCCACCGACCACGCTCACCAGAGCCACCGGGCCAATCGATAACGCGTAATAACCGATCCAGTTCAACAACACCGTTAAAGTTTCGCTTATTCCTATAATGCCAAATGCCTTAACCGACGTGGTTTTAAAATTTTCCCAAAACGCACTCCTCATCCTGGCGGAAAAAAAATAAATCAAAATTCCACCCAAGCCCAATCCCCAGCCTTCATAAACCAGCATAACGGCAAAAGAACTTGCGTTGAATGCCAGCTTCACCATCACGATCGCCAGCGCGAACAATATATCCATCCCCAATATTAGAAAAGCGGTAAATGAAAGCAGCGGAATATTCGCCTTTTTTCTCGCCGATACCGATATCGCAGCTGACAAAATCAGTAAAAAACCGAGAAACTGGCTATATGATATCGCCTCCCGAAGAATGAAATTTGCAAAAAGAAAAACAAACACCGGTGTCAGAGCGTAAAGAAAAATCATATCGCTCACATCCTTTCGGGAAAGCACATAATAATAACCGATTCCCGCGACCGAAAACAACACGCCCGCGGCCAGCCCATAAAAAACGCTCAGACCGCCGAAAGAAGGAAAACCAAGCCCTGCCCAAACGAGCACCCCAAAACAAAAACTCACAATCGAGGTATACAATTGCATCGCCAGGCAATTTTTAACTTGCCTGGTAACCAGATATTTATCGATGAAGTTTACGATCGCGTTCAAAAATGGCGCGATAAGCGCCGGAATGATCCAATGCATAATTTTAAAATTCCTTCTTTCGATAGCCGGAACTTAATCCGTACAGGAAATTGCGTAATGTTCACTTAATTTCTTGTCCGACAATTTGTTCAACAAACGCTTCACCATTAGCGCGGCATTGCCGGGGATAAGTTTCAATAACCGGATTACCGGCCGCCAAGCATTTTTCAAAATTGGTTATCACTCCCGTTTCATCACCAACCGCTGAAATAACTCCAGCGCAGCGCCACTTGATTTCCGCGCTTTTCGAATCTTCAAAAACCGCGCACACCGGCTCGCACCCTTCTTTAGCAATGCTAAGATTTATATCGAACACCCAAGCCTCGATTTCTTTGTTAAAGACTGGAAGGCCAAGAAATTCTTCGCCTTTAATACATGACTCTTCTGCGATCGCAACAGCTTCCATCATATCCAAGCTTGTTTTGGGTTCCGTAATTGGTTCTGGTACGTTATTTTGAACGTAAAGATACCTAAAATACAAAAACGGCAAAGAACAAATGGCCGCAAGACTGTACAATACCATAAAAAAAATCCTGACCTGTTTTTGCTCCTTAGAAGAAATATTGTTAACTGTTGTTTGATCGGAAAGCGGTTCGCTGGATTTTTCCATTCTTTTCTGCCTAAACTTGCTTATCAAACTGGCAATGATTGTGCCAAGACCCAAAAAGACCGCCACAGACCAATCTTTATAAAAAAACCCGACCGCTAAAAAAGCCAACCCTGTTAAAATTTCAAAACGAAAAAATATTTTTTTGACAGCTGGCTGAGGCTTAAAAAGAAGAGCCGGAACAAAAATTATTATCGCAAAAACAACAAGCACAAAACCAGCCACGTATTTCTCCAAGGGGTCGGGCGAAGGCCGTTCCGAAGTGAAGAGGAAAATCATGATCGACGATAAAATCACGATAACCAGCCCAAGGAACGCCATAAACAACCTGCCCTTCGAACCTCCGATGTCTTGATTAAAATTGTTATCCATATTTTTAGGCAATATCATTAAACGCGTATATTGACTTTATTCAGTTTATCTTTTTTTAGCACTGTTTTCAAAAAATTTTATAAAGTCGTGATCGGGCGCGTCTGCAAAATATAGAATTTACCCTTTTCTTTGGCCCATTCGATGTCTTGCGGCGATTTATAGAGCCGTTCGATCTTTAAACACAAATCGCCTAACTCAATGATCTCTTTACCGGCCAGCTTTTGCGCCGATCGCTTTGCCGCCGGCACCTTGGCCCAATCCGCACCTTTAACTGTTTGGGTAATCATCTTTTCCTGGTCGTTGGCATCGACTTCCTCGATTATCCGGCCGATTTTCGCCACCACATAACGGTCGGGCGTTACCGATCCTTGAACCAAACTCTCACCCAATCCCCACACCGCTTCGATAACCATTTGTTTTTTATTTTGCGTAACCGGATGAACGGTAAAACAAACGCCGGAAACTTCGGAATCAACCATTGTTTGGACGATTACAGCCACGGAATTCTTTTTCTCTTCCAGCTTTTGTTCCGCTGCGTACAACAACGCTCTTTCACCATACAAGGATGCCCAGCATTTTTTAATGTTTTCGATTAAATCAAATTTAGCGATATTCAAATTCGTTTCCAGCTGGCCGGCCCAGGAAGCGCTTTTGGAATCTTCCGAGGTAGCCGAACTGCGCACGGAAACGCGTTTGGCGCCCAAGGCCGCAAAAGCGGCCAGCGCTTCTTCTTCCAAATCATCCGCCTTCGCAGCCATAATGATTTTTTTGATCGCTGCCGACCCCTTTCTTACCGACTCGGCATCGCCGATTTCTATCCCTGCCTTAGCCGCTCTTATTTTTTCGCCGATATCCGTGGTTTTTTCAATCTCCAAAAAAGCTGGGGCTAAAATCACAAACCCGGCCGGCACCGGAATGCCCGCTTTGGCCAACTTGCCCAAATTAGCCGCCTTTCCCCCGGCTGTTTTTGCGTCGCTGCCCGAAATTTGTTCAAAAAAACTAATGAATTTATAATTTTCCATATCTTGACTTTTTAATAATTTTATTTTATAATTAATTAGGTTGCCTAAGGAGGTGGCTCTATTGAAAACTGATTCGAGGAAAAATAAGAAAAAAAGGGTAAAGGTTATCTTCGTGAGACATGGATCAGTCGGATTGGTCAATATATACAAGGACTGTTCCGACCCGCATCTCACGCGCGATGGCCTGCTCCAGGTAATGGCGATAATTGAAAAGGTAGGAAGATATAAACCCACGATTATCGTAGCCAGTTCGATGAACCGAACCGCAGAAACCGCCACAACCCTTTCCGCGGGGCTGAATGTCCCGTGGACAAAAAAAGAATCGATAGCGAGCCTGGATACTTCCGGCGTGAATGTCGCAGAACTTCTGGCAGCCGTTGAAGCCAGCGGAATGACTTGGCAATGGTACTGGTACGAAAAAGGCTGGCCCGGGTTAGAATCATGCCGGGATTATGTTTCCAAAACTGCCCAAGCGATCTTGGAGATACTCAAAACGGCTGACGGACCCGTGGTCCTGGTGGGACACTCGGAAACCTATCTGGCTCTCTTGAGCTTGGTCGGCATCCCGCTCACCACCGCCCTGTCTGTTAATGTGCCGAATGCCAAACCATTGGTATTCGATATAGCCGTAGACGTATAAGAGGATAGGCATTAACCTTCCTCTTTTTTTTTGCCCAGTGCCACATTAATTTAATTTCGTCGATTTAGCGGAATCTATTTGGCCTGAATTCTAGGCGCGAGGAGCGTAATGTACCCTGTGCGGTACATTAGCGACGAGCAACGACGAAGACAGGCTAAATAGATTCCGCCCTTCGGGAACATTGAAATTCGGCCATTTTCCGCTTCACTCCTCCTCAATGTACCGCCGAGGCGTACAATTTCGTCGTCGTTCATTGAAACTGGCCGGATTTGAATGTTCTAAATCGACGAAATTAAGTTAATGGGGCACTAGGCTGCTTTATTAATGATC
>Ga0209083_1001707_pt1 | contig 23710 bp, 17 predicted proteins | sample AM7aDNAmetaG_FD_184132 | JGI IMG/M metagenome (GOLD analysis project Ga0209083, IMG submission 184132) | Freshwater microbial communities from Finland to study Microbial Dark Matter (Phase II) - AM7a DNA metaG (SPAdes) (version 3) | ecosystem: Environmental > Aquatic > Freshwater > Lake ...
AATCTTATCTCCCTTCCCGCCCTCTGCGACCTGTGTATCCCGTCGAGGACCTTAATGGCGTTAAGAGATTGCTCGGGAGGAAGCGGATTGATTTTGCTCTTGCCGGTTATGAAATCTGCAAACTTTGCTATCTCGACTGTATGGCCGGCCTGCGCCTTAAGGTTCGTCATTTCACCGTCTATTAAGGAACCTGCCTTTTCCGTGAAATATTCCGCGGACGGATAGCATAGTCCTGCCTTATCCCCGAAAAGCCTGATTGTATTTTCTTCTTTTTCCTTTATGTTCGACATGAAGCTGCATGAGAGCGAGAGCGCCGCGCCGTTGTCAAAGCGCACGAACCCGCCGGCGAAATCCTCTACATCCATAATCTTTTTGTCATAGGGCCCCCAAAGATTGAGAGCTCCTTTCTTGGCAATGAAATTGCCTGATATTCCCGAGACCGAAACAGGCCTCGGATTTCCCATGAAATACATCGCCACGTCAAGAGCGTGCACTCCTATGTCAAGGCAAGGGCCGCCGCCCAGCTTTTTCAACAGGAACCCGGAATTCCAGCCGGGGAGATGGCGCCTTCTCAGCCATCTGGCCTCCGCGTAATATATTTTCCCGGCAGCCCCGGAATCAATGAATCTCTTTATGGCCTGCGCCTCGGCGCAGAACCTCTGGTTTGAAATTCCGGTGAGCTTTACCTTGTACTTTTTTGAAGCGGCTATCATCTCTTGAATGTGCGCCGGGTTCATGGCAAGCGGTTTCTCGCAAAGAACGTGCTTGCCGGCCTTCATGGCAGCCACGGAAAGAGTGTAATGCTGCAGGTTTGGGGTGCAAATGTCAACAGCATCAATATCTTTTCTCTTAAAGAGCTCCGGGGCGCCGCTTACTGCCTCAGGTATTGAATACTGCTCCGCAAACTTTTTTGCCCGCTCAAGATCCGCATCGCAGACCGCTATCACTTTCGCGCCTTTTATTTCTTTCCAGCCTTCCATATGAGCATTCGCGATGTTGCCGGCACCTACAATCCCTATCTTCAGCATAATCTCTCCTTTATGCAATCAACAATCGTTTCAGCGATATTCTCTTTACCTGAAACCGATACACGGCTTCCGTCTCCGCCTAAAACAATTGCTTTATGTTGTCCCATTTTTATATGCCCGTAATCATTGGCTACCACAAAATCCGCGCCGCTCTTTTTGAAGAGCCCTTCCGCAGCCTTCCTCAATCCTGCTTCCCCTTTTCCGTGTTCAAGTTTGAACCCTACAAGGAGAACTCCCGGTGAAACCTTTTTTACTTCATTTATTACTTTTGGCGTTCGCTTCAGCTTCACGGCCCAGAACTTTTTGTCAGATTTAACTTTTCTTTTTATTGTTTTTTCAGGCTCATAATCAAGAACAGCCATCGCGTGCACAACCGCTCTAGCCCCTGAGCGCAATTCCGCCTTCAAGGCCTTCAAAAGCTCCGCGACCGTTTCTATCTCTATCAACTTGATCCCGCGGCTCTTCGGGAGCAGGCTGCCTTTCCCGTAAATAAACGACACCTTGAAACCTTCTCCCGCCAGTTTATCCGCCGTCAGGCTCCCGAGCCTGCCTGTGGAATAATTAGAGATATATCGTATGCTGTCAATATAGGCCCTGGTCGGGCCTGAAGTCACCACCACTTTTATTAAATTATTTTTTTTCACGCCTAAACCCTGAAGGCAAGATAATCTTTCTCTTCCGCGCAAGTTGCCTCAATTGCGTGCTCCTTGCCGTCGCCGTTTTTGTACCACACCTTTACCGGCTTGCTTCTGTCTTCCACATCCGCGAACCTTGCGGTAACGGAAGCCGCAAAAAGCACATCTTCTGCCGTGAGCTTTCCGAGCAGAAGAGAATTCGGGCCCGGCACATCTTTGACTCCCATTAATACTTCATTGCCGGTCCTCAGGGTTTCAAGTATCCCGTTCTCCCCTTCGTTTCTACCTACCAAAAGAAGAACATCATCGGAGAGTCTGAAACGCCTTCCGTACTTCAGAAGCGACAGATCTCTGCCGGACGCTTCTTTATTGTGAGCCAGCAGGTCTTTGAGCCTCACCGCAAAACCCGGGTCGGTCAACAGACAGCCGCCAGCGGGACAGGGATAATCTTTTATGTTAAGTTCTTCTGCCAGTTTTATCTGTTCTTTCCTGCCGCGCCCGGAAATACCGAGAAACTTAGAACGGTCCACCCAACCTTCTTTTTCAGGTATAGATTCAGGCAGGTGCTGAGCGCTCAGAGGGCGGACAACAAGCCCCTCCATACCGGCTTCCTTTTCTATGAGCCGCATAGCGTCCATTCTCTGAGACATCGGGCGCTGTCCCAGCACTTCCCCGGTCACAATAAAGGAGGCGCCGATCTTATCCATTACTTCCCGGGCCTTCTTAAAGGAATAGATTCTGCAGTCAATGCACGGGTTCATATTGGAACCGTAGCCGTGCGCCGGCTTCTTGATGAGCTCTATATAATCGTCGCCCTTGCGGACAACATGCAATTTCACATCCAGCTGTTTAGCGGCCTTCATAGCGGTTCCGCAGCCGCCTTCCTTTCCCCCGCAGGTGCAAAAAAGCGAGGTAAAATGCACAGCTTCGACTTCAACTCCCTGCTGCTTTAAAAGACCCAGAACTATTGTGCTGTCCAGTCCCCCGGACAGGAGCATGAGCGCTTTTTTACCCGGCATGAGCGGCAAGCTCCTTTATTTTGGCTACGGCTTCGCCGGTCTTTATCATAATGGTTTCCTTCGTTTTTCTGACGGCTATCTCGAAAGAATCCTCTTTCAGGCCCCTGGCTCCGACAGTAATCCTGATCGGTATTCCTATGAGCTCGGCATCCTTAAACTTAAAGCCCGCGCTCATCTCGCGGTCATCCAGCAGGACTTCAATTCCGGCGGCAGAAAGCGCCCCGTAGAGTTTGTCTGCCGCAACTTTAATTGCTTCATCCTGATAATTGATGGCTGTTATTACCGCGTGATAGGGGGCAATTTCCAACGGCCAGATTATTCCGGCCGCATCATTGCACTGCTCAACTGCCGCGGCCATCATTCTTGACACGCCTATGCCGTAGCAGCCCATTATCAGCGTCTGCCGTTTTCCGGTTTCGTCAAGGAAATCAGCTTTCATTTTTTCCGTGTATTTTGTCCCGAGTTTAAAAGTATGCCCCACCTCAATGCCTTTCTGGGAGTTGAGAGTATGCCCGCAGGAAACGCAGGAATCACCTTCGCAGGCGAACCGGAGGTCAAAGAAAGCGTCCACCTTAAAATCCCTGCCGTGGTTGACGTTTTGCAGGTGTGTATCTGCTTCGTTTGCACCGGTCACAAAGTTCTTCATTAATTTCAGCGATTCATCCGCCACTATTTTTATGTTCTTTAGTCCCGCCGGCCCGGCAAAACCCACCGGAGCGGAAGTCAACTTTTCAACGGACTTGGCGTCGGCCATAAAGACTTCCGTAGCGTCCATTTGTCTTTTAAGCTTATGTTCATTAAGGTCATCATCGCCCTTTAGGAGCACGGCAACCGGTTCACCGTCCACAAAGCATATAAGCGTCTTCACAAGTTCCGACGGCTTCTTTTTAAGAAAGGCAGCCACTTCGTCTATGCTTTTCATTTTCGGGGTGCTGACTTTTTCTAAAGGCTTTTCCGCCTCGGAAGCATTGCCGGTGAACCCGCTCTTGCCGCCGGAGCGCTCGCGGTTCGCGGCGCAGCCGCATTTCTCGCAATGAATTATAGTCTCCTCTCCGGTTGAGGCAAGCACCATAAACTCGTGGGAGAAAGAACCGCCGATATTCCCTGATTCCGCTTCAACCGCGCGGAATTTCAGCCCGCAGCGCGTGAAGATATTCTCGTAGGCTTTAAACATCGCCGCGTAGACGGCCTCGGCGCCTTTCTCATCCCTGTCAAACGAATACGCGTCCTTCATCATAAACTCGCGCGCTCTTATCAACCCAAACCGTGGGCGTATCTCATCCCTGAACTTTATCTGTATCTGGTAAAGGTTCTTCGGCAGATCACGGTAGGATCTGACCTCGCTCCTGACTATGTCGGTGATTACCTCTTCGTGCGTGGGTCCCAGCGCGAACTTACGGTCCGCCCTGTCGTTGACCCGCATCATTTCTTTGCCGTAAAGACTCCAGCGCCCGGTCTCTGTCCAGAGTTCTGCGGGGGAAAGAATAGGCATCAGCAATTCTTCCGCGCCTGCCTTGTTCATTTCGTCCCTGATAATCGCTGCAATCTTTTGCAGCACGCGAAGCCCGATCGGCATTATGCTGTAAATACCCGAAGCGGTTTTCTTGATATAACCGCCCCTGATCATCAATTTGTGGCTTACTATTTCCGCGTCAGCCGGCGCGTCTTTCAAAGTCGGTAACAATGCCCTGGACCATTTCATTTTAATCTCCTCTTGTCGCCTTGCCGGCATTAATGCCGGATACGAGTATCATTATAAATCATATTTTAATTGGTGTAAAGCGTGAATATGGAAGCAGTTCCATACTTGTTGCGGGGAGTTATTGCGCTAAAAGAGGTGAAATAGGCTTATTTCGGCGGCCCAAGAACGACCCGGTAAACCGGGCGTAAGCGTCATTTCGGGTTTGTTTTCTTTATCTTGACGGCGTCCAGACCGGCTCTCACTGCGTAAATCAATTCCTGGAGGTGGAACGGCTTTTCCACGTACTTGACAGACTCATCCGCAAGCATTTCAACGCCCATCTCCGTACCCAGGTAGCCGCTTGAAAGGATTATCTTAACTTCGGGGTTTATCTCTTTCAGTTTTTCAGTCGCTTCTTTTCCGTTAAGCACCGGCATCATCAAGTCCATTATAACGAGCTTAATCTTTTCTTTGTTTTTCTTATAGATCTTAACGGCTTCCGCCCCGTCAGCAGCGAGCATCACCTTGTAGCCGTGATGTTTCAGCACCTCCCTTATGGAGATCCTGATCTTTTCTTCGTCGTCCACTACCAGTATGGTCTCATCGCCGGAAAAAACGCTCGTCATTTCCTCTCCCTTTAGGCCTACAGGTAGGCTACCCTGTTTTTGCCCATTGATTTCGCTTTGTAGAGCGACTTGTCGGCCCAAGCCAGAATACCTTCCGAAGTCCTGCCGTCCTGCGGGAAAACCGCGTATCCTATGCTGAAAGTCACTTGTATCTTATTTTCGTCCAAATTGATACTATTCTCTATCTTGCTCTTGATTTCTTTTATATAGCCCAGCATCCTCGGCTCAACCGTCTCCAAAAGCAGCACAAACTCGTCTCCGCCGTAGCGGGCAACAATATCGTCTTTCCTGATTATCTTTTCAAGCTCTCTCGCGACACTTTTCAGGAAAGTATTCCCGGCTATGTGCCCGTAAGTATCATTATAGGTCTTAAAGTTATCGGAATCCATCATCACAATAACAAAGGGTTTCGCTATGTGCTTTATGCGTTCATCCAGCAGTTCCAGGAACCTGCCGTAATTCAGGAGCCCTGTCAGCCGGTCTATCTCGGAAAGCCTCCTGAGCTCCTCATAGAGCCTCAGTCTCTCAAGCGCCAGCACCAGTTCGTTCTCAAAGGTCATAAAGAACGCGGTTTCGTTCTTGGTAACCAACGCGTTCTCTTTTAGCCGGATCTTAAGCGCGCCCATTGATTTTGTTCCCTGCATTACGTGGAAATAATTGGCTTCTTTGTCCCTAAAATACGAACCGCCGCTTATCATAAATTTGCGGAACCGCTCTCCCAATTCCTTAAGAGGCAGTACTTCCCCGGTCCTGAGCTTTATGATACTTTCCCCGCCGCCCGTGTTAAGTAAAAGGTCCCAGTCTTCCACGGTCTTCACGGATTCCATTGCAGCCTTAACTGCCGCGAGCAGGTCAGGCATATTCAAAGCCCTGTTTACGGCATCCGTGGCGTCCAGGAGAAGCTCCAGCTCCCCGGAACGCGTTTTCTCCTTCTTAACATCCTCTACCAGAAACCCGGAGAAAAGCCCTATTACAAAAAGGAAAGGTATCCGCAGGAAAAGGTTAACATCATAAATATTAACGGAGCCCCTCATAACAAGTATAAAATAGACCAAGGAAGCAACGAAAGTGGCAATAATACTTCCTTTAATTCCCTGCCCGAGAGCGGTAATAACTATCACTATAAAATACAGAAAGAAAAGATCGCTCCCGAAATTCCTGGTCAGGTAAATATTGAGCGAGACCAGCGCTATATCGGCAAGAAATATTGAGTATTTCACGCCGTCAGATTCAAACTTTTCCGGTTTAACAAAATACAGGGCAATATTGGAAAGCACAAAGAAAACCACCAACACGTGGACATAATCAAGGTTTTGGAAATGGGGATTTGAGAAAATAGCCATATAACCCGTAGCCGTGACTGTAAGCCAGCGGAGGTCTATCAGGTTCTTCTTAAATGACCGTTTATCTGTTATAAGCATTTCCCCTCATTTCTGACCGGTTTTAAACATCATGCCTTCACTGCGGAAGGCAGAGAGAAATAGAACACGGAACCTGCGCCTTTACCGCTGCTTACGACCCAGACCTTTCCTCCGTGCAGTTCTACTATATTTTTCACGGTTGTAAGACCCTGACCCGCCGCTGAACCGCTAAAAAGCCGGCCTGCGTTCTCTATCCCTCTGCCCGTATCGACCACCGAAACCCGGATCCCGTCATTGGTTTTTTCTACCCTTACTTTAACTGCCCCGCCGGGCGGCGTGAATTTCACCGCGTTGTCCAGCAGATTATAGAACACTCTTTTTATTTTTAATTCATCCGCCAGTATGCCGCCTATGCCTCCAGCCACTTCCACTTCGATGGCGACCTGTTTCTTAAGCGCCTGAATTTTCACTATAGAAAGCTCGTGCTCCACCATACTTTTTATGGAAAACCAGGAGACGTCCAGACCGCTGCCGTCGAACGAGGTTTTGGAAAGGTCAACTATGTCATCTATGAGCCGCAGGACTTCCTTGCCGCTCTCGCGTATTATAGCCACATATTCTTCCTGCTTCTCGTTTAGTTTTCCGTATCTTCCGTCACGCAGGATTTCCGCGAACCCCAGCACGGAATTCAGCGGTGTCCTGAGTTCATGCGAGGCGTTAGCGAGAAATTCGCTCTTTGACCTGTTCTCGTGTTCCGACTGCTCTTTCTCGTTGGTCAGTTCTTTCGTACGTTCCGCGCAAATAGTTTCTATATTTCCCCTGTAAAGGGCAAGCTCTTTTTCCAGCTCTCTGAGTTCTTTGGCATCTTCCCGCACGCGCGTCGTTAAAAAATGCAGGTAGCCGGTAAAACCGCCGACCGCTATAAGCATCGCCGAACTGATGCTCCAACCTATTACTTCTCTGTCGGGGAAGATGTTGACTTTGGCGAAGATTTCAAAGAATGCCATGTTTATGGCGCCCACAACTGCTCCGGAAACGGCGCCTACTTTCCAGTTATAATAGTAGCCTAAAGCGCCGACCGGAAAAATAGAGAGCGCCGCGACTATCCCGCCCGCCTTTCCGGAAAAGAACGCAAGCACAAGAAAATAGACAGAACAAAGAACCGCCACGGCCAAAATTCTGTTCTCTATAGTTTTTGTCATTTTTATGCCGGAAGGCTGAAAACAAATACTGTCCGTTTCGCCTTCCCCCCGCTTTCCAGCCACATTCTGCCGCCGTGCAGCTCAACCAGACGTTTTGAAATGACCAGCCCGAGCCCGCTGCCGCCCGTATTTCGCGACTGGGGATCTTTAAGCTGGGCAAATTTGTTAAAAATCCTCTCTCTATCCTCTTCTTTAATTTCCACTCCGTTGTCCCAAACCGAGACCACGGCCTCGGTGGAAATAACTTCCGTCTTAACCCCTATCATACCGCCGTCCTGAGTAAATTTCAACGCGTTTGAAAGCAGGTTTAAAACAACCTGTGTTATTTTGTTTTTGTCGGCCCGCACCAATAGGCTTTTCGAAAGCTCCGTGGAGAGAGAAATACCGTGTTCTAAAGCCTTCTCCCTGAACAGATTAAGCGTGCCCTCTATAAGTTGGCTCAGGTCAAATTCTTTCTTTTCAAGTTCAAATTTACCCGCTTCTATTCTTGAAAGATCCAGGGCCTCGTCAACCAGGGAAATAAGCAGCTGCGCGCTCTTCTGTATTATATCCGCGTACTCCCGCTGCTTCTCGTTCATTTTTCCGTATTTTTCTTTCAACAAGACCGAGGAAAAACCGTTTATGGCGTTCAGCGGCGTCCCCAGTTCGTGAGACATACTCGCGATAAAATCGCTTTTCAGGCGGCTCGTCTGCTCTGCAGCCAGTATTGCATTTTCCAGTTCAGAACTCTTCGCCACAAGCCCGTCGTTCGCGGCCTTCAAATCCGCGGTGCGCTTTCGGACGGTTTCTTCAAGTCCTGCCTGGTAGCGCAGAAGCGATTCCTCGGCAGCTTTCCTTTTTGAAATATCCACGAAAAGGCCTTGAATATACTTCTTGCCGCCTGAGTCCGTGCGCACGTCGCTAATCTCCACGGGCACGCGTCCTCCGTCTTTCCGGAGCACTACCGCTTCAGCTGCCTGAATATCCCCCAGGGCAACATGTTTTTTGAAGTGCTGCCTGTAAAGTCCCTCTTTCTCGGGGGGATGAAGTTTGATACGGTCAATCCCTATCAGTTCCTGCCTGGTACGCCCGGTCAGTCTTTCCGCGGCAAAATTCGCGTCAACAATTATCCCGCTCGCAGCTTCCGCCACGATCCAGGCGATATTGGCGCTACCGAAAAGGACTTTGTACCTTTCTTCCCTGTCCTCGTAGCCGCGGCTTAACGTCTCAAATATCTCTCTGGCCCTGACATCGGCGGAAATATCTACTTTTATCTCGGAGAAGAGCTCTCTGCCGTCACTGCCTGTAAAAGGCACTACTGTAATCCGCTTCCACTTCTTCTCTTTTTCGTTATAGATTTCCGTGCTGTGAGAGTTCCGTTTGCGGGCGGCCGCCCGGATCAGGCAGCCGCGGCAGGGTTTTGCTCTTCCTCTGAAATACTCAAAGCACAATCTTCCTTTGACTGCTCCTAGTCCCTTTCTGGTCAGGCGGTCAACAAAAACGAGGTTGAATTTCTTGTCTACTATGCTGCCGCGTATCTTTGCCGCCTCCAGAATTACATCCAGCATTCTATAGGCCGCGGACAGCTTCAGACTTCCGGCAGTTTTACTTTTGTCAGCTATTTTTTTCGGCATTTAACCCCCGAAATAATTTGCCTGCCTGCGGATTACACCCGATTTGCTTTTTCTCTATTGAACCGTTCATTTCCACCCGGACTGTTTATTCACAATGAAAATATAGCATTCTATGCAGCACTCTTTGTCCTTCACCGGCTCTATTATAAGCGAAAGCAGACCTGCGCCGGGTTTGCCGTTCTTGTGCTGCAGCAGAAAGCCTGCCCGTTTTGACTCCGCGACAATTGTTGTCTCAAAATTCTCCTGAAAATACTTCATCAGGTCTGCAGGGACATCTTTCATTCCGAGCAACTCTCTCGCCTTTAAATTGACGTTAGTCGGAACAAAATCACTGTCGGTTAATATAACGCCTTCGTTAAGCCCGGCAAGGCTTGTAATAAGCGCCGAGATTTGTTTAGACTGCTTTCTAAAGGAAGTCATTCTTAACTGGGCATTGACCTTGTAGAGCAGTTCATTTGTGTCAAAAGGTTTAGTGATATAATCATCCGCCCCGAGAGCCAGCCCCTGCTGCTTATTCCCGCTATCCTTGAGCGCCGTAATTATGATAACCGGCAGGGTGTTGAATCTTTCATTATCTCGGAGGCGCCTAAGCACTTCAAAACCGGATAATTCGGGAAGCATCAGGTCAAGGAGGAGCAAATCAACCTCTGCTGACTCAAGGCGCTCAAGAGCCTGTTTTCCGTTGACGGCGAATGCCAGACTGTAGCCTTCGGGAGAAAGCAGAGCATCAAGCAGCTTTAGATTTATTTCATCGTCATCTACAACCAGGATTGTCTTTTTCATGCGTCCCTCTTCCGTGACGGGCTAACAGCTACGCGGGCCAAGGCACTTGTCAATTTCCTGTTTCAGCTTTGAGAATTCATAAGGTTTCTGAACAACTCCGCAAACGCAGTATTTATCCAGGATAGCCTGCCAGTTTCTCATTCCAGCCTCCCCCAAGCCCGTCATAACTATTACTCTTATTTCCGGGAAAAGCGCCGTGAGATCGCCAAGCAATATTTCAATATTTGTGCCCGGAATGACCAGATCAAGCAGCAGCACATTGGCGTGGAATTGTTCAAGAACCAGCAGCGCGGCTTTCCCGCTTTCGGCTGTCTCAACGGTATACCCGGCGGTTTCGAGCATGGTTTTCATAATCGAAAGTATGGGCTTTTGATCATCAACAACAAGTATCTTACCTGTCTTCGCTGCTGTCGGGTTCTTAAGGATCGGCGTTTCCAAAACCGGCGCGCTTGCCGCAATTACCGGTATAGAAATCGTGAATTTGCTCCCTTTCCCCTCAATGCTTTCAACGCTTATCTCGCCGCCCAGGTCTCTAATAATTGAATAACTCACGGAGAGCCCAAGCCCGGTGCCAGCGTGTTCTCCTGAGCCGAAAGCTCCTTTCGTTGTATAGAAAGGAGTGAATATTTTATCAAGGTTCTCTTTTTTTATGCCGGCACCTGTATCCCGTATGCTGACGAAAATATTCCCTTCCGAACGCCAAACCTTAACGCTTAGGGTTCCCTTGGAAGGCATCGCCTGATGAGCGTTATTAAGCAGATTGATAAAAACTTGAAGCAGCAGTTTCTCATCAGTCAGAGTCTTAGGGGGTTTTTCGTAGTCCTTGACAATTTGGATGCCGTGCCGCGAGTATTTAATTCCTGTCAGGTCAATTGCCTTGTCCAGGCATTCGGCTATGTCAAGCTCACGCTTCTCCGTCTTTGGCTTCTTTGCAAATTCATTAAGTGCTCTGGTTATATTTACCGCCTTGTTTGTGCTGGCTAATACTTCACCTGCCAACCTTTCATAGGCCTCTTTAGTATTTAGCAATAAAGCTTGTTCAGCCGAGAGCTGCATTATAGTCAGCAGATTATTGAACTCGTGGGAAACCCCGGCGGCAAGCTGGACAACGGCTTCAAGTTTCTGCGACTGCATCAGTCTTGCTTCAAGCCTTTTTTTCTCGGTAACATCTCTCGTTACTCCGACAAAGCCGATCGGCTCGCCGCTCTCATCCCACAGCACATTGATTTTTGCCTCTCCAAATATGTATTCGCCGGAAGCTGTCTTGAGCCTGTTCTCAACAATTCTCGCAATTCTTGCGCGGGGGTCTTTGGCCAGGGCATACGCGTACAATTCCGAAGTAACCTTCTTCGTTTCCTCATAACTTCTTTTATCAACAAACTCTTTGAGGCTCTTTCCGATGACACTTTCCGGTGCTATTCCTCTTGAGGAACGATAGGACGGACTGACATACGAACACCGAAGATGTTTGTCAAATACCCAGACGACATCCAAAATATTTTCGGATAACATCCGGTAACGGGCCTCGCTTTTCCTGATACGTTCTTCCTTATCAAACTTTTCCGTTACGTCGCGAAAAACAGCAACCAGTCCGGTATTGTCCCCTTTCCCATCCTTGAGAACATATCTGACAACTTCTACTTTTTTGAGAGCCCCGCCCCTTTGTTTTATTGTATATATAGCGGGGGTTGCGTCTCCGGTTACAAGCGCTCTTGCTCTGTCTTCGAAAATTCTTTTTCGTTCTTCTTTAACAAAATACCTCGTCGCTGCAAACTTCAGGTTAAAGTGCTCACCTTCGCGCGGCATATTTTCGCCGAGCAGGGTGTAGAACGCTTTATTGGCCATTATTGTCCTGTCGGAAGCGTCAGACACGGTCACCCCTTCCGGTGAAGACTCAAAAAGCCCCCTGAATCTTTCTTCGCTTGCTTTCAACCTAAGCTCTAGCTCTTTACTCTTTGTTATGTCGTCAAAAATCGTGAGAAGAAAGTTCTTCTTTGTACGGCTGATGCTTACATTATGCCAGGACTTGCGCAGAGGTATGAAGATTTCAATGCATTCTGACTTTCCTGTCGCCGACACACGGCTCAAGGCATCAAGCAATAAACTGTCGTGCTTCCAGAAGCCCGGAATCAGCTCTGATATTTTTTTGCCTGCAACATTTTTGAATCCGGTTATTCTTTCGTAAGCGCCGTTAACCGCAAGGTGTATAAAGTCAACTGCCTTTCCAGACTTAATGACCAGTTGAGTGTAGACAACGGCAACCAACATATTGTCAAACAACATTTTGTAGTTTTGCTCTGCTTGCGTTTGATTGAAATTTCCCAAGGCAGACCGAGCAAAACTTTTTTGCATTTTACCGGAGTGAATAGGCTTAGCGTTAACCGGAAGGGCGCGCTTCTTCCTTGTTTTCTGGACCTTTTTATGGGGAACAGCTTTTGCTTTCATACACCTTCCTGAGCGGTCAGGCGATGAAATGCTTCCGTCTTTAAGATGTCGCCAATTAAAGACTAACCCCAAATGAGACGATTGTCAATGTTTTTCATTATACAGCAAGGTATTTCGTTGATAATGCGCCATTTATGCTGTATTATTACGCCGGAGGCACTCATGGAAAACTTTCTGGAACTTGTCAATAAGCGCGAAAGCTGCAGGAAATTCTCCGGCAGGACTATAAACCGTGAGGATCTGCTGAAATGCGTTGAAGCTGCAAGACTGGCTCCCTCCGCCTGCAACTCCCAGCCCTGGAAATTCATCATAGTTGATGATCCGGCTCTGAAAAATGAGCTTTGCCGGGCTGCGTTCTCCGCTCCCTACACGGCATCCTGGCCTGAAAAAGCAGGAGCTATCGTAGTGGTTCTTTCCGAAAGCGGTACTTTTGCGTCAAGAATAGGCAATCTGGTCAGGGATACGAGATATTATCTTATAGATATCGGCATTGCCGTAGAGCATTTTATTTTACAAGCGGCTGAACTCGGGCTTGGCACCTGCTGGATGGGCTGGTTCAACGAAAAAGGAGTAAAAAAAGTCCTGGGGCTGCCCGCGTCTTCAAAGGTTGATATTATCGTGCCGGTAGGGTATGCGGAATCAAACGAAACGCGTAAAAAAGTGCGCAGGCGAATTGAAGAAACATATAAGTTTAACAAATGATGGTTTATAACGTTTATAACGTTCGTAAAGTTTATAACGTAAACATGATTGAACAGGGTTTATCAGGGTTTGCCAAGGTTTGCTTTACGTTACAAACGTTATAAACGTTAAGAACGTTATAAACCTTCTTTGTTTAATCAGGTTTTGGTTTCAAGTTACAACCGCTTTAAAGCCTATTCCCCTTAATCCCTATAACCACTTCCGAAAACCCTATCTTCTTCCCCGACTCAGCCAGCGCCTTCTTTGCCGCCATTGCGATTCCGCCGCAGCAGGGAACTTCCATTCTGGCAACAGTAACTGACTTTATATTATTCTCTTTGAATATTTCCGTGAATTTTTCCTCGTAAAACTCTGTGTCGTCAAGTTTTGGGCACCCGACAATAACAATTTTGTCTTTCAAAAGGTCGTCGTGGAATTTAGCGTAGGCAAAAGGAACACAATCAGCCGCTATCAGCAAATCGGCTCCTTCAAAATACGGTGCGCTCGGCGGCACAAGGGTTATTTGAACCGGCCACTGACGCAGCTGCGACTTGCCTGTCGCGTGAATCTCTCCTGCTTTACCCTCACAGGCCTCTTCTTCGCCTTCCCCTCTCATATCCTGCCTCGTCGAGCCGGGACAACCACAGGCGCTTTTAGGCGCCGGCTTATCCTCTTTTTCGAAATCAATCTTTATGTTGCGCTCCTTCAAATAATCCAGCGCTATTTGCAGAAATTTCTTTTCGCCGTGAGTTTTAAGATGGTTCAAGTGTTCCAGGATTGTATTTTTGCCTGCCTTGACGATGTTCACCATAACTTTCGCTTCCTCATAAGGCACGGCCTCTCGCTCAACAACGGTTAACGCCCCTTCGGGGCAGTGTCCCACACAAGCCCCAAGCCCGTCGCAGAAAAGGTCGCTTATCAGCCGCACCTTGCCGTCAATTACCTTAAATGCGCCCTCAGGGCAGTTTGGCACGCAGGCCCCGCAGCCATTGCACTTGCTTTCGTCTATTTCTATTATCTTCCTTTTAGGCACTTGAGTCCTCCGGCAGCGCATAATGACACCTCGTTGGTGTCATCCTGTCGCATAAAAAAGGCCGTTCCGGCACTAACCGGAGCGGCCCCTATTTGTTAGTTCTGCCCTCTCTTCCCCAACTGCTTGTCAAACATAAAGAAGCCTCCGGAATCCTGCTTGACCAGCTTAAGTTTCTCAACGATATACGAAGAGTTTTTCTCTTCCTCAACCTGCTCGCTGATGAACCACTGCAACATTATCTTCGCCGGTTTATCGTCAACCTTTGAAGCCAGGTCATCAAGCGCGTTTATTTGCCTGGTAATGTTTTTTTCATGATCATAAACCTGTTCAAAACAGTCAAGCGCTGTTTTCCAGGCAACTGGCGGCTGGGGTATTGCTTTCAGAACAACCTTTTCACCCCTATCGTTCAGGAAGCTGATAAGCTTCTCAGCGTGCTTCTTTTCCTCGCTTTCCTGCACTTTCAGCCACTGCGCGACTCCATCCCAGTTCTTATGTTTAAAATCTTCCGACATTGCCTTGTAAAGGTATGCCGAATACAACTCAGAGTTTATCTGTTCGTTTATTGCACTTGAAAGTTTCTTGTCCATAAAACCCCCTTTAAAGCATTATTTATAATAAACTATAACCTGATATTGAAAGGGCGGTTATGATGAAAATCATAGTAGGAAGAAAACCAAATTCGAAGTTCGAAGCATGAAATTCGAAACAAATTCAAAACCTTTGCTGCCTATGTTTCGAATTTCAGATTGCTGATTTCGAATTTGCTTTATCTTTTAAGGGCGGGCGCCAGGTGTATCCTCTGACCCTTTACCTGCTTATCCTTAACGGCGCGAAGCAGGCTTTTCGCATTCTCCATGGGAACTTCCAGAAAAGTAAACCTGTCGTGCATGAACATTTTTGTAACGAGCCGCGAATCTATTTTTCCCTCTTTCGCAAGGAAATCTATCATATCGCGCGGCGTCAAGCCCTGCTCTTTGCCTACGCTCGCGAAAAGCCTTACCTTGCCGGGCGCGGCGCCTGTATTCTCAAGGTCGTCCTGATCGTACTCGCTCTTCTCTGTCTCAACAGTCTCTCCCATAAGCATCTTCAAGAGCGCGGCCGCGACCTCCATAGAACCGAAATCCTCATTCAGGATTATCGCCTCTATCATATCTATCTGCTTCTTCATGTCTGAATCCTTGATGACCGCTTTTACCTTGTCCGCAAGCTGGGTCTTCCTGATTTCGCCTACATCTTCAGAGGACGGCAGCCCTTTCTGGTGTATTTTCGCTTTGGAGTATTTCTGAATGTTCTTTAGCTTGAAAAACTCTGACTTGCCGGTGATAAAGGTAAAAGCCTTTCCCGCCTTGCCGGCCCTGGCCGTGCGCCCGATTCTGTGGACATAGGCCTCTTCATCCTGAGGCAAATCGTAGTTGAAGACTGCTTCTATATCGTTTATATCCAGACCTCTCGCGGCGACATCTGTGGCAACGAGCAGATCAACTGCTCCTCTTCTGAATTTTCCCATCACGCGATCCCGCTGGACCTGTTTCAAATCACCGTGGAGACCTTCCGCTGAATATCCCCGGGCCTGCAGGTGTTCAACCAGAGTGTCTACCCCGTTTTTTGTATTGCAGAATATGAGCGCAAGTTTCAAATTGTGAAAGTCTATGAGGCGGGTCAAGGCCTCTACTTTAATCGGGTCTTTAACCTCATAAAAAGACTGTTCTATGCTCGGCACGGTGAGCTGCTCGTGAACTACCTTTACGTGCGCGGGCTTGCGCTGGTATTTTTCAGTCAGCTTCAAGAAAGCCGGAGGCATGGTAGCCGAGAAAAAAAGAGTTTGCCTTTCCTTCGGCATCTTCCTCAGTATTCTTTCTATATCCTCTATGAAACCCATATCCAACATCTCGTCTGCTTCGTCAAGAACGGCAATTTTTACTTTGTCAAGACGCAGACTTCCCCTGTCAATATGGTCTTGAACCCTTCCAGGAGTTCCTATCACAAGCTGGACGCCCTGCGCGAGCGCTTTCAACTGCCTGTCTATCGGCTGTCCGCCGTAAACAGGGAGAATATATATGCCTCTTTTATATTTTGAAAGCTGTTTTATTTCTTCTGCTACCTGAATTGCCAACTCTCTGGTAGGACAAAGCACTATGGCCTGCAGCGACCTGTCCTTAGTGTCTATTTTCTCAAGTATAGGTATTCCGAAAGCGCAGGTCTTGCCGGTTCCGGTTTGAGCCTGTCCGAGCACATCCTTTCCTTCAAGGAGCAGCGGTATTGCCTGGGATTGAATCGGGGTGGCCTCTTCAAACCCCATGTCCTTAACTGCCCTTTTTATTTCAGGCGAAAGATTCATTTCTTCAAACTTGAGTTTTTCCATTTTTCTTCCTTGTGTCAGTCAGTCCGGTTTTCCGGGCGGGCATTTTCGATCCGCGTTACATTATAACCTGTTTATGAGGCAGTTGCACTCTAAAAACACTCACAAAAAGATGAGTCCAAGCACTAAATACTAAATAAAAAGCAAGAAGCAAAGACGGAGCGCCAAAGAAGCTAAAAAACAGGCGGCAGCCCGAAAGCTTACCGCCTGTCTTTTTGCACTTTGCCTTTTGTGTTTGTTTCGAATTTCGAGCTTATTGCTTGCCGTTTGGCCTAAACCATTTCTAAGCTGAGAACCATTATATGAAGAGGTTAGTATCCGCATCCTCCGCCGACCCCAGATAATTCGCCACCCCGCCGATCTCCAGGCCGTCAATCAGCTCTTCCTTCTTTATGCCCATTACATCCATTGACATCTGGCAGGCAATGATCCTGATGCCGGACATTTTTGCAGCGCCCATAAGGTCTTCCAGCGAATTGATGTTCTTATTCTTCATAACATAGCGGATCAGTTTAGGACCTATGCCGCCCATGTTCATTTTCGAGAGCCCCAGCTTGCCGCTCCCTTTGGGCATCATTATTCCGAACATCTTATCCAGCAGCCCTTTCTTTACTGCCGGGCCCTTGGATTTTCTCAGAATATTCAGGCCCCAGAAAGTAAAGAACATTGTGACCTTGCGCCCCATAGAAATAGCGCCGTTCGCTATAACAAAGGCAGCGAGGGCTTTGTCCAGGTCTCCCGAAAAGACCACTATGGTCTTATCGTGCGGAATAACCCCGCTCTTTTCCTCTGACCTCTGCCCCTTCTGTATCTCAGCAACTAATTTTTTATTCTCATCTTTCAGAGAAGCCAGCACATTGCCGGTCTTCTCGCACCAGACAGAGATATCGTTCTTGAACCCGGGATCGCTTGCCGTGATGCGCACAACATCTCCAAGATCAACTTCCTTCATCTTGTTTGCCAGCGCCATTATCGGACCGGGGCACTGAAGTCCGCTCGCGTCTATCTCGACTATTCTGCCTGTTCCGGGCTTTACCTGCATAATGTCCTCCGCCTTGTGCACCATTACATTCTCAAATATACCCGTGTTCTCCTGCTTGGCTGACGCGGCCGAGTACACTTTGATGCCTCCGCTCAGATTCACTGCATTCTTGTAGCCCGAATTCAGGAGTATGGTCAGCGCAAAATAGGCAGTCTTTCCCTGATTACAGTAAACGACCACCTTTCTGTCTTTAGGTATTTCCGCCAGCCTGCCGCGAAGGGTTACGAGCGGGATATTCACGGCTCCTTCAATATGGGAGATGTCAAATTCCAGCGGCGATCTTACGTCCACGAAAAGCGCGCCGTCCTCCTTAAGCCCATTAACCTCATCCCAAAATACCGCGATATTCCGGTTCTTTAGCTGGTTCACCGCGATCATTCCCGCGAGATTTACAGGGTCCTTCGCCGAGGAATAGGGAGGCGCATAGGCAAGTTCAAGCGCGGCCAGGTCATAGACGGTCCGCTTAAGCTGGACCATCGTTGAAATTACATCTATCCGCTTATCTACTCCGTCAAGCCCGACTATCTGCCCTCCGAGCACTCTGCCGTCTTCGGGAGAAAAGAGCAGTTTCATAGTCATCGGGAAAGCATCGGGATAATAACCGGCATGCGAAGACGGCAGTAGAAATACTTTGTCGTATTTTATTCCGCGTCTCCTGAGCAGTTTTTCGCTGCTGCCGGTAATTGCTGCGGTCAGGTCGAATACCTTGGCTATGGCAGTTCCCGGCGTGCCGGCATAAACCGCGCTGCCGCCGAGCGCGTTCTCCGCAGCCACGCGCCCCTGTTTATTAGAAGCGTTCGCGAGCGGAACCAGAGCAGGCAAATCAGAGACCAGATCGTTGGTTTCCGCGGCGTCGCCGAGCGCGTAAATATCCTGATCCGAAGTTTTTAACCCGCTGTCTACTTTAATGCCGCCGAGTTTCCCTATTTCAAGACCGGCTTCTTTCGCCAGCTTTATCTCCGGCTTAACACCTATGGAAAGTATTATTATATCAGCCTTTATAACTCTTCCTGACTGAAGCACCGCCGTCATGCAGCCGTCACCGTTCTTAAACTCTTTAACCCCGTCGTTTAGGTAAAGCTCAACCTTCTTTGCTTTAATATGCTGGTGAATAATCGCAGCCATCTCAAAATCCATCAGATTCATTACCTGCCCCGCTAGTTCCACAACCGAGACCAGCATTCCCAACCCTGCGAGGTTTTCCGCAAGCTCAAGGCCTATGAATCCCGCGCCGACAACCAGCGCCTTTTTAGGAGCGGCTGCGTTGATATAGCTCTTGATCGCGTCCATATCCGCAAGGTTTCTTACGGTGAAAATACAGGCGCATTCTATTCCAGGAATCGGCGGCTTTACCGGCTGGCCGCCCGGAGAAAGCACAAGTTTGTCGTAGGATTCTTCGTAGGTTTCGTTCCGCTGCAGGTCTTTCACTTTGACTTTCTTGTTTGCCCTGTCAATGGAGAGCACTTCGGAGAGCGTCCGGACTTTTACCCTGAACATATCCTCAAACTCTTGCTTTGAAACTATGGTAAGCTGACTGCGGTCTTTAATAACATTTCCTATGTGGTAGGGAATTCCGCAGTTCGCGTAGGAGATCTCCGCGCCGCGCTCAAACATTATTATTTCCGCCTGCTCGTCGAGTCTTCTAAGCTTCGCTGCTGTTGACGCTCCGCCGGCAACTCCGCCGACTATGAGAACTTTCATATCCCCTCCGGAATGCTGATCTCTTCGAATAATTTCAGCTAAATTATACAGGATTTAAGCGGAAATGCAGGATGAGACCGGTCATAGTTCAGAAGGCCGCTAATAACCTGAACTTTTCAATGCCTTCTTTTTCCAAATAAAATAGAGCGAAGGGTAAATCAAGAGCTCCAGCGCGAAACTTGTAATAACACCGCCAATCATCGGAGCGGCGATGCGTTTCAGCACATCTGCTCCTGCGCCGAAGGACCACATAATGGGAAGCAGCCCGAGCAGAATCGCCGTTACGGTCATGGCTTTAGGGCGTATGCGTTTCACCGCGCCGTGAATCACCGCGGCTTTCAAATCCTCTTCATTCTTCAACTCTCCTTTTTCCTTCATGGAATTATAGGAGAGATCAAGAAAGAGCAGCATAAAGACGCCTGTCTCCGCATCAAGCCCGAGCAGGGCAATCATGCCCACCCAGACGGCAATAGAAAGATTGTAACCGAGCAGATAGAGCGCCCAGACCGCTCCCACCAGCGAGAAAGGGACCGCAAGCAGCACCATAAGCGTCTTAACGGGCGACTTTGTATTTGCATAGAGCAGCAGTATTATCAGAAAGAGGGCCAGCGGTATCACAATCTTAAGCCGCTCCTTTACCCGCTGCATATTCTCAAACTGTCCGCTCCAAATAAGCGAGTAACCCTCTGGAACTTTGACCTGCCCGCTGACTGCCGCCTTTGCTCTTTCCACATAGGAACCCGCATCCGTTCCCTTAAGGTCCACATAGACATAACCCGTAAGCAGTCCGTTTTCATCGCGTATCATAGAAGGGCCGCTTGAAAGAGAAATGTCGGCAACCTCGGAGAGCGGTATCCTCGCGCCGGAAGGCGTATCCACAAGTATCCGGCTTAGTTTTTCCCTGTCATCCCTGTATTCCCTGGGATACCTTACGCTGACAGAGTATCTCTCGCGCCCTTCTATGGTCTGAGTAACGGTCTCACCGCCGATAGCGGAAATGACCGACATCTGGGCGCTATCCATAGAAATCCCGTGACTTGCGAGTTTGCTCCTGTTGAATCTCACATCCAGATAATAGCCGCCGAAAGACCTCTCCGCGAGCACGCTTCTGGTTCCCTTTACATCGGAGAGGGCCTTTTCAATGTCAAGCCCGATGCCCTCGATAACCTTGAGGTCGCGCCCCATTACCTTTATGCCGATAGGCGTGCGTATCCCGGTAGAGAGCATATCTATCCTGGCCTTAATGGGCATAGTCCAGGCATTGGTTACCCCCGGAATATTCAGTTTGCTGTCCATCTCTGCGATTAATTTGTTATAACTTATCCGGTCGCGCCAAATAGGCCTGAAAGGCGCCTGAAGAAATACGGGCAAATTCGAATACCACCTTTCATTCTTCCGCCATTCGTTCTCGGGTTTGAGGACTATAACGGTCTCCATCATAGAAAAAGGCGCTGGGTCCGTAGAAGTTTCTGCCCTGCCTATTTTGCCGAAGACGCTCTCCACTTCCGGCATCTCTTTGAGCAATTTATCCTGGGCCTGCAAAAGTTTTTTGGCTTCGGTAACGGAAATTCCTGGAAGCGTGGTCGGCATGTAAAGCACGGTGCCTTCGTTTAAAGGAGGCATAAATTCCGACCCGAGCCGCAGGAATACCGGAACCGTAGCCAGCATAAGAATAACTGCCGAGAGAATAACCGCCTTTGAATGTTTCAGCGAGAACTCGCAGACCGGACGGTATAAACGGAAGAGCAGCCTGCTCACCGGATGCCTTTCTTCTTTATGGTAAGTGCCGACAAGCAGAGAGTTGGCGGTTTTCGCGGCCCAGGCCGGCCTAAAAGTGAACTTATCCATCCTCATAAACAAAAGCCTGATAGCCGGGTCCAGCGTCAGAGCAAGCAGGGCGGCAATGGCCATCGCGAGCGTCTTGGTGTAAGCAAGAGGCCGAAAGAGACGGCCTTCCTGGTCGACAAGCGTAAAAACAGGCAGGAACGCGACCGCAATAACGAGAAGGGAAAAGAATACGGAAGGAATAACTTCCTTTAAGGCCTGTATTCTGATTTCGTGCGGATCACCTATCCTTCCCCCGTGCTCCCACAACTCCAGCCGTTTGTAGGCGTTCTCAACTTCAATGATAGCGCCGTCCACCAGCACGCCGATAGAAATCGCAATTCCGGCGAGCGACATTATATTTGAGGTGATTCCCATAAAATACATCGGGATAAAGGCCAGCAAACTTGAGACAGGTATCGTTATTATCGGCACAAAAGCCGAGGGGAAATGCCAGAGAAAAAGCAGGATTACTAAACTCACGATCAGCATCTCTTCAAATAATTGCGATCTGAGGGTCGCGATCGCGCGTTTGATAAGCTCGGAACGGTCATAGACCGTGACGAGTTCCACTCCCTCGGGAAGCGAGCTTCTGACTTCGGCGAGCTTTTCTTTCACACTATTTATAACCTTCAGCGCGTTCTCGCCCTGGCGCATTATAACTATGCCGCTCACCGCATCGCCCTCGCCGTTCAAATCAGACGCGCCCCGCCTGATATCCGGGCCTTCGGTTACCTTCGCTACATTTTTGACCAGTACCGCAGTGCCGTTAACGCTCTTGACGGCGATATTTCCGATATCTTCCGCGCTCTTCGCGTAACCGCGCCCGCGTATCATATATTCGGCTCCTGATATCTCTATCAGCCGTCCTCCCGAATCGCTGTTACCGCTCTTTACGGCCTCAATAACGGCAGAGAGCGGCACATTGTAGGCGGCAAGAGACCCGGGATCTACATTGACCTGGTATTGCTTTTGATAACCTCCGACGGTCGCTACTTCCGCGACTCCTTTCACCGATTGAATATGATACTTCAAGTTCCAGTCCTGAAAACTCCTAAGCTCCGAAGCTCCGTGCTTTCCGGTTTTATCAACCAGGGCGTACTGGAAGACCCAGCCGACGCTGGTGGCATCCGGTCCTATTTCCGTGGTAACTCCCTGGGGAAGTTTGGAAACTGTTTTATTCAGGTACTCCAGGACCCGGCTTCTTGCCCAGTAAATATCGGTGCCGTCTTCAAAAATCACATAGACATAGGAAAAACCGAAGTCGGAAAGACCGCGTATCGCTTTAACCTTGGGAGCGCCGAGCAGGCTGGTAACTATTGGATAGGTAACCTGGTCTTCAATTATGTCCGGGCTTCTGTCCCATTTTGAATAAATAATAACCTGGGTGTCGGAAAGATCGGGGATGGCATCAAGCGGAATGTTGTAGAGGCAGTAAACAGCGCCAAAGACTGCGGCGGCCGCCAGAATAATAACCAAAAAACGGTTCCGTGCTGAGAAATCCACTATCCGTTCTAGCATTAGACCTCGTAAGTTTTCAGAGCCGTGCTATTTTCTGAGCTCCCGGAGTTTGGATTCGGAATCCAGCAGGAAGTTAGCCGAAATCGCTACCTCTTCTCCTTCTTTTATTCCTGAGATGATTTCAATATAACCTTCTCCCTTTACGCCCGCCTTAACCTGTCTGGGCTCATAAATTCCGGGAGCAGTCCGGACAAAAATACTTTGTTTGATGCCGGTGTCAAGGACCGCGTCATAAGGGACTGCCAGCCGCTCTCCGAGAGCGCATTTGACGGCGGCAGTAATAAGCATTTCAGGCCTGAGAGTGCCGTCAGTGTTCTTTATCTCCGCTCTTGCCCTTAAAGTTCTGGTGTCTTTATCCACATATGTGTCAAGCGAGAGAATATTCCCCTGATAGGTTCTGCCTGGAAATGAGACCGCGGAAATTTCAACCTGGGCTCCTTCCTTCACATAACTTATCTCCGATTCATAAACCTGGATGTAAACCAGCAGTTTGCCTCCCGGTTTCCCCGCAAAGAGGAGATACTCCGGTTCTTCCTTGGATGAAGCAAAAGCGTCTATCATTTGTTCGGAAAGCCCTTCGTGAAGCATTTTGACCCGCGCCGAAGCAAGCGAAGATTTTGCCTGGTCCTTGGCTTCCCCTTCCGCTTCTTTAAAGGACCTTACGGCCAGACGGTATTCGATTACGGCGTTATAGAGTTCGGGATCATGCGCAATCTTGCCGGCGGCCCTGACCGTGTAAACCATCTTTCTTTTTCCTGCCTTCTCGGTTCTAACTCCGATAAGTTGTTCCTGCCCGCTGTTGATAGTTATTGCAGCGGGAGCGCTTGATGCCGGTTTCGCGTTTTCTTTGACAGGAACCAGATCCATTCCACAGATAGGGCATTGCCCCGGCCTGTCAGAAAGTACCTGCGCGTGCATCGGGCAGGTATACAGCTTGTCGCCTTGCGCCTTCGCCGCGCACCCCGCAAAAAGCGCAAGCGCGGCAACAGCAAAAACTATTATGAGAATCAATGCTTTTTTCATAAGTCCATTATACCACAGACAGCAACCAGAAACTAAAGTTTCAAAATTTTAGCCGCTTTCCGCCTCACGTTACAAACGTTACGAACGTTAAGAACGTTATAAACCTTATTCTGCTATGCCGGACGTAGTCCGG
>Ga0209083_1001714_pt1 | contig 23654 bp, 23 predicted proteins | sample AM7aDNAmetaG_FD_184132 | JGI IMG/M metagenome (GOLD analysis project Ga0209083, IMG submission 184132) | Freshwater microbial communities from Finland to study Microbial Dark Matter (Phase II) - AM7a DNA metaG (SPAdes) (version 3) | ecosystem: Environmental > Aquatic > Freshwater > Lake ...
CAGCGACGAGCAAAGCAGAGCTTCGCTTAAAAACAGAAGGTGTTATGAGTGTTCTGAAGAAAGACAAGAGCAGAATTTCATCATTCTTCGACGGGAAGTTAAACTAAATTATGTTACTTACTATATCAGGAGCCGGATCTTTTAAAGCGTGTTTATGAAGATATTCTCTACCGGGATATTGTGGCCAGGTATGGGATCAAGCAGGTGAAGCCTTTGCGGGGGCTGGGACTTTATTTGTTAAGCAATGTTGGCACCACATTTTCTTACAATAATTTGAAGAAGGTGTTGGATGTCGGGAGCATGAATACAATCAAAAGCTATGCGGATTTTCTTGAGAATAGTTATTTGATCTTTCTTGTCAGGAAGTTTTCATATTCGCTGAAAGAGCAGTTGGCGTCTTTAAAGAAGGTTTATTGTGTTGATAATGGCCTTGCCGAGTCTGTGGCGTTTCAGTTCTCGAAGAATAAGGGGAAGTTTCTTGAGAATCTTGTTTTTCTGGAGCTTAGAAGGAAGTTCTCGGAGATCTATTACTATAAGACGGCCAATGGTCTGGAGGTTGATTTTCTGACTAAATCCGGACGTAAGGACATGACTCTTATTCAGGTGGCTGATAACCTTGATAATGAAAAGACCCGGCAGCGGGAGGTCAATGCTTTGTTAAAAGCAATGGATGAGCTTAAATTGAAGGCTTCGGTTATTCTGACTGAAGATACTGAAGAGGAGATCTCGCAGGCGGGGAAGGTTATTGTGGTTAAGCCGGTTTACAAGTGGCTTTTGGAGTCCCCGGCTTCTTTGGAATAGGGCGAAGTTCAGTTGATAGGGGTTGTTCCCGTGCGAGCACTATTAATGATCAAACACTGACGGCAAACACCAGCAACGGCGTCAAGACATCGCATCATTTGAAGGCCGTTGGTTTAGATGAACAGGTTCACGTTCCCCTGTTCCGCATTCTGAAGGTACATGGCGACCCCGCCTTCTTCCACGCCGTCGATGAGTTCTTCCTTCTTGATGCCCATCAGGTCCATGGACATGGTGCAGGCCACGAGTCGTATTCCTGATTGACGCGCGGCGGCGATGAGTTCCGGCAGGGAAGAGACATGCTTGTGTTTCATGATGGCCTTGATCATCCATGTGCCCGCACCCGCCATATGCATCTGGGACAGAGAGAGTTTGTCCGCGCCCCGGGGCATCATCCAGCCGAACATGTGTTCGATCAGATTTTTACGGACCGGGACATGTTCCGATCGGCGCAGGGCATTAAGTCCCCAGAAGGTGAAGAAGAGGGTCACGCGGCTTCCCATGGCCGCGGCGCCATTGGCGATGATAAAGGCGGCCATGAGTTTGTCGAAGTCACTGCTGAAAACAACAATGGTTTTGGCCTTTTGCCCTTCTGGGGGCGTATGGACAGCACAGTGGTCTTGCTTGACGATGACGGCCGTGATGCGGTTGCCGTTCATCCTTAGGTCACAGAGCTCATGGCCGGTGCTCTGGCACCAGGCGCGCACATCGCTGGAAAAGCCTGGGTCTGCCGCGGTGATCTCGAGTTTTTCTCCTGGCGCGGCCAGGTCTATGGCTTGTTTCATCCGCAGGATCGGGCCGGGGCACTGAAGCCCGCACGCGTCGATGGTATGGATGACACCGGGGATTTCTTTAATGGCGTGATCCACGGGGACTGCGCCCGTAGCGTCTTTTAATTTTACCGGTGCGTTGTTAAGTTTACGTCCAAGCCCTTGCTGGGCTTCATAGGTCACATAGCCGCCGGAAAGGTTGCGGCAATTGAAACCATGCTGGGCGAGGATGCGGCAGGCGAGGTAGCCTCTTAACCCGACCTTGCAATAGACCAGCAGTTCCTTGCTTTTAGGGAGTTCCTGCCATCTTGCCCGCAAATCGTCGACGGGGATATTCATGGCGCCGGAAATTTTTCCGAGCTGGGCTTCTTCGATGGTGCGCACATCCAGGATCTCCTGTTCAGGCTGGGGATGGAGCATATCGTCCACATGGCAGACGCGGCATGTTCCGTCCAGCACGTTGGACGCGCTAAAGCCAAGATAATTCACCGGGTCCTTGGCCGATCCGTAAGGCGGCGCATAACAGAGTTCCATGTCTTTTAAGTCGTTCACCGTGAGGCCGGCGCGCAGGGCTACGGCGAGGACGTCGATGCGTTTGTCCACCCCTTGGGCTCCGACAGCCTGGGCCCCGAGGATCCGACCGGTTATCGGGTCGAAGAGAAGTTTCATGTGAAGCGGTGTCGCACCGGGATAATAGCCGGCGTGGTCGCCGGGGTGGATGTAGATCTTTTCCAGGGGGAGGCCGCGGCGTTTAAGCTGTTTTTCATTCGCACCGGTCATGCCTGCGGCCAGGCCGAAGACTTTGCAGATGGCGGTGCCTTGGGTGGCTGTATAGGATGATTTTTTTCCGAAAATCACATCCGCCGCGATACGTCCCTGCCGGTTGGCAGGTCCTGCCAGCGGGACGCAGGCTTTAAGGCCCGTGATAAAGTCCTGCACTTCGATCGCATCGCCCACCGCGTAAATGAGGGGATCGTTTGTCCGCAGGGAGCTGTCCACCACAATGCCGCCGCGTTCGCCGATCTGGAGCCCGGCTTCTTTGGCCAGAGAGTTTTCTGGTTTCACGCCCACCGCAAGGATCGCCAGGTCGCAGGGCATGGATTCACCGGTGCTCAGTTCCAGGTAAAGTTTGCCGTCGTGTTCTGAAAAACCTTTGACCGCGGTCCCCAGGCGCAGGTCGACCCCGCGCAGGAGGATTTCCTGGTGGAGGAAGGCCGCCATTTCCGGGTCAAGCGGTTCCATGACCTGATCTTTCAATTCCACCAGCGTCACCTCAATGTTCCGTTCCCGCAAAGCTTCCGCCATTTCAAGGCCGATGTAGCCCCCGCCGATGACAACAGCTTGCCGGATAGGGCCCAGGTCTAGCATCTTTTTAATGCGGTCCATGTCCGCCATATTTCGCAGGGTGCAGATCTTGGCGGATGCCATGCCGGGTAAAGGCGGTCGGAGCGGTTCCGCACCTGGGCTGAGGATCAGGGCATCATAAGGTTCCTTGCGTTCTGTACCGGTGATGAGATCCCGGGTGAGGAGGTGTTTATGGCTGCGGTCGATCTTGATGACGTCGGTGTTGATGCGGACGTCGATATTAAACCGGGCGCGCATAGACTCCGGGGTCTGGATCAAAAGCCGGTCACGGTCCTGGATCACGCCTCCGATGTGGTAGGGAAGGCCGCAGTTGGCAAAGGAAATGTAAGGGCCCCGTTCAAAGAGGATGATCTCGGCGTCCTCGGATAATCTTCTGGCACGCGCAGCAGCCGAAGCGCCTCCGGCCACACCGCCAACAATTAAAAGTCTCATGCGGGACCTCCCTTGGAACATGTTTTGGAAATACAGGCCAGGATTTTAAGTACTTCCCGCTGTTTGATGTGGTAATAACGGAAATTGCGCACCGCTTTTGATTCGACCACCCCGGCCTTTTTGAGGATGCCCAGGTGTTTGGAAATGACCGCCTGCGGCAATCCAAGCTCCCGGGCCAGTGCAAGCACGGAATGTTTATCCTGTGCCAGCGCCTGGATCAGGTTCAGGCGCACGGGATGGGCAAGGGAACGGAGCACTTTTCCCGCTTTTTGGACGGCATGGACGTTGAGATTGGCAGTGGGCATGATTATAATATACTACTATTGGCATATTCCAGTCAAGGGATACTTCATGCCTGGGGTATGATCCTGGTGATGATGGGGGCAGGCTTGGTTTAAGCTGGCGTCAGTCTGATGACACAGGCCTGCAGGATGGTTTTTTCTTATATATATGGCATACTTGTGCCTGTTGGATTTGGCTCCCAACGATATGACAAGGCGTGTTCATCGGTCTTAGGGTTCATAGATGTTCCTATGGATAATATATTCGAAAGAGGGTGGTATGCGTGATAATTTTTTAAGACGAATCATGGCGGGTGTGACCCTGATATCGTTTATGGCCCTGAATGTGCTGCCATTGTATGCCCAGGCCATTCCTTCCGGTTTTACCATGACAGCGCCGGGCTATAATCCGGCGATACTCAAAGGCATTCAGATTTATCTTCAAAGCCCTCTCAAGATGGATTTTATCCTCGACCCTGCGGATTCCGGATTGCAGGGTGACGCTTTGAAGAAAGAATCGAACAAGTTGATCAAATATTTCCTGGCGTCGCTCACCACGCCGGAGGATGAGATGTGGGTCAACCTTTCGCCGTTGGAACCGGACCGTATCATCCCCAGGAAGTTTGGTGAGACGGAAATGGGGCGGGATTTGCTGTCACTGGATTATCTGCTGAAACAGACGGCAAGCGCCTTGACTGATCCGGAAAAACCTTTGGGTACCAAATTTTGGGACAAGGTTTACGCCCAGGCGTATGCGCAGTTCGGGGTAACGGATGTGCCGGTGGATATGATCAACAAGGTATGGATCACCCCTGAAGATGCCACTGTCTATGAGAATGGCGACAAGGCTTTTGTGGTTGGAACAAAGTTGAAGGTCATGCTTGAGGCGGATTATTTGGCCATGCAGAACGGCGCTTCGGCGCCAGCTGACCATGCATCCGTTACTGATCTTTCCGATCAGCTGATGCGCGAGGTCATTATTCCTGTGCTTGAGCAGGAGGTGAATGAAGGGCGTTCCTTTGCGCCATTGCGTCAGATCTATTATTCCATGATCCTGGCAACATGGTTCAAGCGTAATCTCAGGGAAAGTCTCCTGGGTAAGGTGTATGTGGACCAGAACAAGACACCCGGTGTGGATATTGCAGATAAAGAGGAGAAGACCAGGATCTATCATCAATACCTTGAGGCGTTCAAGCAAGGGGCGTATAACTTTATTAAGGAACAGTATGATCCCGTAAGCCGGGAGACTGTTCCCAGGAAATATTTCTCCGGTGGTCTTTCAGGAATTAAGAATGCCGGGCTGAAAGTTCTGAAGAATTCGGATGATGCTCAGATTCTTGGGAAACTTTTTCGTATGCTGACGGTGTTAACGCTGATGACGGTGTCGGTAACACTGGAAAGCGTTGCGGCGCCAAGGCCAGGGACTCAGCGTGATCCTTTGCTGACACAGGTTTCAAGCGTCTATGGCTGGGGTAAGGCCACGGAAGATTCACTCCGGCAGTTTCGTTCCAGGGTCGGGCCTGGTTTTGAGGGGAAGACTCTTCAGGAGAAAGTTATCGCGCTGGCGTATTTTATCAAATCTGCCCGATCGCTGGGCGTCACATATGATATGGCGCTGGTCAGGAATTATGATTTGATACTGCAAGGAGGAAGCCTTGATCGCATTGTGGTTACCAAAAGAGCTATTTGTCTTGGTTTTAGCAGGTTGTTTACGTTCCTGATGGGGCAGTCAGCGGATATTGTGGAGGTTATGGATGTGGGCTCACGGCAATGGACGCATGCCATGAATATCATTCATGTGGGTGGAGGAAAGGTTCAATGGCTTGACCTTTCAACGAATACCCAGGACGGGTTTATTATGACCCGGCCCTTTGTTTTGGATGAGTATTACAAGAAGGTATCAGAAGAAGGGATTTATTCTTTACAAAAACGGCTTCCTTTTGATAATCAGAACTTTCGGACACGGGAGGATTTGAACAAGAAGTATTCTGTGATCAAATTTGGGCAGGGCGGTCTTTCGTATAACCGGGAGTTTTTTTATAATAGATATTCCTTGGATAAATCAACGATGGAAGAAGTTTTTAAAGCAGGAAATGTGTTATTTTCACAAGCCAAATATGCGGAAGCGATTGTGAAATATACAGAAGGCGCGACCCGTGCGGCCGCTCTGCGGGCGTTGCTGTCGCGGGATATTGTTGTATATCGGTATGTTATAAAAGATATTGATGGTTTCATTGCATATTGCCGGAGCAAGGAGCAGATAGCGAAAAAGAATATTCAAGCCGCAGAGCATAATCAAAATCTTGGTAAAAGTAATTCTTCAGGTTCAGGAAATACGTATACTTTTATTATTCAACCTGAAGATAAGCAGAGTGCAAGTGTATTCTTTGCCGGGATTAAAACTGTTAATTCTTTGATGACCTCCGGGGTTAATGCAGCAAATGGGAAGTGGTATGCTGCATCCCGGAACTGCTTTCAACAAGTGCTTCAGATGATAGCAAGATTGAAAACTTCAAGTTTTGCGAAGAAGTATCCTGATGTTATTGAAAAAGCTCGCTTGCCGTTGATGGCGAAAGCTGCTGAGTATAATCTTGACCAGCTCAAGCAAATAGATAAGGCAGAGCGTGTGGGTGGTATTGATCTTAATGCCCGGAATTTGAAGATACAAAGTATCGGTAAAAAAGCTGATATGTCATATTCTTATCAATTGGACAGCCTGGGCCATATCGCCGGCCTTACGCCGGTTATCATGAGCATGCGCCCGGTGGCTGATGTGGCGGCTCTGTTGGGCATCAAGTAATATTTCATCGACAAACCCGCAATCGCTCCTATAATGGCGCTGTTCCGCTGCCGGTGCGGCAGGGAGGGCGTTATGAAAAAATCTTCCTTTCTTCCCATGTATCTCGATGAGGTGTCGGCTCGGGGGTGGTCGGAGCTCGACGTTATTATCATCAGCGGCGATGCCTATGTGGATCATCCTTCCTATGGTACAGCCCTGATCGGGCGTCTTTTGGAGAGCAAAGGTTATCGTGTGGGTATTATTGCTCAGCCCGATTGGCGGTCTCTTGATGATTTCACGCGCCTGGGTCGTCCACGTTTGTGTGTTTGCGTGAGCGCGGGCAACGTGGATTCCATGGTCGCGCATTACACGGCCAACAAGCGCCGGCGTTACGGGGATGATTTCGCGCCCGGCGGCAAGGACGGCCTGCGGCCTGATCGCGCCGCGATTGTTTACGCCAACCGCGCGCGTGCCGCGTTCAAGGGCCTGCCGGTGATTTTGGGCGGGGTCGAGGCGAGCATGCGGCGCCTGGCGCATTACGATTATTGGGATGATGCGGTGCGCCGTTCGGTCCTGATCGATGCCAAGGCGGACATGATCATTTACGGGATGGGTGAGAAGCCCGTTACCGAAGTCATGGCACGCCTGGCGCAGGGCGAGGCCATGGCGTCGATCCGGGATGTGCGCGGCACGGTGGTGCGGGTGAAACCCGCGGAAATTCCGGCCGGCACCGTTTATCTTCCTTCGTTTGAGGAGGTCAGCGCTGACCCGGAGGCGTTTAACACGGCGTTTCGCCTGGCGTATGCCCAGATGTCGCCATCCGAGAGCAAAGCGTTGGTCCAGCCGCATGCCGACCAATGGGTGTTGCAGCTGCCGCCGGCGTTGCCATTGACGCCTCAAGAGCTTGATGCCGGGTATGATCTTCCGTATGCACGTGCCTGGCATCCGTCGTATGAAGCCCTGGGCGGCGTGAAAGGCCTGGAAACGGTGCGCTGGTCCATCACGGCCCTGCGTGGATGTCCCGGAGAATGCAGTTTTTGCGGCATCACGTTTCATCAGGGGAGGATCGTGCAGAGCCGCAGCCCTGCGTCTATTTTACGGGAAGCCGAGCGCCTGGCGCATGACCCGGCCTTTCGGGGTACGATCCAGGATGTGGGCGGCCCGACCGCCAATTTATACGGCGCCAGGTGTGCTAACTGGGATAAAGGAAGAGCTTGCCATGACAAGCAGTGCCTGATGCCGTCCAAATGCCCGTCGCTTAAACTGGGGTGCGGGCAGGCGCTGTCGCTGTATGAAGCGATACGCCGTGTGCCGGGCGTCAAGCACATGTTCGTGCAGAGCGGCTTGCGCTATGATCTGCTGCTTGATCCGGAGGCTGGGGAATATTTTAAAACCCTGTGCCGGTATCATGTGAGCGGCCAGATGAAAGTGGCGCCGGAACATACTTCCGATACCGTTCTGGCGTATATGAACAAACCGCCCTATGCCCGTTACGAGGCTTTTGTCCGGCTTTTTAAGAAGATCAACGCAGGCCTCGCGAAGCGGCAGTATCTGGTGAATTATTTTGTGAGCGCTCATCCTGGCGCGCGCCTGGAAGACGCGCTGGATTGCGCGACAACGCTTTTGTCTCACGGAATGCACCCGGAACAGGTGCAGGACTTTTTACCTTTGCCCATGACCGTTGCCGCGTGCATGTACCATACGGGCAGGCACCCTCTGACCGGTCAAAGCGTGTATGTTCCAAAACAGGAAGCGGAGCGCGCCATGCAGCGCGCGCTCGTACAGTCCCGGAATCCGGGCAGTGCGCCCTTGATCGACAAGGCCCTGCGCCTTCTGGGGAAACAGGATATGAAGCGGTATTTCAAACAGAGAGGCAGCAGGCATGATCACGGTTAACAACGTAACGCTGCAGTTCGGCCAGCGGAAACTTTTTTCCGGCGTCAATATTGTTTTTTCACAAGGTAATTGTTACGGGCTCATCGGGGCCAATGGTTCGGGGAAGTCCACGTTCCTCAAGATCCTTTCCGGCGAAATAGATTCGACGGAAGGCAGTGTGGCGGTTACCCCGGGCAAGCGCGTGTCGGTCCTGCGGCAGGACCAGTTCGCGTTCGATGAGTACCCGGTGTTGACAACGGTCATCATGGGGCATAAGAAGCTTTACGATGTCATGATGGAAAAAGACGCGATCTACGCCAGGCCGGATTTTTCCGACGCGGACGGGATGCGTGTTTCCGAACTGGAAGCCGAATTTGCGGAAATGAACGGCTGGGACGCCGAATCCGACGCCGGAAAACTTCTGGCGGAACTTGGCATCCCAACGGCAGCACATGGCCAGCAGATGAAACAGCTTGAAGGCGGCGATAAGGTGCGCGTGCTTCTGGCGCAGGCGCTTTTCGGGAATCCTGACATCCTGTTGCTGGATGAGCCGACCAACCATCTTGATGTGGAAACGTGCATGTGGTTGGAGGATTTCCTGTCCAGGTTCGAGAATACGGCCATTGTGGTTTCGCATGATCGCCATTTCCTTGACAATGTTTGCACGCATATCGCTGATATTGATTTCGGAAAGGTGAAGATCTACTCCGGGAATTACACGTTCTGGTCGGAATCAAGCCGCCTGGCCGCCAAACAGCGCAGCGAGGCGAACAAGAAGATCGAGGACCGGCGCAAGGAGCTTCAGGATTTCATTGCGCGCTTCAGTTCGAACCTGTCGAAATCCCGTCAGGCTACCAGCCGCAAGAAGGTCCTGGAGAAGCTTACGATTGAAGATATCGAGCCCTCGTCACGGAAGTATCCGTATGTTCATTTTGAACAGGAGCGCGAGGCCGGCAATGATCTTCTGGATGTCGTTGATCTGTCCAAATCGGTGGAAGGGCAGGTCATGTTCAGGAAATTGTCTTTGACGATCCAGAAAGGCGACAAGGTTGCGTTGGTGGGTTCGCATGACCTGATCAAGACAACGCTGTTCCAGGTGCTCATGGGGGAGCTCCCGCCGGATAGCGGGACTTTTAAATGGGGGTTTTCGACCAAGCGCGCATATTTCCCTAAAGATAACGCGGAATATTTCAAGTCCGACCTGAGCATCGTTGACTGGCTGCGCCAGTATTCGGAAGAGAAATCCGAGATCTTTATCCGCGGGTTTCTGGGCAAAATGCTTTTCACGGGTGAGGAATCCCAGAAGCCCGCCAGGGTGCTCTCGGGCGGCGAGAAAGTGCGCTGCATGCTCTCGCGCATGATGCTCATGAAGCCCAATGTCGTCATCCTCGACGAGCCAACCAATCACCTGGACCTGGAATCGATCACCGCTCTCAACGACGGGCTCAGGCGCTTCAAGGGTACGATCCTTTTTTCGTCGCATGACCATGAGCTGGTCCAGACCGTGGCCAACCGGATCATCGAGATCACGCCCAGGGGCATGATCGACCGTACGGGCACGACCTTTGATGATTATTTGTCCGACGAGCGTGTCAAAACCCAGCGGGCGGAGTTTGCCAGGGCATAAGTAATACTTGAAAGTATTACTGCCGGGTGTTATGCTGTTCTTCGGTCAGGGATATCGCTGTTCAGATGAGACATGCAGGCGTCAAGGAGTGGCCTTATGATGACCAGGGAATTCAAGCTTACCTCAAAGAGTCAGGTTACGATCCCCGACATGATCAAGGAAGCCCTCGGTATTGGCGCCGGGGATTCGATCGTCTTTGATGTCCGGAAGGATGTTGTCCGCATTTTGCCATCCCGTCGCCATGCGGTGGATATCATGACGCTCTCCAGGAAGTACAGGACGGTGCCTCCCAGGCCGGTATCTGTTGAGGCTATGGATGAGGTGATCCGTAAAGGCTGGGGCAAGGCGGCGGTGGCGTCATGATCGCGGTTGACACCAATCTCCTTGTCAGGTTCCTGACCAAAGACGATAAGGAACAAGGGATCAAGGTTGAACATTTGTTCCGTCAGCATGCGGGTGAGGGGGATATATTTGTCGCCACGCTTGTGATCCTCGAAATGAATTGGGTGTTGACCAGCCTTTATGCATGGAAACCTGTGCGTTTTTATGACGCGGTTGCAGATATCCTCGCATGCCCTTCTTTTACGATCGAGAATGATGTTAAAGTCCGCGATGCCGTCACAGCATGCCGTGCCAGCAGTAAACTGGATTTCAGCGACGCCCTCATCGGCTATGCGGGCGCTCACCGGGGATTGATAACCTATACGTTTGACAAGAAACTACGCGGACTTCCGATCTTTCATGTCTTATAAATCTTTTCTTTTAGTACTGTTTTTAGTAATAGTTCCGCCTTCTGCCCACGCCGCGGATATTACGACGGGGCTGGTGGGGTACTGGCAGCTGGATGAAACAAGCGGCACAACGGCACGAGATGCGTCGGGCAGGGGGAATCCGGGGACATTGGTGCATAATCCGGCATGGGCCAGCGGCAAGTTCGGCGGGGCGGTCAGTTTTAACGGGACGTATCAATAGGTGGCTTTGCCGGAAACAGGCGCCCTTCCGACGGTTGGTAATGGAAGTTTTACGCTCGCCGCGTGGGCTAAAATAAACGGGAGTGATGATTATCATAACATTTTAAGGCGAGATAATGGATTGAATCAAGGCAGTGAAAATCGGCGATATATAATCATGTGGACCCAGCGTACGACCGGGCATGCTGCTTTCTTGGTAGATGATGGTGCTGCCGCCTACTCGTCTGCGGGTGTTGTTAGCCGGACTGATAATAATTGGCATCATTTCGTGGGTGTTTATGATGCCGTTAACAGAAAAATGTATCTTTATGTTGATGGAGGGCTGGAAGCCGGGCCTTCGACTATTCCGGCGACACAGTTTAACACAACCAGAGAACCGTGGGTTATTGGGGCTGTATCGCCTGTATATAGTGTTGCTCAATTCTTCCTTGGTTCCATCGATGATGTCCGCATCTATAACCGCGCTTTGACCCAGACGGACATCACCGCGCTCTACCATAACGGCGGCCCGACCACCATCAAGAACGCGCACATCAGCCGCGGCGTGATCAAATAATATTCCCCGCCCGTTTTGCCCAAGCCCAGGATCGGATTTCATATATGATGGGTTTGCATGTCTTGCGATTTTTCGCCCTCAAGGCCCGGAATGGCGGAGCACGAAAATTATTTTCTTGACAAATAATTTATTTGTTGCATACTTGAGCCTGAGCAAATTGGTGAAGTGATCTTTTAGACCGCAGGGCAGGAGTTCCTACCGTAGTGGTTTTTTGTTGGATCCGCCAGCATTTGCTCAAATTCAATAACAAGGAGAAGGTTTCATGGTCAAAGGAAAAGTGAAGTGGTTCGACGACAAAAAAGGGTTTGGCTTTATTACACCGGAGTCTGGCAAGGATGTCTTCGTGCATCACAGCGAGATCCAGGGTGAAGGCCACAGAACGCTGAGCGACGGCCAGGCGGTCGAGTTTGAGATCGCGCAGGGCCCCAAAGGCGAGCAGGCCAAGAACGTCGTGAAGCTGTAATAGCTTTGAAAGTTCTGTAGGAAAGCCCTTCAGCTGAAAAGTTGAAGGGCTTTTTTACATCTTCCTTGCGGCATAGCCATTTCCCCATGGTATACTGAATCCAATACTTAGTTGAGTCCCCAATACATTCATGAAAAAATTTCCAGACCATCAACGCACGCAACAGGGCAGCCGCGGCCCGCGGCATGCCGCGTCCCGTCAGGGTTCCCCGATACGTCACGCGCCAGCACGGCCGCCCATGGACGAGGCGGAGCGCCTTTTCTTTGCCGGCACCCCCGTTGATCCTGCCCCGCGCATCCGCCTTGAGGATGGCAGCCGCGAGCTGACCATGCGGGCGATGGACCTGATTTGCCCTATCGGCATGGGCCAGCGGGGGCTGATCGTGGCGCCTCCCGGTTCCGGCAAGACGACTTTCCTGAAACATATTTGCCAGGCTGTGGCTGCGGCGTGCCCGGCGATGAAGCTTTATTGCCTTCTCATCGATGAACGCCCGGAAGAGGTCACGGATTTTCGCCGCAGCATTACCGCCGATGTCCGCGCTTCCTCCACTGACCAGGAATATGACCACCATGTGGCCACTGCGGACACCCTGATGCGCCAGGCCATCCGGGAAGCCGGGGCGGGTGCCAATGTGATGGTCCTCATTGATTCGCTCACACGCCTGGCGCGTGTCCATAACGCGGAATGCCGTAACGGCGGGCGCACGATATCGGGCGGCCTGGATGCGCGGGCGCTTGAAGTCCCGCGCCGCATTTTCGGGGCCGCGCGCAAGATCGAGAACGGCGGGTCGCTGTCGATCCTGGCGACCATTTTGGTCGAGACCGGCAGCCGCATGGACGAGGTTATTTTCGAGGAATTCAAGGGGACGGGCAACATGGAGGTCGTGCTCGCGCGCGAGATCTCCCAGCGCCGTATTTTCCCGGCGATCAATATTTCCAAAAGCGGCACGCGCCGCGAGGAACTCCTGCTTCCCCCGCCCGAACATCAGAAGATCCAGATGCTCCGCCGGGCCCTGGCTGACCTGAATCCGGCGGAAGCCATGCAGTCGTTGGTCGAACGCCTTTCCAAATTTCCCACCAATAAAGCCATGCTTGACCAGATCGGGGTCTGACATGGACACCCCGCTGCTGGGCCTTCTTGAAACAGCCTGGGAAAAGCGTGCGCCCTTGCGTGCCGTTACCAATGCCCTGCGCATTGTCAACGGGTACGGGGACGGCCTCGACGGCCTTGTCCTGGAACAGTATGACCGTCATTTTGTGGCCCAGGTCTTTGAGGAGCGCTGGCTGGAAGAGAAGGCAACGCTCACGCATTTTGTGCAAGGCCTGGGGGCGCTGTATTTTGTCGTCAAGGACCGCACCAAGACGGCTTCTTCCCGGGCTGAAGACCTGACCACGCGTGTGTGGATCGAGGGGCTGTCCGCGACCATCGTCGAGGAGTACGGCGTAAAATTCAGCGTGGATATGAACGATACGCTCAACACGGGCCTTTTCCTGGATATGCGTGCCAACCGCCGGCGTGTGGCGGCGCTGGCCCAGGGGCGGCGGGTCCTCAATCTTTTCGCCTATACCTGTGCCTTTGGCGTGCATTGCCGCAAGCAAGGCGCGGCGTCGGTTGTCAACGTGGATGTCAGCCGCAAGGTCCTCGACCGGGCACGGGTGAATTATGAACTTAACGGATTGATACCCGAGAAGAACGAATTTATCCGTGCGGATGCCGTTGAATACCTTGAGCGGGGCATCAAGAAGGACAACCGTTTCGACATGATCATCCTGGATCCGCCGTCTTTTGCGCGCTTTGAAGGGAAGATGTTCATTGTGAAGAAGGATCTGCCGCAGGCGGCGGCCATGTGTGTCAAACTGCTTGAACCCGACGGGGTCTTCTTTGTGGCCACCAATCACAGCGAGATGATCCATTCGCATCTGCAGAGCCTTGTCAAAACGGCTGCCAAGGGGCGTAAATTAAGCGACATTCAGTGCCTGGGGCAGGATGCCGATTTTGAAGGGACAGGCTTCATGGCCGAAAGCTGTTTGACCGCTGTATTGGCGCGGTTATGACATCCGGCCATGTTCGTGTGAAGGCATTATGGCGTTGATCAGTCTCCAGGAAATATCCCTCGCTTTTGGCGGGCCGAAACTTTTCGACAAGCTTTCCCTTCAGCTGGAATCCGGCGAACGTACGGCGCTGCTGGGGCGCAATGGTTCAGGCAAGAGCACGATGATGAAGGCCATGGCCCGCGTCATCGGGGTGGACAGCGGCCAGGTTGTTCATCAAAAAGGCGTGAGTGTGGCGTTTCTGGCGCAGGAAGTGCCGCGGGACCTTCAGGGAGACGTGTTTGATATTGTCGCTTCCGGCCTTGGGGCGCGTGCCACGCTCTTGAGCGATTATCATCATGTCAGCCAGCGCCTGCATACGGAACACACCCCCGAACTCATGGGCCGGCTGGACGCCCTGCAGGCCGAACTCGACCGCACCCACAGCTGGGAGCTTGATCATCAGATCGAAGAGGTCGCGGCCAGGATGAAGCTTGACATGTCAGTGGATTTTGCGTGCCTTTCCGGCGGGCAAAAAAGGCGTGTTCTCATGGCGCGGGCGCTTGTCCTGAAGCCCGACGTTCTTTTGCTCGATGAGCCCACCAATCATCTGGATATCGATTCGATCGAATGGCTCGAGGGCTTTCTCAGGAAATACCCCGGTACGGTCTTTTTTGTGACCCATGACCGCATGTTCATGGAGCATGTGGCCAACCGTATCATTGAACTGGATCGCGGGCATCTGATGAGCTGGTCATGCGATTACCGCACATTCCTGGAGCGTAAGGAATTGGCGCTGCGCATGGAAACCTCGTCCCAGGAGCGCTTCGACAAGAGGCTCGGTGAAGAAGAGGTATGGATCCGCCGCGGTGTGGAAGCCCGCCGGTGCCGTAACGAAGGCCGTGTCAAGGCGCTTGAGGAAATGCGGGCGGTGCGTCAGGCGCGGCGTTCACGGGAAGGCCAGGTCAAGTTTCGGCTCCAGGAAACAGATGCATCGGGGCATCTGGTCATCAAGGCTTCGCGCCTGGGCCAGACCTATGATGACCTTAGTCTGATCCGGGATTTTTCCGTCAATATCATGCGGGGCGACAAGATCGGCGTCATTGGACCCAATGGTTCGGGCAAGAGCACGCTGCTGCGAATCCTGATCGGGAAACAGGCCCCCTCCAAGGGCACCATCCGCCTGGGAACGGATCTTCAGATCGCTTATTTCGACCAGATGCGCGAGGCGATCGATGAGGAAAAGACCGTGATGGAGAACATCGCCGGCCTCAGTGATACGGTCCTCATCAACGGGAAGCCGCGCCATATCATTGGCTATCTTGAGGATTTTCTTTTTTCTCCTGACCGCGCCCGGACACCGGTCAAGGTCCTTTCCGGGGGGGAGCGCAACCGTCTGTTATTGGCCCGGCTTTTCACCCGCCCGGCCAATTTGCTCGTCATGGACGAGCCGACCAATGACCTGGACATGGAAACCCTTGAATTGCTTGAACAGCTTCTGGTGGCATATGACGGGACACTGATTTTGGTCAGCCATGACCGGGCATTTCTCAATAATGTCGTGACCTCGACCATTGTCCTTGAAGGCGGCGGTGAGGTGAATGAATATCCGGGCGGTTATGATGACTGGTTAAGCCAGCGTAAGGCGGCAGCCGCCGCGTCTGCACCGAAGAATGACCACCAGGACCTGCCGCGTCCGGCGGCGCCCGAGAAGCCCCGCACGGTGTCCAAGCTTTCCTTCAAGGACAGCCGTGAGCTGGAAAACAGCCCCAAAAAGATCGAAAAACTGGAAGCCGAACAGGCGGCTCTGTGTGCCCTGTTGGCTGATGTTGAATTTTACAAGAAAGATCCGCAGGAAATCGCCCGCGTCAAAGCCAGATCCGAAGCCTTGAGTTTCGAGATCCTGGAAGCTTATCACCGTTGGGAAGCCCTTGAAGCGCTCAAGGACGGCTGCGCCTGATCGAGCGGGGCTTTGCTTGCAATCCCGTTCATTTTGTGTAGAATACAGAAAATTCCTTACAGAAGAGGTTAGTGTGTCCAAAGTCGGTATTGCCCTGATCCAGACAACATGTTCAGGCACGTTGAAAAAAAATTTCGACAAGACCCTGGGATTGATGACGCTTGCGGCCAGGAAAGGCGCCAGGATCATCTGCACTCAGGAACTTTTCAAGTCGCCCTATTTTTGCCAGCACGAATCCTACGATCTTTTTAAGCTCGCGGAACCTGTGACCGAGAAATCTGCCACGGTACGGGAATTGTCCGCTTTTGCCAAAAAGCACAAGGTGGTGCTGGTGGCGTCTTTGTTCGAGAAGCGCGCCGACGGCGTTTACCACAATACGGCGGCGGTGATCGACGCGGATGGGAAATACCTGGGCAAGTACCGCAAGATGCATATTCCCGATGATCCCCAGTTTTACGAGAAGTTCTATTTTGCGCCGGGAGATCTTGGGTACAAGGTATTCCGGACGAAATATGCGGATATCGGCGTCCTCATCTGCTGGGATCAGTGGTATCCCGAGGCGGCGCGCGCCACCGCGCTCATGGGGGCCCAGATCATTTTTTATCCCACGGCCATCGGGTGGCTGCCTTCCGACAAGGCTGTGTATGGCGAACGTCAGTACGCGTCCTGGGAAACGATCCAACGTTCCCATGCCATTGCCAATGGCTGTTATGTGGCGGCCGCCAACCGGGTGGGTTTCGAACCAAACCCCGACGGAAAAGACGGCATCGAATTCTGGGGCCGCAGTTTTGTGGCCGATCCCTACGGCACGGTCCTTGACCGCGCGCCGCTGGACCGGGAAGAAGCCCTGGTGGTCCCTGTGGACCTTGATGTCATCGCGTCCAAGCGCGTGCAGTGGCCGTTCTTGCGCGACCGGCGCATTGACAGTTACGGCGACCTTCTCAAGCGTTATGTCGATGAATAAGGTATCGGTGCCTGATCTGGCTGCACGTGGTTTTCGTATGCCGGCCGAGTGGGAACCGCACCGGGGCACATGGCTTTCCTATCCCCATAATCCAAAAAGTTTTTTCACGGCTTTAAAGGGCGCCCAGGCGGGTTTCGCGGATATTGTTGCCGCTCTCGCCAAGGTTGAGGACGTGCATATCAATGTCAATGACATGCTGGCCGAGCGTGCCCTGGGCCGGCAGCTGGCCCGGCGCAAGGTGGGGGGGAATGTTTTCCTGCACCGTTTTCCGACGAATGATGCCTGGTGCCGCGATCACGGTGCGATCTTCCTCAAGCATGCGGGGACGGGGCGCGTGATTGCCACGGACTGGATTTTCAATGCCTGGGGCGGGAAGTATCCCTGCGCGAAGGATAACCGCATTGCCCGCAAGATGGCCGCGTTTTTGGGGATGGAGTGTTTTTCTTTTCCATGGGTCATGGAAGGCGGATCGATCGATGTCAACGGCGCCGGCATCCTCTTGACCACGGAAGCATGCCTCCTCAACAAGAACCGGAATCCTTCCTTGTCCAGAAAGCAGATCGAAAAATTACTCAGGTCTGGCTTTGGCGTCGAGAAGATCCTTTGGCTCAAGGACGGTGTTGCGGGGGATGATACCAACGGCCACATTGACGATATTGCCCGTTTTGCCGATGCCCGGACGATCATCACCGTGGTGGAGGACAATACGGCCGATGCCAATCACAGCATCCTGGCCGAAAATCTTGCGGCCTTGAAAAATTTCCGTGACCTGGAGGGCCGGCCGTTTCGCATTGTCACCCTGCCTATGCCCAGGCCGGTATATTATCGCAAGGACGAACGCCTGCCTGCCAGTTATGCGAATTTCTATATCGCCAACGGTATCGTTCTTCTTCCGGTCTTTAACTGCCCCCAGGACAAGGAGGCGATCCGTGTGTTGCGGGGTGTTTTCAAGACCAGGAAGATCGTGCCTGTTGACGCCAGTGCCATCATCGTCGGCCTGGGGACATGTCATTGCCTTTCCCAGCAGATCCCTGCGTAAGAAAGATTGTAAAAAAGTGGGAAGTGTCTAGAATTGAAGAAGGCGGCATGTTTGAAATAAGCGTCCCCTGGGGGAATCGAACCCTCATCCCAAGCTTCGGAGGCTTGTGCTTTATCCATTAAGCTAAGGGGACAGCGGCAGAAATATTAACACAATCCCGGTTTTCGGGATAGAGAATTTAACACAGCATCAAAAAGGAGTGCCCATGGCAAAAAATATTGTGCTTGCGGTGTGTGTTGTTTTCCTGGCGATGTCGGCAGGGCTTGTCGAGGCGGGTATCCAGCGCAAGGGGGCTAACGAGATACTTCATCAGCAGCGGGAAGCGCGGCATAACGCCATCATGGGTAAAAAAAGCGATGACGCCTCGACGCAGCAAGACAAGCCAGAAAACAAGAATGAAGATAAGAAGGAAGATAAAAAGGAAGATTGCACGGCATTGACCGGAGAAAAAAAGAAGGCGTGCGAAAAAGTTGCGGCCGTGGATAAAAAGACCGGCAACAACAAACATCAGGATAAACAAAAGCCCGCGGACTGCAGGAAGTTGACCGGAGAGAAAAAGAAGGCGTGTGAAAAATCCGCCGCCGCACAGGGTGAGTAGTGCTGTCAGACAATTATTAAATGGAGGTTTTTATGTCAGAAGAAAAAAAGGGAGCTGTAAAGAAGGGTTTCTTGGCGCGCCTGTTTGAGGCGCTGGATAAAAAGATGGAACAAAAAGCCTCAAGTTGCGGGTCATGCTGCTGCGGTCCGAAATCGGAAGCGCCGGGGAATAAGAAATGCTGCTGACATTCACCCGCTGGGTGACCTTCGGTATTTTACGTTTTGATCCGGCGTCACGGCTGGGGGAAACAGTCCAGTTTTTTCTTTACGATACGGTGAAGATCCTGGCGCTTCTGGCCGCGGTTATTTTTGTGATCGGCGTTGTGCGTACGTATGTGGATACCCGGCGCATGAAGCGCGTCATGGCGGCGCGCGGGATCACAGGGTATATGGCCGCCTCTCTTTTTGGGGCAGTCACCCCGTTCTGTTCGTGTTCATCGATCCCGATCTTTCTCGCTTTCTTGAAGGCAGGGGCGCCGCTGGGTGTTATGTTCGCGTTTTTGATCACCTCACCCTTGGTCAATGAATATGTGGTGGTGTTGATGGCCGCGTTTTTCGGCTGGAAGATCGCGGTGCTTTACACACTCAGCGGGATCATGATCGGTGTTTGTGCCGGCATGGTCCTGGCGCGGATGAACCTGGAAAGGTTTCTTGTGACGGATTTTATAGCGCCTGGCGCCGATGCGCCTGCGGTCGTTACGTTTACGGCTTTTAAAGGCCGGCTTCTTTTTGCCTGGGGCGAAGTGACCGAGATCCTGGCCAAGATCTGGCTGTGGGTGCTGGCCGGTGTGGCCCTGGGAGCGGTGATCCACAATTATGTGCCTCAGACGGCGATCGAAGCGGTCATTCATTCCACGGGCGTCTGGTCCGTGCCGCTGGCGGTTCTTATCGGTGTGCCGATGTACGGCAGCTGTGCGGCCATTGTGCCGATCGCTGTGGCGCTTTTTCAAAAGGGTGTGCCTTTGGGCACAGCGCTGGCCTTCATGATGGCGATCTCGGCCCTCAGCCTGCCGGAAGCCGTCATGCTTCGCCGGGCGATGACGCTCAGGCTTATCATGGTTTTCTTTGGTGTGACAACGGCGGGGATTATTCTCACCGGATATCTTTTTAATGTGTTGCAGGGGTGGTTCATCTAGGATGCCTTGTCGGACTCAAGGGGGGATTGATGCGTAAATGGATCATGATCGGGATCGCGTTCGTTGCCGCTGTCCCATCGGTATCTGCCGCACCGGCGTACGGCACCAGGATGCCGCAGCAGAAGCAGGTTTTCTGGGGCCTTCAGTATTACGCCATCCTGGACAGGGACCTTAACAAGGATAACGGCGATATGACCAGCCGTCAGGGGCATGTCCTTCTTTCTTATGGCGTGACTGATTGGCTCAGCCTGGATCTCAAGGCCAGTACGGGTACTATTGAACATGTGGACGGCAACGGGGACAAGATCAAATACAATACGCCCGTCTGGGGCGGCGGGTACGGCTTTCGCGCGAGGGTTTACCAGAATGGCCCATTAAAAGTAGTCGGCGGGTTCCAGCATATCAGTATCCATCCTAAAACCGTCAAGGGCGGCGGGGTGAAACACAATGCCATCCTGGATGACTGGCAGGGGTCGGCGCTCGTCTCCTGGGATCTGCGCCAATTAACACCTTATACCGGCGTCCGTTACGGGACTACGGATTATCTGCACCGCTTGAACAACGATGCGGATCGTGTTTATATGGATGAGCGGCGGCGTTTTGATGCGGTCGTTGGCGCTGACATCCCGCTGTCTTCCAACGTATGGCTTAACCTCGAATGGGCCGGCGGGGCCGGGGAGGCGCTCGCCGCGAGTGTCAATTTTCATTTTTGATCCCGATGGGGCGTGAGGCTGGCGCTCCTTTTTCTTAACCGAATGAAATTTTTATTTGCAAAGAATGTGATTTGGTGTTAGATTTTCATCTATCTTTTCCGGTTCCGTTAAGGTCTTTTTCATTTCATCCTGTTCTCGACGGAAAAAAGGGGATCGTTTTTCCCCTGGCATGGCGCATTGTCCTTGGTAAAAAATTTTTGAAATTTTTCAGGGACCGGAGAAATTTTTGGATAAAATAGGATTCAGGATGCCGCAGGGGATTTCGGCGGCATCTTATCCGGCGACATGTGTCAGTTTCTTTATTAGTTTTTCCGCCAACAAATGGAAAGAAGGATCAAGGAGAAATGAAAAATACCGCGCATGCCGTTGCCAGCGTCCCGGTCAATCTGGATGATGTGGTTCTTGACGCCGAAGGGCTGGTCAATGAAAAACAATTCCAGTCGTTGACCATCGGCGCCCGAATTCCCAAGGATTATTTTGTGACAAGCGGCGTGGGTGAATGCGACATTACGGTCCACGCCGGTTCCTTCCACCTCGCTTTACGCGATGCCGGGATCGAACGTTATAACATCATGACCTATTCGTCGATCATGCCGGGTATTGCGCGGCAGATCCCCAAGCCCAAAGACCTGGTTCATGGGTGTGTGCTGGAGACTATCATGGCCTGCGCGAGCATGGAAAAAGGCGTGCGTGCCACGGCGGGCATCATTTACGGCTGGCTTTACAACCGCAAGACCCGCCAACGTTACGGCGGGTTGGTCTGTGAGTATAACGGATCCCTGACGGCCCAGGAAGCGGGGGACCAGCTGCATGCGAGCCTCCAGACACTTTACAAGAACGGGTTTGAGGAAGAGTACGAGCTGCGCGATGAAAAGCTGACCACCCAGAGCTTTATCCCGAAAAAGAAATACGGGACGGCCCTGGTGGCGATCTGTTTCTCGAATTATATCTATCCTGTATTGAGCGTCCGTTAACCGCACATGACCGGGCCACAGCTTTTTCATATCCGCGGGACATGATCTTCCGCGGATTTTGATTTTTTAAGGGATGAACGGGGCGCACCCCTGTCTAACAAGGAGACATGAAGCGATGAAAAAGAAGGATCTTTTGAAGAATGTTGTCAAGCATGTGGACATCAAGTCGTTTGACGCAACAAAGATCGTTGACGCGATGCGCGACATGTCCTTTACGTCCCGCGATGCGGCGCGCGCCGCGGATATCCTGGTCAAGATGATCAACGAGAAGAATTCTGCCAATATCCTGACCCTTGCGGGGAGCACATCGGCCGGCGGGTGCATGCAGGTGTACGTCGATATGGTCAAGTGCGGCATGATCGATGCCATTGTGGCGACCGGCGCGGCCATTGTGGACATGGATTTCTTCGAGGCGTTGGGGTTCAAGCATTACAAGGCGGCCGGGAATGTGGATGACAAGGTCCTGCGGTCCCTTTACATCGACCGCATTTACGATACGTATATCGACGAGGTGAGCCTCCAGGCCTGCGACCGCACCATTGGCGAGATCGCCGACAGCCTCGAACCGCGCCCGTATTCCTCGCGGGAGTTCATTGCACAGATGGGCCAGTACCTGGTCAAGAACAGCAAAAAGAAGGATTCGCTGGTTCAGGTGGCGTATGAACATGGTGTGCCGATCTTCTGCCCTGCGTTCAGCGATTCATCGGCGGGTTTCGGCCTTGTGCTTCACCAGGTCAATCACCCCAAGGCGCACATGTCCATCGATTCGGTGAAGGATTTTTATGAACTGACCCGCATCAAGATGAAGTCGGCCACATCGGGGCTGTTTATGATCGGCGGGGGCGTCCCGAAGAATTTTGCGCAGGATACGGTGGTGTGCGCTGAAGTCCTGGGCGTGGAAGTGCCCATGCACAAGTATGCCGTGCAGATCACGGTGGCGGATGTTCGCGATGGGGCTTGCTCGAGCTCGACGCTCAAGGAAGCTGCTTCCTGGGGGAAGGTGGATACGGTGTTTGAGCAGATGGTGTATGCAGAGGCCACGAGCGTTCTTCCTCTTATTGTCAGCTATGCGTATCATAATTCCAACTGGAAGACCAGAAAGCCGCGCCAGTTTTCAAAAATTTACGAGAAATAAGAGGATCCTATGAACCGCAAGAATTATTCGGGGGATGTCACGGGGGCTGTGCTCGAGAACAATACGGATATCCTGATCGATTTCGACAAGCTCGCCAAGATCGGGCAAAGCCAGGAACCGGTTGTGCCGGTCGTGGTGCAGGATGCCGTGAGCAAAGAGGTCCTGATCCTGGCGTATGCCAACGAAAAGGCCTTGCGGCATACCCTGGCCTGCGGTATCGCCACCTTCTGGAGCACCTCGCGCCATGAGCTGTGGATCAAAGGTAAAACGTCCGGTGATGAACTTCAGATCGTTGAGGTCAGGGTCAATTGCGAACAGAATTCGCTCCTGTATCTGGTGACCATGAAGGGGAAGGGGTCTTGCCATGTGAAGGATGCGGCAGGGCAAACCCGTTTCGGGTGTTATTATCGCCGCATCAAGGGTGATCATTTGGAGTTCTACAGCTAAGCCTCTCCGCGCCTGAGGGCGCCTGCTGCTTTTCTTCACCGACTCAAGCGGTTGCATCCCACGACAGGTTAAATGACGCTTGATTTTTGCCGTGAATAAATGTAATATATCTCCAGGTTTTCCACTTTTTACAGGGAGAGTCTTGTGGGTCGTCCAGTTATCCTTTGTGTCGATGATGAGCCGGGTATCCTTCATAGCCTCGAGCGCTGCCTCGCGTTTGAGCATTATGATGTGCTGACAGCGTCCAGTGGCATGGAAGGGCTCAAGGCCCTGGAAGGCTGCGGCGGGCGTGTTGATCTGATCATCGTGGATCACCGGATGCCGCAGATGATGGGGGATGAGTTTCTCCATTGTGTCAAACAGCGCTACGGACGCATCCAGGCCATTATGATTTCGGGATATCTGGACATCAGCAGTATGTCGCGTGTGCTTAACGACGGCGAGATATTCCGCATTATTGAAAAACCCTGGGATAATCGCGAGCTGCTTGATGCCATCCGTATGGCGCTCCCGTCCCCGGCCTCCGGGGCCAGGTAGGTTCTTCCCAGGAGAGATGCCCGCGCAGTAAATCTTTAGCGAGCTGAGAGGATTGCGTTAATTAAAGCCCTCCCCCTTTGTGGGGAGGGACGGGGAGGGGGGCATAAATCTAGTCGAGAGTAACGTAGAATTCGTTATCAAAAAGTTACAAAAATAGTTGTGTGTGCGTCATTCTCGTCGGATAATATGATCATGGTCGACGGAA
>Ga0209083_1001716_pt1 | contig 23634 bp, 15 predicted proteins | sample AM7aDNAmetaG_FD_184132 | JGI IMG/M metagenome (GOLD analysis project Ga0209083, IMG submission 184132) | Freshwater microbial communities from Finland to study Microbial Dark Matter (Phase II) - AM7a DNA metaG (SPAdes) (version 3) | ecosystem: Environmental > Aquatic > Freshwater > Lake ...
CATTTGTAGTACGTGTTTACTGAGATACCAACCTGCTTCATGATTTCTTCGAGCTTTTTCCCTGCGGCCTGCTCAACTTCAACCTGCCTCAAAATAGATATGATTTGCTCCATGCTGTGACCTTTTGTACCCATATGCTACCCCCTTGAATGTAGCCCAACTCATATTATACACTAGTATCTATGAGTGGACTAGTTTTTGGGGGGCACGTCACTACCACAGTCTAGTAAAATCCTCAATTCCCCCAACTCCAATAAATACGAATTAGCCCCAATCTCACAAGCCCCACCAAGAGCAGTAAATTTAATAGGTTCAGACATGAACTCTCCTTCTTCAATTATTTATTTAATCTATTATATGGATTAAAACTTGTAATTCCCGAGTATATAGTCGCACAACTCCAAACCCCGCAAACCATACATTTATGATAAACATAGTCTTTGCCAAATACTTTTTTACATATAGAAAATCGTGTATCTAATTTCCCCTTGCAAGAAGGTGCGGCACAATACGGATATTTGCTCCTGAAGATTACCATAACCGTCTATTATTCCTTAACAAAAATTGCATGAAGTAAGGAAATAGTTTAAAATGCAGTCTCGCTCTAGCTTGTTATTGGCTGTAGTGAAGATGTTAAATTTAATCCCCCTATCATTGGCGTTAAACACTCCATTTATTTCCTTTTCATTGTTACCTGGTTTTAATAAAAACGGTTGTTTTATCTGTGGTTGCATCGCCGTTGATTTAATGACCTTTACATAACCTGTTTTTGCTATTTTTTTGAAGAAGTTATCTAGTCCTCGAACCTTATTTGCATTACCATCCTCATGTTTAATAGAGAAATTCAAGGTCCTGGATATCTCTTCTATCGTTGGTAACTTAGGGTCTTCACAAAGCAAAACCTTTTCTAGAACCTTTCCTGACTCACTTTCAAGTATTACTAGTGCCATTTCCAACATCGGAGATAGCCAATAATGATTATCCAATTCCTCAAAAAGTCCTATGATTGCTTCGTCTTCTATTTCTTTCTTTATCTCTGCAATAGTATTCGCTTCAGGATCTTTTCTAATCTCATAAAGAAGACTTTGATGCTTCCTTATAAGTTTTAAGTCAAAGTCAATAGGAATAGCCGGTAACTTCATTACATCAGAAAACTCCTCAAACATGTAGTATACATCAACTTTTAACATCTGACCTACAAGCCCGACGAAAGATGTCTGTGCTTTATATCCGCCAGTCGCGTTTATTGCTACCTCAATATTCTCAGCTCTACATTTTTTGTATATTTCCCCAACATCCCTTACAAGCTTGGTTAAGCCTTTCTTAAACAATTCAATACCTAGCGTATGATCTAGACTTTCTATCTCGCGAGTCTCTATTTTGATATTTTTCATTTCAAAATAATATTTCACTATGTTCATCGCTTTCTTGCCATCTTCGTTATTAGACCCCATCAAAACGATCTCGTTATCGCCTCCTGGGTATTTCGCAAACATCTTCTCCAAACTATTAATTTCTGCACCTTTTCTAGTATCAAACCCGGTTATTTTAGACAATTCTAACGCACAATCTGTTTCTGAAATATTTTTGAAATGATTATTCCCCTTCTTGGTTATTACCGATGTCCCTGCCGTAGTCAGTATCTTCATGCTAACCTCTCCTCATTATCAACGTCTAACTCACATTCACCTTGAACATGCTCACCGCAGTTCGGGCAGTGTGGGATATAATCCTTAATTTGCTTTTCACAGACTGGCGTGATATAAAACGCACTTAAATACATGTCGATATCTCTTATTCTCTCATAATACATTTTCTTCGTGTCAAGTTTTCCGGGATCATAAAATTCTTTTTTTGAATACTTAAACTCTCTATTGCATTTCCTGCAAGTCTGTTTCCCATATAAAGTATCACATACATTGCATTTATAATTGTTACCACCGATATCTGAAACAACCCCACTACCACACACAAAACATTTTTTATAATAGCCTTTCAGATAGCCATCTATAGCGTCTCTCAAAATACAAATATTAATAACTTTCCATATTTTATTTGATGAATCAAAACTCGTATTAGGGTCTATAGGCAATACAGCAGTTCGTTTATAATTATTGGTATTGTCTTTTAGGTACCTTCGATCTAGCCATCCAAAATATGAATATAATGATTTTGTGATGTCGTTAATTTTATCGCTGCCTAACAATTCTTCTAATTCTTCTATCTCCGGTCCTGATTTTCCCTCACAATATAAACACACCTTGTAAACATTTTCAGAATTATTGCTCATGCTTTTAATCAAATCATCAACATTAACAGCTATATTGTCTCCCAGGTAATAATTTTTGGGGAACAATTTAAGCTCAACAGTTATTGCCTCTTTTTGTATTTTATTCCTCATGGCATTAGCCCCTTCTATACCGATATAATTCGAATTATCATTCATGTAAATACATACATGCTTATACTTGTTTTCGTTTTTGTAGAATAGTTTTCCAGAAAATAGCTTTGATATGTATAAAGTAATAACATTTCCTATACACACATTACAATAATATCCATTGTCTTCATTTAACATCCCTGGAGCGAACAGTTCTATATCAAAACTTTCTCCGGTCAGAACGTTTTTGCACAGTACATCTTCTTTTGGCTTAAAACCAATTTTGTTTAACGTATACAAAAGCATACATGAAACATAAAACTTATAGTTTCTAGAAAAATACTCCTCTTGACTTTTACTTATTCCTGTATCCTTAATGTTTTCGTTGATTATTTTCCATAAACTTGCTACTTCTTTATATTCTTTCTTCATTTTAAAGATATTTGTCTGTTTAACAGGAAGTTTTTCAGTCTTATTTCTCCACAGTTCCTTACAAAGAGGTTTTCTAATAAAACCCGATACTTTAGATAACAACTCGACTTCCTTTTTTATCCTATTGCCAAGCCCTTCGACATTTACCGGCTCGTAGTTTCCATGAAGTTCTTTAAACATATTACTTTGCTTTCCAAGTTCTTTATAATCTCTTTTTCCTAATAATTCGCTTTGTCGCTCCCAATGATTTATATTTTGTTTCTTTTTCCTGTCATTCTTAATAACTCGCTTTAAATAATTATGCACGACCTTAATCACTGTAACTACTACATTGTTTTCATAATTATCAACACTTATAAACGACTCATCTACGTCAATTCTAGATGGCTCAACTTTTCCAAGCCAGTAGCTATTGATATAGTGTGGCTTACCACCAAGTAGCAACACTGATCGCCCCGTAAATTGCTTTGCCCTGTTAATGTCTGTGGATTTATATTCTTTCTTAAGAACAGTGAGCGGATTGTTTATAATCTTACTAAAGGGCTTAATGCATTTCTCAATAGCTTTTAAAATACTATCGGTACCATCATCACTCATATCAAAATCGCGCCGGCAAGCGTCCTTAAATAACTTCAACAGTTGTTCATAAGATACCGTCTCTTTTGTAGCTTCTGCTATTTGGTTATATACTCTACCAAGGCGAATATATATTTTATCCTGATATTCACTCTCTATCATATAAACTCCGCTATTCTGTTATTTCTTTAAAGCTTATTTTGTCGTTTGGAATTAGTTCCTCGAACAAATACTTTCTAGTTTCAGGCAATTTTGTTCCTAATATTTCTATTTCATCAATAACTTTCTCTAGAACTTGCTTATTCTTTACAATAATATTTAGTAATTTTCTAATCACCTTCTCTTTAACCTGAAGATCTATCGCTGTTTCATATCTTTCCCCACAGCCTTCAAATATAGGAATAAACTCTTCCATTTGCTTCTTGATTCTTGCACCGACACTTATAACCTTATTTTCTCTAAATACTTTCAGTATACTATCTACATGTTCCGACATTTTCTGCTGGCTTGGGGTTCTGGCATATTTGTCTAAACAGTTTTTAAAAAGCATATTTAGGCTTTGCATAGAAATATATCTACTTATCGCCTTATTATCACTTACTTTACCTATTTCAGGAGTAGGAAAAGTAATAACCTGCGCTCTATCTAGAACCTTATCTGATATTTCTTTAGTCGACTGGTCATAATTTGCTGTCAATATGAATCTTACATTGTTTTCAATTTTAATTTCTTCATCCGGATATATCTTTGATCCTATTTTTTGGTTTGTAATTCTTACCTTGTTGTCCTTCATTGCTAATATCTCAGCTAAATAATACTCTATTGTTGCTATATTTGCCTCATCCAATAATATCAACCAAGGTCTATTACTATAGATAGTTGATTCACATAGAGTAGAGATAAATGGCGTATAGATGAATCGCTTACTAAATGGATTATATACTCCAAACAGATCTTCTCGTGTAGTCCAATTTGAAGACACATCAATCTTTTCGCAAGCCCAGTCTAATGCTTCTGCAGCAATCCTGGGCAAAGTAGTTTTTCCTGTTCCGCTTGCACCTTCCAGTATGATTATTTTTTCATCTTTTGTTGCAGCTATACTGGCGATGAATGCGCTAACGGTTGATGACTTGTAAAATATTTTGCCCTGGTTTTTGGCATAATCTACTATATGCTGTTTCAACCCATTAAGGCTAGGTTTATCTAATTCTTCAGCTTTTGGACCTCCAAGCTTGTCAACATCTATCCCGAACAGTGGGTCATCAGCTTTATCCTTCTTTGAGATTTCCTTGAGCATGCCTGACATTTCGTCATATTGTTTTTTGATTTCCTGGTGCCATACTTCGGCCTCGGCACGTTCTGCGTTCTTTTTTGCAATAACTATATCCAAGTCTACGAGATTTTTGTATTCTTTTTCAACTTCAGCATATTTATTCTCTATATCCTCTAGCTCGTTTTGTTTCTCTATACAATCTTTTTTGAGTCTTTCTAGAGTTTCGTTTTTCTCCATTATACTCAACTCGAGCTGCTTAACATTATTAATATGTATAGATGGGTTCTCCTGTTTAAATCTGAACTCTGAGTTCTCTTTTCTCAGTTTCATCAGTTCTTCTTGCTTTTTCTCTAGATCTTCGTTAAGCTTTTGACATTCGCCTCTAAATTGTCCTAACTCAGCACTTATCTTTCCAAATTGCATACTCAAATCAGTATTTATCTCAACGGCCGACTTTACCATATCCTTACTGGAGCTAGATATGTTCTCAGATAGCTGTTTTACTGCCTGAGCGAATTCAACGCTTGACTTATTTATGGCTTTAGTTATGTCAACCGTACTACCTGTTGCAGATCCTATAATATTAGCATTTGCCTTGTTCATCTCAGCCATAGAATTTTTAAAAGTTTCACTGACAGAAATAAACTGATCCAACACGCCTTTTGTCTCGTTGCGCAACTTCTCGCCTGCTTTATCAAATGTTTTTTTCCAATCACCATAAATTTCTTCAATTTGTTTTGCTTCTAGATTCAGTTTCTCTGCTAACTCTTTATCTTGAGCAGCAAGCTCTTTATCAGTTCTTATGCTCTCCTTTTCAGCGCCTACGGCTCTATCAACTTCTATCTTTAATTTTGAGTTCAAGCTCTCCGTATAATTCTTAACAATTTCCTGTAAAATATTAGCATTATTGGTATTTACGTCTAGTTTAAACTCGTTTTTTAAAGCTTCAATAATATTACTAGGAATAATTTTACGAATCAACTCTAGTTGTTCTTTGTCTGATGCTGACTGTTTCTGGGGAATCGCGTTCCCAAGATTCTTGCTTCTTTCTCTTTCCTCTCGCTCTCTTCTCTCTCTTTCTTGTCTTTTCTTTTCTTTTTTATTCATTATTAATCCTCCCCCACTTCAATTTCGCCACAAGCAAAACTATTTCATTTCTGATTTTATTTGCATCTCTTAGGATATCATGGTCTGATCGTCTATTTAAATTCGTGTCTAACATAAAACTATTATGAGACGGTCTATTTACTTTGCTATAAATAGTTATTATATCTTTAAACTCTCGCTCCATATCAATATATTCATCACTAAATGGATCTTTGCAAAACAGCAATTTCATTATCATGTCTTTTGTATCAATATTTTTATCGTTATCAAAACGCATATAAATATCATGAATAGCATCATTATTTAATAATTCACATTTATATTTTCTCTTGAAGTCCATCGCCTTCATCCTTACATCGTGTTCACTCTTACCCTGGTAATCAAGCAGCGGCTTCATTGACTGGAACATACATGTTGTGTATTCGTTAATGAAGTATCTAAGTTCCCGCAGATACCGCAAATCCATCAGGTTATTAATTCCAGAGAAATTATCTATATTCTTGGTATAAAGTTCCTCGAGATATGGAGTTCGCCATCTTAACTTATATAAAGAGAGCTGTTTTGAATCAACTATAACAGAATTATTATTTAAATATTCAGTTACAGGCAATAGAAATGCCCATGAAAGATCGTATTCTATACCTTGCGTCTGAACCCTACAATCTATTACAGTATACCCACCGGAAATCCCAGCTCTTACATATAAATAACCAACCTCAGGTAAATCTGGTTGAAATTCTGCGAAATTGATCTGCCTATAATAACCTTTAATACTTTTCTCGGTATAATAATATGGCTTTATTGAAACAACATTAGAGTTGATACTATCTAATGATTCTATCATTTCTCCAAGTTCATTAATCTTGACACTCGCATCATTGTTAAGAACCCAATCCTTTACTATCTCACTAAGGTCACTGTCATTATATTTATTTTTATAGGGCTGATGGGGAATTAATGTATCAAATTCTTTAGAGTCGACTATTTTAGTTAAATCACGATCTAGAACAATTGGCAATATTTCATTATTATATCCGTCCTGTAAAATAATCGCTTTATTCATGTAACTACCATTTAACTTTACATTTCTATTTTGCTCTTCACTCCAATTTTCAATAGTCTCCGGTGTTATATTTTTGGATTTGCCGTAAGCTTCTATACGTTGAACCATATAATCATCGATATTCAAGTAACTTCTAATATAAGCCTTATCAGAAATTGTATTCTGTAATCGAAAATACGCCTTAGTCAAACAATCAACTTCATCCTTCTCTATAGCAGCTACTTTAATCCTAACAATATACACAGGCCAGAGAAGTAGCTGCCCGAACCCTTCTTTTGGTATACTATTTATGATTAGTAAATCACTCACTTACACTCCTTATAGAACCCATTTTCTGCTTTGCATCTTTCTAAAAAGGCTTTCATTTCAACACTGCTAGCCATAGTATTCGAGCTGCCAACAACAATTTGAATACTTTTTGCTCTGGACATAGCCACGCAAACTCTTGGAGGATTATCTTTGATAAATCCAACTTTATGTTTAGAATTACTTCTTACACATGAAAGTATAACTACATCATATTCTCTTCCTTGACAAGCATCCACAGTCAACGAAAATGTATTTTTCACATTTTCAAATTCTTGTTTCAATCTTTCCGCCTGTGCCCTGTAAAATGATATTAATCCGATTGTTTTTATATTAGCATCACTTGTATTGTATTTTTCGTTAATGCTTTGAACTATGCTTTTTATTATTTCTATTTCTTTATTATTTACATACGATGGTCCATCTTCTCGTTCTACTCTGGTTTCCAAATTATCATGATCAAACCAAGCAATTGGCTTGCTATTTACCAGTTTTAGATCTAACATTCTATCTTCGATCTTGCATTTTGCAATCAGCCCCCCCTCCTCCTTATAGAATGTGTCTGAAATATACGAAGTAATAACCGGATGCATCCTGTATGTTTCCTTTAAATAGCCTATAGATCTCTTATTCTTCCCGAAATTCTTATAAAGCTTGTGGAATAGTGACTCTTTCAATTCGTCCATACCGGCAAAGTCAACTGAGTCCGACTCAGTATCAAAATATGGCGGTAATTGTTTGTGATCTCCAAAGAGAACTACTCTACGGCCAAGAGACATCGACATTAATAAATCCAGTGGATGAATTTTGGCTGACTCGTCAATAATAACAAAGTCTCGAAAAAATCTCTCAAGATCGTTACTTATCCAGGGAAATGTTTGCTGACAAGTTCCTGCCATTACATCAGAATAAGCTTCCGCAATATTTTTAATTTCTTCATCATCTTCCAGGTATTTAGAGTACGCTCTTAGAACTTTATAAATTTCATAGTTCATCTTAAGGTTTGCGTTATTCTCTAATAATTCAAGATAAGAATTTCTTGCATATCCCAATTTAATCATTTTACTTTCTTCATCTAGAGCAATACTTCCACTGTCATTTTGCTTAATGCAATTATAGATTTCTTTGCCTTCTTCTTCATTGCGATATTTATGCTGACTTAAAACATCTACTAGGCCTTCATAATCAAATATTTCTTTTGAATCAATCAGCATAATATAGTCAGATAAATAAATACTATTTTTATCTTCTATGAGTGCCTTTATCTGTTGATTAATATATGCTCTTGTATCTTTAGCCCATTTTTCACGAGCTAGGATCCCTTCTTTACCTTCTCTGTCTCGTCGTCCCTTAATTCTATTGGCAGGACATTCAAGAAAACTCAACTTTTCTATGACATTATTTACAATCTCATGTTCCCCGCTTGCGACTAAGACACTCAACGGTCGTAGTTTTTTCTTTTCGCGTTTTTTATTCTCTTCATTTATATAATTCACTAAAGCAGAAATTATTGTCGTTTTTCCAGTACCTGGAGGCCCCTGAATCAACAGAACATCTTTTCCTTGAAGTATCTCTTTCAAAACATTCTTTTGGTTGTCTGTAGGTACACCTTTGTCGGGGATCACTCCTTCAAAAAACCGAGAAACATCTCCAACTTTCTCATCAAAAGCACTTCTGACATCTTCACCTTCCAATAACTCAGGTAAAACACTTATTGCCAATCGTCCATTGCGTATATTTTCTAGAATTAGCTTTCTCTTCTTGAGTTGAGCTCTTTTGTCTCCTTCATACATTTTCAGCTTTCCTGTCTTTGATAACTCACCCGATTTAATAGCTCTGTTGAGTCTAAACTTTAATTCCAGCATACCAGTTTCAGTTTTCTTTGAGATATCTTGGTCGTAAATAATCTCCCCTGTTATATCAGTATTTTCAATTTTAAAGCCTTTCTTTTTTATTTCTTCTAGCTCCGCTCCAAGTTTATATTCTTGCTCGCCTTCAACCTGAAAAACACCTTCATCAATGAACACATCATTATTTACAATATTACTATTATGTTCAAATCTAGTATTGCTATATTTGATCCCTCTTTGCTGGTTTTCTGATTTTTCCAGCATATTCATAACTTTATTATTATATTCCTCCCAAGTATTGAGATATTTAGATATCTTATTAGTTTTTTCGTAGATCTTGCTGTACGCACCACCCTCGCATTTAATTGGATTGTCCGTTAGTTCGATTTCTCCAATAATAAATGAAATACCACTTAGTCTTTTGCTGGAATTCTCCGGTATTTCATTGCTTACTTGATAGAGTTTATTTATATACTGAAGTTTGCATCTAGTCTTTTGCCCAAGCACAATAAGTTCTTCTGCCTCTAAATTAGCGCCAGAATACACAAATATTCTTCTATTAGCTTTTTCTAAAACCTCAGGAAATACATATTTGTTATCAATGTCCGCGACATCTATATCGCGTGATCTATCAATATGAATTGATATTTTGTCAAATACTTGCTGCTTCCTTACAATACAATAATTAGCAGCAACTATATCAGTTGTCCTACTATCTTTTATCGGTTTGAACCAGGTAATACACTTAAAATCGCTCTTTTGATTTTTGTTTTTATCTCCTACAGATTCAATGATGTTCTTATCTGAATCTTCAAGTCCTTCCACATAAACAGGTTGTTTGCCTTCAATGGCTATCTTGTTCCCTGTAAGGAAGATAAACTCAACATTATTTAGATCCTTAGTGAAGACCTCAATGTCTTCTTTTTTACAGGTAAGCTTGATTTCGCCAATACCTTCACACCTACTTAGAATTTCTCCAATCCTTTGCATTAATTTACTCCAATATCAAGTATTTTGTTTATGTCTAATTTGCTTTTTTTCATTAATATGCTTTCTTATTACTTTGGCCGAATGTGCATGCCCTTTCGAACACAAAAACTCACCGCCTTGTTCCAACAGAGATATATCTATAAAACCCCCACATTTGTACTTTATTTTCTTTATCTTTTTCCTCATTTTTGACTCCTTTCGAGTATTAACCCTTAAGATTGTTCTTATATGACCATTTTCTATAGTCCTGAAATCCATACCACAGTTATTTATCCTCTTTCCTGCACTATCAGCAATTTTGAACTTATTTCAGCATTTTTCGAATTCTCTGGTAATAACAAACTTTAGTTTATCTTGAGATAGATATTCCTCGGCGTTTCCGTTGGTCATTCCGTCAAGGTTTTCTATTTCTATAATTCCGGGTTTATACGAACCGTTTTGTTTATCAACCGTTAACAGGTCATTTTTTCTGCCATTCTTGCAATATGGCCAGACTATATAGCATTTAATATTATTACCGGCAGGATTTTGTTTCCCATACACATAGTCTGCGCCCAGGATTTCGTCATACAAATACCGCCGATAAGCTCTTAATTCTCTCTTTGCTTTAGCAAAGTCTCTAAATACGATGGGGCGACCATTCTTGTTTTTTCTTGCATTTTTAAGCTCTAGAATAATATAACTCTTTTCTGATTCAGAATAAGCAAGAAAATCCATACGGCTAGGAGTGTTTTCACCTTTGATTATTTCAATATTATGAAACTTTCTTTCTGCATCTAGTAGCTTCCAGTCATTTAATCCGATTATTATTGAAAAGTCATTACTTTGGGCTTTCCGGACCATGTACGCCTGCAGTAGGTATTCAAGGTAATTCTTTTCTTCCCCATCTTTTTGCTCATTTCTATCTTTTTCACAGAACACAGACCGGCTACTTAATTCAAGCTTTCTATGCGTTAACCCTTCGGGAATTGCGCATGCGTATTTTCGCTCCAATTTCTCGTTTTCTTCAATAGCCAACAAATACTGGTTTCTTAGCTGTCTAGTGAAAGTTATGCAATCTTCTAAAGTTTTTTTCAATTATCTCCCCCTGCAAGCCTACATGTCCTTCTGCATATCAGTCTTTTCTGATTTATTGAACTTAATAATATAATTATCCGTGATTACCGAGAACAGGTCGTTATCATTGAAAGTCCTACCCTTGTAGTCAAATATGCCTTGAAGCTTCTCGACTCTAATCTTTTCTGGGTTCAATACATTTCTAACTAAGAATATCTCGTGATTGCTTTTATATTTTTCGCCAATCCTGACTTCGTTTACAGTTATATGAAATGCATTATCATCGCTTACTTTCACTTCTACGTATCTTGGGTATTGGTCTCCTTCAGGTTTGTATTCAATGTCATATCCTAGGCCATCACGACCATTAAGATTTACACCACAGTCTCTAGCATATTTCGACACCCATTTAACATCTTCTTTACTTTTTGCTGATCCTAGAAGATACTTATACACAAAGTATTCTCCTATAAAACCTATATCTTCTTTTGGAGCTTTCACTCTTCCTGGTCTCCTCGGTCCTTCTTGCTTCTCATTTTTATGGCTTTCTTCAATTTCTGCTCTTTTAATTTCAATATCACTAATATCAATTTTACTCAATACATCATCTATATCTGAAATTGAATCAATTTGATCTTTCAAATCGCCAAAATCGTTATATAAAATACTATTGTTACCTATTTTTAGTTTACCGGACTTTGCCAATAAGACACTTACATCGCCATTCTGACGGCCTTTTCCTAGCCATTCTTGTATTAGTTCAACTACTCCATCTAATGTCCCTTCAAAATACAGTAAAGATTCTGCTGCAAGATTCTCGTCCAAGAACTGATCAAGTAAATTCTCTCTAATGCCTGGTATTTTTGTTTCTGAAATACTATTATAGTTTCTCTTGTAAATGCCATCAACGTCTTTATTGTCACTCACAGCGTTCAAGTCGACACCAAATAACTCGTTTACTTGCTGATAAAATTCAGCCTTAACATTGAAGTTGATACTTTTACTAACTTCTGGCATGAGTGAATTATATTTATACATAATATCCAAGAAACCCTCTTTCATAGTTTTATCTGCGCATTTTGCATGGTATAACGATTTAAACTTTGTCTGAGATACATCTAATTCTCTCTTGAAATTGATTTCGTATAATTCGCTTATACTAAATGGTGGATAATAGAATTTGTTAAATGATTCTATGTCAATTTTAGCTTCCTTGAATAATTCAACTATTTTCGCTGCCGAGATTTCTTCATTTATGTGTTGATAATTTAATTGATTGAAGATATTTGTTATTAATTCGCTAAGTTTGCCAAAATTCGCCACAAGCTGTTCCAGCATCTTAATATCGGAACATTTTTCGAAATTTACAGGTGTCGATGATAAGCATTTACAAAATGCTCTCCAAAACTCAATTTTTGGATTATTGGCTATCCCCAATGCTTCCCTTGCATCATTTAGTTTCTTTAGATTCTCTTGATCTGTGTCGGTCTTTAATAGCTCATCGCGATCATCCCTGGATTTTGAGAATAGCTCTCGGATTTGTTGCTTCTCTTTATCAACATCAAGAACGGCAGAGAATGCTTCAGCAACTGTGTCACAAAAACGAACATCAGTTTTCAATTCAATAATATCGTTTAATTCAGTCGGTATTTTTAAATATACAACATTTTCATTTTTAAAGTAGAAATATTCGTAGTCTTTTAGGATTATCAATTTTGAAGTGGTATCTTTTTTTAATAGCTTTAATTTTAACTCAACGACTAAACCAAACTTCGTGTCTTTGATTAAAGCTCTCTCACTTCCATCGTCAACTTCTTTGCGTAAAGCATAAACATAAGGCTTAAAGGATTCTATTTCATGTTCAAATGCATTGTTCAAATTATGAAGAGATGGATCACCATCTAAATTAAGTTCGACTTTATCCAGCCGATCTACGCCAAACATTTTTTCTATTTTAGACTGTCCTCTTCTCCTTTCAATTTCAATTATGTTAAATTCCTTTAAAATCGCTTCTCCGTATCGCTTATCATTAGCGTAATATGAATCACCTATTGGTGCATATACTTTATTCTTACAGAAAACCTGACCTTTGCTATGAAATTTAACATATTCTGGATCTTGTTTGTCAATTTTGTCAACAAGTTTATCCTCATAATTCACTGCCAATTGGTTATAAATAGTTTTTGCCTTTTTACCATCAGGATTTATTTCAGGCAAATTATTCAAGATAGAATATAATGTGTTTGTTGAGAATGTGTTTATTGATTTATGTACACCTACACCGTCTAGTAAAATATCTATTTTGTTCTTATTAATGCCTATTTCCTTAAAATTCTCATAGTCGATTTTAGGTTTTTCTATTAAAGGGCTGAAATCTGAATCTACATTGGTTGCGGTTGTGCAGAGATTTGGTGCTTGAGGGGTACCACTCATGGTGTCTATCCATTTTGAAGTTAAGAAGAACCACTTTATATAACTCTTAATATTATGCCCAACAATGAACCTAGGTGCCCTATCGCCCCCTCTCTTAATTCCTATTTTACTTGTCTTGGGCTCTTTATCTTCCATTATTACTGACAATAAATCTTTATCTTCATTTAACCACGATATAATATCTTCAAACTTATTAGAAATTAGAATATTGTCAAAATCGTCTATACTCTGAATTACTACATCTTCATAATTGAATGCTTCTGAATTAAACTCATTATAGTCTCGAAAGTTATGATCCCATCCAATTCTATTTCTATAATCGAAATTTTGCAGGCAATATATTATATATTGTCTTGGGATAGTGTTAATATTTATCTTCCTTGGATAATATTCAACTCCTATCCACAGTAAATATTTAATAACATCGTCTTCTCCAATATCAGCCAGTCCCATGTTATGGCGAGATCCCAATATTTTGTTCTCATCATATGAATAGAGAGTCTCTATTGTTGAATTACTATATTCTTTACCAAAGTACACTTTAGTTGCAATTCGTGTTTTATTATTTTTATCTATTACTGGGATAGAAGGCCCGGCCCAATTCCCGCTTGGGGATCCCTCATTAAGAAATAATTTACATAGGTTGCTATTAAGTAATGCTACTTCGTCTATTTCCATTGTCGATGGTTCATGACACGCAATAAGCCTCTCAACAAGCTCTTCAAATTTATATTCTCTTATGTCAAACATTTTAAGACTTACTGCTAATCCACTGTAACTATCACAATTAAGAAGTTTTAATAGTGAGTCAGCTAATTCAGTATTAATTATTTGAACTCCGACATTTGATGGTAAATCCAACGACACACCAGTATTGGGCAGAAAGATATACTCACTAAATTTCAGCAACTTCCTCTCATTGTCATAGAATAGTGCTCTATCTTTTATGTTTGAATCAAGATAAATATGCTTGCTTATTGCAACAATAAGTTTCGCATATTCTTCAATAGTTAGTTTATCTTTCTGCTGAGCTACATCATCAACTACTCCTTCAATTACATATTTCCTTTTAGTAAACCTGCCAACTAATTCTCTATCGTCTTCTTTTTCGCACCAAGGCATTAAGCAATTGAATGTTTCTGGAGTTAAGTACTTTGAGAATTCCTCTTCGTCATAGTATACCAGCGGATCAGTATCTTCACATTTCTTATATTTATTGGTTATGACCGGAAATATATTTTTCTTTTTAAGTGCTTCCATGAGCGAATTATCAAGATCTTGTGTGTTAATTATTCCTTTAAGAGCATCAAAATCAAAGCATGTAAATCTAAGAGCCTTGTAATTAGATTGGGTACTCTCTATCTCTGCAATTTTTTCAGCAGTCTCAGCTATTAAAGTTGGCAAAAGCCCTATTAATCGTTTATTGTAGCCTTCTTCATCTGTTACTATTCTATTCCGGTCACCATTGAGTTCAAATGTTCCGTGCAATATACCATTGCTTTTCATTATAACTTCCGTCTTAAAATACGAATAAATAACATCTTTTTTTCCTTGAAAGTCGTTTTGCCATGCTAGGCTGAGTTGGTAGCGTTTATCAATATCTTCGAAATTTCCAGAAATAGAGTTAACATTCCATTCTTTCTCGCTAACTCTTTCATTGTTCTTGAAAACTTCAATAATGATATTTTCTTTTGAAATGTTCTTCTTTATATATGAAATAATTTCTCCATTATCATCAATAATAATTCTACTAAGGTGATTAAGAAATAGTAAAACTTCAGCATCTAGATTTCTTTGGATTTGTTCTATTACTGCTTTGACTATTTTCTCATCTATCAAGTCAATCTGAATAATCGTATCATATTTATCAATACCATCGAATTGTTCAACTTCTGTAGGAGCTATATCTGGGCAAGCCAATATAGAAATGGGCGTCTGTTGCTCAACATTGTATTCCTTAATCATAACATTAAATGTTTCACTAAATTTTGCATCTAATAATAGGTCATTCAAAATTGTTCTGCTGTGGTCAGGAGAGAAACTCACGCACAGGTCATGACTTTTAATAGTAACTTTATTTGCCCAGTTAAGAATTGATCTAAACCCTAATCCTTTTTTTCCTATCTGTTGTTCTTTGGCCTCCTTGGGACTTAAATGGCTTAGGAATATAGATCTAAGACCTTCTTGTGAGAATGGGTATCCCGTATTGGCAATTATTAGTTTATTGTCTTTTAGTTTGACTAAGACTTCTTTTTCATCCTTTGCTTCTGACGCAGCATCATCTGCGTTTTGAATCATTTCTAATAGTTGCCGTCCGTTATAATTCTTTACATTGTCTTTTTCTCCTTTGAATTCTGAAAACATACGATCAGGACTTAACAAGTACACTTTCTTCGTAATTTCCAGTCGTTCTTTTGCGAAATCTTGAATTGACATGGGTTTTCCTCTACTTGCTACAAACAAGTAATACTATATTTTATCTATATTTGTTGCTCTTTAGCGAGCTGTCGCTTAAGCCGCCTTTCGATGTTCTTTTTCTTGCGATCTGTGAATAGTTTGTCCAGGGCTTTGCCGGTATCGGAACCCTTATCGATTTCATCTACTGCAATGATTCCTAACAGCATTATTCTGTGGATTTCTTTGCCGTCTCTGAACCATCTGAGGCCGTTGCATTCCGTGCAAATAGGCATGTAGTTTTCCAGAATATTAGCCCCGCCATTAGCCCGCTGTACAATGTGATCGATCTGCCAGGCACCAGGATCGTAAGTATCATCTTCTTTCTTCTTTTTTAGCCCATATGCTTCAAGATTAATAGGGTCACCGCAAAAATGGCAATGGCCTTGGGTCTTATCAAATACTTTTTGTTTAGTGATATTATTCATTTTAAGCACCTCTGAGATTACTGTTGTATTAAATGTTTAACATCGTCAAATCAGGAGCAAAATACCAAGAATGATATAAACAATTCCAAATACCCATGGAATAACCATCTCAATATGAGAAAATGGAAAATAAAGGGTCCTGTTCTTCCCTTCGCCCAATATTTTCCATTCATAATCATAAATTGAGGCCGGTAATTGCTGCTCAATTTCGTGAATGACCTTAAATTTTCCGGTATTCAATTGCCTATAAGAGCGTAACAGGAACCAGAAAACCACGCATATTATTATTCCCACCAATGCAACCAGAGATTTAATCCATGGGATTGATTCAAACAATTTTGCTTGAAGAAGTACACCTATAAAGGATATCAGTACGGTATTGATCGTAATGAAATAATTATTTGCATTCTGACGTCTATCACTAATCTTTTCCATATTGTCGACATAAAGCTGATATTGAGTAAGCAAGTGATCCTTATAAGCTTTCCCGTAATCTCTTTTGCTAGCTTTGAACAATTGGTTGTTTGTTTTTTTCATCTTGACCCGCCTATTAACGATTTAAGATTAGGCCATGTCCATTTATATAACTTGTCTGATGCTTTTGCCGAAGTAGGTGTCGAGCAGGATTTGTCAGCGTATGCAGCCAGCAAAAAATAGGGCACATTCTTTTCTTGAGCTATTGTGACTTCTGCTGCTACACCGCTTGCCAAATGTGTATATTCTCCACAAAGAACAATTACAAGATCAATATTGTCCATCCTGCGTCTAACTTTGTCCTTCCAATCACCTGCGAGAGGTTCTTTCACAGATGCATCAGTAAAATCAAAAGGACTATCTTCAAGTTTTGCCTGTAAAGCCAATGCTTTTTTTGTTCCTTCGTCGTGATCTGCATCGAAACTGATAAACACTCTCTTTTTTGCCATTATGAGATTCCTCCTTATCTTTTAGCTGTTTACTCAAATACAGATTCTTCACTGTGAATCTTACAGCGACTAAAATCTTCTTTATACAGCACTATATTTCTTGAAATTTTCGGCTTGTTCGAAGATTTCTTTAAATACTTCATCCTTTGGAACTGGCGGGTAGCCATGTTCCGCAAGGACCAATATCAAGTCAACCTTCAGCTCAGCTTTTATATCTTCACGGTGCGTCCAATCGGTGTATTTGGCTTTATCATCTACCACGACTTTAACTGCCCTGGAAAGCTTTATTAGTTTATCATGAGGGTATTCAAACTGATGTTTTTCGGCAACAGCTTTTAAGATGTCGTAGAACGCCTTCTCTTCGAAATTTATACCCATTTCCTCAAATGAGCTTTTCTCCTTCTTTAAGTCTTTAAATAGATCAGCAAATTGACCGGCAACGTCGTCTAGCACATCATTTGCAAAGGCTAAGTTTGCTTTTCTTTCGTTGTATTTCTGAAGCAAAGCTTTGAACCTCTTTGTGAAATCAACGCCTTTGATCTTATTTACCTTCTTAAATTCGTCGATTGCCTTTTTCAATAGCCATTGGAGCATTTTAATTTTAGTGTTTGGCAGCTTAATTTTATCGATCTTTGCCAAGTATTCATCACTAAAAATATCAAGTTGTTTATCTTTCTTTTTTTCACCAAATCTAAATATTTCTTCTACTCCATCACTTAAAAGTGCTTCTTTAATCATTTTCCTGACTTGTTCATTCATCTGAGCGGTATCCGGCGCTTCACCTACAGTTAGTTTATGAATAATAGCTGCAATAGCAGAATAGTAATGAACAAAATCTCTTTCACTATGTGTAATTTCTTCGCTTGAAATACATATTTTATATGCGGCACGTAGTTTTTTTACCATTCCCATAAAGCGCTTCTCTATCTCTTCGGTAAGTTGCGCATATTCCGCCGCTTTATTAAGACATTCAAGTTGTGCTAATGGAGTCCCTTTGAAATATGGAGCTGAATCAAACTTATTAAATAGTTTTTTCAGTAAATCTAATTGATCTTTTAGGATAACAACAGCTTTTGAAATATCTTCAAAATCATCTTCTTCAACCTGTGCATATTTCTTGAGAGCGATATTCATATTGCTTTTTATTCCTATGTAATCTACAACAAGTCCTATCTCTTTCCCCTCATACACCCTATTAACGCGTGATATGGTTTGAATAAGAGAGTGCTGCTGGACAGGCTTATCGATATAAATAGCATCAAGAAATGGAACATCAAAGCCTGTAATCCACATATCAACGACAATTGCTATTTTAAAGTTTGATTTTTCCTTTTTGAATTGTCTATCAAGCTCCTTACGATAATCTTTTGTCCCGATCATATCCCAAAGTTCTTTCGGATCATCCTTGCTGCGAGTCATAACCATCTTTAATTTTTCAATGGGTTTTATTTCTTTACGTTCAATCTCAGTTAAGACAACATCGGCGTCGCATTCTTTTACTTCCGCCCATGCCGGTCTTATTTTAATGATCTGTTTATATAGGTCATATGCTATTTTCCTGCTTGATGAAACAAACATCACTTTACCAAGAACACTTGCGCCTTCTAATACACGCTCTTCATAATGTTTTACAAAATCATTTGCTAATGTTTCTAGCCTACCAGGGTCGCCAAGAATTACCTCCATATTCATAACTGCTTTCTTGCTCTCTTCGACCTGATAATCGTTTGCACCTTCATCAGCACTTTTTTTATAATATTCTTCGATCTCTCGGAGCTTCTTCTCATCAAGAAGCACCTTGGCTGCTCTTCCTTCATATACAATTCGCACGGTTATCTCGTCTTCAACTGATTCTTTCATTGTGTATGCATCAATGACTTGGCCAAACACATCAAGGGTTGCATCGATAGGAGTACCTGTAAACCCAACATAAGTAGCATTCGGCAAAGAATCGTGCAGGTATTTTGCAAAACCATAAGTTTTTGTTACACCATTAGCGGTTACATTAATCTTTTGATCTAGATTAATTTGTGAACGGTGAGCTTCATCTGAGATGCAAATAACATTTGACCTATCTGTCAGAAGTTTCATATCTTCAGTGAATTTCTGAATAGTAGTCAGGAAAACACCTCCACTATTCCTACCTTGTAGGCATTTCCGTAGTTCCTCACGGCTTTCAACACTTGTTACCGTGTCATCACCTATGAATTTCTTGGCATTTGTGAATTGACCTGAAAGCTGGTCGTCTAAATCAGTACGGTCAGTAATAAGTACAATGGTTGGACTAGAGAAGTGAGTGCTTTTCATAAGGAGACGGGTCAGGTAAAGCATAGTAAAACTTTTTCCGCTGCCTGTAGCACCAAAGTAAGTGCCACCTTTTCCATCTCCCGTTGGCCGCATTTTCTCTTTTATAGAATCAAAGAGTTTGCGCGCAGCGTAATATTGTGGATATCGGCAAACAATTTTGATATCTTCTTTTGAAGTATCAGGGAAATATATAAAGTTTCGAATTACATCAACAAACCTTTCTTTGTTAAACAATCCTTTGACCATTGTATAAAGTGAATTGATCCCATCCACTTCTTTCAGTTCATTTCCGCTTGTTTTTCTCCAGGCATAGAAGAATTCATAAGGAGCAAATAGTGATCCGGCTTTGTTATTCACCCCGTCGCTGATCACACAGAATGCATTATATTTAAGTATCTCAGGAATATCACGCCGATAACGGATTGTAAGCTGATCGAAGGCATTTTTAATTGTTGTATTCTCTTTAATCGCACTTTTGAATTCAACAACGACAAGAGGTAACCCGTTTACATAGACAATAGCATCTGGTATTCGTTTTTCTGCCCCTTGTATTTCCAGTTGATTTACAATCTTAAATAAATTAAGATTTGGAATGTATGGCTCTTTTTCTTCAGCTACAATTGTTGCGATATCACTAGGTATCCTAGTATTTGCCAAAGAACCAAAGTCAATTAGCTGAATATAAAGGTCCTTTCTGCTCCGGTCTTCGCGCTTAAGAAGAAAACCATCTGAAACAAGTTTTAATATTTCTTTATTACTTCCATAAAGATCTGAAGAAGGATATGCTTCGAGCCGTCGTATGATAGATTCTATTTCGTTTTTTGTGATTTCGTCCTCTGAATATCTATTTATTAAATATTGCCTGATATCATCTCGGAGCAATACATCAGGCAACTCTTTATGGATCTGGTCACCTATTAGATGATCATAACCCTCGGCCTCGAATAGTTCTATTACAGCTTTTTCCAGTTTTTCTTCAGTAAAGCTCATTCATTTACCGCCTTTTTATTTATACTATCTATCACTCCTTTCATTAATACAGGACACAAAGGGGTAATAAGCCCTTTTAATTGGTCATTAATTCTCTTCCTGGTTTCTAATGCATGGTGAATAGCAACAATTGACCACTGAATTTTGAGATCTGGGATTGGAAGTTTGACTTCACACATATCACTCCAATCAAATGTTTCTCTTGCACTACCCCATGAATGAAACCGAGCATAGCGATCAAATTCTGATCTCTTGACCCATAGAAACAGGAACTCGGGCAAAAGCTCATCATTTTTTACTTCAAATACAGGGTATATTTTTGAAACTATACATGGCTCTCCCTCATTAAAAGCTATTGGGAATTTATCCCCCATCCTTGCTGTATTTGGATTAAAAACAAATTGTCCCTTTTTTACAAGTTTATAATCAGAAACATCTACATCGGTCATATTTGCTTTTGGTTGAATTAGTTTCTTCGTGATAGAAACACCCCTCACATCTTTTAAAGAAAGTCCATTGTTTCGTTCACTAGACTGTTGAATGTAATTGCCTAAAACTTTTGTACCTTCTTTTATTGCTAAAGCCTCCAGAAATGAATCGCAAATAAGCTGTAGATCTTTTAAGCTATTCTCGTAACATTGCTGATTATTTAGTAAACCGTTATATATGTTCACATGGTTTCTTTGTTCTTCAATTTTTTCTGGAATCGGAACTAAGATTTCGCAAAAACGCTCCCACTCTAAACTTGAACGAACACTACCGTCACTTATAAACCATCCATATCTATCAGATTCAGGGCGCTGAAACCACATCATAAGAAACTCTGGTAGAACCGTATTGACATCTATTACATCAAATACAAGATAAGCAGGTGAAATTATTGCAGGCTCTTCATCGGTAAACAGACAAACCCTTACTGTTTCATCACGCCCAACCTGCATCGCACTATAAGCGAACTGACCCTTATGTATTACTTTGTAGTTTGACAAATCTGTTTCTGAGACATTTGCAACCGAAGGCATGAAATTCTTAGTAATGTTCATACCTAAAAGTTTGGTAATTTTTAAGTCAGTGTTTCTTACATCCGTTAACCTAATATAATCCCCTAATCGCTTAAAGTTTGATTTCATATCCTAATCCTTTGAAAGCCTTTCTCAATTCCTTTTGTGATTCAACTTCTTCAGCGAGTATTTCTTTAAATTCTCCCTGAACGCGTTTCATTTCTTTTTCAAAGTCAATCTTGCTATCCTTGTCAACAAATTCAATATATTTACTGGGAATAAGTGAAAAGTCATTTTTTTCTATTTCTTCTATGCTTGCTGAATAGCAGAATTCGGGAATGTTCTTATATGTTTTATCATAACCAACGCGCTGCCAATTATGGTAATTTGTCGCGACGTCTTCAATATCTTTTTCAGTAAGCAGCATATACTTTTTTTCATATTCGGAGCCCCGCCTACGCAAGTCTATAAAAAGAATATCCTTCGCGCGATCACGGTATTTAACAATTTTCCCATTTTGCTCTAATGTTCTTGCTTTTTTATTGTTGCTAAGTATCCAAAGTGTAACACTTATATCGGTACTATAAAACATATCGCGTGGCAAAACTACAATTGCTTCAACTATTCCATTTTTAATTAATTGTTTGCGTATAGCAACAGTGTCTGGATCGCCAAGTGCCCCGTTTGCAAGTAAAAAACCAGCAACGCCATCAGTCGAGAGCTTTGAAGCCATGTGTAAAATCCAACCATAATTCGCATTGCTCACCGGAGGTACATCATAACCATTCCAGCGTGGATCACTTACAAGTTCATCAGGCGCACGCCAATCTTTTTGGTTAAATGGGGGGTTAGCCATTATATAATCAGCCTTTAAATCTTTATGTTGATCATTGGAAAAAGTGTTTGCTGCTTTTTCACCCAAATTGGCTGAAATACCACGTATTGCAAGATTCATTTTTGCAAGTTTGTAAGTAGTAGTAATATTCTCTTGCCCATAAATAGCAATGTTTTTTTTATTTCCTTGGTGGCTTTCAACAAACTTCATTGATTGAACGAACATTCCACCGGAGCCACAACATGGATCATAAATAATTCCTTTGTATGGCTCAATCATTTCAGCAATCAGATTTACAATGCACTTTGGAGTGTAGTATTCTCCCTTTCCTTTACCCTCAGCAATAGCAAATTTGCTTAAAAAATATTCGTATACTCTACCAACAATATCATGTTCCTTATCTCGAAGGGTTTCAACATTGTTTATTGTATCAAGCAAAGCAGCGAGTTTACTAACTTCCAAATTCATTCGAGAATAGTAGTTTTCTGGCAAGGCTCCCTTCAGGGAAGGATTGTTTTTTTCAACAGTGGCTAACGCCGTGTCAATCTTCAATGCTATATCATTTTGTTTGGCATTTTCTATCAGATAGCTCCACCGAGAAAGTTCAGGAAGATAAAATACATTTTTCATCGTATAAAACTCTACCATTTCTAGGTATTTCTGTTTACCTTCGGCAATCAATTCTTGTCTTCTTTCAAGGAACTTATCACTAGCAAATTTAAGAAATATCAATCCAAGTACAACATGTTTATACTCAGAAGGTTCAACAGAACCACGTAGTTTGTTTGCAGAATCCCAAAGTGTTTCTTCAATACTTTTGCTGTTCTTTTCCTTTGTTGTTATTTTCTTCTCTTGCTTTTCAGGCATTATTTATCTCCTAGTATTCATTCAGAATTCAATTTAAATTAAAAGGGTGCGCATCCTTAATAGGCCAAATAGCTCTAAAACGGGTGCGCACCCATAATCGTAGAATCTATAAAGCACCTATTTATGCCATTGGACCTTTCTTTCTACCTCAATCATCAATAAAATGACTTGGTTGTTTTTTCAAAGCTTTTGCGATTTTCATTAGTGTTTCAAGCGAGGGTACTGCTGCACCATTTTCGTAACGAGAAATGCTTTTTTGTTTTGCTTTAATCTTATCGGCAAGCTGGGTTTGATTGAGGTCCATCTCAACGCGGGCTAACTTTATTTTTTTGCCTAGTTTTTTCTTGTCCATATCCCCCTCTC
>Ga0209083_1001718_pt1 | contig 23627 bp, 25 predicted proteins | sample AM7aDNAmetaG_FD_184132 | JGI IMG/M metagenome (GOLD analysis project Ga0209083, IMG submission 184132) | Freshwater microbial communities from Finland to study Microbial Dark Matter (Phase II) - AM7a DNA metaG (SPAdes) (version 3) | ecosystem: Environmental > Aquatic > Freshwater > Lake ...
GACCGTGTCATTTTCACCTTCGGGAATGACCGCGGTTGCAGGGCGCACCGCGTCGATCCGCTGTTCAAGACAAGCGAGGTAATCAAGTGCGCGGACCACGTCAAGCAGGATTTCCGGCATCAGCGATTCATTACATATTTTTAAAGATATCAGCCCTTTTGCATATTCAACAGGACTGATGACGCCGGTGACCAGGATAAGCGGCAGAACAAGTCCTGAATCATGCACGCCGCTCAACGCCTGGACCACAACCTTTTGTTCAGCCCTGAGCTGATCATAGGTTAACCTGAGAAGTTCAGCAAATGGATGCATGTCAGTATCATCCATGATGATCATGCTCATGGAGGAGGCCACGAAATCATTCACCGACCTGATGAGCGTTGAAAGGCTGATAAAGGAAAACGGAAAAAGTTCCTCCTCCGGACCGAACGATTTGAAGTTGTTCCTGCCGGTCGTTTTAATGGCGACAAACGGATCCAAAGCAAGCAACTGGTCCCACTCATTCCGGAACGGATCGTTTCCCGGTTCAAACACATCCTTCTGGAAACCATACAGCCATCGTGCCGAAAGCCGGTTCTCCAGCTGCGCAGGCATGAACATCATGTCGGTGACCAGCAGGCGGGCTAACCGCTCCGATTCGCAGACAAACACGTTCCCGCCCACCGTAAGCAAGGGGACCGTTTCAAGAAAAATTCTGAATTTCTGATCCTGCCTGGTAATATCGAGCATTCCAGGGTTTTCCGTTATCCATTTCTTTTTCAGGTATTCGGCAAATACATTCATCTATCCGATTATTTATAAACAATTTAAATAAGCTCCTTTTGCGAAAACAAATCTAACAATAAAACATCATATATTGTTTATTCTTACCTTTGCACGCCCAAATGCAGTGTCATGGAAAACGATTCAGTCACCTGCGGCAATGCATCATCAACAGTCCTGCTTAAGTTCAAAATTTTGCAGGATCCTGTTATCCGGCAACAATATTTCAGCAATTCCGGCAGTTATCAGGAGTATTATTTCCGGAAGCACTCGTGCATCATTGATAATTAGTTTTTGATTCGAAAACAAAACAACAATGCTTATGAAAAACCTGGTTCGCCTCGCTGCCTTCCTGCTTTTAATCAGTTTTACCCTGACGGGATGTTATTATGACAAGGAAAGTGAATTGTACCGTTCTTCCGCTGTCTGCGACACTAACATCGTTACCTATTCGCATTCCATCGTGCCCATCATGGTGGCAAACTGCAATTCATGCCATAACACTGCCCTGGCTTCAGGCGGGGTTATTACAGACACTTATGCCGACCTCAGCCTCGTTGCCGCACCGGGCGGAACGCTTTATAACGGTGTTAATTGGGTGGGTGATCTTTCACCAATGCCTAAGAATCTTTCAAAATTGTCGGCATGCGACCTTACGAAAATCAATAAATGGATTGCAGCCGGAGCGCCGAATAATTAATTAATTGGGATTTTATTGCAGCTTTAATTTCTAATGGTACAATTATGAAAACGTGGATGAAAATTTTATTGGGGCTGATTGTTGTCGGCCTTATTGCCGGGATGCTGGTATTCAAGTTTGTGTACAACAAAAAACATCCGGATTATGAATCTATCACCCCGGTATTCACCCTGAAAACGCAGGACCTTTACCAGGCTTTTAAAAGCAACAAAGCCGGTTCATCAACCCTATACAACGGGAAGTGCATTGCCATCACCGGGAAACTGGGTAAGATCGAATCGGTCGACACGCTGGTAACCGCGGTGTTTGTTTTTAACCAGGGGATGTTTGGCGATGAAGGAATTCGTTGCACCATGATAAAGAAATTCAACGACACCGCAAAAAAGCTGTTACCCGACGGGGAAGTTAAGATCAAAGGTATCTGCATGGGTTTCAATGACTCCGACATCATTTTTGATAAGTGTTCAATCGTCAACCAATAACCAAAATCCTATATCATGAGAACCAATTCCCTGATTCTGATCCTTGTTACTTTGTTGTCCTTTTCGGCAGGAGCTCAGAAATTCATCACCAAAACCGGTCATATCAAATTTTATTCAGACGGAGCTGTTGAGAAAATCGAAGCCCACAACCGTCAGGTTAGCAGCATGCTCGACGCTGCCACAGGGCAGTTCGTGTTTAAAGTGCTCCTTAAATCCTTCGAATTCGAAAAAGCGCTGATGCAGGAACATTTCAATGAAAATTATGTTGAATCCGATAAATTTCCCGATTCAAAATTCATCGGAAATGTAACCAACATCAAAGAAATCAATGTGGCAAAGGATGGAAGCTACGACGCACAGGTCGACGGGATGCTGACCCTCCACGGGGTGACAAACCACGTAAAAACAAAAGGCACGTTCGAAGTTAAGCAGGGAAAACTGGTTGGTAAGGCAAAATTCACCATTACCCTGGCCGATTATAAAATTACTATTCCGGGAGCCGTTGTCAACAGCATCTCAAAAACAGTGGACATCAGCGTTGATATCACCCTTGATAAAGCAAACTAACACTATGAAACGTAAATTACTGTTAATTTTCGCTTTCATCGGGATGATCTCGGTCACCACCGTGAAGGCCCAGGATGATCTGATGGCGATGTTGAACCAGGGTGAAAAACCCTCAATCGACTATACAACAGCCACGTTTAAATCGACCCACATCATCATTGGCCAGTCGATTGAAACAGCCCCGACGGGCAATCTTAACTTTGTCATCACCCACCATTTCGGCGCGCTGAACAGCGGGTACGAAAATCTTTTCGGCCTCAAGCAGGCTGCCATCAGGCTTGGACTGGAGTATGGCGTTACCAGGTGGCTTGGCGTGGCCGTAGGGATCAACACCGATAAAAATACGTGGGATGGTTCAGCTAAAATAAAGCTGCTTCGCCAGTGCAAGGGTGCCAAACATATGCCCGTGACCGTCGATATTTTCGGCAATACGGCCATCTACACCACCAAATTTACCGATCCTACCCGGACGAATTATTTCAGCTCCCGGCTCAGTTATGCTGTTCAGCTGCTGGTTGCCCGCAAATTCGGAAACAGCCTTTCGCTGCAGATCACCCCATCGTACGTACACAAGAACATGGTGCCGATGGCAGATGATAAAAATGACATTTTCACGCTTGGCGGCGGCGGCCGGCTAAAACTCAGCCAGCGCGTATCCATCAACGCCGAATACCACCATCTCTTCCCGAAACAGGTGGTATCAACCAAGTCGTACGATTCATTTTCTTTCGGCGTCGATATCGAAACCGGCGGTCACGTCTTCCAGATCTTCCTCACTAATTCGTACGGGGAGTATGAACAGACATACCTTACCGAAACCCGCGGCAAATGGTCGAACGGGAATATTTTCCTCGGCTTCAACATCAACAGGATGTTCACGATCGTGAACCACAAGATGGCGAAGGAGTAGAGACCCGACAGGTCACAAGGTGGTCATTCACCATCCCCGCGGCCTGCATGAAGGCGTAGCAGATGGTGCTACCCACGAACTTGAAACCCCGTGATTTCAGGTCTTTACTCATGGCGTCCGATTCCTTCGAGGTAGCCTGGATATCTTTCAGGCTTTTACATTGGTTATTGATGGTTTTACCGCCGGTAAACTGCCATATATAGCGGTCAAAAGTGCCAAACTCCTTCTGAACCTCGAGAAAACACCTGGCATTCTGAATGGATCCCCTGATCTTGGCCCTGTTGCGGATGATCCCTTCATCGGCCAGCAGCCGGTCATAATCCTCTTCACCATAGGCTGCAATGATCACCGGGTCAAAACCATCAAACGCCTTACGGAAATTTTCCCGCTTGTAGAGCACCGTTTTCCAGCTTAATCCGGCCTGGAAAGCGTCAAGCAGCATAAATTCAAACAGTTTCTGATCATCATGCAGGGGTACACCCCACTCTTCGTCGTGATACCTGGTCATCAGGGGGTCGTGGGAGGGCCAGTCGCAGGTTGAAGGTTCGGACATATTGAAAGGAATTAAAAATTAAAAATTAAAAATTACGGGTAGCACTGAGCGGAGGCGAAGTGAGCGGAGGCGAAGTGAGTAGAGTCGAAGTGCGGCAAAATTAATAATTTTAAATTTTGTTTTTCAACGCAATATACCGCTTCGTGTCAAATTTCCGTTCGCAGCCCCTTGCATTCATGTAGCGGATCATCCCGAAAATTTTTCTTTCTCCCCAGGGACGGTCGTGGGTTCCGCCGATGGACCAGGCGATGCCGGCATAGCCGTTGGGATCGCGTCCGTCGAGTTCGTATTTGTCGTTCAGGTAAATGGCGACGGCCATGGCTTCCTCAGGCGAAGGGGTCCATTCAAGGATTTTTTTGGCCCAGTACATGCGCATGTAGCCATGCATCTTGCCGGTGGCAACCATTTCACGCTGGGCAGCGTTCCACAGGCTATCATGGGTGCGGGATTGTTCAAACTGGTCGATCGTGTAGCCGTATTCGCGCGGATCATCACGGTGCAAATCAAGCGATTTCCGGGCCCAGGACTGAAACCCTCCGGTAGTGTCATAATGCGGGTTGTGGAGGCAGAAATTATCGGCGAGCTCGCGGCGCACGATCAGCTCCTCCAGGAATGCCTGTTTGGATTCGGGATCGGTGGCTGACTTCTGCACTTCCAGGGCAACCCGCTGGGCCGACAGGTGACCGAAATGGAGCCACGGAGACAGATCCGATTGTCCCTGCCTTTCAGGGAAGTTGCGCTCTGATGCATAGGTATCAAGCCTGTTCCTGATGAACTTATCCAGGGCATCGTGCGCGGCAGCCTCGCCTGGAACGATCCAGTCCACTTCGGCCACATCCCCGTTTGCCTTAAGCAAAGCTGTAATTGATCTCCAGTCGACCGGTTGTAACGGAATACCAGATGAAGGTTGAATGACAAGGGAAGGAAATTCAACCAGGTATTGTGAAAGGTGTTTTTCGACCTTCTTGCGAAGCGTAAACGCTGCATATTCAAGCTTATCTGAAATGGCTCGGCATGGCAGGATATTATGGGCATCGACCTCATAGAAAGGGATAGTGATTGAAGCACCCACCCTCTCCTTCCATTGCATATTGATCCTCAAAGGATTGAAATCGGTCACCAGGACGCCCGCCCCAACCGACCGGATATACCCCGGCAACATCTCCCCCGGGTCCCCTGTGATCAAATCGAACGGAATGTTGAGCCGGTTCAGCCCTTTTTCGAGCTCCTGAAGCCCTTTTAGCATGAATCCGTACTGGCGCATGGTCGCGCCGGGATAACCCGGCACAAGGCAGAATACGACCTTGAGAGGCAGATTTGTTTTCAAGGCTGTCTCCTGCGCATACAGTAATGCCCAGTTGTCGTTCACGCGCTGGTCGCGCTGTATCCAGTAGAGCACGCAGCCGGGTTGCTGGGACAGGGAGTTGAGGGGGTAGATGCGTGAGGCGTGGGTCATGGGAGATGGTGAAATGGTGAAATATCAGCAACTTTCTTGAAATACGAACATAGTTTTATGATTTTGGTTTATAAAGGTACAAAAAATGGCGGAAAGTTTCTCCTTTTGCGCCTTCGTGTGTACTTTGTCGCCTTCGTGGTTAAATACATGAATACCAACCAATATCTGAAAGCACCCAGTAGTACATTTTAAAAAATGCAGTATATTTACATAATTTCCGGTGCTTATGCAAACCCTGCTGCTGTTTGCAGCTTTTTCCGTCATGACCTTCTTCACGTCTGTCAAACCAACCAACGAGACACCACAAAGACCATGAATTCTCTAAACATCCTAAGTATAATTTTCTTTCCATTGCTTCTTTACTGTGTGGGGTTCAGGTATAACAAATCAAAAATCGACATACTGCTAAAACTCCTGATTGTCTGGGTATATTTTATATACATCTTTTACACCGGGCGGTGGGACTTCCTGTCATATTTTCTTCAATACATTTTCCTGTTCCTTTTATTCGTCGCGACCATAAAGGCTTTGATGAATTTCAAAAGACTTATACTCTTTGATACGAAAAAACTATGGGGCTGGACAAAATTCGCAGGACAAATTCTGTTCTCCATTCTCATGATATGGGGCTGTTTTGAGCTAATAAGCGGATTTTCAACTCATGAAACGGGAATTGATATTGCTTTTCCGCTAAGAGATGGATTTATCGGCCAGGGTGGAAATTCAGAACTCCTTAATTATCATCACTCCGACACTACATCACAGCAATACGCTTTAGACATAGTTAAATTGAACGCCCGGGGAATGAGCGCACGCGGTTTTCTTCCAGGCGACTTAGAAAATTATGCCATTTATGGCGACACGATTTTTAGTCCCTGCGACGGTAAAATTGTAATAAAGAAAGACGGGCTGGACAACCTTCCGCCAGGGGTTGCAGATAACTTAAATCCCGCGGGTAATCATATAATCCTGGAATATGAACATAATTTAATCCTGATGGCCCATATGATGAAAAACTCCATCATTGTGTCTGCTGGTGATCTTGTAAAAAAGGGACAACCCATTGCACGGGCAGGCAACTCGGGACGCACGACCAGCCCGCACCTGCACATACATGCGATCGCGGGGACCGACACGAACAAAATTCTGCACGGAGGAAACGGGATACCGATTTTCTTTAATGGTAAATTCCCTGTAAGGAACGACAGGATGAAAAAATGAAACCGATTGTTATAATTAGAGTTATATACCATTGTTATAAAAACTTCCATCCGGATGTTTACATTTAACGAAACATGTCTCATCTTTGCCTGATCAACTCATTGAATGGACAAACTTTTTAACATTGAATTTCTGGAGGAGGCCTTTTGAATTCCTTTTGACGCTCAATAAAAAGCATTCTGAAAAGATTTTATTTAATATTCGCAAGGCCCAGGTAAACCAGTATCCGGAATTATTCTCGAAATTGAAAGACGATATTTGGTAATTCAGAACTCTTTATCAAGGAATAAAATATCGTCTCCTTGCCTTTTGGGATAAAACCGAATCAAAAAATGCACTGGTAGTTACCTCTAGGAAAAAATAATGAACACACACACATTAGACGAAGTTCAGGATAAAATTATCGGGAAAACCGGGACTTCTGACCGCGACAGGTTCGAATATGAGTTACAGATGGAATTAATCGGAACCGCGATAAAAAAGACCCGTCAGGAAAGAAACCTGACGCAGGAGGATTTAGGCAAACTAATCGGGGTTCAGAAAGCGCAGATTTCAAGAATCGAAAGTAATGCAAGCAATGTCACTATTAATACCCTTTTGAAAGTCTTTACCGCGTTGCAGGCGAATGTAATACTGCATATAGAATTACCGCATCTGAAAATCAGTGTTGGATCATAACACCGGCGCATAACACACTGGTTGTCACCTCAGAACGTCTTATTTTAGAACCACAAGTCATGAAATTCAAAGCGCATTTTTTGTTCATTCATGTTCTTGCAACAATCCTGGTTAACTGTAAAAAGGAGAGTACAAAAAGTGCCCGGCTTTTTTCGACTGATTCACAACTGAATGGCTCCGTCAGGTTCAGGCACGATACCCTGTCATTTTTAATCAGCCAGAACGATCAATGGGATGTGTACGAAGAGGATATTACCGGGATTAAAGTCAAAAGGTAACCACGCTGCATCTGCAGTGCCTTTTATAACGGTTGCTGAATATGCAGATTCCGCTTAATCTAAACCACAAAGGCGATGAAGGACGTCACCAAGGCGCACGAAGGCATATCTCCGGAAAGTAAATTCCTCATGCGCCTTCGTGTGTACTTTGTGCGCCTTCGTGGTTAATTCTGAATAAAAAAAACCTTCGCTAAAGCCTGTAAACAGCATATCAGCGAAGGTTTGTTGCGGAGAGACAGGGATTCGAACCCTGGGACCCCCTTACGAGGGTCAACGGTTTTCGAGACCGCCCCATTCGACCGCTCTGGCATCTCTCCCGGTATTGGGAGTGCAAAAATAGGAGTTATTTGGTTTCCGGCAACATTATTCCAAAAAATCCGCCCTTTTTGACCAAGCAACCCGGAAAAAATATTTCATTTACATGTTGCAACATATAATGTTATTACGTACATTTGCAGCATAATTACAGAATCACTTAACCAGGGTTAACCCATGAAAATTGACGACGAAGTAAAAGGCCGGTTCAGGAACGACTACCACCGGGGCATCATCAACCTGACCTACACCGTAAATCAGCTTACCTACCGGCTGATGCAGTCCATCAAGGCGCACGGGCTCACGGAGCCGCAATACAATGTTTTGAGGGTGATCAGGGGCTACCGAAACCACGGGCCGGTTTCAATCAGCTTTATCAAGGAGCGCATGCTTGATAAAAGCTCGGATGTAAGCAGGATCGTCGATAATTTGCTTGAGAAGGGGTTGATTATCAGGCAGGAAAGCGCATCCGACCGCAGGCAGAAGGAGATTGATATCACCGATAAGGGCCTGGCGTTATTATCAGCCATGATTGAATGCGATAAAAAAATGGATATGCTGTTGCGTAACCTATCGACTGAGGAGGTGCAAATGCTGAACGGGTTGCTGGATAAAATCAGAAGCTGAAAAATAAGGTTAAAACGCCTGTTGAATAAACGACCATTTAGAAACATAATAGTCAGACCCGGAAATTGTTTGCCTTTTTTAAATCCCTTTAGGGATTTTATGTTGGTAGCAAAACAGGAAAAGTTAACCTATTTCGTCCTGTACGGGACGAAATGGTTCTCAGAACACACGATTTCTACCCGCATTTTGTGCCTACGGCACAGGGGAAGCCAGAGCCAGATTCGTAACAAAATTAATAACAGCTACTTAAAATCAAACACATAATATGGAAAATACAAGAAAGATTGACCGCATTATCAAAGGCCAGGCTACGTCCGACGGAGCCGGCGTAAAACTGACACGTATCCTGGGCCACAACACGCAGGACATCCTGGATCCGTTCCTGATGCTCGACTTTTTCGGGTCCGACAACCCGGATGATTTTATGGCCGGTTTCCCGGCACATCCGCATCGCGGGATCGAAACGGTCACCTACATGCTCGATGGCAAGGTGGAACATGGCGACAGCATGGGAAACAAGGGTGTGATCGGGAAGGGTGACATCCAATGGATGACGGCCGGCAGCGGGATCATCCACGAGGAGATGCCTAAATATGAAGGAGGCAGGATGCATGGATTCCAGCTGTGGGTTAACCTCCCCGCCGCATCCAAGATGATCTCCCCCCGTTACCAGGACATCCCGGCTGGCAATATTCCCGTTGTAAAGCTCGAAAACAAAACCAGGGTGAAAGTCCTGGCAGGAAGCTTTCAGGGTGTGAAAGGACCTGTTGAAAACATCATCGCCGATCCCGAATACTTTGATATCGAGATGCCCGCCAACGCGGAGCTGGTCATCCCGGCAGCCGCGGATCATACTGTGTTTGCCTATCTCTACGAAGGATCGGTCATGTTCGGCGGAAACAGCGCAGACCAGCAGCATGCCGGCGAGGGTGTGCTTTTTGGCGACGGGGATCACGTCCTTGCGAAAACGTCATCCTCCGGGGTCCGTTTTATCCTGATCGCGGGCAAGCCGATCAGGGAATCCATCGCGTGGCACGGCCCGATCGTGATGAACACCGACGTGGAAATAGACGCCGCTTTCAGGGAACTTAGAAATGGCACTTTTATTAAACCGTTGCAATAAGGCCACCGGGTTGAATACCGGTTGTGCCGGGGATGGAAAGCACCGGGAAACAGGGATTGGAAAAAATGAGTACATTTAGCGCATGATTTACGGTGACCCCTCCCCAACCCTCCCCTTGAAGGGGAGGGAGTTGGTTCTGCCTGAATATTCAGGTTTAATTTTTGGCAGAAGGTCCCCCCCCCCCTTCAAGGGGAGGGCCGTCGAGAGGTCATTTCCGAGCATTAAAAAACAAACCAAATTATAATTTAATGCACTATAAACCAATTAACTACCCATGTTAAACACCATCTAAATCCCTTTAGGGATTTAATGTTGGTAGAAAAACAGTGAGCTTTGCAATATTTCGTCCCGTACGGGACGAAATGGATCCCGGTACATTTGATTTCTACCAATATTCCGTGCCTGCGGCACAGGTTTGCTCAAAAACCTGGTAAAAAATAGAAAATTATGCAGACGCCTACTCCTGTTAAACATGGATTACATGCCCTGATTGCAACCGAATCCGGGTTATGAACAAGCATGTGAAAATTAACCCGGCCCATGAATTGCGTGCTTGCAGTTTTTTCCTGGCGCTCCTGCTTATCCTGGCGCCGGTACTCAGCGGCTATGCAGGGCTAATCCCGGTTGCAAAGGCCCGGGTCGCGGCAGGCAATTTCCTGTTGCAGCAGTCCGCGGTGAACGGCCCGGCGTTCATTTACCTGAAACAGGGCGGGGAATTCCGGGTTCCGGCAAACCAAATCCCCGATTATTTTATCTTCAACCTTGTCCCGGCCGGATTTATCATCATTTCTGCCGACGATGCCGTGTACCCGGTACTGGGTTACTCCTTCATTAACCGGTACGACCCTGCCACGATACATCCTGCGTTTAGTGCGTGGATGGCTGGATACAGCCGGCAGATCGGCTATGTTCGCCAGCACAACCTTCCGCCTGATTCATTAACCAGGTCGGCCTGGAACTGTTTACTGGCCCCCGCCACCAACGACCGCGGTACCCGAAAGCCTTTGAACGATGTGGCTCCCCTGGTAACCACAACCTGGGACCAGAATTTCCCGTACAATGCTGATTGCCCTGCCGATCCGAATGCAGGGGGCGGTTACTACGGACATGTTCCGGCCGGATGCACCGCCACCGCCATGGCCCAGGTGATGTATTACTGGCGCTACCCGGCTCACGGCACAGGCAGCCATTGCATCGTTCCGCCCCCGGTACTGTACGGTCCGCAATGCGTATCCTTCGACACTGCCTGGTATGGCTGGAACGGCATGGTGAGCCACCCTGAAACCGAATGTATCCCTGCGGCAACGCTCTGCTACCAGGCAGGCGTGGCGGTGGATATGCAGTATTCGGCAGGAAATTCCATCAGTAACATCGCCGCTGTGCCCGACGCCATGAAAAACTTTTTCAATTATGACCCGGACATCCTCCTTATTGAAAAGTCCTTTTATTCTCTCAGTGACTGGCTTTCGACCATAAAGGGTAATCTCGATAATAAATGGCCCGTTATCTATTACGGCGAAGGCAACGGCGACTCACATAATTTTATCTGCGACGGTTACCAGAACAATGATTTCTTTCATTTCAACTGGGGATGGGGCGGACTTTATGACGGTTACTTTTATCTCAACAACCTCAACCCGGGAGGGATGAACTTCTCACTAGGACAGGCGGCCGTGATCAACATCCATCCGCGCATAGCCTCCTGGCCACCCTACTGCAGCGGCCTTACCACCCTGAATTACCCGGATTTCGGCTCCATCGAGGATGGCAGCGGCCCCACGCTGAATTATCTGAACATGGCCGATTGCCGCTGGCTTATCGTGCCCGCCGACAGCATCCGTAACATCAACCTGCACTTTATCAGATTCCATATCGGCCCTGCGGATATGGTGCGCATCTACGACGGGGGCGACATCACCTCCCCGCTGCTGGCGACGTTGGCGGGAAACAGCCTCCCTCCCGATGTTGCATCTTCGGGGAAACAAATGCTCGTCAGACTTACCAGCATGCTGTCGACCACCTCAGCCGGGTTCCTGGCAGAATATTCGGCAGACCCCTACCCCTACTGCCGGCCTGATTCGATCTATACTGCAACTTCCTCTGTTATTTCCGACGGCAGCGGCCCGCACAATTACCGCAATGATACCTTCTGCCTATGGTATATCAGCCCGATGCCCCCGCAACCGGTCACCCTCACCTTCAGCGACTTCGATACCGAGCCCGGGCAAGATGTCGTCACGGTGTTTCAAACCGGGTCATCGGTGCCGCTGGCAACTTATTCCGGTTCATACACCGCTCCCCCGCCGCCCGTGACCAGTGTTTCGGGCAACATGGTGGTGCAGTTTTCCACCAATAAAACCAACCGGGGCAAAGGCTGGAGCGCCTCCTATTCGAGCCTCGCCGGCACGCCCGAGCACCCGGACCAACAAGGGGTTTCGATCATTCCAAACCCGGTTGAAGATGCGGCTGAGATACGTTTCGGCAATTTCCCGCCTGGGGAGCCGGTTAGCTTTTACCTGTTTGATGTCACCGGGCGGCTTGTTCGTAGCAACAGTTTCATTTCAAATCCCTGGATTTTTCACAGGGAGAGGCTTCAGCCCGGAGTCTACTTGCTGAAGATCATGGGTAATTCGGGACGAGGATGCCTGACGGGGAAGCTGATGGTTGTGAAGAGTAACACATAAGCGTGTACCGGGCATGTTTGGTAAAAGGAAAAAAACTTCACCCGCCCACCCGCTTTAGCTCACGGGAGGACCAAATTGGCTTCTCTAAACTGGAAGAGAAACCAAAACTAATCTGAAACCGACATTGCTTAGACGGTGAGCTGGGCGGTAGTAGTTACGGCTCGAAACACGGCAGCCCTGTGGGTCGTAGTTCCACGCACCGCCGCGAAGAACGCGGTAGACACCCTGTGGGTCATTCCAGGGAGAACCATCAGCAGGCGCGCCATCATAGCTGTTGTGCCAAGGATCATTGCACCACTCCCATACGTTACCGCTCATATCATGCAAACCCAGTTCGTTGTGCAGTTTCAGTCCAACCGGTTTGGTTTCCCTATGGCTGTTTTCTGCATACCAGCCCGCCTCATCCAGGGTATGGACTCCTGAATAATTAAAATGCCGGTTTGCATCCGGCTTCAAGATTTTTCCGGTACCGGAACCTCCCCATGCTGCATACTCCCATTCCGCTTCATTGGGCAGCCGGAAACCGTTCGCCTGCAGGTTGATATATACTACACTTTCATTTCGCAGGAAATACTCATCTCCCTTTTTACCATAGGGTTTCCGGTATTTCTTATCGCTGAAATAGACCGGTGGCATGCCGCACAACTCGCTCAGCCGGTTGCAGAATACGGCCGCATCATACCAGGAAACGCTGTCGACCGGACGATTCAAACCTTTGAAATACGATCTGTTTTCTTTCCCCGTCACCGACAGCCAAAGCGCCTGGGTAACAGGAAATTTCGCCATATGGAACGAATAACCAATTTCTACCCTGTGAACAACTTTTTCATCGATGTAAGCATCTTCATTACGGCTGCCCATGAGGAAAGAGCCGGGGAGGACAGGGAGTAGTTCGAAGAAGGTATGATCCGGCAGGAAAATTCGGCCTGGATTATGGGGGGCGTCAAGCATGGTTTATCAGTCTGGGCAATTTATTCCTGTGATTTATCCGACTTGTTATCTGATCCCGGACAACCCTTCATGCGTCCTTCTATGGCATTCCGGATGATTTCGAAGTCATTACCGGACAATAACCGGGGATTAAGGTAATTTATATTGCTTAATATTTTGGTAATCAACCCAATATTTGAGGTGACATCTTTAATTGTCGTATATTCGTCGCCAACGGTATCAATGGCATCACCAAGCCCAACTTCCGTTATTTCATGCTCAAGCGTTTTCTTTTCGTTTTGCCAGTATTTAACATATTCCAGTCTGTCTTTACCATCATTGATCCTGGCATCCTCAAGCACAAGGGGATAGATTCTGTCCATGAAGACTTCTGCATCAGAATTCGACTTTCGATAGGTCTCCAGCAGCTCAAACATGCAGTAAGGGGATTTCAGGTATTTATCGCTGATAATTACCACGATAAAGCCGCTTCGTGAAATTCGTTTCATGAAGTCCGTTATACTCATTTTGTAACCGGTCTCCTCCTTATCCCGTTTAACTTTATAGCCCTTACTTTTTAAGCTTTCGTACAGGTCGTTTGCTATTTTTTCCCGGCCTTCTCCCTTCTCTTCCTTATCACCCCATGCATAGGAAAAGAATATTTCGGGAGAAACTTCTTCTCCCACTTCAGCGGTAGCTTTTTCCGGTTGAAAGAAATGTGCAAAATCATTTAAAAAAATCTTTGTATGGCCATCAGTGGCAAGGAGTTGATGATTTGGCTCAGTTGCAAATGCCTTGTAATGCATCTCGAGTTCCTGCCACGATACAAAGAAATTGTTGTCAAGAGAAACCACGGCCATGGCATTTTTTCCCAATTCAGCAAATTCCTTGCATATTTTCTGTTGCAAGTCCTTTGTACCAGGCCCGTTTCCCATATATACCTCAAAACTATTGTTCTCCGGGGCAAGGTTAACAATGCAATCCTGGTTTTCAGCAGTAAAATAGATGCCATTTTTCCAGTAAACATTATTTGAAGATGGGCCGTAACGGCTCAGAAAATTGATCATCACATTTTCCGGGATAAACCCGGTAAAACGAAATACAAAGACCCTTGTCATTTTTTCAAGTGCGCTGTTGTATAATACAACCTCTTTTCTTGACAAACTATCCGGTAAATACTGAGGGGCAATATAAACCGGACGTTTTTCTCCTTTGGGATGGAATATCAACTCAAACTTTTGAAGGAGACTGATAAATTGTTCCCGTTCTTTTATGCTAAGGTCATTTAGGGTATCATTGAGATATCTTTCATCAATTTCTCCTTCCGTATCACGTAATTTATTGTTGATCAATCGATATACAATTTTGGTCAACCAGTTGGGATCAATGTAAATTGTATCTTTCAGCGACGCAGAATCATAATAAACCACAACTCCTGCATTATTCAGGTATTTCAACAATGCTCTTTCATTGCCTTCAGATATTCCGGAATGGCTGCAGATTTCCTCAAACTTGCTATAACTGATATAAGGTAAGCCTTGCTCTTTTAATGATTGGATCACGTTATCATACGATCTGGGAAACTGTTCCCCAAACATGGGAATACTCTCGTTGAGAATAACTGCGAGATGACCCCTGAGTTCTGCCAAACCGTAATCTTTGGCAGCACTAAAATCCAACTCCCGGGCTTTGAATGCAGCACTCCAATTTTCTTTAACCGGAAGCTTGCAGCGGAAAATATCACTGTTTGTCTGAACCATCAGCAATGGTCCGTTGGCGCTGTAGCGTCTTATATTATCCAGCCAGTATTCACAAGGCCTCCACTTTTCATCCAACGACAATACCTCTGTGTTTTCATGCCTGTGAGGTTTGACATTTTCTTCATTTGTCCAGGCAAGAAGGTAAACTGCCTCTTCGCTCAGAAAGAACTGATGGGTTGCATAAAAAATTTCCTGCCCTCCAAAATCCCACACATTAAGGTTCAGTGTTTCTGTCTTAACATCCGGCAAATTGATTTTCTCCAAAAGCCCGAGTTGAACGCCATGCGTGTATTTTTCATCCGGTCTGAATGGATCTCCCTTTAACCTGCGAAACAATGAAGTCTTTCCAACACGGCCATTTCCGACAATGATAAGTTTGGCCCGGTCATTTAAAATGGTAGCTTTACTAAGTTCCTTCAGATAACTTCTCACCCCCTCCCACGAACTTTTTCTTTCATCCGATTCAATTACCTCCTTTGGAATAGAGGGCAACGGATTCCCAAACAGGTACAATGCTTCCAGGTTTGCAAAATCAAGCAGGTTACCGGGCAGGTCCTTCAGCAAATTATTACGCAGATGAAGAATGTTCAGTTCTGTAGCATCAGAGGGCAGTTGCAGGCTTTCCAGCTTGTTATCGGGCAGGTAGAGATACGCCAGTTTTTTGAAACCGTGAGGCAATGAAAAACCGGCTAACTGGTTGTTTGCCAGGTCGAGCAACATCAATCCAGGGCAGGCGGCCTCAAAAGTGATCTGTTGCAACTGGTTGTGGTGAAGGTACAACTGCTCCAATTTTGAAAAGCCCGGCGGCAGGGTGATCCCGGCCAGCGCGCAACGGCTCAGATCGGCATGGGTCAGTTCCGGTAAAGCAGTTCTGAAAACCACTTCCCGCAATGTTTCAATGCCAGAAATACAGAGATATTGCAGGGCCGCCGCATCCTCATCCAGGATAAGCCCGGAGAGGTCTTTCACATTGTTATGCTCCTTTGAAATGCTGATTGCCGTGACCCGGCCGGCATCGTCAAGAGCAAAAGCGTCGGTTTCGCGCCTCACTGCATCTACTGACAAAAGCTGTTGCAGGCCTTTCACCAGTTTTTTTATGGTTGTTTCCATAGTTTTTTTTTAGCCGGGTTATAATGTGAAAAACAAAAATAACAAAACCATTGCCAATTTAAGAGATTTGGAGATGCCAATTTGCATTGAATGATCTCTCCCCAATCCTCGTCGGGAATGACCTCTCCCCAACCCTCAGCGGTAATGACCTCTCCCCAACCCTCAGCGGTAATGACCTCTCCCCAACCCTCCCCTTGGAGGGGAGGGAGCAGGTGCTGCCTGAATATATAGCCTTCAATTTTGGCAGAAGGCCTCCCGCCCATTCAGGGGGCGGGCCGGGGTGAAAAAATGGCAACCGGATTAACTTCCCAAACCGGAAGATAAACCAAAACCAACCGGAAACCGGTATCGCAGTATCGGGAGACCGGGTGGTAGCCGTCGCGGTTCGCAACGCAACAGCGCTGATGGCTGGTGAGCCAGCATCCGCCGCGAAGAACGCGGGTGTCGCCCCCAAGGGTCCCGTCCGGGTCTTTCACGACTCCTTTTTCCTTGCATATCTCATAATAAAAGGATCCATACCTATCGCTGCACCACTCCCACACATTGCCGCTCATATCATACAAACCCAGTTCGTTGGGCAGTTTCAGACCAACCGGCTTTGTTTCCCGATGACTGTTCTCATCGTACCAGCCTGCATCATCCAATTTATGACCACCGGAATATATATAACCGGCGCTCCTTTGTCCTCCCCGTGCGGCGTACTCCCATTGGGCTTCGGTGGGCAATTGATACATAGTCCCGTAAGGCCGACTCCTGACGGTCAATTCGTTGAAAACAGGTAAAAAATCGTTGTTGATCTGCTCCCAGGATACCGTCTCCACCGGCCGGCGCTTTCCCCTGAACAATGATTCATTTTTCTCTTTTCCCATTACCGCTTCCCAGAGCTCCTGTGTCACCGGATGGGCAGCCATGAGGTAATCGCTCAACGCTACCCGGTGAACCGGCATGGAGTATTCAGTCCAGCTTTCTCCTCCCATATCAAATACCCCGCCTTCCACTTTTACCATGTTAACGCTGCCGGTTGAACCGGGAATGGTTTGGATAAAGGATTGCATGGTGGTGATTAATTTTTTTCAGACACGCAAATATAGAAATTATACCGCTTTAGTCGAAGTGGGAATATCGCTCGCTTGTAGCCATCTTCAAAGGAACAAACGGAGTACCTTGCGTTGTTGATTTTAATAAACCGGAATGATACCAGTAGATTTTGGATACCGGCAACCTGATGCAAAAGGCCCCTTCCGTTTATCATATTTATCCAGGCAGGAACGGACATGTATTTCATGAGGTACTATAGTATGGATTCGGGGGAAACCATATGGTGGGGCCATGCCATGGCATGACCCTACGGCACAATCGCCGGTGGCATAGGGCCATGCCATGGCATGGCCCCACAGCCGGTGTTTTCACGGTTAATTTCTATGTATATGTTGAAAGGGAAAACCATCCGGTGGGGTTATGCCATGGCATGACCCTACGGCACAATCGCCGGTGGCATGGTAGGGCCATGTCACATGGCCCCACAGCCATTGTTTCGCGGTTAATTTCTATATTTATGTTGACAGGGAAAACCATCCGGTGGGGTCATGCCATGGCCCTACAGCCGGTGTTTCACGGTTAATTTCTATGTATATGTTGAAAGGGAAAACCATCCGGTGGGGTTATGCCATGGCATGACCCTACGGCACAATCGCCGGTTGCATGGTAGGGCCATGCCACATGGCCCCACAGCCATTGTTTCGCGGTTAATTTCTATATTTATGTTGACAGGGAAAACCATCCGGTGGGGCCATGCCATGGCATGGCCCCACCGCCGGTGTTTTCACGGTTAATTTCTATGTATATGTTGACAGGGAAAACAATCCGGTGGGGTCATGCCATGGCATGACCCTACGGCACAATCGCCGGTTGCATAGTAGGGCCATGCCATGGCATGGCCCCACAGCCGAAGTGTCAAGGTTAATTTCTATGTTTAAGTTGGCAGCAGATGCAGATGTCAAATAATCCAATACGCTAAGAATAAATGTTAGGATCCGGGATTCCTTAAACGTGTTTATTCTACTTTTCCAGTCGCTGGTATAATTGTGGTCAATCAGTTGTTGATTGTTAAGCTGATGAATCGGTCAACAAAATCGGCTGCCAGGACTTCTCCAGTGAAAATAAATAAAGCTTTCCATTCGTAATAGAAGTTTTGACCAAAATGTTTGCATTAATAATAGAAGATTTATTATCCAAGGGGCGACAAAACTCCCCTGCATGACCCGGCTTTGTGGGATTATATTAAAAAACAGCAACAGGTGTTACCAAAAATTGGTACATTTGTAAAAACAAATCATTATGGGAAAGAATACCTCCATTTCATTAGGCGACCATTTTGAGAGCTTCATCTCTAATAAAATTGGATCAGGAAGGTACAACTCCGCCAGTGAGGTTATACGTGCGGGATTGAGGTTACTTGAACAAGAGGAGAGGAGGATTGATGCACTAAATCAAGCACTTGAGCTGGGCGAAGCCAGTGGAATTGCAATTGATTTTAATGCAAAAACACTGTTAAAAGAAATTCATGCAAAACAATTGTAAGCATGGACAATTACCGGTTAACAAATGAAGCAGTAAAAGATCTTGAAGAAATTTGGTCTTATTCTTATCAGAAATGGTCTGTCGACCAAGCGGACAAGTATTATCATTTAATAATTGATGAAATCGAGTTCATCGCATCAAACCCACTTACTGGAAAACCTGTTGATTATATTAAAGAAGGGTACCGGTCATCTAAAATAAAGTCTCATTTGATTTTTTACAGAAAATAAGATGACGAGAAGATTTTAGTTGTCAGAATCTTGCATCAGAGAATGAATATTGAAAACAAAACTAAATGATTCGATCCAATAAAAAAATACCCCACTTAAGCGAGTAGGCCTATAAGGTGTATAAAAAAAACCTCCGCTAAAGCCTGTAAACAGTACATCAGCGAAGGTTTAGAGCGGAGAGAGAGGGATTCGAACCCCCGGACCCTTGCAGGTCAACGGTTTTCAAGACCGCCGCAATCGACCGCTCTGCCATCTCTCCGGGGGCAAAATTACACATTTTTTAATAACCGCCAAAAAACAATACACCTGTCTCATTTCCGTTTTGCCTAATGAAACCCCGGTTATACCGATTTCACTTGCAAATTCAGCCCGCCGGCCCTATCTTTGTAAATTGTAAAAGCATTGTCAACAACATAAATCCTGCTGCATTATGAAAAAACTGTCTCTCTTGCTGTTCACCCTCCTGCTCACCCTCGCCGGAACCAGCGCCGAAGCCAGGAACCTCTGGGCGTTCCTCACCTATGCCACCTTCAACTCCCCCGACGGCCCCTACATCGAAACCTACCTCTCGGTGGCCGAAAACAGCGTGATCTATGTTAAAAAAGATAACGGGAAGTTCCAGGCATCGGTCAATATCCTGATGACCTTTAAAAAGGATAATGAGATCAAGGCCTTTAAAAAATATGAGCTGCTCAGCGCCGAAGTCGACGATACGGCAAAACGCAGCATGTACTTCGTCGATCAGCAACGGATCGCCATCCCCAACGGTAGCTATGACTTCGAGATCCAGCTGTCGGATAAAAACAAAACAACCGCGGCCGTCCCCTACAACCAAAACATCACCATCGATTTCCCGGCCGACAAGCCCTCCTTTTCAGGGGTTGAACTGGTAAAATCGTATACAAAATCAACCACCCCGACGATCCTCTCCAAGAGCGGATACGACCTGGTGCCTTATACCTACACCTTTTTCCCTGAAAGCGAGACAAAAATGACCTTCTACAGCGAACTGTACAACATGGATAAAACCGTGAAGGAAGACAAGTTCCTGATGTCGTACTACATCGAATCGTTTGAAAGCAACCTCCGGCTCAACCAGTACGCCCACATGAAAAAGGAGACGCCCAAGGCGGTGAATGTTGCCCTTGCCGAGATCTCCATCGAGAACCTGGCCTCCGGCAATTACAACCTCGTGATCGAAGCCCGGAACCAGAAAAATGAGGTCATCACCTCGAAAAAATTGTTTTTCCAGCGGATGAACCCCAAGGCGCAACTTGCCATCGACGACATCAAAGCGACCGAGATCGCCAATACCTTCGCCGAGAAGATCACCAACCGCGACACCCTGAAAGAGTATATCAACAGCACCTATCCCGTGGCCTCCGGCCTTGAAAAAGCCTTTATCAGGGAATCACTTAAAAAGGCCGACCTCAGGGTGATGCAACAGTTCTTTTACAGCTACTGGTACCAGCGCGATGCGAACGATCCCGAAAAAGCCTGGATGTTCTACAAAGCCCAGGTGTACAAGGTGCAGGTGAACTTCGGCACGCCTATCAAAAAGGGATACCAGACCGACCGCGGCAGGGTGTACCTGCAATATGGCCCGCCCAACACGCGCAGCACCCAGTACAGCGAGCCGAGCAACTATCCCTACGAGATCTGGCAGTATTACACCCTCAACAACAACCAGCGCAACCGGAAATTCGTATTTTACTCGCCCGACATGGTCACCAGCGATTTCTTCCTCCTCCATTCCGACGCCACCGGCGAGATAAACAACCCCCGCTGGAAGATCGATCTGCGCAACCGGATCTATTCCACGCACGACATCCAGGATACACAGGTCATTGAGTCGTGGGGAAACATGCAGCAGGACTACTGGGACCTGCCTAACTAGGAATTAAAAATTAAAAATCAAAAATTAAAAATTACGGATGGGGTAATATTTGTAATTTTACCACGGGTTCTGGGACGAGGGACGAAGGAGGAAGGACGAAAGACGAGGGAGGCGGTTGGAATTTTGAGTAATTTTTAATTCTTAATTTTTAATTTTTAATTACCTTCTGATGCATGTTGCTGTTATCATTTTGAATTGGAATGGCAGGAAGTACCTTCAGCAGTTTCTGCCTACCTTAATTCAATACAGCAGGCATGAGGCCGAGATCATCGTGGCCGACAATGCATCCACCGACGATTCCATCGCCTTTCTCAGGAACAACTACCCCGAAATCAGGATCATTCAGAATGCCACCAACTGCGGCTTCGCCCAGGGCTACAACCTGGCGCTCAGCCAGGTCAAAGCCGATTACTATATCCTGATCAATTCCGACATTGAAGTAACCGAGAACTGGATCAGCCCAGTGATCACCCTGATGGAGCAGGACAAGCAGATCGCCGCCTGCCAGCCCAAGATCAGGTCGTTCGACGAGCCCAAGAAATTTGAATATGCCGGCGCTGCCGGCGGATTTATCGACAAATACGGCTATCCCTTCTGCCGCGGACGGATCTTCCTGTCGATCGAGGACGATACCGGCCAGTATGACGATGTTTGCGAGATTTTCTGGGCCACGGGCGCATGCATGTTCGTGCGGGCCGACCTGTTTCACCTGATGGGCGGGCTCGATGAAGACTTTTTCGCCCACATGGAGGAGATCGATTTTTGCTGGCGGCTGAAGAACAACGGGTACAAGATCATGTACTGCCCCGATTCCACCGTGTTTCACATTGGCGGCGGTACCTTGCCTAAAGCTTCCTGGCGGAAAACCTACCTGAATTTCCGCAACAATTTTTACCTTCTTTATAAAAACCTGCCGGACGACCGCCTCTACCCGGTTTTTGCCGTCCGCCTGTTCCTCGATGGCATCGCCGCGGTAAAGTTTCTTTTCCAGGCAGGTTTCAAGGACTTCTGGGCCGTGACCCGCGCGCACATGAGTTTTTACACATCGTTGCGTAAAACACAACTCAAGCGGAAATCCCTGAAACACGGTTCCATGCAACATGTTTTCGGAAAAAATATCGTGGTGGAATATTACCTCAGGGGAAAACGGAAGTTCTCACAACTCAATATGAAGAATTTCTACACGGAATAACAGTTTACACCATTCCGGTCACGAAACTTTCGATGGCCAGTCTGTATGATTCCATCCCGAAACCAATGATGCTTCCTTTCACATTCGCAGCCAGGAAAGAGGTGTGTCTGAACGGCTCGCGTGCAAAGGTGTTGGAGATGTGGACTTCCACCACCGGCGTGCTGATGGCCTTCACAGTATCGGCAATGGCCACTGAGGTGTGCGTGTACCCCCCGGCATTGAGGATGATCCCGTCGTACAGCAAACCGGCGTTCTGCAGCGCATTGATGATCTCCCCCTCCACGTTGCTCTGGTAATACTCGATTGTGATCGCATGATAATGTGCCCGCAGCTTCTTCAGATACGACTCAAAACTCAGGTTGCCGTAAATCTCTTTTTCCCGCGTTCCCAGCAGGTTCAGGTTAGGCCCATTAATAATCAGTATTTTCATATCCGCCAGTTGAAAAACAAAGTTACAAAAAAAAACCGGAAGTCATGGAGTCACTTTGGCCGCAAAAAATTTTCGCCACCTCGCTACCTTGCTATTTAAAATTTTCGTTACCTCTCTACCTCGCTATCTCGCTATTTCGTACTTTTGCATTCGATACTTCTCCTCAGGGGGTGCCTGAAACACAAGGGCTGAGATTATACCCCAATAACCTGATCCGGGTAATGCCGGCGTAGGAAAAATGAAACATCATGAAAACAATTGCATTTGCTGTGCTTACAGGCATGTTCCTGTTTAGCGTCAACACCTTCGGGCAGTTTGCCCTCAGCGGAAAAATTACGGATAAGGAACAGGGGAAACCCCTTCCCGGCGCCCACATTTCCCTTGAAAACAATTCGGCTTCCGCCGTTTCAGACGAGCAGGGCAGCTTTATCCTTCCGCGTCTTAAACCGGGGAATCACACGGTGACCATCTCATTTATCGGGTTTAAAACGGTGAAGCAGCTATTTTCGCTCAACCGCGACACCACCCTGCAGGTTGCGCTGGAGGGGGCCGCCATCCTCGGGGACGAGGTCAACATCATCTCCACGAGGGCGCACGACAAATACCCGGTCGCCTACACCTCCCTGTCGACGGGCGAACTGCAACCGGCCAACCTCGGAAAGGACATCCCCTCGCTGCTCCAGGGGAGCCCTTCAACCATCGTTACTTCCGATGCCGGGAACGGTGTAGGATACTCGGGCATCAGCATCCGGGGCACCGACCTCACGCGTATCAACGTGACCGTGAACAGCATCCCGCTCAACGACGCGGAAACACAGGGCGTGTGGTTCGTCGACCTGCCCGACCTGGCCTCCTCTACCGCTGATATCCAGATCCAGCGGGGGGTTGGAACGTCCACCAACGGTGCAGGCGCTTTCGGGGCCTCCATCAACTTCATGACCTCCGACCTTCAGCAGGATCCCTACGGCGAACTCAGCATGTCGGGCGGATCATTCAACACCGTGAAAACAACGCTCAGGTTCGGAACCGGGCTGCTCACCAACAAATTCAGCGTTGACGGCCGGTTGTCGTACATCCATTCCGACGGCTACATCGACCGCGCCTTTTCAAACCTCAAATCGTACTACCTCTGTGGTGGATAC
>Ga0209083_1001720_pt1 | contig 23602 bp, 20 predicted proteins | sample AM7aDNAmetaG_FD_184132 | JGI IMG/M metagenome (GOLD analysis project Ga0209083, IMG submission 184132) | Freshwater microbial communities from Finland to study Microbial Dark Matter (Phase II) - AM7a DNA metaG (SPAdes) (version 3) | ecosystem: Environmental > Aquatic > Freshwater > Lake ...
AAATATACTAAGATAATCCCCTAAAGTCAATATTTCTTTTAATTTTGAAAGCAATTCTGATCTCTAACTCGGATCATCTGCGGATGACATTAATCTGTTTATATACATGAAATACCTGATCGTAGGTCTCGGGAATATCGGAGATGATTATATTGATACCCGTCATAATATCGGTTTCATTGTTGCCGATGCCCTCGCTCAGGAAGGCAAGGCGGTATTTAAAGCCGAACGCCATGCCGCTATGACAAAGCTTTCAGTTAAAGGCCGCATCATGGTGGTGATCAAACCCACGACGTACATGAACCTTAGCGGCAAAGCCGTCAGATACTGGATGCAGAAAGAGGATGTTCCGCTTGAAAATATCCTTGTCATTGTGGATGACCTTGCACTGCCCCTGGGCGCCCTGAGGATGCGCAAAAAAGGAAGTGACGGAGGGCATAACGGGCTTATCAGTATAATCGGACATCTTGAATCCACTGAGTTTACGCGCATACGATTTGGTATTGGGAATGATTTTGCAAAAGGATACCAGGTCGATTATGTTTTGGGCCGGTGGACGGCAGAAGAAACAAAGACCCTCATTCCGCGGGTTAAAGAAGCTGTGGAAATGATTAAAAGTTTTGTACTGATAGGCCCCGACAGGACGATGAATGTGTTCAATAAAAGGGGGGAGGGGAAGGACCCCAAGGAGTAAAGTACAATGTACAAAGTACAATGTACAAATTGACCCTAAATAAATTAGCATGGTTCTTGGGTTTGTACAGTTTGCCCCGGTTTTCGGGGAAAAGCAGAAAAACTTCAATGCTGTTGAAGAATTGCTTAAAGGTTTGAATGCCGATCTGTTGGTGCTTCCCGAACTTTTTGCCACAGGATATGCTTTTCAAAGCCAGGAAGAAGTATTATCCCTTTCGGAAGTTCCCGGCAAAGAAACAAGCCTTTTCCTCAGGCATATCGCCGGGATATCCCATGCTACCATTGTTGCGGGATTCATTGAACGGGAAAACTCTTCATTATACAATGCGGCCATGATGGTTGATGCTGCAGGCATCATCGGCATTTACCGTAAACTCCACCTCTTCAATAAGGAAAAACTCTGGTTTACCCAAGGGGACAGGGTTCCTGAAGTCTTCAGTGTAAAGAGAGTGAAAATCGGAATGATGATCTGTTTCGACTGGATCTTCCCTGAGACCTGCCGTACTTTGGCTCTTAAAGGCGTTCAGGTCATCGCCCATCCCTCAAACCTGGTACTGCCCTGGGCCCAGCAGGCTATGATCACCCGCTGTCTGGAGAATCATGTTTTTGCTGTCACTGCTAACCGCATCGGCAGAGAAAAAAGAGGTGCTGATGATTTCACCTTCACCGGTCAAAGCCAGATCACAGGCTGTAAAGGTGAGATTCTGGCTTATGCACCTGATGATAAGGACTGGGTTCAGATCACAGATATCAACCCCACTGAGGCAAATGATAAATCGGTCAATCCATATAACGACCTGTTCATTGACCGCCGGAATAATTTTTACAAGCTATGAATAACGCATAATCTTCAGATCCACCCTTTTAGCTTATAATATCCCAGTGCGAACAATTCCCTGAAAAGCAGCTCCTCGTAATGAAGCTGAGTCCAGAACTGGTAACGCAGCGTAATGTTGTTCCCTATATCGGGCACCCAGAGACGGCCGCCAAGCCTTCTTCCTTTGAATGTAATGTCCGATTCAATTGCTTCTTCAAACGCCGGAACGCCATCCACCTTCAAAAAACCTGCTTTCCTGAATGTAAGCACTGCACGGCATAGATGCTCGGGAGAGGAAACGATAAGGACTGAAGTATTGAATGTCGAATATCGGATATTGAATGTTGAATGTTGAATTAATTCGACATTCGATATTCGTTGTTCAATATTCGATATTATTTTTAAAACATTTAAAGCCTCGGCCCTGGTATTCGTTCCGGAATCTTCAAGCAGGATACGTTCTGTTTGAACTCCCCTGATTTTAAGTTCGTTTTTCATCCGGTTGATGGAACTCAGGCTGTCTTTTGCTTTGCCGGGAAGAGCTACGATGACTTTTGCACTTGTAAAATAGTTTGCTGCTTTCGCCGCATACCAGCAGCGCATCAGTCCGCTCTCACTGGGCATCCCTCCCCCGCCAAGCACAATGATATAATCGGGCGGGCGGTTCACTCCGGCCTTTGACATACTCAGTTTGTACCACATCCAAAACGGGGCCGAAGTGAAGGCAAGAACAATGAGAAGGAAGAACAGGCTGCCCATGCTTACCATGAATATTTTCAGAAATTTCTTCATCAGGCCATCATAATGATTGATTCTCATCAAAGATAAAAACTTCCTCGATTGCCATACCGAAAACACGGGAAATATCATATGCAAGCCTGAGAGAGGGATTGTATTTGTTCTTTTCAAGGAACACGATCGTTTCCCTTCTCACGCCAACCCGCCTGGCAAGTTCGTCCTGTGTGATGTCGAGCCTGAGACGCAGCTCCCTGATCCGGTTATTCATCCCTCAGCCAATACAAAAAGGGAAAGCCAGGGAAGAATAATATATCTTTTCATGCCTGATAGTGTTAAATATTTCTAACGCAAAGTTAGATATTTCTAACATCTAAGTCAAAATTTTTAGAAAATATTTTTAAAGCTTAATGTAGACTGTTTCGCTTTTACTCGCACCTATTGCTTATTTCATTTGTGTGCTCGTTTCGGCTGCGCCGAACGCTACCTCGCTACCTTACTTGTAACAACCGCCGAAACGTCGGGAACCGCAATCCTCTCCTGCAGCATGCTGTCCCTGTCACGAATGGTTACAGTATTATCCTGCAGCGTCTGGTGGTCTATGGTGATGCAATAAGGGGTGCCGAGAGCATCCATACGGCGGTAACGGCGGCCAATGGTGTCCTTCTCTTCGTAGAAGCAACGGTGGTCGTACATCAGCTTATCCATGATCTCACGGGCTTTTTCGGGAAGGCCGTCTTTCTTGACGAGTGGAAGCACTGCTACCTTGATGGGAGCCAGTTTTGCGGGTATGCCGAGCACAACACGTTCGCTTCCGTCTTCCAGCTTTTCTTCACGGTAGGCCTGGCTTAAAACAGCAAGGAAGGTCCGGTCGAGGCCGATGGAAGTCTCTACGACATAAGGCACATAGCCTTCGTTTTGTTCGGTGTCGAAATATTGTATTTTGCGGCCCGAGAATTTCTGATGGGCCGAGAGGTCGAAATCGGTACGGCTGTGAATGCCCTCGATTTCCTTGAAACCGATGGGGAATTCAAATTCAATATCGGCTGCGGCATTTGCATAATGGGCCAGCTTGTCATGGTTGTGGAAGCGGTATTTGCCGGCAGGCATTCCCAGTGAAAGATGCCATTTCATTCGCTCTTCCTTCCAGTATTCATACCATTTCATCTCTTCGCCCGGCTTCACGAAAAACTGCATCTCCATCTGTTCAAACTCCCTCATGCGGAAGAGGAACTGCCTTGCCACGATCTCATTGCGGAAAGCCTTCCCTGTCTGGGCAATCCCGAAAGGGATCTTCATCCGGGCAGTTTTCTGGACATTCAGAAAATTCACGAAAATCCCCTGGGCTGTTTCAGGGCGAAGGTAGATCTCGTTGGCATCTTCATTCACCGAGCCCATCTGCGTTGAGAACATCAGGTTGAACTGCCTGACTTCGGTCCAGTTTTTCGTTCCCGAAACAGGGCAAACAATCCCCAGCTCTTCGATGAGCAGTTTTACATCCGCAAGGTCATTGCGTTCAAGGGCGGGATAGAAACGGTTCTTGACAGAATTGATCTTATCCTGGTATTCTTTTACCCTTGGGTTGGTTTCCCGGTACATTTTTTCATCGAAAGTTTCACCGAAACGGATGCGTGCTTTTTCAACTTCCTTGCTTATCTTGTCTTCTGTCTTCTGGACGTGATCCTCGATAAGCACATCAGCCCGGTACCGTTTTTTCGAATCTTTGTTGTCGATCATGGGGTCGCTGAATGCATCCACATGTCCCGATGCTTTCCATACCATTGGATGCATGAAAATAGCTGCATCAATGCCCACGATATTCTCATGGTACTGGACCATCGATTTCCACCAGTATTCACGGATATTGTTCTTCAGTTCAACCCCGAATGGGCCGTAGTCATAAACTGCGCTTAATCCGTCGTATAATTCACTTGAAGGAAAAACAAAACCATATTCCTTCGCATGTGAAATGATCTTCCTGAATAATTCTTCGTTACTGGCCATTTGATTAATAAATAGGGGGCAAAATTAGGGTTTTTTCTCTAACTTTACTCCCTCACACAGACTACTGCGATGAAAACAAACCGTCGTAATTTCCTCAGGACAGCAGCGGCAGGGATTGCTGCTGCCTCCCTCGCTGATTTCAGCAGTTTTGCTTCCAGCCCAAATTCCATCCGCCTTCCATCTCCCGAACGAAAAGGAAAAAGCGTGATGGGCCTGGCCTGCGAACCTTTGCAGAAAGTGAGGGTCGGGCTTGTTGGCCTGGGGATGCGTGGAATGGATACCCTGGGCCGGCTTCTTTATGTGGAAGGAGTTGAGATCGCCGCAATATGCGACGTCATTCCCGAACGTGTGAACCAGGGGAAGAAGATCGTAACTGATGCCGGGCGAAATGAACCTGTGGGCTATTCGAAAGGCGATGAAGACTGGATGAATCTCTGTGAGCGAACCGACATAGACCTGGTGTACAGCTGCACCCCCTGGCTGCTGCATACCCCTGTTTCGGTGTATGCGATGAAACACGGCAAGCATGCCGCTACCGAAGTCCCGGCGGCAACTTCTCTTGAAGAATGCTGGGAACTGGTGAATACTGCTGAAGAAACCCGCAGGCATTGCATGATGCTCGAAAACTGCTGTTATGATTTCTTTGAACTGAACACGCTGAACATGGCTCGCCAGGGTGTGTTCGGCGAGATCATGCATGGTGAAGGAGCTTATATACACGACCTGCGCTGGCTAAAATTCGATAAGGAGAAAGGGTACGCAGATATGTGGAGGCTTAAATTCAGCCGTAACCATAATGGTAACCCCTACCCCACCCACGGCCTTGGTCCTGTTGCCCAGATCATGTGCATCAACCGGGGCGACCGTATGGATTACCTGAATTCGATGTCGACCAACCAGGTTGGGATGAGCCTGTATGCGAAGGAGAAACTGGGGGCCGACAGTCCTGAAGCCCGCCAGTCCTATGCACTGGGCGATATGAATACCACCGTCATCCACACACAAAGAGGAAAAACGATCATGATCCAGCATGACACCACTTCTCCCCGGCCTTACAGCCGGATACATATGCTCGTGGGCACAAAAGGAATGGCCCGAAAATATCCTGAACAGCAGATCGCCCTTGAGCCTAAGGCACATGAGTGGCTGAAAGATGAGGATTTTAAAAAAATGATGGCGGATTACGAACACCCGCTGAGCAAACAGATAGGTGAAAAAGCCAAACAGGTCGGAGGCCATGGGGGAATGGATTTCATTATGGATTCCCGCCTGAGCTATTGCCTGCGCAAAGGCCTGCCCCTTGACCAGGATGTGTATGATGCCGCCACCTGGTCATCCATCGTTGAATTAAGCAATATTTCAGTAAATAACCGGGGCAATTCGGTCGAAGTGCCCGACTTCACCCGCGGAGCCTGGCAGGATGCGAAGCCCCTGGGGATTGTAACCATAGATTAATTTTAAAAATAACGTTATGAGAACTTTGATGTTTATTCTGCTGCTCGCATTACCGCTCTCGGCAATATGCCAGCTGCCTTTCCATCCTCCGGTAACAGAGAAAAAACCGGTGACCGACACCCTCCACGGATATTTCCTTACCGACCAGTATCGCTGGCTGGAGGACAAAACCGACCCTAAAGTCATAGACTGGACAAAAACCCAGCATGATTATACCGTTTCGTATATGAAGGCGACCCAGAAGGAACATACAGGCCTTCGTGAAGAGATCACGGCTTACGTTGACCGGGATTACGAAGGTGCATTGGATAAAGAAGGGAAACGCATATTCCAGACCATCAAAAAGAAAGGCGATAAGCAGTATTCCCTTTATACTATTCTAAACGCGAAAAAAGTTTTGATCTGGGACCCTGTAAAGCTTGATACTTCAGGAAAAACATCGACCTCCGGGGTGGATTATACCTACGACGGTGAAAAGGCTGCCGTGAATGTTCAGCAGAGCGGATCGGAAATCAGTACAACCTATTTCATAGATACAAAAACCGGGAAGCAACTGTTCCCACCTCTTCAGAATACCTTTGGCATCCAGTGGACCAAAGACCAGCAGCATCTCTATGTCACTTTGAGAAGCCCTGAAGATGTGAAGCTTCAGCGCCCTCTCAAAACCTGGCTATGGAAGGTTGGTGATCCCGCAGATAAAATGAAGTTCCTCGGCTCGACGAAAGACGCCCAGAATTCATGGTTCATCTATGATAACCGTTACAGCGATGTCACCTTTTACGGGACAGGTGATTTTTATTCCGACTCGGTGTGGATGAGAAAAACAGGGACCGATGACAAAGGCATGTTGATCTATGCCAGTTCGAAATTTCAGGCCTATCCATGGGCAATAGGAGAAAAACTTTACATCCTTACCAATGACAATGCGCCCAACAAACGGTTCATGGTTTCAGATAAAGGAAAACCCGAATATAAAGACTGGAAGGTCCTGATCCCTGAAAGTGAGACCGTGATCGAAAATGTCGAAGTCCTGAAAGACGGACGCTTTGTTCTGCAGGATAAAAAAGACATTCAAAGCAGGCTGACCCTGCTGGATGCGGATGGTAAAAAGCTCGGGCCTGTTACCCTGCCCGAGCTCGGCGACGTTTCCTCATTTGGATATGACCGCGAAGAAGATTCGGTGTATGTTTCCTTAAGCACATTCACCTCTCCGGGTAAAACATATATCGCTTCTCCTAAGGATTTCAAATGGAGGCTGTATTATGAGCAGAAAATACCGGTCGACATGTCGAACATCACCGGTGAGATAAAATTCTATACTTCGAAAGACAGTACCCGTATCCCGGTCCTTGTGGTCCATCGCAAGGATCTGAAGCTGGACGGCACAAACCCGGTTCTTATCACTGGTTACGGGGGGTTCCTCTATGGTATTAAACCTGGGTATTACGGGGGATATGCACCCCTGATTAACCGGGGCGTGGTTGTTGTGGAACCGGGCATCCGCGGGGGCGATGAATACGGGGAATCGTGGCACCAACACGGAATGCTCTTCAATAAACAAAACTGTTTCGATGATTTTAATTCCTGCGCTGAATGGCTTGTGCGCGAAAAGTATACAACGCCGAAGCGATTGGTAGCCTGGGGCGGGAGCAACGGAGGGTTGCTGATGGGTGCGATTGCAACCCAGCGCCCCGACCTGTACAAGGCAATCCTTTGCGCCGTTCCATTGATCGACATGATACGTTACCAGAAATTCCTTATTGCACGGTATTGGATTCCTGAATACGGGACATCCGATAATGAAGCCGATTTCCGCAACCTGCTCCAGTACTCTCCCTACCAGCATATCCGCCAGGGAGTAAATCACCCTACGATGCTGATACGCACAGGCGCCAACGACAGCCGGGTGGATCCGCTCCATGCGAAGAAGTTCACGGCAGCCCTGCAGAACAACCCGGGGCAGATCAACCCTGTCATGCTCTTCATCGATTACAATGTGGGACATGGCTCTGGGCAGGCTACGAAACAAAGGATTGAGAATTCCACCGTCGATTTCGAATTCCTGCTGAACCAGCTGGGGTTATAGTTTTATATCCGTCAGTTGAAGACCTCTGCCTGAGGCAGCGGCGCCAGGGAGATTCAATCAACCTGTCATGAACTACAGGCTGACTTCCATCCTTTTTGCTGAACTGAATTCGTATGAGAATCCCTGCCCTTTGACTTTTGCAATGCTTTCATGGCAATTCAGGCGGGCATCCTGATGTTTTAACCGCAGAACGTTCAAGAGGGTGATGGCTTTTTCCAATCCGTCTCCCCTTGTGTAATTCACTACTTCATCGGGCAGGGCAAGACGCCTGCCTTCGTAAATAGATATATCGGGCCATGAACAGAGTTCTGTAAAAACCTCATCCGCAGTCTTATCAGAAAAATAAGCAACTGATACCGGGTTGCGTTCGAACACTGCTTTGAAAAAGGGTTTCCAGTCGCAGAAATCCATGAACCTCCCGGCGTAAAAGGCGAGATCGGCAGAGGGGTTGGAGGAACGCATCAAACGTAACTTTTCAATGATCTCTTCCCTGGATTCAGAGGGCGATACAGCGTTCGGCGAAGCCGGAACAAGCACACCATCAGAATTAACAATTGGTGCGGGTACCCTGTGAGGTTGCGAAAAGGATTTATTTTCCGATGGGATGCGTGGAACGAGATGTACGAATTTTTTAAAGTCCGTAACGAAGTCCTCATGTTCTTTAAGTTCCGGAAATTTTGCAAGCAGAAGACTGATAAATTCCCGGTAAGGCCTGGTGATAAAGATATCGTCGTCGAATGTGAAAATAAGCCTTGAAGGATAGGCTGTCAGGTTCATTTCCTCTTCATCCATTTCGCAAAGTAATTTCTTTCCGGTCTTATCGCCCAGCCTGTTCTTGCTTCCATGCTCATAGCCGTAAGCCCTCTCGAGCTTGATAAATTTATTGGTTCCCTGGCAGAAAAATGCGATCTGGAAGAGCTTCTGATAACGGCTGTAATCCCTGAGGAAGTTAACAAAGATCTCCAGGTTCACCTGGGTTTCCAGGTACTTCGCTAGTTTTTCCCTGAACCTTTTATAGGATGCCTGATCAATGGTTGCTTCAGGATATACTGAATGGATGTACCCGCTTGGATGCGCGACGACAGTAACCTGCTCGTGCTCCATGGCACGTCGTGCAAGTGCTGAAAGTTCCGTCCCGTTATACCACATGCTTTTAGTCACAATCCTGCGGTTATTTGTGATCACTCCTTCGTCAATCACCACGAAATTCTGGGAATGAAGAGGGGTTCCCATCATGTAAATATCTTCAAGCGGTACCCGTCCGACAATAAACAAAGCAGCGACATACAAACAAGCCAGGGAAACACATTCCCCCGCCCCGTTCTGGTGATCAGGCTTGAACCGGAATGCATTCATCGCCTCAACTGTTTCAGTTTTCCAGTAAGGGATGATGTCATTGTCGTATTTATCCAAGCCGAAATGTTTGCGGATATCGATGTCGAAATAATATTTATCGCCTTCATAGCCAAACAGGGCATTCGACCTGGCCAGGGTGTCCATCTCAATGAAACCGCTGAAACGGCTGATCTCCTTCTGTTTATCGGTAAGTCCCCAGGTATCGAGGTCCAGGTTGAAATCATAATGATCCATGATGTACTGCTTCACCCTGTGTATTTTCTTTAGCGGGCCCATTTTTTCTATGCCCGAAAACCATGGATCATCCCTCCATTTCCATATCTCAGGCGACATGATATTGGCATAAACCAGGGCGTAAAGCAGTTCGGGGAAGATAAAAATCTCCATATCCGACAAGGTGAAAGCTGAACTGTATTTTTCGATCTCCTTGTTGTTGTATATTCCGGGACTGTGTTTTTCCATATTCGGATGTAACAGGTAAAGATACGTTCTGCCTTGTTCCTGCCGGCAGCGGCAGTTTTATTTAAACGGCCTGCAATTTACAAATAAAAAAACCGGTCTATTGCCCGGGGTTCAGCCTGACCGTAAAAAAAGAAGGCGTCCTTTTGGGACACCCTCTCTTCCATTCTCAATAAAAGCTTCAATATTATTCGACGATCAATTTAGTGATCTGGGTATTATCTTTTTCATAAATACTGATGAAATAGAGCCCGGGGGTCAATCCGGAGATATCCAGCTTAAATTCTCTGCCGAGGTCTGTTTCATCCTTTGAAAGGACGACCGATCCAAGTGAATTGGAGATTTTCAAACTGGCCTTCATTGCATGTAAAGGAATGATATTCACTTGACCTTTCGCGGGATTCGGATAAATGCTGGCAAGCCTTGCCTGGTTTTTCTCGCTGATTCCAACATCATAGTGTTCTACAAGGACCTGGTATTCATTCGAAAATGTGCCGCCTCCGCAAGTATTTACACCCTGAACAGATATCAGAGCAGTTCCGGTCCAGGACGGGTTCCATGTGGCAGTACCAATGACGTTATAACCGCTTACAGTTCCTGCATCAGCAGGACTCAGTTGCCAGGTGTATGTTGTAGCATAAACCCCGCCATTGGTATTATAATCAGTGGTTGCACTCGTCAGGGAATTAACCTGGGCCGGGCCGTTTGGATCACCTGGAGTATGCGGCAATTCGGGATCAATGGTGACATTAACACCACCAATCATAGGTGCAGTGCAGTTATCTGTTGTCCTGGTAGCCATAACGGAATAAAGACCTGCTGTTAACTGGTTGCCAAATGAGATTGCGCTGCCTGTCCCGGCAACTGTAATGGAAGTGGCACTGCTGTTCATGTAAAGTGTGTAGTTCGTCCCACTGACAGAACCAGAAAGTCCAACGGGTGAGCCGTTGCCTCCCTGTCCGCAATAGGCTCCTCCTCCGGTGACAGCGAATGACTGGGGAGGAGACACTGTGATAATAAGGCTGCCTGACCAGAGTCCCTGGCAACTACTGGTAATAGCAGCCACCTTGAGAGAAGCTGTGCTCGACCAGCCTGACGCCCAGGTAACCGATGCGCTGGTCCCATTATTTGAAACAGTCCCGGCATAGCTGGGGTTAAGGCTCCAGATATAATTTGTCGCATTGGGAACAGCTGTGGTCGTGTATTCAGAACTCTGAGGATTTAAACACAAGGTTGTCGGTCCGGTCGGGGTTGAAGGCTGTGCAGGTGGTTCAGAAACAGTAATGTTCAGCCCGGGAGACCAGTTGCTCTCGCTGCAGAGATTGCCGGCCTTGACTTTCAAAGTCGCTGTTCCCGTATATGATGAGGCAAATGTGACCTGGCAACTGGAACCGGAAGGATTTAATGTACCTGCAGAGGAAGGAGTAAGATCCCAGGTATAGGTGGCCACATTCTGGTCAGTGGGAACACTGTATGTCAGAGTACCAGCGTTCACACATATACCATTGCTCCCCTGAGGAATGCCCGGATCGGTCGGAGGAGAATAAACCACGATGTACTGAGCCTTTGTATGGGTTTCCTTACAAACCCCATTACTGATCTCAAGACTTACATCATTTCTTCCTGCATTAGCATAAGAAACAAACGGATTTGAACTTGAAGAAGCAGATGGACTGCCTCCCGGGAAAGTCCAGCTATAGGTACCGACACCCGTTGTAGTTGCAGAAAAGGACGAACTTATAGGGGCACAACCAGTGGCTGGAGTACCTGAAAAATCAGTAAATGTCATCAGGGTCGATGGCAAACTGTTCAAACTGCATTTGATCCCGTTATAAGTAGTTTTGGTAGAATAATCCTGAACAAAAGCAATCAGTTCACAGTTGGCAGCATTCCAGGAGGCATCCTTCGTGAAGTTAAGTGTAAAATTTTTGACATCCCCTGAAGCAAAGCTGAAGGAAGTCCCGTCTACACCCGGAACCATCAGGCGGTTGACGAAATTCAATTCGGTCATGCAGCCTTCCCAGCTTTGTACAATATGAGACTCCGTAAGGAAAAGATGAAGCCTGAGATCGGAACCCGATACTGAAGCCAGTTTTGTAACAGAGACGTTGACCGTGTAATCGTTTCCTGTTTTCGTACCGGATAGGCAAATGCTAACCGGGGAAGGCACCGCTATTGCAGATTGGTAGATAGGCAGGTAATATGAGTAAACATTCCCGCTGGGACATGCTGCTCCTCCTTCCGAAAGAGAAGTCCCGTCAAAGACACCTGTCGGATTACCCGAAATTGCGTAATAGCTGCACCTCGCATTAGAATATATGTTGGTGTAAGGATCCGGCCCTTGCCCATTGTTATGATTTTCAATCACGGCAATTGCTTTACCTTCGCTTATGAGTTGTTCGGCAGCATTTGCCGCACCGGGGCAAAACGTGCAAAGGGTACTTGTGCTTATTTCCAGAATCACAACATTCCTTTGAATGGTCTGGGCAAAGAGGGTGATGGACGCAAAAACTGCAACTAGCAGTAAATAAAGATTTTTCATTGGACTGGGTTTCTTGTTATGGTAAACTATTAATAAAAATAATGTTATTTTCTGCGCAAAGATATTAAATTCAGTTGAAATATTTAGTATTCTGATAAAATTTGATAGGTTTTATCCAATCTAAATCCATCCTAACTGAGCTTATCTTTATTGAAGGAGATTTTTTCATAAATTTGTTTGACTAAAACCTGTGTTATGTATTACTCCGGAAAAGAGATCGTTGAAATCGCCGTCCGTATCGAAGAGAACGGCTATGCTTTTTACATTGCCGCTGCCGAAATGATAAGGGAGCCAAACGAGATTAAAAACCTGTTCCTTGACCTGGCAGAACAGGAAACGATGCATACCGCATCCTTCCAGAAAATATTTGAAAAATTCGAACCCGAGGATTATGAACAGGCTGAAGAGGATTTTTCAGCCTACATCCGGAATCTTGCCGACAAACATATATTCGGAAAGCCGGAAGCCGGCGTCACTCTTGCAAAAACACTGAAAAGCCCGAAAGAAGCCCTGCAGGTTGCTTTTCAATTCGAGAATGACAGTGTGGCATTTTACAAGGAGCTTTACTCTAAAACCAAAAGCGATTCAAAAAAACTCATCAAACAGATCATCGCCGAAGAAGAAGCCCATGCCGCAAGGATTAAAAGGTTCCTTTAGCTATGAAAAAACCTGTCAAACGAATCCTGTTTGGATTTCTCATTTTTATTGGCTTACTGGTTCTGCTGCTTGGCTTTTTCGGGTTCAGGTTCTGGTACGGCACCAGGGATATGTCACCGGCTGAAACACAAAAGCTTAACGATACGGTGTTTGTCGTGAAAGACAAGTTCGTGAATGCTTATTTCTTTAAAACAAGCCAGGGTTACGTGATGGTTGATGCCGGTGTGAGCGAAGAAAATTTTAAAGCGCAGATGGACGGGCTGGGGATTCAGCCGGACCAGGTGACTACGATTCTTCTGACCCATACCGATTCGGACCATACCGGCGCCATGGGTCTGTTTAAGAATGCGAAGGTCTATATGCATAAGGACGAGGAACAGATGGTCAACGGAAAGAACGGCAAGTTCTTCTTCCTCCGCGTTCACTGGAAATACAGTCCTTACACCTTACTGAATGACCGCGATACCCTGAATATAGGCGGGCTCAGGATACAGATCATCCATACACCCGGCCATACACCCGGTTCATGTTGCTATCTGTTCAACCACGAATACCTTGCAACGGGAGATAATGTCGCATACAAAAACGGGAAGTTTGTGCACTTCACCGATTTTTTCAACATGGATACCCCGGCACAGGAAGCTGCATTAAAGAACCTTCCCGAATTAAACAGCACGCCGTTTATCCTGATGGCCCATCATGGGATTGTGCGGCAAAAGCCATCCGCAGTGGAAATAAAAAAAATGCAAAACACCTATTTTCTTGTGACGATTGACCTCACAGGGCTTTCGCATAAGGATATGGGACGGATGTACGGAGAAAAGATCAGGCAGGCGATGCCCTCTTATGATACGGTGATGGATGCCATGATGAAGGACCAGTTCGATATGCTGAAACAGGCAGGGCTCAGTTTCGATATTGTTAAACAACGTGCCATTGCCCTGTTGCAGCAGGTCCAGCCCGAATACAGGGATGAGATAGAAGGTATGGCTTCGGTGTTCTCAGCTGCAAAAGACGAGACCGGCGACGGGATTTTCTCGAGAAACGAATTTCTTATATGGCAGTTTTATGCAGATGTCGTACGCCCCACTCAATGTTCTGCTTCGGCAGCCTTTGCAGATGCTTCAGCATCGGGGAACACGATTGTCGGGCGGAACCTCGACTGGTATTCATTAAAAGATAACAGCCTGGCGAAGATCCATGCCGTCACCCTCATCCATAACAGCAACAGGTCCATTGCCTGCATCAATTTCCTGGGACAGCTTACGCCGGTGAGCGGATTCAACGAACACCATGTGTTTGGCGCCATCCTCGATTGCGAGACCGGCGCGGCATATCCGCCGATCCAGGGAAAACGTTCCTATCATTTTGACCTCAGGTACGGCCTCGAAAACGATTCAACCATTGAAAGCCTCGCCAGTTTCATGAAAGATAGGGACTATACCTTCAATCATTTGATTTTTCTGGCGGATGAGCATTCTGCCGGGGTACTGGAAGATAATATCGGAAGCAAGGCACGCTCACTTCGCACACCCTTATCAAAGCTGCGTCCCGGAGCCGAATGGGGGATCCCCAATACGTTCGCCACAGTCAACGATAACCGCCTGCCGGGCAACTTCGTCGAAAACCCCGAATACCCTGGCAACCTCAAACGCTGGTCCAGCCTTAAAAACCAGTATTCATCCCAGCTGAAATCAGGCAGGATAGATATCGAAAAAATGAAACTCATCGCGGGATTTCCTTCAACCGATGGAAGTGCAAAATCCTCCGGCGCCCTCTTCAGATCGAACGACCATACGCCCACCCTTCAATCCATCATCCTGAAAATGGACACCTATGAACTCTGGGTCGGCTTTGCACCCCAGGGTAAACTTCCGATGAAACCTTCTTACCTGCAGATTTTCAGCGGGGACCCATTCTCAGCTAACTAACCTTATTACATGATTACAGTCTCAAACCTGGGCATCCAGTTCGGCAAGCGCATTCTGTTCCAGGATGTGAACATGGTGTTCACTCCCGGCAACTGCTACGGGATCATCGGGGCAAACGGCGCCGGCAAATCCACCTTCCTGAAACTGCTTTACGGAGAGATGGATTATACAAAGGGTAATGTAAGTTTCGGGCCGGGTGAGAGGCTGTCGGTCCTGAAACAGAACCATGCCGAATTTGATGAATGCACCGTACTGAACACCGTACTGATGGGGCATTCAAAGTTGTGGGAGATCATGAATGAAAAGGAATTGCTTTACGCCAAAACCGATTTTTCAGAAGAAGACGGCCACCGGGCTTCGGAGCTGGAAGAGGCATTTGCCGCTTTCGATGGGTGGAATGCCGAGAGCAATGCAGCCAGTCTGCTGAGCGGACTGGGGATCAAAGAGGACCTGCATCCGAAGCTGATGCGGGAACTTAAGGGCCGTGACAAGGTTAAAGTTTTACTGGCCCAGGCCCTCTTTGGAAAACCCGACAACCTTCTTCTTGATGAGCCTACCAACGACCTCGACCTTGAAACCGTGAACTGGCTCGAGAATTATCTTGCAAACTTCGACAATACCGTTCTGGTGGTTTCCCACGACCGCCATTTTCTCGATACCATCTGCACCCATATCGTTGATATCGATTTCGGCCGTGTGCAGCAGTTCCCGGGGAATTACAGTTTCTGGTATGAGTCGAGCCAGCTGGCGCTCCGTCAGCAGCTGGCACAGAATAAAAAAGCCGAGGAACGCAAAGCCGAACTCCAGGAGTTCATCCGTCGTTTCAGCGCAAACGCTTCGAAGTCGAAGCAAACCACCAGCCGCAAGAAGATGATCGAGAAGCTCAATATAGAGGAGATCCGGCCTTCGACCCGCAAATACCCCGGTATCATCTTCACACCCGACCGGGAACCGGGTAATACAATCCTCGAAGTGCATGACCTTAGCAAAACTATGGATGGGACCATGCTGTTTAAAAAAGTCAGCTTTACGATGCAGAAGGACGACAAGGTGATCTTCCTGTCCCGTGATCCACGCGCCATGACCGCCCTGTTCGAGATCATCAAGGGCCATGAAAAGCCCGATACCGGGACTTTTATATGGGGACAGACCATCACGAAGGTTTATCTGCCTTTGGAATACGAAAAACTGTTCCAGACTGATCTGAACCTGATGGAATGGCTGGGGCAGTATTCAAACGACACCACCGATAATTACCTTCGCGGATACCTCGGCAAGATGCTCTTTTCGGGCGAAGAGGTGTACAAAAATGCCAACATCCTTTCGGGAGGTGAAAAAGTGAGATGCATGATCGCCCGCATGATGATCCGCAATGCCAACGTGATGATCCTCGACACCCCTACCAACCATCTCGACCTTGAGTCGATACAGGCATTCAACAACACCCTGATGAAGTTCAAGGGGAACCTGCTCATGTCATCGCATGACCACGCATTTATTCAAACAGTATGTAACCGGATCATAGAGATCTCCCCAAAAGGGATGATCGACAAACGGATGGAGTATGACGATTACGTGACGGATCCAAGGATCAAAGAGCTGAGGGAGAAGCTGTACTAAGTGGTTTAAAAGCTTAGTAGTCTTTTATTAATGATTCATAAGGAATCTTCAGTTTTTTATGAAGATTCCTTATCATATTCAAACTCAATTTCCTTTTATGGTTAAAAATTTCAGAGACCCGGCTCTTATATCCTATTACTTCCGCCAAATCCTGATTATTCATGTTCATCTGCTCCATTCGAAACTTAATTGCCTCAATCGGGTCAGGAGCTTCAATCGGATAATGCTCATCTTCATATTTCTCAATCAATATTCCCAATAGATCTGCCTCATCCCCATCGGATGAATCCACAGCAGCATCAAAAATAACCTCAAGTCTCTTCAGAGCCTGATTATATTCTTCTTCGGTCTTTAATACTTTAATATTCATTTCATTTATATTTTATCAGCATCAATGATATCATATTCTCCATGTGTTCCAATGAATAAACAAAATTACCATTTTGGTAACTCAATGTGCAAATTTAATTTACATGAAAATATTTGATAAAATATTCACTTGCCCCCAGGCTGTATGCTCCGAGTCGCAAAGTCAAGGCAATTTTTAACTTTGCAATAATATCAAGAGATCTTTGCTAATCCATTCTTTTATGATCAAACTCTCCCGAATAAAAATTGACCTTTTTGTAGAATGTCCGAGGTGTTTTTATCTGGACATGGTGAAAAAGATAAAACGACCACAGGTTACACCATTGAACTTGAACAATGCGGTCGATACCCTGCTGAAAAGGGAATTCGATATTCACAGGGCTGCTGGAACAAAGCATCCGCTGCAAATACAGTTTGGCATCGATGCTTTCCCTTCAAATCATCCGCAAATGAATGCATGGCGTCAATCTATGACGGCAGGTGTGATTCATATTGATACCGAGAAGGAGTTCCACTTGCATGGAGGGATTGATGATTTATGGGAGGATCGCAATGGTGTCTATTATGTCGTGGATTATAAAGCCACAAGCAAAAATGAGCCGGTTGTAAAGCTTGAGTTTTGGATGAAAGGATTTAAACGACAAGTAGAGATCTATCAATGGTTACTCCGGAAAAACGGTTTAAATGTTTCCGATACTGCATACTTTGTATACTGCAATGGCGACCGTACGGCAGAAGCCTTTGATAATTGCATCAGATTTTATTGCCACATCATCCCATACAAGGGTAACGATAAATGGATAGATAGTACGTTAGATAAGATTTACCAGTGTCTTCATTCATCAAAAATACCAGAACCTGGGGCAAACTGCGATTATTGTAACTACGCATTGGCATACTCCCAGAACATCGTTAATAATTGAAAGTAAGCCGTATTCTTTACAATAGGCGATACTTCCCATTTTTCAGTAATAATAACAATCCTCTTCTCGGTTTTCCCAAACCGCAGGTCCACTTCGGCCGGTTTTCTCATGTTTGCAGAAAACCAAACTCATGAAACCTGCTTCTTATAATGACGACCTATATAAAAGTGAACAGCTCAGCAGGAAAAAGTATATCATCGGAGCTGTCATTGGTGATATTATTGGTTCCGTTTATGAATTCTCCAATGTAAAAACAACAAATTTCCCTTTATTCGGGAAACGGACAACCTTTACTGATGATACTGTGCTTACTGTAGCTACTATGGATGTAATTCTTGGTCAAAAAGATTTCACTGAGGTTTATCAAAGCTATGGAAGGATGTTCCCAAACGTGGGTTATGGAGGTTTGTTCAAATATTGGATACTTGATAAATACCCGAAAGCCTACAATAGCTGGGGTAATGGATCAGCAATGCGGGTAAGTCCTGTGGGCTGGGCTTACAATACTCTTGATAAAGTATTATTTCAGGCGAAACGAAGTGCTGAAGTCACTCATAATCACCCTGAAGGAATAAAGGGTGCACAAGCGACCGCTTCAGCTATATTCCTTGCCAGAACGGGTAATAGCAAAACACAGATCAAACAGTTTATCGAAACGACATTTCAATACAATTTGAATAGGAGTCTTGCAGAAATAAGACCTGCGTATCAATTTGAAGTAAGCTGTCAGGGCTCGGTTCCCGAGTCCATCATTTCATTTTTGGAAAGTACAAATTTTGAAACTGCAATCAGATTGGCGATATCGATTGGAGGTGACAGCGACACGATTGCTTGTATTGCAGGTGGAATAGCGGAAGCGTTTTACCAGGAAATCCCTGAATATATCCTTGACAACTCATTGAGAATACTTCCAGCCAGAATAATAAAACTGATTCAGTTATTTTCCTTGCGATACAGGAAATAATCTTCATAGAATCAATAGCACCACATGTCCACTGCGGTCTTTCTACTCATTTTTGCAAATAAAATCAAGGCATTATGAAAGTATACAGTATTTATTACGACCTTTATTACGACAAGGAAAGGCCCTTAATCAGTGGTTCTTATAAAATGTATGTGGAAAACATCAGGGAAATTTTCGATAAGACGTTTGACCTGATCAAAGAAAATGAAGAGGGTTATGAAGAACGTACATTTGAAGAAGAAAATCTTACAGGTTTTGACCTACACTTTCAGGTAGCAAAAAAACAGCAGTGGGATGGTTCCCCATCTCGAAAAATGACTTATTCCCTGAAGCCCAAAGGAACAAAAAGGAAACCAACAAAGCCAATTGATACCACTGATACAGAATAATAACAAACATACCCAATGACAAAGCCACGTTATTTGACCAAATCGGTATTCAAGCTGGCGCTGGAATGCCCTACCAAGCTTTATTATGCAAAAAAAACGAACATTTATCCTGATTCCAGGGTCGATGATCCTCTGCTTGAAGCATTGGCCGAAGGTGGATTCCAGGTTGGTGAACTGGCCCGGCAATATTATCCGGGTGGTGTCAATATCGATGTGATGGAACACGAAGAAGCCTTGCGCCAGACCAATGAGGCTCTGAAACTCGAGAATGTGGTGATCTATGAGGCTGCTGTAAGGTTCGAGAATTTCTTTATCCGGGCTGATGTCCTGGAGAAAAAGGGTAATCTGATCCGCTTGATTGAAGTGAAGGCTAAATCGTACGATCAGAAAGATTCCTCAGGTTTCCTTAAAAGTAATGGATTTCTCAGCCCAAACTGGGTGCCTTATGTTTTCGATATTGCCTTTCAGAAACATGTTACCTTGAAGGCCTTCCCAAAATTCAGGGTAAATGCGTTCCTGATGCTGGCCGATAAAACTGCCCGGACCACCGTCGATGGGTTAAACCAGAAATTCTTCCTTAACCGGGACAAGGATGGCAGGGTTAAAATTGTTACTCCTCCGGGTTTGAAACGTGACGACCTGGGTGGTAAAATCCTTGTTGAGGTGAAAGTGGATGACATCTGTGAGGATATCTTCAATGATACCGCTTTACCTGAAAAACCTGGCCATGAGAAACCGTTTCCAAAATGGCTGAATTATCTTTCTGATCATTACAAACAAGATAAAAAGATCATCACTCCCATCAGCATTGTCTGTAAGAATTGTGAATTCGTATGTGATTCAGAGCAGGAGAAAGCTGGGTTGAAAAGCGGGTTCAAGGAATGCTGGAAAGCTCAGCTTCACTGGTCCGATACCGATTTTGAACAACCCCTCGTCTTCGGTATCTGGGATTATAAACGCAAAGCCCGGTTGATTGAAGAAGGTACGTATTTCATGAAGGATGTTACCGATGAAGATTTGAACCTGATGCCCTCCGAGTCTGAGGATATTTCACGGAGCGAGAGGCAGCGTATGCAGATTGATAAGGCAGTTAATAAGGATGATATTCCTTATACCGAAGTCGAAGGACTCAGAAATGAAATGGCAAGCTGGAAATTTCCCCTGCATTTCATTGATTTTGAAACTACTGCATTGGCCATTCCTATCAACAGGAACCTGCATCCTTATGAAGGGATTGCTTTCCAGTTTTCTCATCATGTCGCGAATTCTGATGGTTCCATTGAACACAAAGGGCAATATCTGAATACCAACCGGGGAACTTTCCCGAGTTTTGATTTCCTCCGTGCGCTCAAAAAGGAACTTGATCAGGATGAGGGCACGATTTTCCGGTATGCCGCTCATGAGAACACCTATCTGAATTTCATTTATCGTCAGCTTAAAACAACTAATGAACCGGATAAGGAGGAGCTGTGCGAATGGATCACAACCATCACTCATTCTTCCGATAGCCAGGCCGATAAATGGGAAGGTGAACGGGATATGGTTGATTTATGCAGGATGGTCAGGCTGTATCACTATGATCCTTATACTAAGGGCTCTAATTCAATCAAGAAAGTTCTGCCTGCAATCCTGAACCACAGTAAATATCTTCAGGATAAGTATTCAAAGCCGGTATATGGCACCGCTGCCATTCCCAGTCTTAATTTTAAAGACCAGGTTTGGATCAAAACGGAGGATGGCAAAGTTTTGAATCCCTATAAACTGCTCAAACCCCTTTTTGAAGGCGTGACCGATGAGGCCTTAGATTCCTTTATCACCGATGAAAACCTTGCCGACGGTGGCGCTGCCATGATGGCCTATGCCAAGATGCAGTTCATGGAGATGACCGAATCTGAGAGAAAATTTGTCATGGATGGCTTACTCCGGTATTGCGAACTCGACACCCTGGCGATGGTCATGCTTTGGGAATACTGGAATTATGAGGTTTGCTGCACTTGAATGCTTTTATGAAAAAGCGATACGGGCCTACTTGTTTTACAGAATAATCAGGAATTGATTTCCGGTGGGACTTTAATAAAAACATTCATTATAGCTGTGGATATCTCTAATGCTATAGGCTTAGTTTCATTTATTATTTCCTTGATCTTCTTTTCAATATCTTGTTGTTCTTCATTAATTATTTCTTTAGCATTGAAATTGAATTTCCGTTCGTAAAACACTAAACATTTCTTTCCGTATGTTCGTTTTAAATTAGTTAAATCTTTTACAGCGAATAATATTTTATCCCAGATTACATCATCGTAACCAAAAATCACTGCAATAATAATAGCATCCGGACCAGTCTCATAATAAGCGATTTGGAAATAAAAAACTTCTTTTTGAAGCACACTTTGGTCTTTTCTCTCAAAGATATTATTTAAGGCAGGAGTAGTAAATCGAATAAAACCTAAACGATTTGAGGCAATCACAACGAATCCTGAATCCACTAATTCTTTTTCAAAATAATGAAATAGCATTCTTGCAGGGTCAGGCCGATTCTCGAGAATAAATTCTAAGGCCTCTTTATGAGCATTGTACACTTTCAGTGCTAAATCATTTAAAGAATCATTCATAAGTAACTCTCTTTTAATGGTTGACAAATAATCTTCAAGGTAAAATTTCACTTTTTCACTAATACTGTTTTTATAGAGTGATATAATTCTTTCAAGTATATCAGCAACTTGAATGTAGGAGTAATTTATATAAAACTCCTTGGAAGCATCATACACGGGTTCTCTACCCCAAGGAGTCAAATAAACAAAATGACGGTATTTATCTGGAAAATTTTCTTCAGCAACCTTTTTATATCTCTTCAGTTGACTTGAATGATCTATAGTATTAACCTTGTTCTCAATTAATATGATATCCTTACTGAATATGATCAGGATATCAATATTTCTCCATTCACGCCTGATTTCGCATGTTGAAATATCTAAATAATCAGAATCGAAAATTGTCCGGTTAAGTGCTTTGGAATCAGAAAAGATATCCCGAACAAACTTCTTCAGCACAATATCATTCAATCCGTGATTTTCGTTAGGGTTTAAAATATAGGCCAGAAAATTAGAATGTCTGATCTCTTTTCGCCCTATGGAAAACGCTTTAAAGATATTGGGTTCTCTGAGGGCAAGTTCTATCTGTTCAAAATCATAGTCAGTAATCAAACTTGCTATTTTTTCATCCATGGTAGTTCACTTTATTATTTTGACAGGATTTGCTTTGACTCTTTTTTTGCTGATGTTAATTCTGATTTCATGAATGATGTCGGGTTTTTCGGGAATATTACCTATCACATGGTCATCAAGTGATCCCTCGACAACTTCAGAGTATAGTTGACTGAACACATTCTTCAGCTCCTGCTCGTTAAAATCCGTATCGCCCGTTAAAGTTCCTCCAGCTTCCCAATCGATGGAAAAATGAAGATCGTACTTGGTATAGACCATATTCATTTTATGTTTCAGGTTATTTGTTTGAACTTTTTGTAATTCTAATTTCGATTTCATTGATCATTGCTGAGTTATACAACTCTTCGTCGGTAATGTTGTCGATAATGATCTTGTCATAAAATTGGTCGAATATTTTTTTCAGGTTCTTTCTTGGAAATACTAATTTTCCTTGCGAGATGGTCCCATCGTTGAAATATATAAAATACTTGACGAGATACTTTGTCATAACCTTAAATGTTTTTATACAAATGTACATGTTCTGGCCGCATTGTGCTTGCAGTTATGGAATTATAATCTATAATTCTGGGAACAGGGTTATTATGGTTGCTGATTTGGGCACGTACATTTCCAATACTGAAGAACTATATGAATATCCTTTACCCCCACCTATTATTGTACTGTCTAACAATAGAACGTGCTTATCATTAATAAGCGGGGCCAATTCCATGGCCTCACATTTATAGAATTCATCATAAAACTTTTGCATTTGTGTAAAATATTCGACCAGCATCTTATTTTTAACGTATTTAAAACTGAACATTTCTTTGTTTTCGTTGTCCATCTCCCAGAAATACCCGTTTATTTCCTTGCTTAACCTATCATATTGATCTGGAAAATCATCGTGTATTCCTTGCCAGTTAATAATGCCTTCGTAAACATATTCGGTAGATACGCTCAATAACCAATCGCTGATTTGATTAGTAGATGGTATTATCTTTTTTAATCCTTGAACAAATCGCACAATCAGTTCATTCGCTCGGGGAAATGTTATAATCGTGTCATAATGCGGTCGAATTATGCCAGCAACCCGAATGAATTGATGTAACAGTGCCAGAATATCTTCTTCTGTATTTGCAAATTTCCAATCATCTATATTTTTTAACGCGTAAGTCAGTGGATTGCCCAAATAGCTGCAATCCGATGTAATCGAGCGTCTAAACATCGAAATTACCTGATGACCATAAACCTCTGAACAGATTGGTTTAAGTACCACGGAGGTGCTTTCGTCTTTTTCCTTTTCTAAATCAAATGAGGCTGTTTTATGGTCATAATCAATATGCATGCCCGCAATCAAATACTGATATTCTGCCAAGAGATGCTTTTTTGTGATCTCAAG